>Ga0247757_10001423_pt1 | contig 15903 bp, 14 predicted proteins | sample UWRJL126311R4_FD_180929 | JGI IMG/M metagenome (GOLD analysis project Ga0247757, IMG submission 180929) | Plant litter microbial communities from Arlington Agricultural Research Station in Wisconsin, United States - UWRJ-L126-311R-4 | ecosystem: Environmental > Terrestrial > Plant litter >... | reverse complement strand
GATCGAGCGAGAGCGAGCCTACGTCGTCCAAGAACAACGTGCCCTCGTGGGCGGCACGCACCAAACCCAAGTGCGCACTGAGCGCACCACTGAACGCACCCTTGACGTGCCCGAACAGTTCGCTCTCCGCCAAGGAGGCGGGGATCGTCGAGCAACCGACGACCACGAACGGGCCTTGTCTTCCCGAGCCATTGCGATGGAGCAGGTTGGCAACCAGTTCTTTCCCGGAGCCCGTTTCGCCCGAGATCAGCACGGTCACGTCGGAGCTGGCGAGTTGCAACACGCGCTCGCGCAGCTCGCGCGCTTGGGGGCTATTGCCAACCAGCGCGGAGCTGTGGTCCGTAGCGCGCGCCGACCCGGAGAGACTACTGACGATCGCCCGCTCCGAGATCAAGCGCCGAGTGATGGCGGCCAATTCGACGGCGGTCGTCGAGGACTCGACGTAATCGGCGGCGCCCGCGCGCATCGCCGCGATCGCCGACTCCAGCCCGGCATCGCCCAGGACCACCACCGGCACGCCCGGATGGCTCTCATCGAGGCCACGTCGCAACACGGCGACGTCTTGCCCCAATGCCTTCGGCTCCACGAGCACTAGATCGACTTCATGAGCGTGTTCGCCTTGCGACGCAGTCACGGCAGTAATCCCCAGGCTGTCGAGCTCGGCGTGCAGGCGCTCACTGGCATCTGGCAAGAACAGAATCGACGGTCTCAATATCACTCTGATTTTTCCCCAGGAAATGAGAGTAGTTTCGAATTGAGAACGTACGCGGACGCCCACCCAACTCGCAAGCATTTACGCACCTGACTCGAGTGTTCGCTCGGGCCCGCGTTCGAGGCCGCGATTCTCATTGGACTAATGCATCAGTGAGGCGAACTGCAACAGTGCGGTTTTCGCCGTTGCCCTCTGCGCCCGGGAAAGATCGTTGCCGATCGTGCCGGGCGCAGGACTCGGTTAGACTCGCCGCGGGCACGAGCGATGGCCTCGTGGAGAGGAGGAAGGTTGTCACTCGAGTCACTCATTTTGAGCGTTGCGCCGGTTTGGGAAGTTCGAATCACCGTTTTCGCGAACTTGATATTCGGACTCGCCTGTCTTGCCGGGCTCGTCGGCCTCGTCTATCTGCTGCGCAAATTTCGCGAGCTTCCGGCGCGCGCCGCGTACGTGCCGTTCGGCATCGTGCTCGCCTCGACCGCGTTCGTGCACATCGTTCATTCGCTCGGCATCGCGTCCGATTCGCCCTGGATCGACGCCTCGCTGCGCCCACTCAAGACCGTGTGCGCGGTCGGCGCCGTGCTCCTGCTCGGTAGCTTGGTCTTGCGCGTCGATCTGCTTCTGGAAAGAGAGCGAGAGGCGCTGCGGCGTGAGAGCGATCTCACGGCCGTGTTGGCCGAGCTGTCGACCGCCTACGACCGGTTGCAGAACCTCGCCGAGCTGAAGACGCAGGTTTTCGCCAACGTGAGTCACGAGCTGCGCACGCCGCTGACGCTGATCCTGGGTCCACTCCAAGATTTGCGCGACAACGCTGGGCTCAGCCCCGAACAACACGCTTCGCTCGCCGTAGTCGATCGCAATGCCCATCTGCTCCTGGGACACGTCAATGATCTGCTCGAGCTCTCGCGCGCCGACGCCGTGGGCGTGGCGCTCGATCGCAAACCGACCGACGTGCACTCGCTCTTGCGCTCGCTCGCGGCTAGCTTTCGCTCGCTGGCGAGCGAATTGGGTATCGAGTATCGAATCGAACTTCAGCTCGGCTTGCAGTCGCGCTTGATCGACCCGCAAAAGCTCGAGCGCATTGCCATGAACCTGCTGGCCAATGCCTTCAAGTTCACGCCCGGCGGCGGCAAAGTCACGCTGCGGGCGCACGTCGCCGAAGAAAGCGAGACGGTCGAGGGTCGCACCGAGCTCGTGCTTGCCGTCGACGACAGCGGGCCGGGCATCCGCGTCGAAGACCGCGAGCGCGTTTTCGAACGCTTCCGCCAGCTCGACGGCAAACCGAATCGAGCGTTCAGTGGCACCGGCTTGGGCTTGTCGATCGTGCGCGAGTTCGTCACGGCCTCCGCCGGCTCGGTGAGGGTCGAGGACTCGGCGCTGGGCGGCGCGCGCTTCGTCGTCGCGCTGCCCGCCGAGCTCACCGACGTGCCCGCCGACAGTGAACCCGACAGCTTCCCCGCTTCGGTCAGCAGCGCGGAGATGCAAGCGCTGCGGCCGCGACCGGCGCTCAGATCGGATTCCGAGCTGCACCCGGACTTGCCCTTGGTCTTGGTCGTCGAAGACAACCCGGACATGAACCGCTTCGTCTGCTCCAGTCTTTCGGGCGAGTTCCGCGTGGCATCGGTCTTCGACGGCAAGCAGGCCCTGACGCGACTCGAACACCTCGCCCCTGACTTGATCGTCACCGACTTCATGATGCCGCACATGAGCGGCGACGAATTCGTGCACGCGCTACGCACGAAACCGGAATTGATCGACATCCCCGTGTTGGTCTTGACCGCGCGCGATGACACGGAGGTCCGCGTGCGTGTCTTGTCCGCGGGCGTCCAGGATTGGCTGACGAAGCCATTTACCGTGCGCGAGTTGGTCGCACGCGCGCGTAACCTGGTGAGCGCCCGCCGCGCCCGCGAGATTTTGCGAACCGAACTGGCCACGCGCGAGTTCGACGTCGGAGAGCTAGCCGAGCAGCTAGCCGAGCGCAAACGACGGCTGGAGTCGCTCCTGGCGTCGCTCAGCGGGGCTCTGGAGCACGCGGAGGTGGCCAGTCGCTTCAAGACCAGCTTGCTGCGCTTGGTGTCGCACGAGCTGCGCACGCCCCTCGGTGCCCTGCAGCTGCAACTCGAACGGCTCTCGGGCGAGCACCGCGGCCCGTTGAACGACGCCCAGCAGCAGCTGATCGTGCGCATGCGCCGCTCGCTCGCTCGCTTGACCGACATGATTCAGTCTCTGCTCGAGTACGCGCGTATCGAAAGCGGGCGGCTCGACCTGTTCGTGGAACGCTTCGACACCCGCGAGCTCGCCCAGAGCGTGGTCGACGACTTTTCGCCGCAAGCCGAGGCCAAAGGCCTGCATCTTCGCTTGGAGGCGGCCGAGGGCAGCGCCGAGTTCGAAAGCGACGCGCGGCTGATGCGACTCGTGCTCGTGAATCTGGTCGCGAACGCGCTGAAATTCACGACCGAAGGGGGAGTCGTCGTGGGCCTACAGCTGGTCGACGATGCTTGCCTACTGCGCGTGCAAGACACCGGGCCTGGCATCGAGCCCGGCCTCCGGGCATCGGTCTTCGAGCCTTTCTTCCAAGGCGAAACGGCGGGGCATCGGCAATACACACAGGGCGCGGGACTCGGACTCTCGCTCGTCAGAGAAATGTTGCTGGCCCTGGGAGGCAGCATCGAACTTTCGTCCGACGTAGGCACCGGCAGCACATTCCGAATTTCGGTGCCACGAGCCCGCCCCTCCGGAGTTCAATCGCTCCCTTCGGCTCAGGAGCGAAACATCGCGTAGACTTACGAGAAACGCGGTCCCACTTCGGGAATGCCGCATTCGAGCGACAATGCCATCGTGTGTCCCGGGTCGTCGATGGCATTGCCACGCGGCCCACGCATTCCACACGCGCGAGCCACTGTCTCACCTAAGCACTTTTACACGTCTCGCATTTTTCGTAGACTAAGCCGGCCAGGTGGGGAAGCGCGGCTCGCGCGGCGCCGAAAAGATCCCACACCGAACCACGTTCCACGTATCCCCAAGAGCACTTCAGGAGCCCGAGAGTGAACCAACCTCGCTTACTACTAGTCGACGACGAGGAGATTTTCGTGCGCGGGCTGAGCCGCGAATTGTCCAGGCTTGGTTGGCAAGTCCAAACCGCGGACAACACGGAGAGCGCGCTCAGGGCTCTCCGCCAAAGCGAGTTCGAGGCACTCGTGCTCGACCAGCAGATGCCTGGCGCCGAGGGAGTCGAGGTGTTGAGCGAACTCGATCGGGTGCTCGCGCGTCCGGTGGCCGTGCTCTTGTCGGGCTACCTCAGCGTCGCCACCACGGTGCGCGCCATTCAAGGTGGCGCGAGTGACGTGCTTGAAAAGCCCATCTCGGCGAGCGAGCTCGACCTGCGCTTGCGTCGCCTATTGGAAGCGCGCAAAGCGTCCGCCAAGGGCGTCACGGCGCCGGGCACGAACAGCGAGCTCAGCAAAGTCTTGGGCGAAACGGCCGGCATGCGGGCGGCACGCGAGCAGATGCAGACGGCGGCGCGTTACCCCGAGCTGAGCTTGACGATCGTCGGCGAGAGCGGCACGGGCAAAGAGCAAGTCGCCGAAGCGATTCACTCGCTGGGCACCTCGCGCGGCCGCTACTTGCCGGTGAGCCTGGCCGCCCTGCCCGACCACATGATGGAGGTCGAGCTCTTCGGTAGCGAAGCGGATGACGGCCGCGAGCGCCGGGCGGGCCTATTCGAATTGGCCGGCGCAGGCACGCTGTTTTTCAGTGAGTTGTCCGAGTTCCCTCCGCAGCTGCACGGAAAGCTGATCCAGGTGCTCGAGACCCGCACCTTCCGCCGCATCGGCGGAGAGGTCGACTTACCGCTGCAAGCGCGCGTGATCGCCGCGACTCGTCGGCGTACCCCCAGCCCCGAATTCGCGGATCTCTACGAGCGCTTGGGGGCGTTCACGATTCTCCTGCCGCCTCTCCGCGATCGCGTTCCGGATATCGAATTGATCGCCGGGCACGTGTTGGCCGAGGTCGCCGCGCGCACCGGCAAAACGTCGCTCGGGCTCTCGGAGGCGGCGCTCGAGGTGCTGCTCCATCATCACTGGCCCGGGAACGTGCGCGAGCTCGAGATCGTGATCAGCGAAGCCGCCGCCGAGGCGACTGATTCGATGCTCGGCGCGGAAGAATTGCGCACGGCCATTCGCGATCACGGCATGCCCTCCGAGTTCGACAGCACCGGCGACAACGCGAGCGGCACGTTCCCGACTTCGGGTCCCGTTTCCGAACCGCTGCGCAGCCTCGAGCGGCGCATGATCACCGACGCGTGGCGTACCTCCGGTCGCAACTTGAGCGCGGCGGCGCGCAGCCTGGGGCTGCCCCGGACCACGCTGCGCGACCGTCTGAAGAAGTACGGCCTGCGCTGAAGGCTCGGCCGCCGCGCGGTTTAGGCGCGGCGGCTGGCATTGGCCCTCATCCGAGCCAGATGCATGGCTAGCCGCCGATAGAGCTCGGTCGCTAGCCGCGGGTCGGTGCAGATCTCGGCAAAGTCGTCGGCGCGCACGCGCAGGAGGCGCGTCGTTTGCTCGCACGACGGTGTGTCCCCTTGGCCGAGCACACCGACCAGTGACTCGGCGTACAAGAGGGCCCCCGCGCCCACGCGGCGCTCATCGGGGTAGCGCACCACGCCGTCGAGCAGGATGTACGCCACGAGGTCGTTGGCGATCTCGCGCGGCAGGCTCTCTCCCTCGCCGACCTCGATCTCGACGGCTGCGGAGAGCGCGGTCAGCGCGAACGAGAGCGGCAGATCCACGAGCAGCGGACTCTGGCGCGCACGCTCGAGGTCCGCGGCATTCAGACCCCGATCGTGATCCTTGCGCTTCACGAAGCGATCCCCGATCTCGATCACGATGCCGGTCGCGTTGTCACGACCGAGCAGCGCGGCCCGCGCAATCAAGCCGCCCACGGCCTGTACCGGCGCGCCGCTCCGTAGCAGCTCGGAGAGCTCGGCCTCGCCCTCGATTTGCCCGTACACGCCATCGCTGCAAATCAGCAGACGGTCGCCACGGCTCACGTCGACGAACAGCATGTCGACGGTGACTACCTCGTTGATGCCGAGTGCGTTGGTGATGCCCGACCCTTGCGAAGGCCCGAGCAAGCGCCCGAAGCCGTCGACCCGCGACACGGCTTGGGCGGTGTGATCCTGCGTCAATTGCAGCACGGCGCGCTGCCGGGCCAGGTAAACTCGGCCGTCACCCGCGTGGGCAATGAACGCGTGGTCGCGCGCGAACCACACCACGTCGAGCGTCGTCCCCATGCCGCGATGCTCCGGATTTCGCTCCGCGTCGTCACGGATGAACGCATTCGCGCGCTCCACCGCGCGTTTCAGCTCGGCGAACACGCGCCGTCGCGCGTCGAGATCGGCCGAAGCCACGTACGCCTCGCGGGCGCGCTGCGCGCTGCGTCCGGACAAGGCGTGCTTGACCTGCTCCACGGCCAAGTTGGCCGCGACCTCCCCCGCGAGGTGACCGCCCATGCCGTCGGCGACTGCGAACACCCCGAGCTCCGGGGCGAGCAGGGCCGCGTCTTCGTACTGCTCGCGCGTGGCACCGATATCACTCGCCAACGCATATTCGGCCCGGAAGTCGAACCGGGGCAGGATCGAGGGCATGCAAGTCCGAGACTAGCAGAGGGTATGGCCCGGCATTTCGTGCTAGACGCGGCCGGTGCGCATTCTCGGAATCGAAAGTTCGAGCCGACGCGGTTCGGTCGCGTTGCTCGAAGGCGAGCAGGTCGTCGCCAGCCTCGAACACGAGCAGCAAAACATGCACGCGGAGCGGCTATTGCCGTTGCTCGAGCAGCTCCTGGCGGAAGCCGGCTGGCCGAAATCGAGCCTCGATCGGCTAGGGGTCGGCGTTGGGCCGGGTTCGTTCACGGGGTTGCGGGCGGGCATTGCCTTGGCCGAGGGACTGAGCGTGGGACTCGACCGACCGTTGATCGGCGTCGGCTCATTGCTGGCCATGGCCTTTGGCGCTCTCGCGGTGCACCCGGGCCCCTGCTGCGCGCTGCTCGATGCTCGCCGGGACGAGCTGTTCGTGGCCGTGTACGAGTCCGGGCCGCGCGAGCTGTGCGCTCCACTGGCGCTACCGGTTGGCGATTTATCGGAGTTTTTGGCCAAATATTCGGTCCAAACCGTGGTCGGTGAAGTCGCTCGGACGTTGCCTCATCAGCAAGGCCTCGCCGCTGGCCCGACCGTTGATTTACCCCATGCGCGCTGGGTCGCGGCGTTGGCCGGGCTTTTGGAGGAAGCCTCCTCGCCCCCAGAACCGCAATACGTGCGCGGGATTGGCGCAACCCTGCCAACCCTGGCGCGCGCACCCGGCAATCCCCAATAGCGCGTGACGCTATGCGCTCGGCTCGGCTATTGTCCGTTCCGATGCCGCTTTCTCCCGACGCCGGCCCTGAGGCGGAACAGCGACTGCTCTCCCGTTATGGCCGGCGCTTCGCCGCCGGCAGCGTGCTATTTCGCGACGGGGACCCCGCCACCGAGGCCTTTCTCTTGCAGGAGGGGCGCGTCCGTCTGATCAAGCACGCGGGGGCGATGGAGCGCAGCTTGCGCGTGGTGCGCCCCGGAGACCTGTTCGGGGAAGGCGCGTTGGTCAAGGGTGCTCTCCGAACCTCGACCGCCCTCGCCCTCGACGAAACGGTGGCGCTCGCCTTCGACCACGTCACCTTCGACCAGGTGCTCGCCACCAGCCCGGAAGTCGCGGCGCGCGTGCTCTCGCAGCTGATTCGTCGTCTGCGCGAAGCCGAGGATCAGATCGAGATCCTGATGCTGCGCGACGCGCAGTCGAAGGTGGTGGTCGCCCTGATCAAGCTCGGCCAGCAGCAATTGGCGCAGGACGGACGGCCAAACGGCCAAGTCGCGCTGTTGCTTTCGCCGCTCGAGTTGTCCGCGCACGCGGGCTTGGACGTGGACACCGTGAAGCGGATCGTTTCTCAGCTGCGCGATCGCGGCTACGTGCGCATTCAAGACGAGCGCGTCGAGCTGCCCGACTTGGACTACCTACGGGAGTTATACAGCTTGCTGGGTGTGAAAGATCAGCTGCGCGGTCCGAACCGCGAGCGAGGCCAAAGCTGATGCGCCAGCTGCTCGTCGGCGCGTTTTTATCGATACTTTTCGCCTGTTCATCGAATCGTGGCACCGGGCCGGGGGCGCATGACCCCGTGAGGATGAGCGAGAGCGAATACGACATCGCGCGTGACCTCTGGTTACGCCGCAACCAGCCCCGCGAAGCGCTTGCTCATGCGCTCAAGGCCGTCGACCTCGACGACGGCAACGCGGAAGCCGCGCACTTGGTCGCGCTCTTGTATTTGGACTTCTGTTCGCGCAGCCCGACCGAATGCCGCTTGAGCGACGCCGAGAAACAAGCCCGACTCGCACTTCGCAATAAGCCCGACTTCCGCGAAGCCAAGAACACGTTGGCCGTCGTGCTCATCCACGAGAAGAAGTACGCCGAGGCGATTGCGGTCCTCAAGCCGCTGACCGAAGACATCTTGTACCAGACCCCGGAAAACGCCTGGGGAAACCTGGGCTGGGCCTTCCTCGAACAAGGCTCGTTCGATTCGGCCATCGACGCACTGAAGCGGAGCGTTGCCGCGCAGCCCTTGTTCTGTGTCGGCAGCTACCGACTTGGGCTGGCGTTCGAGCACAAACAAGAGTTCACCAGCGCGCAGGACGCGTTTACGCGTGCACTGGAAACAGAAGCTCCAGGTTGTAACTCGTTGCAAGAAGCCTTCGCCGCACGTGCTCGTGTGCGAATGAAGCTCGGCGATTCGGATGCAGCTAGGACGGATCTCGATCGCTGCGCCGTGCTCTCCGGAAAGACCGAAGTCGGCAAAGAATGCAGCTCCATGCTCCAAAAGTTCAAGTAATCTCGGGGGCCCCCAATGCCCACCGTCGGAACCTTCCTACGCCAGCTTCGTGAAGCGAAGTCCTTGAGTGTAGAGGAGATTTCGCGAGCGACACGAATGCCGCAGTCGAGCGTCGAACGCATCGAGGCCGACCGGTTCGACGAGTTGCCGGGCGAAGTGTTCGTGCGTGGCTTCTTGAAGTCGTACGCGCGCGCGCTCGGTGTCCCGGCCGAAGAAGTGCTCGCTCGTTACACCGCCAGTCGACGCGTCGCTTGGGTGACTCCCCTGCCCATGGCGAGCACCGCCAAGCCCGCACGCACGCGTCGCTTCGGCGTCGCGATCGCGTTCGTGCTCTTGCTGATCTTGTTCACGCTCGCGCTCAGCATCGTGCTGAAGCCCCGCGGTGACGACATGCCGCAAGAGTTGTCGACGCGGCCTGTGCACTCGCACGCTCGGTTCAGCTGACGCCGTGTTTGCCCGCCGCACGTCGAGTCCAGCTCGCGTCGCGCATGCGCTCTTGCTTCGACGCGTCGAGTACGGCGAGAGCGACCTCGTGGTCACCTTGCTCACCGACACGATTGGGCGCGTCTCGGCCTTGGCGCGCGGCGCGCGCAAGAGCACGAAGCGCTTCGGCGGCGTGATCGAACCCATGCACACACTGCAAATCGCGTACGACGACCGCTCCGGCGCGGAGCTGGTGGTGATGCGAGAAGCGAAGCTCGCCCGCGCGAGGCCGTTCCTCGTAACGAGCTTGGAGCGCATGCAGGTCGCCGGGCAAGCCTTGAATTGGGTGCGAAAAGCCGCCCCGCCACGCACTCCCGAACCCGAAGTGTGGGCCGCGATGGAGGGCTTGCTCGATCACTTGGGCGATGCGGAGGACACGGTCTCGCCGCGCGCTCGGCTCGCCGCAACCGGGCTGCAACTCCTGTCTGCGTTCGGCTGGGGCATCGATTTCGAGCGCTGCGTCAGCTGCGGCAAGGCGCCCGCGGAGGGCCAGGCCGCGGCCGTGGACGCCGCGCGCGGTGGGCTCATCTGTCGCGATTGCGGCGGTGCGCGCCGGCGCTTGTCGGGCCGCGAACGAGGCGCGTTGCTACGCGCGGTGACGGGCGGCACTTTGGATGACGACAGCGCTCCGTTGGCGCTCGAATTGGTCGAGCAAGCGTTGAAGACCCACGGCGGCATCGAGTGAGTGAAGAACAGAGAAAGATCACCGGTCGCGCCGGGATCGTGGCCCTGGGGACGCTGCTCAGCCGCGTGCTCGGCCTGGGCCGCGATCAGGCGATTGCCGCCCTATTTCCGCGGCCCGTGACGGACGCGTTCTTCGTCGCGTTTTTGATCCCCAACGTGCTTCGGCAATTGCTGGCCGAGGGGGCGGTGCAAAACGCGGTCTTGCCGGTGCTGGCCAAAATCCGCGAGCGTGATGGCGACGACGCGGCGCGACGCTTCTTTCGGGCCGCGCGCGGCCTGTCACTGTCGGTGTTGCTACTGGTCAGCGTGCTGGGCGTGGTCTTCGCGCCGGGGCTCGTGTCGCTGTTTGCCGATGGCTACAAGGACTATCCCGGTCAGTTCGAGCGCACCGTGATGCTCACGCGCTGGGTGTTCCCGTACATCTTTTTCATGGGCACCGCGGCCCTGGGCGTAGCCGCGCTCAATACGTATCAACGCTTCGTCGCGACGTCCTTCGCCCCCGCCCTGCTCAACGTCTCGTTCATCGCGCTCGGCCTCGGGCTACCGGCGTTTTTGGGCGCGCGCGGTTACGATCCGGCGCTCGCGCTGGCGGTCGCGGTGCTCGGCGGTGGGTTGATGCAAATGGTCGCGCAGTGGCCGAGCCTGAAGCAGATCGGCTTCCTCGAACGGCCCAGCTTGGAGCTCGGGCATCCGGGCGTACGCGAGGCGTTGCGGCGCATGGGCCCTGCCTTGATCGGCATGGGCGTGTACTACGTGGACGTGGTGCTGGCGCGCCGCTTCCTGTCCGAGCTCGGGCCGGGCTCGCAGAGCTACTTCGCGTGGGCGCTACGCCTGTGCGATTTCCCCCAGGGCATTTTCATCATGGCGCTGCAGACGGCCGCGCTGCCCAGCCTGTCGCGACTGGCCGCGCGCGGCGACCACGACGAGCTCGCGCGCACGTTTGCGTTCGGCATGCGCCTGACCTTGTTCGTGGCCGTCTCGGCCACGGCCCTGATGGTCGGCCTCGCGCAGCCGCTCGTGGTGCTGCTCTTTCAGCGCGGCGAGTTCGACGCCGAATCGGTCAGCGGCACTGCGCGCGCTTTGATGGCACAGGGGTTGGGCATTTGGCTCGTGGCCGCGGTCAGGCAATTGGTCAGCGTGTACTACGCACTGGGCGATACGCGCACGCCGGTAGCCGTCGCGGCCGCGGATCTAATCGTGTTCGTGAGCCTGGCGTTGCTCTTGCGCGGGCCGTTCGGTCACGTCGGGGTCGGACTCGCCGTGACCGGCTCGAGCGCGGTGCAGATGCTGCTCTTGTGGTGGCGCTTGGGCACGCGCCTGCCAGCGCTGCACACGCGCGAGATCCTCGCTTCAGCCGCACGCACCCTGGTTGCCGCGCTGGCCGGAGTCGCGGCGGGCGCGACCGCAGCACGCTTTTTGACGCCCACGGGGCCGGCGGGCGCGCTCGGGCGTGCTCTCCCGGGGCTGGCCGGCACCGCGCTGTTCTGCGCGGTATTTGCGGCGGTTGCTTACGCGATCGGGAGCCCGGAACTGCGCGCCGTGGCCGCGGCGATTCGCCGTCGCCGTGCGCGCAGCTAGGTTTTCAGCTAACCCTGCGCGCTCGCCCATGGCTCAAGCAAAAAAACCGGCTCCGCCGCCCCCCCCGGCGCCGAACGCACCGCGCATCGTGAGCGCTGAATTCTCGGCCGCCGCCAAGGCGCAGTCCGAGTTACCTCCCCCGCTGCAGGTCGAAATCGCGTTTGCCGGGCGCTCCAACGTGGGCAAGAGCAGCTTGCTGAACAAGCTGATGAATCGCCGCAATTTGGCGCGCACCAGCTCCACGCCGGGTTGCACGCGCCAAATCAATTTCTTCAGCGTGCGCACCGCGCAAGGCATCAATCTGAGCCTGGTCGATCTACCCGGCTACGGTTACGCCAAACGCTCGAAGGACGAACGCAAACTGTGGGCCGAGTTGATCGACGGCTACTTGCTCGAACGCCCGACATTGCGCGCGGTCGCCGTATTGGTCGATGTGCGCCGTGGCCTCGAGCCCGACGACCTCGGTTTGATCGAGATGCTCGAATCGGGCAGCACCAGCGGCGGCCGCGGCGAGTTCAAGACGCTGATCGTCGCCACCAAGCTAGATAAACTGCGCGCCGGTGAACGCGCGGCCGCGCTCGCCAAAATCAAAGCGCCCGGCGCGACGGTGTTCGGTTTCTCGACCGAGCTGCCCGAAACCGCACAAGCTTTGTGGGCCTCGCTCGAGCGGCGCGCGGGCCTCATGACGCCCGCGGTCGCCGCAGCCCCGTAAGTCGCTAGCCCTCTCGAGAGAGTTCCGTTGATGGTCACGCGGTATGGCGCGACCGTCACAGCCTTCGGCGTCTGATGCCCTGCCCCCCGACGGGCAAACGCACACGCGGGCTGATTACCGAACGCGAAGCGCGGCGCTTTCGCGCGCGGCCGAAGGCCCATCTCGCTGAATCACGGCTCCCGGAGGGCGAGCCCTTGGTGCGCTCGGCAGCCGCTGCGCGTCACACGCCCGCTCAACGCGTCCGTCGCGACGGGCGCGCGGGTACGACGCGTGCAACGAGGTGCGCTACCGGATCGCGAGCGCCCCTAGTTCCCGACGTTGATCGCTTCTTTTCCTTCGAGCTCGCGCTGGCAGTCGCCGTACAGGACGAATCGCCCTTTGCCGTGGGGCGCTTCGAAACGCCAGGCCGGGCCAGCGCTGGAGCGGTAATATTCGATGCGGGCGTGGCGCTCTTTGGGCACGCCTCGGGTGAGCGCGTGGGCCCAAACGTCGGCGAGCGAGCAGCGGGGCTCGGGCAACGGATCGCTCGGCTTGGGTGAACAGATGTTTTCGGCCGCGTCTGTCTCGGCCACGATGCCTTCTTTGACGACTTTGATCTCTTGCCGACCGCAGTACGGATGGCGCGCGAGCGTGTCCGGTTCGCGCGGGGGTTGCGGGCCTTCACCCGCGTTGCTCTGGAACGAATAGACGATGCGACCGTGCGCGTCGGCCACGTCGACGGTGCCGTCGCTCTTCACCGCTTCGGCAGAAATGCCGCGCAGCAGGTTGCGCTGTGAAATTTCGCGCGCGCGGGCAAGCGTCTTCACCGTGTCGACCGAGTTCGGGAAGCCGACCACCCCGACGGTCGAGGGCGGCGCCGGCGGCGTGGCCAGGCGGGGCAGTGATTTGCGCTTGGCCCACATTGAAATCACCAGGCAGAGCACGAACGTGAGCCCCACGATGAGCAGCCCCCGCAGGCGATCCGTGCGGCGAAAGCGGGCTATGCTGTCAGGGTCGGGACTGTGGGCCGGGCTGGCCGGGCTGTTCGGGTAAGTGCTCATGCTCGAGGTTTCGGGGAAGCGCTGCTCGTATATCACCAATCGCAATCAGAACTGTTGCAGGATTCGGACGGGCGCGCTAAGAAGACCGCCGAATTTCGGGCGCATAACTCAGCGGTAGAGTGCGTCCTTCACACGGACGAAGTCGTAGGTTCAATCCCTACTGCGCCCACCCGAAATCTCCCCTCCGCGGCTGGCCGCGGAGCGCGCTGAGCATTGCTCAGCCCCGCCGCCCGAGCTTAACGTGCCGCGGGTGAAGTCGCGAGCGACAGCCATGGCGAGCGCAACGTGCGCGGCTCGTTGGATATTCCTGTTGGCGGCGCTCGCCGGCGCTGGCGAACTCGGTTGCGCTGCTGGCCTGCCTTCGCCGAACGGCCCCGCGCGCAAGCACTGGGCACCGGCCTACGCGTTCGGGATCTGGGGCAAGGCCGAGCTCGACGTGCGCGATGATTGCCCGAGTGCCGGCGCCTCGGGCGTGCGCATTGGCGCCACTTGGTCGACATTGCTGGTGAGCGTGGTCACGCTCGGCATGTACACGCCGCGCGAAGTCGAGGTGCAATGCCGAGCGCAACCTTGAGCCCCCGCCTCGCGGGCCTCGGCGCGCTGCTCGCGGCCTGGGCAAGCCTCGGCTGCGCCGCCACCGTGGTGCACTCCGGGAAGCCGCCGCTCGATCTCGCGCCGGGCTACGACGATCGCTGGCATTCGGCGTTCTTGTGGGGCGTGGTCCCGGCCGATGGTCCCTATGACCTCGCAAAGATTTGCCCCGACGGCTGGTCGCAAGTGACGGTCGCGCGTGACCCGTTTACGCTGCTCGCAGGAGCCGTCACGTTGTTCATTTACTCGCCTTCTCGGCTCAGCATCGTGTGCGCGGTGCCCGGCGGCCCCGTGCTTCCGCCGTTCGAGGGTTATACGCCGAACGCACCCTTGATGCCGGCCGCGCCCGTGGGTGAGTACTAGCCGATGCGCTACGTCGTCACTTTGGCCGAGGAAGAGCTCGTACTCGACGTCGAGCCGCACCCCGAGGGCGGCTACGTCGTGCGCGGGCCCGAGGGACGTGAAGCCCGTGTCGCGGCGCTCAGCGGCGGCTCCGGCTTGGTCGAGCTACTGATCGACGGCCAAGTCGTCTCGGTGTTGCCGGCCGAGGGTGAGGTGCGCGTGCGCGGCGAGCGCTTCACCGTGCACGCCGAGAATTGGCAAACGCGCGGCCCACTTCGGGCCAAGGGTGAAGACCAAGCGCACGCGCGAGCAATCGCAGCGTCCATGCCCGGGCGCATCGTGCGCGTCTTGTGCGAGGTGGGTGCGCAAGTCGAGGCCAATGCCCCCGTGATCGTGATCGAGGCCATGAAGATGCAAAACGAGTTGTGCGCCAAGCGCACGGCGACGGTGCGCGCCGTCCACGTCAGCGTCGGGCAAACCGTGGAACGCGGCGCGCTGCTCGTCGAATTCGATTGAGCGCGGCCGAGCGGCGCGGCGTCACTCGCTCGGCTTGACGTACACTTCGCGCAAATTGCGGCGAAACGCCTTGAATTTGGCGATCATCGGCTCCGCTTGCGCGGGGTCATCCAGCAAATCTTTGCTCTCACCGGGGTCGGCGGCCAGATCGTACAAGCCAAGGGGCCGCCCGCCGCTCGCGATCAGCTTCTTGTCGCCGCTGATCAGCGCTTGGCGATCGGCGTTGTTCGGGCCGGCCGCCATATCGATGAACACGGGTCGTTCTGCCGGCTCACCCGGGCCGAGTACGTCGGGCACGAGCGAGCTGCCGGACAGGAAGTCTTTTGGGCTCGGAGTCGGCGGCGCCACGCCACACAAATCCAAGATCGTGGGCGCGAGGTCGATCGCGCTCCGGCGCGCTTGCAGGCGGCGCGCGGCAACGCCCGGCACGCGCACGATCAGCGGCACACGCACGAGCTCTTCCCACAATTCGAAGCCGTGACGAATCATGCCGTGTTCGGCGAAGGCTTCGCCGTGGTCGCTGGTCACGATGATCGCCGTGCGGTCGTAGAACAGCGACTTTTCCAGCGTTTCGAGTACACGCCCGACGTGATGATCGACGAACGCGACCTCCCCCTGGTAGCGCTGACGGCTGCTCGTTCCGAAATCGAAGCCCGCGTGTGGCACGTACTCCGAGTGCGGGTCGACGTAGTGCATCCACATGAAAAAGGGCTGCTGCAGTAGCTCCGGCTTGGCGAGCTCTGCGATCGCGGCATCGCTCACTTTGTCGGCGTTGGTGGTGCTGTCACCATCGACCGTGACCAGCGCGGGCGCCGCGCTCTTGTTGATCACGTCGAAGCCGCGTTCGAGCCCCGTATTGGCAAAGAAGTACCAATAGCCCTGCACGCTCACGGTGTGCACGCCGCCCTGCTGCAGGCGCTGGGCGACGAACGTATCCTGCCTCGTGAAGCGGTTGAAATGGCTCCAATCGCGGTGCGTTTCGCTGCTGTATTTGCCGATCAAGAACGGACCGACGCTCTTGGCGGTGTACGAGGCGAGCGAATAGGCGCGCTCGAACACCACGCTGTCTTGACTCAGCCGATCCAAGTTGGGCGTGACCGGCCGCGCGCTGCCCGCACCCTCCCCTTGGCGCAACGTGTCGATGCTGATCAGCACCACGTTCATGCGTTCGGGCAACGCCTTGCGACCGCTGACCGCGGCTTCACTCGGCGCGGCGGTGGCAGGCGGCGCGACCGGTCGTTCGTCACTACCCGAGCAATCCTCGTCGATGCCGTTGCCGGGCACATCGGTCGCGCCGGGGTTGCGCAGCGCGTCCGCGTCGTCACAGTCTCCACCGCCGA
>Ga0247757_10001422_pt1 | contig 15909 bp, 16 predicted proteins | sample UWRJL126311R4_FD_180929 | JGI IMG/M metagenome (GOLD analysis project Ga0247757, IMG submission 180929) | Plant litter microbial communities from Arlington Agricultural Research Station in Wisconsin, United States - UWRJ-L126-311R-4 | ecosystem: Environmental > Terrestrial > Plant litter >... | reverse complement strand
TATTGCCGTGGGTCTGCCTCAACCCCGCGGGTGTCTGCGCCCCACGAGTATGGGTTGATCGGGTTTGGGGGCAGAACAGAAACGGGCTGCCTGGATGGGTAAATTCAGCGGTCCGCCTTGAGCGACCCAGCACGCACGCCATCACGGTGGGGAGGGAGCCTGCAGCCAGGACGGACTTCGACTGCCCATGCCACGCGTGTCCACAGCTCAGCCTGAACGAGCTCCGCCTGAGTCCTCACCAAACATAGCAGCAGCAGCAGCAGCAGCAGATGCGCACCGTCAATCAGCGTCTAAATCAATGACATTTCATTGGTCGGCGGCCCAAGTCCATCAGACCATGCTAACGCTATAAAGCCAAAATGGTATTCATTCATCGCCCAAGAAGAAGAAAGTCAGTCGATAGCTTTTTGTCTTTCCCACTGACCGTCGCGCAACAAAGCAAGCTGAAAAAGCGTATCGCTAGTGGTATCATCCGTGAAACAAAAAGGAAGGCCAGAAAGAAAGAACGAACAAACGCGTGACGAGGCGGTCTCCATGCCGCATACACAATACTGATCCCCCCTCCGCGCCCCCTTGCCCCCCTCCCATGTCCCATGTCCCAGCCCCCATAATTCAGACAGGGCATTTCCACCCATCCGCACATGTGTAGTCAAAGTGGCTCCGTAGGAAAAATGGTAATAGAATCGCCGAACCGCCGAGCTTAAGCGTGCGTCGTCAAGGATGCCCCCGAGAATGCCAGGGGCTTTCGTTTGCTAAAAGAATATGGTACACCAGAAGAAGGGTGGGCTGTCGTGGTCATGGTCATGGTGGGTCATAGTGGTGGTGATGACGCAGACACCAGGCGCGCGCACGCACACACACACACATACACACCCATCCTCGGAGATCAGTTCTCCTCCATCAGCGCCTGATCGTCGCCAGCCTCGCGCCACTCCCGCGAACGCTCGGCGAGGCGTTTGACGCCTGTAATACGGTCCGCCCACAGCGACTCCGAAGGGGTGCGAAACGTATATGCACGCTGCGATGAGATGACGCCAATGGCCTGCAGCACAGCCTTGCGAGAATCCCGGCCAAAGACGGCAGGGTGGTTGATCCATTCGAGACTTGATTCCAATTCTGCATCGAGCGCGTGCATCATGGTCGCGTCGATGCCCGCTGCAGGCGTGAAAGGATTCTCGGCATGCGGCGAGGGCGTCCTGGGGCGATCGGCTGTGCTGTCGACGGGCGAGGAATGCCCAGTGCTTCCAGTTGCGCTTGGCGGGTCGTTCCGTCGGTGGCCGGGCGGCGGCAGCGGGGGCAATCCGCCTTTCCCAAGCCCCTTCAATATACTCCTCGTCTCCTTGAGAAGGTGGTGCGCTCGCTCGTGCTGTCCCTTGGAGACCAGAGTCAGCGCCCGCGTTAGCATATCCGAGGTCAGCAGCTCCATGCGCCGCTGCACTACGTGAGGATGTGGCGGAATGGGTGGCGTAGGCGGTCGGCCCGTCGAGCTTTTCTTGGACGATGACGACGGCAACACGGTGATGGCGAGCAGGGATGGACGGGGCAAGTGCGCAATAGATCCATCTCGTAGAATGTCGCCATAGCTAAGGTCAGCCTGGATCAGAGGTACCTCTTCGACGCTGAGGCTGCGTGATTCATCCTGGTCAAGAGGCCCGCCCAGGGCTTCCAGGTCTGAAACAATGGTCTCCCAGGGATCTTGCGGAAGCTGTTCCGGGGACGCGGTATCTGGTGAAATGGCCAGCTGAACTAGGATGTCTACAGCCCAACGTTAGCGGTTGAAACTAAATTGCATGTGTGCCATCGTTCCAACATACCCCTCTTGTCTCCGAAACGTAGGTCCCCTAGTGCTGCTTCGGCATCGCGACCTGTAGCGCGCTTGGTAATCTGCAACGCGCCACTAATCTTGACAAATTTAGCTGGGGAGCCTTCGGGGAGCCGCAGTTTGAGCTTGACGTTCTGGTGCGAGGTGGTCTGGAGCGAGCCAAGACAGCCCGCCACACACTCGCGAAGCATCATCCAGTCTTTGACGTAGGTGTAGGATGCTTTGGTGCGCGTAGAGAGTTCAATCATCGTGTCCGGTTTGTGGGTTAATCCAAGGCCAAACGAGTGGATGGTAACCCTGGAGCAGGTTAGCCATATGAGAAAAGAAACATGAACGCCGTGGCGCTTCGTGCATATAGATTTTTGAAACTTACTTTGCAGCTTCCGCCCGTGATATGACGAAATCGACGCTCTCGGCATCTGAAGTTGACGAGTCACTGATAAGGAGGATGCTGGATAGCGGATTGTTGGATTTGCGCTGCATAAGCAAATCCATGGCCATGTTAGCGCCGTCCACCACATCGGCACGCAAGCTCTTCTGCCCTACGGGTCGTATGGCATCGAGCACCTTGGGCCAGTCTCTCCAGGCTTTGCTCATCATGCCAACAATGGGCACGCCTCCACCACTCGAGCCAAACGTGACGAGGCCCATACGATCACGCTCGCCGAGGTTCTGTACTAGAAAACGGAGGGTGTCGCGTAGGAGGTTGATCTTCAAGCCTTGCATCGAAGAAGATACCGGAATAACAACCACCACGTCCAGAGGTACATGCAGGCCGCCAGACAGACGCGCCTCAGGTATGCCGGCACGAGAGTTTGTGTATTCGGTGGGTGCGGTGACGGTTGACCTGGCAGCGCCGTACGAGGATGCCACTGAGGAGATTCGCTTCGGCCGGCGGTAGTCCTCGTCCTCAGTGCCCGAATTGTCCTGGTCGTAATCTGGCATCCGTTGGGGAGTGGGGAAATCCATACGAATGTCCATCAGAGCACGTCTCCATAGCTCCAACTGGCTCCTGTTCTGGAATTGTAGGTGGAACGAGGGCAGTTCGGCGACGGACAGACTAAGAGTCAGGATGGCCTCGTCAGGAGAGTGCTCAACTTGGTTCAGGTGCTTCTTGATTAGGATAGAGCCCTTGAGCGTGCACTTGGGCCTCTTCGGGGCTGATGGATCGCCATCCCACTTTTCCGGTTGGGCTAGCTTCTTCTCCTTAACGCAGATGAGCATCTCGGAGAAGAGATAGCACTCCAACTCCTGCCACGACTGACGGTCCTTGCCCACTCGCACGTGACCGTGCAGCCGCAGCTTGCCGAAGCGTGAGAAGTCCAGGCCGTGCCAATTGTCGACACGCGAATGCAAGTCCTCTGTCATCTCCTGCAGCGTCTCCTCCGACTCGTAGGGCGTCTCAAACTGGCGGTTTCGTGCCGGCGACTTTGTGCGACCCAGATTCTCTGTGGCGCTCGCTATCGACGGCATGGGCGGGGCGCCTCGCATATCTTCAGGATCGGCCCTCCATTTGCCCTCGACCACCTCGACCGTCACCAGGCACGTGAGGCTCTGCTGCTGGCGCGACCTGCTCAACGTCGGAAACTCGCTACGCACCGTGACCGTTGGCGCCGGGATCGGGCTCTTGAGCATGCCGCGAGGGCTGCTAAGGCTGGATTCCATAGATTGGACGTCGTAGTCGTGTCGTCTCCCGTCGTGCGTCGCTGCGTAGTCGCCGGAGGACGCAATTCCTGTTGCACCGCTGTCGCTCCGAAGGTGCTGGCGAGACATGGACCGCACGTTGTTGTCGGAACGCTCCCGCGAGTGGGACGAATCTCGCTGCCGCGACATCTGTGACTGCTGATACCGGGCGCTGACGTCGCTGTCGTTTCGTGACCGTCCCGTGTGGTGCGTGACGGCCTCACTCTGCACCGTCTGGTTATCCCATGGCGCGGACGTGTTCTGGTTGCTTCGGTGGTTCGCAGCGACCACTTCGTTCTGCGCCGACCGCACAATGGTGCTCAGTTTCTCTGTCCCGTCTGTCAGTTCTCTTTGCTGCGGGGCGGCCGCCCGGGTTTGCTTACCCAGATCAAGCACATTTCCGCCGCGGCTCGTGTCTAGTCCCAAGGTTGCATTGCAGGTGGGGCAGTGCTGCGACTCAAACTCGCGGATGTATTCGTAGAAGCAGGCCTCGTGGGAGACGTGCCCGCACGACAGCTGGAGGATGCGTTCTCCGCGAAGAGTATGCTCCAAGGGCTCTTCGCAGACGGCGCACTCGCTCCCAATAAAGGTCCGCTCGCGACGGGTGCGAGAGCGCTCAATGTCCAGCACCCCTGCCATGCCTCTGTAGGAGCGTGGCGGCGGCGGCGTTTCGAGGGTTTGGGTGCTCCTCGAGAAGTCCTGCTTGGACTTGGTGGATGAGAATTTGGGCGTGGAACTGCGCGAGCTGGGACGATAGCCTCCTAGAGAAAACATGAGTGGACCAAGCGCAAAGACACGGCGTCTATGGTTAATTACTGTAGGCCACCGTTGATCCAAACTCGACAGTCTTGGGCTTGCTCTTGGGGTTGGTGGTCTTCTTGCGGGCCCTATTCCCCAGGAGACCGAGTTCTAAGAGGTTGTTTTCGAGGCGCGGCGATTCCTTTGCGAGCGAGGGGTGATTGAGACTACGGCGGGACAGAGAAGAATCGATGGCCGACATGGAAGTCAGGAGATGGCTGGTTCTCGCTTCACCCTCGTTTCAGCATGGAGAATGCGCGCGGAAGATCGTCCAGCAAGAAGCCACGAGCTAGCACCGTCAACAATGGAGCCAGGCAGGGGTGGTTCGGACCGGAAACGAAGGTATGAAACGATGACAGGGCGAATAATAGCAGCGGCGCGCGGAGTAATTGAGGAGCCTGCTGGGAAGGAGGATCGAAAGTGAGTCTCAGACAGGAGATTTTGCGGGGACCGTCGGCGGCAGACGCTGATGACTCGCGTGCGAGCAGAGCCCACCGAACAGACGCTGCAAGCTGTCTCGGCCCCTGCAATGGGGCAAGCCCGCGAGCGACGGGACGACAAGGGTGAGTTGGTGCACGGGGCGGGCGGCCGTTAGGGAGGGTTTGCGTGCTGGCCGGCCCCGGTTTCTGCGCCACAGCCCGGCTCATTGGCAGATAGATTACGCTCGATTCAGGGCGGCCGCCGATGCGAAAAAGGAGGACGCGACCGCCATGCCGGGACGGCGTGTGGGCGCTGGGTGGTCGAGTGCGTGGGCGTGGGTGTGTGGGTGCGTGGGTGCGAGCTGGACTGAGGATCCAACCCGTGCACCCGCATTCCTGCGCACCTCCTTGGTGTTGCAATGGATGGGTATGCACGCACTGTTGGACAGCATCATGCGCAGGCGCCAGTGGCAGGCTCGACTCGGCTTCCATAGTGGCCGCGGCAACGGCATCGAGCAGCCGGGACTGCCAGTGTACATAAGTAGGTGCGCATTTTGCCTGAGGGCCATCCGTCATTTGCCAGACGAGCATCCGACTTGGGCCCAGAGAGCCTCACGCCTTACCCGTACCGTCGACGCTCCTGTCGCCTATCCCAAATGCAACCTCTGCAGAGTCAGATGCCGTCGACAGAGTTTCTCCCTGTCCAGGGTATCGCTGTCTGCCATTCCAGGCGACGCAATGCCGAGCAGCAGTGACAAGCCCACGCGAGAGAGCCTGAGAAGAGCCATGTGTCCGTTGGCCCTGCGAATTCACTCGGTCCTCGTCAGGACGGGCATGGGCCAGTCCGAGTCAGTCGGCTAGACCGTACACAGTATGTTCCTGGGCAAGAGACGTAGAGCAGGCGGTTGATGAGCCAGTCGACAGCGCGGTGTACATGGCGTCAGACGCATGGTTGGTCGAAGTCGCGTGGCAACCACGAGGACATGCACCTGGTATGGACGAATGATGGTCGCCCAAGCGTCCTGAAGGGCCGACTGTTGGCCCTATCCACGGCTGGTCGGGCTTGCGGACGGGCAGATCGCCCTCTCTCTTTCGCCATCTACCTGGCACCTCCGGATCATCGCCCCCCAGATACCTCCGAACCATAATCCAACGTCTACTCTCGAGTGTGCTGTGTTTCCCCCCTCCCCTCCAGCTTCTTCGATTAGCTCGCTTGCGCCGTTTGGTACCACTTCGCACATGTCGAGCATCCTTCGCGAAGCCTGCCAAATCGGAGCTTTTAGAGCGTCCTTGCTTGGTGCTGACCGCCGCTCGCGACATCAAATCTGCAACACAACTCCGCATCATGATTCGTAATGGAGGGACGAGTTGGCCTGGCACGCGTTATCCATTTTGATTGACCTGCACGTCTCCACGTGGGATGCACCGAGTGGTACATGGCACCTGCTCCCCAGTCACCGACGCAACCCGCCGCTGGGTCTCGACACCATCCCCTCGGTCCTGTTTGAGGGGCAACCTTGCATGCTCACGCCCGAATGCTCGGTGCTACCACTCGTTGTATGCAGCTATGTCATACCATCGTACGCCAATTCGATTCGCTGGGCATCCAAACGTTCAATGTCCGGCCCGCACGCATGCCCTGTCGACCTCCAACAACGCGTCTTTCCTAATGGACCGTATGGTGCACTAAAGACAGGGGTCAAAGTATCGTAAAGCCGTAGTGCATAGAGCGTTGTCCGCATGAAAAAGTCTTTTCCTCGGCATCCTCTCCTGCCGAACCGACCATGCATATTTCGATGATTGCGCTAGAGATGAAGCCATCCGACGACGTCCCAGATCGGTTCCGCAGAGACCCTGAGCTTCTCGTATTCACATCCACACACCCACATTCTTCGAAGCTCCTGGAAGGCTCCTCGGCACTTCTAGAAACTTGGCGTTTCCGATGCGACGATTTCGCAGCTTCGACTCATCCCAAGCGCTCAGCCGTCCGTTTCGTTCTACCTCCTCGTCATTATTTTATTGGATCAGAGCATCCACCTCACCACCACCACCACCAACCAATCATATCCTTCCAGCTTATACTTCCCAGAGCGCTCAAGTTTTCTTCCAGAGCCCCGCAGTATCTCAGTTCCTCGGCATCGTTGCTGGCTTTGCATGGCCAAGGAGAACGACAATTCCAAAATACTAGACCCACATAGCCTATTTCGGGTAGCTTGAGTCGACGCACATGTACATGTATCTGGCACAGGCTAAAACGCTAATCGTAAAAACAGACACATGAAGCACGCATTCCAACTATCGGTGTCCCGAACCCCACTTCCGGCTGGTAAAGAACAGGTGAGCGTACACAGTGCCCTTGCAATGCCAAACACCTGCCTCTTCCCTCCAATGCCAAACAAGCTTGATGCCCTAAGATAGCAACCCCATGCTTCCAGCTCTTTACTTCATCATTCTCAGTCAAAACTCCCACATCACGTACATTTGTTACCAGAATGGATCAGGATGGCCAACCAAGTCCCAGGCAGTACTTTTCAGCCAGAGACTCCATGATACGTAATCATGCACGCCATGTAAGCGAGTGGTTGCCCGCCAGACATCCGGATATGTGCACTCCTTACTCCGAAAGTGCATAAACTGGGTGATCTGGAGGCATATGACACGACATAGCAGCTTAAGGCAGCGTGCTTCTAGAAGATAATAATTCACCGCCATAGTTGAATCATAAGTTTTTGGTAACACTGAGGTTTCTCATTCGACCTTTTCACATTACACAATTCAGTCGGTGCTTTGGACTACATACACCGTGATACTACCATGCATGAATCCTTCACAGAACCAAATCCGCCTCTAGGTCATCGTACATACTTGTAGCTGACAGGCCGGCGGGCGCCAACTGCTGAACGTCGTGCGACTTAGTCCTCGGGATGCACCTTCTTTGCGACTTCACAAGGGTCTGGGCCATAGGCTATGCTGCACTGCTCCCATTCCTCATCTCCATTAAGATACTGCTTGAAGCTCAAGGCATGCAATATCTTTGCGAAGCGGAATTCGATAAAGAATCGCTAGACTATGTTAGTAGACGCCTTAAAGAAGCATGTATGCAGGAACAGAGTACAACTCACTCCTTCTGGGGTTTTCCCTTGCTTGATTTGGTCGATTTCACGTTTCATATTTCCTTTACCGGAAGCAAGACGTGTCAGTGCGACAACGGTCCAGTCAGCGTCAGCATCAAGGGCACGAATGCAACGAGTGGCGCCCCCATCAATGCAATTCCGTATAACATCGTTGGTGGAGTTCGGACCAGGCTCTTTCTCAATGTATACGATATCTCTCTTTCCCGGAATAGAAACACCATTCCTAGTCGCTTTGAAGTATGTGTCGCATGCTTCAGCGGCTAGGAACTTGACTTTTGCCACTTGCGAACCAGGCTCAGGCAGCTTAAGCTCTTCGACCTTTCCACCCCATACCTTTATTGCGTTAGCATATCGACACTATACAAATCCATTCCGAGCACCCTCTTACCAAAGCTTGAAGCTCATGATAGCTCATCAAACTAGAAACACCTTTAAGTATGCAAGTCCGGGCTGCAGAAACACTCTCGCGTTTCTCCTGCTCAGGCCAAGCCTTCAAGCCAGCCATGGGATCCTTGGAAAGTGGCAGTGTGAACCTAAAGTCTTATTGTGAGTAAACGATTCAGATGCTAAAGGGAAGGACGGCTCACCCGATATTGGGAGACTTGATATCGGAGGTATCATTTCCTTTTGGAGGCATAGTGTCCAGTATAACCTTGCAGAGACCGATGACCTAAAGTTGTTACGAGTTAGTCTTCCATAAAACATTGTAAACCATACCAAAAGAAAACGTACCTCGTTTAGGCAAGTGATGTTGATCAGCGACCTATTAGCTAGGGTGGCGCACAGGAATAAAAAGTTGCCATTCACGTCCTTTAGGAACTGCATGACCTGTTCCATTGAAGTACCTTGTCCATCCTGTTTAAGCCCATTGACGTAAGTGGTAACAGCATTGGCAACTTTGGCCTGTGTGTGCTCAATAGCACCATTGGTAATCTTTGGTGGGCTGATCGGAGAGCGTATCTTTTCGGCTACAGTCTGCACTAGATGCACGGTAGGCGATTTTGCAGAGGGTAAGGAGTCAAGATACTCGGCAGCCTTCTGCAGGTACTCAGACGCAGCTTGATCCGGCGTCGGAGTACAATATTTCTTGTTGAAAGTGTCGAGTCTGAGCTTTGCCTCCGAAATTGGGGATAACTGGGGCATCCCCAGAGCCTCCTTTTTAGCCTTGACCCCTGGGTTGCCTTTGGTGGATCCTGATAGAAAATCAAGGCGAGCAAATCTGGCACCTAAAATAGCTTCAGCGTCAGTGTCACCAGAGATAGCAGAATGTTTTGACTCCATTGGCGACGATGAAGACGACGACGACTGCAGTTCCATAAGAGCAGGGAGCGGAGTCGACAATCGAACATTTGGTGTGGTACTATTGGCGGGAGCAGCGGGTGGGAGACGCGGAGCCGTTGTTAGTGGTTTGGCAGGCTGCACAAGTTTCACTGCTGCTTTCTTGAGGGTGAGCTGTACTGGAGCAGCAGCAGGTTGAACAGCTAGATTGCTTCGGCTATCCTGTCTTCCAAGTGGCATGTTAGGCAAGCCAGAGCCCCGGCCCGCCGGACCCCGCGGGGGCGCGCCGTGAAGAGGAGCGAGATTCATACTGGCTGTAGTAGATGCATCAGCGCCAACTGGATGAGAAGGAGGAGTGTGCAACTTACGTGCGCTGCTCGCCAAAGGTATGCCTTTCTGTTGCTGGTGGACCTCTTGGGAGAGTCGCGGAGAGAGCTGCTGAGGAAGTGGAGAAGAGGGTGCGTCTGGGCGAAGTCAGAAAAGGAAGGCGTGCCAGCGGAGGTGGGCGAGAGTTGCAACGGGCTGGGGCACTCACCTCTGGCTTTAGGTACAGCACCTGACGGCCGGGCTTCAGTCACCTGGAACTGTTCAATACCGTGGACGCAGAAATCTAGGACGGCCTTGTAAAGCTTGTCTTCGCTGCCGCGCGGACGGTCAGGTGCAGAGCGCCCTGGAAGCATGACATACAGGTGAGGAGTGTGTGCGTGTAACGCAGGCGGCTGAGGTGATTCTACATCCGCACTGACCCTTTCACCGAAGCTCGGTCCCACGTAAAGTGAAGGAGCTCCGACAGTTCGGAGTGATATCACCATACCTGCATGTGTAGATGGCCAGATCAATGATAACTGAGTATATTGTTACAGTAAACAAACCAGAACTTTAGCTTACAGCCATCACTTCCCCGCCGTTTACAGAAACTCGCTCATTGCATCCATGACTTCCTTTTGCCTTTGCGGCCCCATTTTCTCGAACCCATCTACATTCATTACGAATGTGCCTCTCCCGCCCGTCAGTGCCCGCAGCTTGTTTAGGTAGCCAACCATTTCTTTCAGCGGCACACGCGCCACAATGTGTCGCTGGCTATCGCCAAGTCCAGACCCTACCTCACTTCCGTCCGCAAAAGGGTCGGGCGGGGCGTAGATGTGATTCGGGTTGATCGAAGGTAGGGTGGACGTAAGCAAGGTGACAGGAATTGGTGCATCACTCCCATCGAAGGATATGATTTGACCACCCCGAGCGGAAGAAAGGTCTTGAACGACGGCACCCAACGATGCTTCGTTTACAAAAATGGTAGCCATCATGACGGGCTCCATGAGGACTGGAGGGCTCATCTCGCAAGCGATCCGTAGACTTGCTACCACAGCCGTCCTGGTGGCTACTGAGATGGCCGTGGCCGTGGTTTCGTTGAATAAATGTGTTGATGCATTAAATGTGATTTCGAGCTTCGTGTTGGAAACCGGAAATCGGCTATATGGGCCACGACCAAGCGCGGCAGACGCACCGGCATGAATGGCAGAGAGAATGCTTGGCAGGCTGAGATGCAAGGGTACATGGGTTTTGTGAGCCGAAGAGTCGTGGCGGGAGAGCCCAGGGTGATAAATCTGTAGGACGCATTTCTCAGGAAGTAAGTACGTGGTCTCAAAGGAACCGTTGTCTGCGTTGATATCTTGGGAAGCGGGCGCAGATGCAGAATGGTCGTCCAGAGGTGATAGAGCCACCATGATTCCTGCCTTTGCGGACTTGTTTGCAATCGGCTTATCGAGTAAGTACTCGTATGGTGCAGTGGAAGAAGTAATAGCTTCGCGGTACTCAATATTAATTTTGCTAATGCGTGCTTTCGCTTTGAAGTCGTTTAGCAAGCGATCACGAGCAATCTCTAGGTGTAGGTCACCCATGCCTGCCAGATGTGTCTGACCGCTTCCTTCATCCACCGATAGTTGTAAGCTAGGATCCTCTCGTAAGAGAACGGCCAAGCTCTCCTGCACATGCTTCTGCTCACTCAGACTATGCGGTTCGATACTGGTAAAGAAGACCGGGGGCGGCACGGTTATCGGTCTCAATTGCAGATTCTTCAGATCACCCTGCGGCTGCCCTCTTATTTGTAAGCCTTTGTAAACAATGAGAGTATCACCCGTTCGTGCGAACTTCAGACCTGAAATCACGCCAATTTGACCTGATGATAACGAGCCCACCTCAACCGCATCGTTTGCGTACATTTTGAGGATACGAGGTACTCGTTCCGCAACGCTAAGATTAGTATTGTAAAGAACGTTGCCTCGCTCAAGCGTTCCGCTATAGACACGGACATACACGAGTATGCCGCGCTTTGGATCATTCACTACCTTGAAAGCCAAGGCGCATGTCGTAAGGTTCCGCACTTCGGTAATGTCAAGACCCCCATCATCGGTCCGCTTTCTCTGACGCACCGAGGCGTGAGTTTCAGGGGTTGGATTGAGCAAGCACGAGAGCTTACTATGCTGGCTTCCAACGCGGATCTCGGGATCCGGACGTTCAAGTGGTGATGGAAGCAAATCGACAACAGAGTCAAGCAGGGGTTGCACACCAATGTTACGGAAACTGGCCCCCGCGAAAACGGGTATGACGTTTTGTGGGGTCTGCAGAATGATTCGTCTGAGAGACTGCATGATTTGGAGGCCAGGAATTGCAAGATGATCCTCGTTGTGCTCGAGAAATAGTTCAACCAGGGCGTCGTCGTGCTCACTAAGCAGCTCTACTAAAGCAACGCGGGCTTTTTTGATCTCTTCGGCCAAGGCTTTGTCGGTGGCTTCAAGCTGCTCCAGCGAATAAGCTTCAATCTGGCTTCCGTCGCTAGAGTTCTGCCACAACAAGCCTCTTAGATGGACAACGTCACCCACCCCGGTGAAGTCTCCCTTTCCACCTTTCCACCAAGGAATCTGGCACACCGCTGGCCACCCATGTAGTCGAACTCCAATCTCCTTGACAGTTCTTGAAAACGCTGCGCCTTCACGGTCAAGCTTATTCACGAAGATGATCCTTGGAATGTTATATTGGCCTGCTTGCATCCAAACCTTCTCGGTCTGCGCCTCTACACCAGCAACGCCGTCCAGAATGCAGACAGCCCCATCAAGCACACGAAGCGAGCGTAACACCTCGAAAGTAAAGTCAGCATGCCCCGGAGTGTCAATAAGATTGATGTTATGTGAGATTGAAGAGCGTGAAACTGCTTCAAATGAGGCGGGTAATTGAAACTGAGGATTCTGCAGGTCGGCTGGAGGCCAATGAAACGTTATGGCAGCAGACTGGATGGTAATGCCCCGTGCCCGCTCCGCGGGTAAGAAATCAGTGACAGTTGAACCTTCATCAACGTCTAAAGCCAGTCAATTTTGACAGGGGCAACAGAAGAAATTTCACACACCTCCTATTCGTCTTGTATATCCACTATAGTAGAGCATGCGCTCCGTGGTAGTAGTTTTTCCCTGTGGGCATCAGATCATGATAGTGCTAGTACGAGACGCGAAGCTTACAGCATCGATATGGGCGATGATACCAATGTTTCGCGTTATGATAGAAAGCTTGTCATGGTCAAGCTGGCGGGCGGACTGCGTAGACAACAGCCTTCTTAAAGGGTTGGTGTTGTGCCGAACGACGGCACGAACGCACCAAACCCATTGGCGCAACATTCCCGGCGCCGCTGGCGAATGCTGAGAGTTGAGCGAGATGTCTGGTGAATCTGGAGACACGTGATGGGTGGGCGTCCGAGTCCCAAGTTAATATGACGCGCGCTTTCCTTATCCGACAAGCGAGCCAAGCACCTACCTGCTGCTCGACAACAGCAGGCGACACCAGGACCGCTCAAGCTCCGCCCGCGAGAGCCCGCAAAAAGCCCGTCGCCCTCCTTGTTCCGATCCAATTATTGTTGCTGATATGGACTACTCAGCGCACGATCCCGATCTTCCTGCCGGTGGAGATCCATGGGCATCATCTCCCCAGCACGGCAAGACGAGCTTCGGCCAGCCTCCCACCAGCGACATCCCCTCGTCTCCCCTTCCTCCCCAGGCCTCTCCGTACGGACAAAGATCTGAAAATTATGGATACATAGGCGATCAGGATACGCCTAATAGGCCAAACACTGCATCTGAAAATGGTGAAGCTTTACCGCATGCGTCGCAGAGTCCCAGACAAGATGGCCAGCCCACTCAGCAGCAACAGGCTCCACCGCCTGGCCAGCAAGGGCACAGTCAACCTCAGCGCTACCATGGTAATCGTCAACAGCGACAGCAGTCTCACTACAAGCTACAAGCAAAGGTGACAGGGCTCGAGCGGACTGGCAAGAAGGATCCAATTCTACGTTTTGACGTCTATGTATGTACATGGCTACCATCACCCAGAATTCCCATGACCATCCAACGTTTGACTAATGCTAACATTTTACTTCAGACAAACCTCCCTAAGTTCCGAACGACCCAGTTCCGCGATGTTCGACGACTTCACTCGGAGTTCGTAAAGCTGGGGGAGCACCTTATATCGGCATGCCCGGAAGCTATGGTACCGGCAGTACCACCTGCTACTACAGCTGCAGGAGTTGGCACCGATGAAGATGAAGCGCGTATCAAGTCGTCGCTGCAGCGGTGGCTGAATGTTGTCTGTAGTAACGAAGTCCTGATGCGAGATGAAGAAATGGTTTTCTTTGTAGAAAGCGATTTCGGATATAGCCCAGTTGTCAGGAGAAAACAGCCGGCCACTGGAGTGCGCCGCAAGGTTATCAAGCAGTTTGCACCACCGCCAGATGATACACCTGAGCTTGCGGCTGCTCGTCCTATCGTGAAAGCTTTCTACCTTGGCACCATGGATACGGAACAGAAGGTCGAAAAAGTCGTCAAATCAAGAAGAAGTATGTCCCTCCAAAAGACAGACTAGAATGTTGCTAACCAAAATCTAGATTTAGGAGTTGCCGAATCTGACCTAGGCCAGAAGCTTGCAGCAATGCACGTGCAGGAGATACATCCTGGTCTGGGTCTTGCATATCGAAAGTTAGGAAAAGTTATCCAGGCAATGGGCGACTTTCATGCCGCGCAAGGTACCGCCGAAGCCACGACCTTGGGTGACCCTTTGCAATACCACAGCAGCGATGCTTTCATCGTCAAAGAAACTCTCACCAATCGACATATACTTCTTCGGGAATTGCTCCAGGCACAGGCTTCCACTCGATCCAAGCTATCAGCCGCAGATCGATTGAAAGCAAGCTCAAGTGTGAAACGAGACAAGGTCGACGAGGCTATTACTGCGCTAGATGAAGCTCGAAGTCATGAACAATACCTTTTGCAGAAATCGCAACGCGTGACAGCGAACCTGTTGCAGGAGCAGAGGAAATGGTTTGACCGCACTGCATCAGATATGCGGTACGCAATTCGAGAGTATGTTGTGCGCCAAATAGAGGCAGAACGTCGAACATTGGCAACTCTTGAGTCTGTTCGCCCTGATATCCGTGCTATCGATGGAAGTGGTGGCCTTTCACGGCTCGGGCGCGAAGCGCACCCTGCGCAACGTCGTGCATCGCTCGCAAGCTCTCAAGGCCCCAAGGGTGATGCATGGTCAGGTGTCCCGAGACGGCCAGGTGATGGGCTTAATCGGAGTGTAACTGGCAGTCTCGCCACAGTGCCTGGTGTGCAAGAGGAAGACGAAGAAGAGGGAGAAAGCACCACCGGGAGAAAGCGTGCGACTAGCAAGGCCGGTGTGGATGACGACGAAGATCGCATTGATGCGAAGAACGCGGCAAGCAGATTAGCTACAACCACGTTCTAAATAGACGCACTTTTACAGCAATGAAACTACATTTGTAAAGGCTGTTAGGGAGGCCGATAGGTTAGGCCATCCAAACGAGGGCGCACTGAGGCATCTTTCCGTGGCAGGATTCCGAGTATGGTAGTCGTTCCAAGCGGCGAATATGTAAAACGAGGGGCTTCTCGGCTACATTCGAGGTTGCAATCCGAGATAAACTTTTTTTCCCCAAGAAAAAGAGGTCAATCCTCTTTTCTGACCCTACCAAAACGTCCTCAAAGCAATTGAGCCGAGGACAAGAATATACGACCAGTCTTGCTATCGCAATAACCCTGACTTCAAGCACTCTATCTGATGGACCATGCAGTCAATCCCAGACGTTTGAAGCCGGCATTTTCCAGGTTTACCACTTGGAATGCCGATGTGCAGGCAGATACACGTGAAGAAAAAGGTCAATGGGGACCCCTATACCATGCACAAAACGAGCAAGACTGAAGAAGGACAAGGGTGAAAAGTGCCGCATACAAGCAGCATCTCGTCCGGCATATGAGAACGGTAGGGGTACGGAGGCGATTTACAACACTAGCAATCAATCCATCAATGCCCAACCCAGACAGCAAATAGTATGGGTTAATAAACCACCGGCTGCAAATAACAATACCTCCCCCACAATGTTGTTCACCAGGTCCACGGGAAAAGGAACGGATCAACTGACGCGCCCGGATAGAGATTGGCACTGGGGTGCAATCTACGAGACGTAGCTCGCCGTGGAGAACAAGGCGGGGCAGCATATGAAGATTGATTGCCCCCATGGTTGGCAGGGCTGCAAGGTGGGAGAAGAATGGCCCGTGTGTTTCGAACAGGCGGCACGCTCGTTACGGCAGCGGAACAGGCGGCGTGGAAGGCTTCGAGAACGCTCTGGATACGACGACAGCACACGATCAGCAACCGACCGTTGCGAATAGCGAATGGAGCGTATGCACACGACGATGCGCAAGCAACCGATCCCCAAACT
>Ga0247757_10001421_pt1 | contig 15921 bp, 13 predicted proteins | sample UWRJL126311R4_FD_180929 | JGI IMG/M metagenome (GOLD analysis project Ga0247757, IMG submission 180929) | Plant litter microbial communities from Arlington Agricultural Research Station in Wisconsin, United States - UWRJ-L126-311R-4 | ecosystem: Environmental > Terrestrial > Plant litter >... | reverse complement strand
TATCTTCTCTACAATCTTCATCAGGGCCGCCCATCCTGTCTCATCCGTTTTCCAATTAGGTAAAATATTTGTATAAAAATTCTGACAATACTCACATTGGCCGTTTTCATCGAACGTTATACCAGGTGCAGTAGTATCCATGATACAGTTAGAACAAATTTGATACGCTTCGTTATCTTTCATATTCACGAGTTAGAGATGAGATATTTTAGAAAATTGTTATCGCTGTGTAACTGTTAGTGTTTATTACAAACTGGCATCAGAACCTGATCGGGAAATACCGTTGCCGACTATTTCTCCGTAAAGATCAAAATATTCATTAAAACGGTCATGCACATTGAACTTGCTAACTGCATGTTCACGACAAGCCGCAGAATAAGCGCTTTTCCCGCTTCTTTTTATATTTTGAATGGCATTGACCAAGCCACTATTGTCGCCTGCGGAAACCACAAAACCGGCTCCTTCACGAACAAGTTCAGGACTCGCCGTCTTGTTGTAAACAATAACAGGAGTGCCGCAAGCCATCGACTCGGCTGTAGTCAGACCGAATGTTTCTTCAACCGATAAATTCAAAAACACATCTGCTACGTTATACCATTCAACCAGTGTTGCCCTGCTGTCTGTTCTCGGCAATCCAATAATATTTTGCGGAAGATTTTTTCTTTGTTCCTCATCAAGTCCGATAAGAACAATTATTTCTCCAGGGTTTAGCAATTTACTCAATGCAATAAAGTCTTTTAGCCCTTTCCGTCTATCCCATGTTGTAGCAGCGCCTAACAGCAAAAACTTCCCATCCATATGATACTTAGTCCGAAGCGCGTCGATCTCAGCGGAAGGCTTAAATACTTCAGTATCTATTCCATTATATATATAGGTATGCCTGGTTTCTTTAAGAAAAGATCGTGCAACCAAATCATCCAGCCACCTTGATACAGACACTATAACCATATTGGGCAGTGAAGTAAAAAGACTCCGCTTAAGCCGAAAGTTCTTTTGAGAACGGTCAACGACCAATGATTTTGGATATTCAAGTTTCTGGGGGCAGTGATTACATTCGGTCTCCCATTTATTACAGCCTGCATAGTCAAAAAAAGCACAATGACCGGTAAACGACCAGCAATCGTGAAAGGTCCAAACAACAGGAATATTCACTTTAGCCAGGTATTCAAACAGTATTACAATATTAATATAATATCCATGAATGTGATGCAGATGGATGATATCCGGCTTAATAATGTCAATTTGCCTAACCAAATTCCTGGTGGCCCGGCGGGAACCCAAACCGTGTCTATCAAAAAGCCGGGTTTCAATTCCATGCAGCCAGGTATCCAGATCTGAGCCGATCCTGATAAGATTGGATACACTGGGACGTGGAAAACGTCCGAAGGCAATATAGCTTTCCCATCCTTTGCTAATTGCAATCGACCCAATCGCTTCTGCAATTGTACCTGTAGACCCTGTATTTCCTTCAACGCAAATCTGTAAAAGTTTCATCGCTAATTTCTAAAACCTGGAATCAATCATGAATTACTTATCAAATGATAGTTTTCTCCGAAGGCTTCCCAACACTTCGATGTATCTTTTCCCGAACTTAAGGTCAGGTTCCATATAGTTACCTTCTCCCCACTCGTTCCAGGACTTCAAAAAAATTATCTGATCTTCCGTGTCTTTGTTTTTTACTACGTCAAAAACATCTTCAACGTGTTTTGCAAATAATTCGGGAGTGGAATTGTGAAAAACAGATCCTTTCTTTCCGCTTCTCGGCGTATGATCCCAGTTAGGAATGATTGATGGATAAATGTTCGCTTGTTTTTCCTGTTCCTGGACAAAATATTTTATCATCAAAGAATAACTGATCTTTAATGGCTGCTTAAACATTTTGTATATTATCGTAGGGATCACTATCTTTTTCATCAAGTCCCTGTTGTGTGCATATTCCCCATTCCGGACTATATTCACTGCATTGAATCCCATTTGTAAAATCGGTTCAACTTCCCTGGATTTTTCTGTATGCCCAATAAAATGAATTCCTTCACCCAAGCCTTCCTTTACAGCGAGTTGGTTCCAGGTGCTGATATATTTTTCAATATCAGGAATCAAAAATGGTTTATAGACTACAAATACCGGTTTGCCATTCCTGCGTACGTAACGCTTGTCTTTAAATGCGTCCAGCAGCGCATAAAAATGTTCCCTGTAATCCTGTTCTCCTGGGTACTCTTGTTCAATTAACACACGATCACGTTTTGTGCTGCTGGCATCCCACACCTTAGCTTTCCAGGGTTCATTAGCCCAGCCAAGGCAAAAAGGGAAATCAGGCTCCCCGCTTTTGAGTACTTCGTTGAATGGCATTTCCAGTAAACGTTTGCCATTCCCAAACCAATAGTGCCAGTAACAAAACGCATCCACTCCGGCTTCGGACGCCAGTTCGGCCTGTCGTTTTCTCACTTCCGGAATTCTTAAATCATAATACCCCAGATCCTTAGGTACTTTGGGCTGGTAATGACCTCTGAATAATTTTTTTGCTTTACCCACATTAGTCCATTCCGTAAATCCGGGCCCCCACCATTCATTATTTTCCTTTACCGGGTGATACTGTGGCAGGTAGTATGCTATAATTTTCATCTATTGAGTTTATTCTGTCGGAAGATCAATTTCCCTGTTATATGCAAATCTTGTTGTGAATTTTGTCCTTACCAGGCCTTGCTTTTTTATTCATTCTTGTCAGACATAAGCTGATACGCGTGAACAATCCTTTTCCTATTCAGGTATGCAACTCCTGATATGATACAAAAGGCCCCGATCACTAAAAGATAACGTAGCAGATATACATGATACAATAAAGAAATCAGGAAACTATACATCATTGTACCCAAAACAGCCATCCATATAAACCTGTCATCAAAAACCCTTTTCCCCGTGACCTTTTGATAGGCTATAAAGTGAAAAAGCGCAAGACAGAAGTAACTGGCCAATGTTGCATAACCGGCAGCGGGATATCCAAAAACCGGTATCAGAAAACGATTCAATGTATAATTAATTCCGGCCGCAAGTAAAGTGCCCATTGCCACAACTATCGTTTTCTTATGATACAATTCCAGTGTAGCATATGTGTTATACAGGTACTGAAACAAAGCTCCTACTGCAATAGGCATTACCACAACCTTAGAGGGCCAGAATTCCTTTGCACCAAGAATCATCAATGCTTCCGGTGCAAAAGAGATACTCAACATAGTCAACAGGCACATCCCTATTGCAATGAAGTTTGTTGAAGTTTTAATAACAGAAAGGTTGTTGTCCTTATACTTAAAATACAGCCAGGGCTGATATGCCTGCAATACAGCATTTGACACCAACAATAACAAAACTGCATAGGTGTATCCAAAACTGAATAACCCCGCTGCAGAATTACCAACCATCCTGACGATCATAATTCGATCCATCTGGGTCAATACCACCATAGCCAGTGCATGCGGTATCATAGGCAGGGATATTCTTAAGGCATACTTCCAGTATTTTTTAAAATTCCAATTCCAGCCTTTCCTGATAATACTGACATAGAAAAAAATACCCATCAAAAAAAACGGCAGGATCAATCCAAGAATCCTTCCGTAGTATCTTTGTTCTTTAAAAATGAACAGAATAAATCCTAAACAAAAAAGTACTGAACCCACCGCCCCAAAAAGAGTGATGTAAATATTCGGTTTATACTTTAGTAAAAATTTATACCGTTCCTGGGAAAATATAACTGATGGAAAAAACAACAAATAAACAAACAAAACAATGACCAGGTTCTGATCAATTTCCATCCATTGCGCCAATTGCGCCTTAAATAGGATGGCAATTACTAAAACCACTCCCGCAAATAAGGTACCCAGCGTTTGAATAGCAGCCAGAAAATTATCCAGCTCAAGAGGAAAGTCGGTTTTGGCGTTGCCGATGCTGTAAGCCAATCCCAACCCTATAACTACTAACCCAACGTTAATCCAGGCAGCAAAATTTGTTGCAATCCCATAATCCGATGTTGTTAATAACCTTGTAAAGATTGGAGCTGTGATTATGGAAAGAGAACTAATCACAATATTAGACAACATATAACTGGAACCTGACCTCAATGCCAACCTATTTAAACCTGCAGGCTTCAAATTATGAATTTTTTAAACTTCTTATGATAAGAACTGAGTACGAACTGTCAGGAATTGACCCGATTAAATCAGTTCTCAACTGTTCTCTAATTTGTTATAACAGAACATTCGTCAGGCGTTTTGCGCACACCTTGCAGGATACTCCCGATAAGCGTTTTCGAAAAACCCATATAGTTGGTCGATCGCGGTTTGAAATTTTTCTGAAACATCGTGCTCCCCTTTAAGAATCGCCTCACTTTCTGACATAAGGTATTTCAGGTTAATTTCCGAGCCTACTGATCTTATCGTCGCGATATATGCAGCACACGAGTGAATATTCTCAATTTCACCGAATTTGGCTATTAATGAAGGTAACTCCTGGAAAGATCTGACCTGTGTAACGCCATCGATCATTGCAAATGGAACGTCTGCAAAAACAATCGATCGTTTGCCTAGCATAGCAGCTTCATACGCTCCCGTTCCAGAAATCGCTATAACACCTTTCGCCTTTTGAATCCAGGGTTTAGGGTCATCATAGTAATTAAACTTGACTAATTTAACATTCGGAAATCTCTTGACAGCCTTATAAAACGAAAGGCTTCTTTCTCCCAGCATTGCCTGATGCTCTTTCACATATAATTTCCAGCCAACAGGCAGTGACTTGGAAACCTCCTCGATGATAAACAGCTCGTTTATATAAAAAGGCGCCTTTACAAAGGTTGTTGACTCAGGGATCAGGTGCAAAGGCATGTACACATAATTATCTGCAGGATCCGGCGCATCGAAATACCTGTTCTCCCGAAACAACAATTGCTTCTTCAGTGCAACCTTGATATAAAACAAAAAATGCTCGAAAGGTTTGGTATACAGAATTTGTTTGCTTTTAATAAGACGCCAGTTTCCGGTTGTTACCAGCAGGTTCCAAAAAAAGCGCATTTTCCCTACCAGGTTTTTTATCGTATAAAAAAAACCGTCCGGCTTGTATTGGCTTGTGACAGTACCCGCAAATTCCTTCGACATGATCACGCTGCTATCTCTGAAATTGGAAACATAGTCGTATTCCTGTGCCAGATCCGCTTTAGGCATGGCGCTGAATCTGTCAAATTCAACTTTAAGATAATCATCGGTTTTAACACCCATGCAGTAGGTAGGTATCTTGTAGCTTTCGAATCTCGGATAATCAATGTTTATGTAAGGAATTCCTTGCTTATAGGCAACCTCGTTCAAAATTGTTCTCAGAAGTTCGCCGTCCTCGTTATCCAATATCACATCCGGTTTAAACTCATTCAATATCTCCACTATTCTTTTGTACCCCAGTTCAAGGTAACTAAGACCTTGCCGGAAGGTTGCGTGCTCTATAAAGAATCGTGTATGATAATGCCGTGTCGTTAACTGCGAAGCTGTTAACTGGAGATTCAGGTTTTTGAAATGAGCGTACTCCTTTTCAACCATTGAAAGATAGTCAAGATCAACTGCGGAATTCCTGTAATTATGATCAAATGCTTTGCAGAGTTCCTTCAGATCATAAATCTTCGCCTCTTTTAAATGTTCTTTATAATAGTAAAAAGTATTTTCATTGTACTGGCATTTGTTATAATAGCTTTCTTCCGGATGTACAAAAAAAGCTCCGACCTTATTACCTTCAGACAACAATTTTTTGGCGATAAAAAATAAAGGAAAAGAAAATGTTTCTTTACAGATAAGCAATACTTTTTTGTTATTTATCACCTCGTGTTTTTTATACAGTTTTAAAAGTGAGTATGCTCCGCTATCTGACAGATATAATCAATTTATTGATCGCTTTCCTGTCGGGCTAAGACCGACCAACTTAGTGAAGTTGGTCGAGAGTAATCATGTGAAGCCCTTTACGACGGAAAGCCAGGTCGCTCAAAACTAACCCCGCCATTTATTGATAACACCCATGGTTAAATAATATTGGCGTTATAAACCAGTTTTCCCGATAAAATAATTCATTCTGCTCCACCGAAATTTTCGATTTACCATTGAACTTATAATATAAAGTTGACGTGATATGCCGCTTCTTTTTATCAATACCCAGGATAATAAGCGGATTTAACGTAAACGGGAATCCATGTTTCAGACACTGTTTGAATAATCTTTGCGTATAGTTGCAGGATAAATAATGCAAAAATGAAATCCGAAAGCTTCCGAGCTTCCTTACTTTCTTCAGTGCCAATGAGCCATATGACAAATACTCATCCAAAATTACATAGTCCAAAACGACCCTACTGTTATCATCAGCATTTTTCTCCAATATGGTATAACCAATCAATTTCCCTTCAACCCTGAAGGTATAAACACCGAATCGACTGCTTCGAAACTTCCAATTCAAAAAGTTCACATCCCTCTTGCATGTTATTACTTCTGGATTGGACTGATAAAAGTCATTAAAAAAAAGGGTGAACTCATCATCGAATTGATCTATCCTATTAACAACCAGCTTTCCGGCTTTAATTCTATCAGAATAACCACCCAGCCTTCCAATCTTACCGAATATCTGAATAATGACCAACGATATGGCATAGGGAACCGCAAAAACCTTAACCACCCTGTCTTTATAGATAGCATTAAAAAGCTCAAAATAAGCCTTAAATAATCCTTTTAAGCTGGCATGAATGGTTGATTTGCATTCTACATTAATCGCATCAAATCCCAAAGTTTTCCATATTAAGGGATGTATGGTTGAATTGGCAATACAAAAATCAACATTATCTTCAAATGCTTCTTTGACACAATGATCAATCAGTGGTGTTATAGCAAATGTCTTTTTGTTGTTAAAAGGCAGAAGTTTGTTTCGCACCTCGGAATTAACCACGCCATTATTGATTAACCCGGCAGACCAATCTGAGGAAAACGCCCTGATAACCTGTGGCGCTAAACCCATATGTCCATATATCCTATTATTCTCCTTATCGGCCAATACAGCGTTCCAGGATTTGTTTAGTGGATTATTTTCGTACTGAAAAGCCCACACATCATTATCTGTTGCGTAGTAAACAGATGTCAAATTATTCTGCTTACACAATTCAAATATTTGTTCTTTACTGTCGCGGTTTTCTAAAGATCTAATAGTTAAATCCATATATTTTAACCGATCTTTTCTTTTAAGGTTTCAATTATTATCTCGAAGCTTAGTAATTGAATAATTTCTTCGGCATCAAATTTAACATTAAAGCCTTGCTCTATAGCTAAAACAAGGTTCATGTGTTGCAATGAATCCCAGGAAGCTATATCATCTGGTGATGAAGTTGGCATTATTTCACTTTCAGGAACGCCTAAGATCTGTGACATTATTTTTTTTAATTTCTCTTCCATAGTTGTTATTTTTTGAAGCATTCAAAATTTATTTCTTTATAATACGAAGGCATCGGGGGAACCCCGTTTTTGGTTTCATAAAAAAATCTCGTTTCCTGATCGTTATCACCACTTTCTATTATGAAACCATTGTTAACATAGAAATCTGCCACCTGACCGTTTTTACTCGTCTTAATATAAGAACCGATCACTTTGGCCAAATTTCTGTTTTTAGCCAGCTCAATGCATCTACTTAGCAAAACTTTTTCAAGTCCTCGACCTATGACCCGACAACTCAGTAAAAAGGTGTCAATCTCAGCAAAGTCTTCACGATAACTGATAATGCTACATCCAACGATACCCATGTTTCCAAACCGGTCTTCCAACTCGACAAAAATGACATCCGCATTTCCGCTGTTAATAAAAGCTTCTATATCTGATTCAGAATACCTTTTAGTTGTCAGATTAAATTGATTTGTTTTCTGTGTCAACTGCGCTACCCTAGGCGTTACAGCCGCGTTAGCTGAACTCAGGCAAGCCACCATGTTTAATGTCTTATAATAAGACTCAATATCGCCGGTGAACTTCCCCTGGTCTTCTTTACGGGTGATTTCAGCTTTATATAATTGGCTTCTTATTTTGTCCTCATTGGTAAATGCCAAACTATCAAAGAGCCCTGATGATGCAAGCATTTGTCTATAATCTGTACTTGCACCTTTAGGTAAATGAATGGTTTCAACATTCGGAAGAAATTCCTTAACCAGATTTATTTCAAACTCATTATCATCAACAAATACAATACTATCCAACCCGATATTTAATGTAGAGGCTATTTGCTTTATGTTGCTGGCTTTATCCTCCCAGTTTATCATGGCAATTGATATATGATTTCTTTTAATCAGCATGTGCGGATGGTTATCTATAACATCCCAAACATCAGGCTCATTATTTTTGCTACATAGCGCAATTATAATACCACGATGATATAATGATAAAATTTCCTGTTGGAATTCCAAGTAAGCAGATCCAGGATAATTTGGCCCTATACGTATTCCGTTAATCCCATCTTCTCCAAGTATCCCGCCCCAAAGAGTATTATCGCAATCGAGTATGAGGCATTTTTTATTCTTTCCTTTAAGCGCGCGGAATACTTTGAAATTATCATTGGCTATTTCCCTTAATGCATCAAGCGTATAAGGTGCTTTCCCAATGTGCCAATACCTGTTGTCATAAAATCTATTATACCCAATTATAGATCTACAAACATTAATATCAATGAAAAAGCCGTTCTTAACATCTCTAAGCTTCGCTTTAAGAAAGTCGTTTAATTCATTTATTGCACCAACCTGCATGTCAGAATTTGTATGATCAATAACCCCAAATGCAGGATATACGGGTAACTCGAATCCCTGCCAGTTAATAACAGCGTTGGTTTTGCTCCTGATTCCTTGAAGTGTTGATACAATATAATTCTTTACCAGGTTTTTTTCCTCTTCAACATCGCTGGAATCAAGCTGGGCAAAGCCATTTGCCAATTTTGGGGATAATGTTTCAAGCTTTGTAAAAATCATAATGCAGTCTGTATTATGATTCAGCAGATCGTCATTACCAATAGCATCCTGTAATACATTATCAAATCCACCATAGCTGATACTTGCACGAAAACCCATTTGTATTGCCAAATACCGCAAATATGGAGTCAGCCCTTCAACCGTAATATTGCGAAGAATCGCTATATTCAAAACCGGATTATTACTAACATCTGCAGTATCTAAATAACTTTGCAAATCTGCTGATGTATAATTATTAATATGCATAATTAATTTTTGACTATTAAATCATCACCTGCCCACCACATACCCTGATTGTCTCACCGGTAATATGCCTTGAGTCATCACTTATCAAAAAAGCTACTGTGTTTGCAACATCTTCTGGCTCCGCAAGCTGCCTAAGTGGTGTGGTCATTTTTGCAATCATTTTGCTTTTTTCCGGTATATCGGCAATCATATCTGTATTCGTCATACCTGGCGATACACAATTGACCCTGATACCCAAGGGTCCATGTTCAACAGCCAGAGATCGTGTAAAACTCACTAATGCAGATTTTGCAAGACTATAATGCATCATTTTTACGGGGGGCACATTATCAGCATATACGCTTGAAATATTAACGATTGAGCCCTTTTTGTTTTCAACAAAATGAGCCATTACGGCTTTACATAAGTTAAATGATCCTTTGATCTGAACATTAAGATGTAGCTGAAAATCATCCCAGCTGATTTCTTCAAAACTTCTATAATTAATCGGGGCTGACGCGTTATTCACAATACCCTCAATTACATCATACTTGTTAAGGGCAGCTGAAACCATTAATTCAACTTCTTCTTTATTGGTAATATCAGCTTTTGTACAAAAAGATCTTCCTCCAAAGCTTTCGATTTCTTCAACTAAACTCAAAGCATCTTTCTCGTTACTACGATAGTTAACCACAACAGCATATCCCCTTTTTGCCAACGTAATAGCGGTTGCTGCGCCAATACCACTGCTGGCTCCGGAAATAATAATCGCCCCTTTTGTCTGATCCATATTTTCTAGTTTGTTGATACCTTTTTCATTTTCCTTTTTTCTCCTTTCAAGTACCTTAACCTTTGCTTCGCCCTCAATAACTGTTTTATCAAATTGATTATATATCATTGTTTGCAAGACAATTATCCGTTGAGACTCGGATTTGTGTACCACTTTAGCCCAAATTCGTATCTTATCTCCGATCCGTACTGGTGTGAGAAATTTAATATGCTGCTCGTACCACAAAGATCCTTTTCCTGGAAGCCTGGTTCCGATCATTGTTGAAATGAAAGAAGCAGTAAGCATACCATGAACTACTCTTTCTTTAAAATTAGTATCCGCCGCATAAGTATCGTCCATATGCAATGGATTATCATCACCGGTTAATTCGCAAAACCCATCGATGTCTTTTTCCGTAATTTCATGTACAAACTCATCCGTCTGACCAACTTTTATATTTTCAAATACATCATCCATAATGTTTTATAATTTGCCTTTATAGACACTAGTTGTATTTCCGGATATTCATCAGCTCCATCGCACGGAAAAAGTATTGGAATAGCCCGATTTTTAACAAAACTGTTTTGAACTTGTTATTCAGCGACATATATCTTGATCGTAGTATATGTTTGTAATCATTCACAACTTCTCCTTTTAGGCGATTATATTTTGCAATCCCATAATCATCTTTTTTCTTGACCAGGTACTGACAACTGTTCAGAAGAACCGAAGCATAATGGCTCCTCAGTTTTTCTGAAAGTGCAGGATAATACAATGCAACGTGCTCTTTCCACAGCAAGAGTGCATCAATCATATCAAGCATATTGTAATTGAATTCTGACCGGCACAAACTTTCGCTATCCTGATAATAAAAATAAAGTTCCTGGGGAGCAACTGCAAAAACCTGCGCTTTATGCATAATTCTGTGCATTACAAACATGTCCTCATTGTGTTTACCAAGTGGGAACCGGATATCATCAAATAATTCCCGAGCATATAATTTTCCCCAGAGAGCAGCTCGTGTCTGATCACTTATCAGCATATTCATCGCTTCATAAGCATCGACTACTTTCGTTTCGCCTTCACTAACCTCATCGGGAGCATTATCTGAATCAAATACCTTTCTGAACGAGCACATCGACAATAAAACTTTCTCATCAGTATCAAATCCTTTCTTTAGCACATAGAGCAGGTCTCGGTGTACAAAATCATCACTATCTATAAAGGCTATGAACTCGCCTTGCGCTTTCTCAAGCCCTGCATTTCGTACCCCGGAAACACCTATTCCGGAATTCTTTAAATGAAGCACATGGATATTACTATGCTTTTGGGCATAATCATCACACATCTGCGGGCAGTTGTCTGGCGAATCATCATCCACAAGAATAACTTCAAAATTTCTATATGTCTGAGCAAGAATACTCTCGACGCACCTATTCAAATACTTTTCTACCTTGTAAACAGGAATAATGATACTTATCAAACCCTCATTACTATTCATACCTTATAATTTGCGCCTATTCAGATACAAGATTTTGTTTATCACAACCGGACAGAAAACAAAAATGGGTTTTTACTTACAAATTCATTTGCCAGGGCAAGATTTCCGGGAGTTCCGATATCTAAAACAAAATCACGGATCTCAAAGCCTGTCATATTATTAACCATATTGGGCAAAAGGTCATACCCTATGTCGAGCAGTTTCCCTTCGGGTATATGTATAGAATCAAGCAGACCTGGTTTCATTATATACATACCGGCATTCGCAAGTGTTGATTTTGGCTTTGGGGGCTTTTCTTCAAAATCAATTATTATATTTTTTTCATCCATTTGAACTATGCCACAGGCACTCGGCTCTGCGGCATGAAACAGTCCCATTGTCAATGGCTTACCCGATGCAATGTGAAGTTTTAGCATGCTACCGATATCTACGTTGGTAAGCGTATCAGAATAAAAAACAAAAAAAGATTCTTCATTTTCCACATATGCCCTGTTATGCAGGATTGTACCGAGGCTTCCCAACAAAGCCTCCTCATAAACAAGTGTAACCTGAATGTCTTTAACATGCTCGTTTACATAGTTTGTTACCTGCTCAGGGAAATGGTTCAGATTGATCAATACCTCGGTAATACCATTTTTCCTGAATAAGTCAAACCAATATGCGAGCATGGGTTTCCCTGCCACAGGGACAAGGCATTTTGGAAGTTGATTGGTTAATGGTCTTAATCTTGTTCCAAGACCTGCCGCCAGCAGAAACGCTTTCATAAAATCTGTCCTTTATTTTGATGCAACACCCGCTGCCTTAATATACTCCTTTATAATATGATTAATTATCAGGTGCACATCTTCTATCCGTTCCATTGAAGTAGTATCAGCGATCAAAACAAGGTCGGCGATCTGGGCAAGTTTGCCGCCCTTTTTTTCATTGTAGTTGCCTGTCATACCGATGGTGAGATTACCCAGGGATTTAGCATATTCAATTGCATTTATCACGTTGGGAGAATTTCCACTTCCGCTGTACCCGATTACAATATCACCCTTTGACAAAAACGTTTCGAGCTGGCCTTTAAATACATTGGCATAATCCGTATCATTTCCAAATGCTGTTAGAGAAGATGCATTATCAGTAAGACATATGGTCTTTACCCGCAGCTCTTTTGTCCAGTCGCCGGCACTATGCGAAGGTGTTGCAGAAGAGCCACCATTCCCAATAAGGTATATGGTGTTCCCATTTTTTTTCAGTTCAACGATCCGATCAGCAATCTTATTTATTACCTCCCGATCGAGTGACTCAATAGCATGAAACAGGTCTTGCTTGTATCCTTGAAAAAAAGCTTCCATCATATTATATGTTTTTTTTTGAATTTTGTTATCGTGCATTATAACGTCGCATATTAAAAATGATACGGGAACCAAACGGTTCGATCATAAACGGCAGTTCAACATAGCCAGCCATTGCTTTTCTGAAAATATCCTGATCTTTTCTCGGCACATAAGACAGAAGGAATCCACCACCTCCTGCTCCGGCTATTTTTACGCCAGTGGATCCATTGTTTAGTGCAATCTCCACCATTTCCTCAATTTCGGGAACTGAAATGCCTGTTGCAAGCCTTTTTTTAATCTCCCAGTTGTCCTTTAACATCAAGCCTAAAGCATCCCAGTTCTGGTGCATGAACTCATTTTCCAAGGCAGGTACCATACTCGCCAAATTATTTAAAGACGTCATATTTACCTGTGTTTTGTCTTTTTGTTCTGACAGGATAACATCTGCCTTGCGGGTAATGTTTGTAAAATGCAGCAGCAAATTAGAGCCAAGTTTAATCCTGTTATCACGCGACAATTCCAAAGATTCGGTTGAAACGGTTTCATCCTCGTTGAAAATGAATTTATTAACCCCTCCGTAGGCCGCTATATATTGATCCTGCTTACCGATGGGTTTTTTTAGTATTTCAATTTCAATTTTGCAGGCATCCTGAGCTAATTGCTCTGCCGTTACCTGCCGGCCTTGGAAATTATAGAAGGCATTTAATAGTCCCACGGTCAAAGACGACGAAGACCCCAAACCAGAACCCGTAGATGGAATATCTGCCAACATGGTAATTTCAATGCCGGCTTTAACTCCGGTTATCTTCAGTGCCTCCCGCACCAGTTCATGTTTTATTTCATCCACATAGTCAACGATTTCCTTATCCGTATAGTTCACATATATCTTATCGTCGAAACGTTCATTTACAATAACAAAAAGGTATTTGTCTATTGCGGCGTTAATTACCATGCCGGGAGAATGCTGGTAGTACGAACGCATATCAGTACCTCCTCCAACAAAACTGATTCGCAATGGTGTTTGTGAAATAATCATGCTTTAGCCCTCCTTATTACTCCAAGATTTTTCATGTGTTTTTCAGAATAATCAAGAATATCCTCTATATCCGTCTGTTGTTCGAGGTATTCTTTGTACTCCTTTACGCTATCATAAACAGTTCTTTTGGGAGCCCATCCAAGGTTCCGCAATTTTTCAATATCAGAAAAAATATGCCTTGTATCACCATACCGGTATTCGTGGGGCACTTTAGGTGCAAACTCCATTCCGAATACTTCGGCAACAACCTTAGCAAATTCCAATACCGTGTATGCTTTACCGCCTCCAACATTGTAAACCTGTCCATTGGCCAGATCCGATTCCATAACGAGTATCAGTGCATCTACCACATCATGGATATTTACATAATCCCTGATCGCATGCCCATCTTCATAAGCTGTTGGCTGTTTTTTCAGAAAATAGGAAAGGGAAAATATCCGGCATGCCCCGGAATACGCGTTATAAAAACTCTGACGGGAGCCCTGAACGATAGAAAAGCGCATCGCAACTGATGGAATACCGATCCTGTTACCTAAGTTAATAGCCAGCATCTCCTGTTGGTATTTTGACATACCATATGGATTCATCGGATTGATTACATTTTCGTCAGACAAATCCATTATTAACGGCTCACCGGTTTTTGGATCGGCGTGGTCCCATTTACCTATACTAAGCTGTTCGCTGGTTCTCAGTTTGGGAAAAACAGTTTCTCCAATGGCATTATGGTATTTCCCTTCTCCCATTACCGCCTGGGAAGAAGCTACAATCACTTTTTTTACCGGCAATTTCTCTTCATCTATGATCTCATATATCAGGGAAGTACTATACACATTCACATAGGAAAAAGAAGAATAGTCAGGCAGATAATCCTGGTATGCAGCGAGATGATACACAACATCAACGCCTTTGAGCGCATATTTCATCACCGTTTTGTCGGTAACATCACCGTATATAAATTCAATTTTTGTCCTGTCGAGGTATTCGGGAAAGCCTTTTAAATGAACCGGTTTTTTAAGGATATCCAACACCTTTACGGAATGACCTTTTTTAAGTAGTGCATCTGCTGTATGAGACCCGATAAATCCAGCTCCGCCCGTAATCAGAATATTCATCTTTGCGTTTGTTTATGAAAGTTTTGGTGCGACCAGGTTGGCATTCAGCTCTGTATCGGCAGCCGTTCTGGTTTTGTAATCAATTGATAACCTTCCTATAGAATACCAGAATATGGGCATTATGATCTGGTACGTAAAAATATTAGAGCCTATTGCCATGATACATGTACCGAGAACGACACTTATTTCCAGGTACTTATTCCTGAAGTCTTTAAATCCAACTGTCAGTGAACAAATAATAATCATCAAAAATAACCCGGTACCTATTAACCCGATTTCTGCAAGCATTTTAAAGTAATTCCCATCTGAAATCAGGACCGTGCTATAACCGATTGCCTTATGGCCATATACACCTAACCCATCTCCAAAGATCAGATTTCCGAATGTGAATGCATACGTCCAGGTATCACTTCTCTCAGAAAACGCTTCCGAGATCATCGATGCTCTTTCGACCAGATCAGTAAAAAAATCCGTGTAAATGCCCGATATCAGTACAAAGATGTAATAGAGCACTACGGCCTCTAACAGAAAGTATCTTTTTTTGATATAACGGAAGTGAAAATAGCCGATATAATGCAACGCGATGATCGCTATGCCAAGAACCGCCATTGCAGAGCGTCTGAATGTTAACATTACGGTTAACATGCAAATCGCCAAGGCAATTTTTCCTTTTTTTCCTTTACTCTGAAAAACGATATAAGCACTGATAAGAAAACCGAGTACACCCAGTGCACCGGTAGCGGTAAGCCCGAAAATGGATTGAAAAAACAACATATCCGTTCCAACGCCTTCCATGGTATCCATAAATACCCGGTAAAAAGGTGGTTCCCAGAGCCAAAGAATAAAACCCAATATAAAACTGATCAAAAGAAATTTCAGGGTAATAGAATAGAAATTAAAACTCTGTTTTCTTTCGATGTAAGCCAAATAAAAGAATAGTATTGGTAAG
>Ga0247757_10001420_pt1 | contig 15930 bp, 12 predicted proteins | sample UWRJL126311R4_FD_180929 | JGI IMG/M metagenome (GOLD analysis project Ga0247757, IMG submission 180929) | Plant litter microbial communities from Arlington Agricultural Research Station in Wisconsin, United States - UWRJ-L126-311R-4 | ecosystem: Environmental > Terrestrial > Plant litter >... | reverse complement strand
AAGAGAACACATGGTACTAATACACCCCCTCTTCCTCTTCTCTCGCGCTCCCCACCGCACTAACCCTCCCACTCCGACTCCGACCCGCCGACACACTCCTCGCGCCGGCTCTCCCCTCCCTAGCCCCTTCTATCAAGCTCACGCTCAAACTCTCAACACTATTCCCCCTCCTCTCGCGCTCACGCTCCAGCTCCGCCCTCAAGTCCTCATTCTCCACAACCTTTTGCTCAAGCCTCTTGCGGGCTCCGCTACGATCCAGCAGCCGAGCCTCGCGCTCAGCCTTGAGCCTGCGCTCCAGCTCCTTGAGACGGTGGATCCACTTCTGCTCGTTATGCTGCAGCGGGCCGGCTTGCGGGTACGGGTGGTCGGGCTGGCTCTGCATACCCTCGACCGCCGACGTCGAGTGGTGGCGGAGGAGGGTCTGCGCCATACTTGTGCGCTTGTTGTTGGGGGATCCGGAGCGCGAGGGGGAGCGCTCGCCTATTGTTTGGCTTGCCATTGTAATGGCACGGAGTGTCTGGACTTCTGAGCGCAGCGTCTTGTTATCATTCCGCAGCTTGTTGATCTCTGTAGAGTTGAGTTCGACAATCCCTCCACGGACGGTGCTCGGCCGTCCGATGGAGTCCCGCTGGGCGCGGGCGAGCTTCTCAAGTTGTTCTAGGCGTTTGATACGGACTTCAAGCGTATGCTCAAGAGTCTGGTAGTCACGTGTGAGATCCTTGTCTATGCTCCGTATACGTTGACGGAAGCCTCCGATGATACCCTCGACGTTCTTGACAGCCAGAATGATGTTCTTGTTGAAGCCCTGAATGTTCTTGGAAATAAGCTCCATTGAAGGCAGTTCACCATTGACCAAGGAATGACTGCGAGACCACTCTGCACCACAAAGCGTCGAAAGGCGGTTCCAAAGAGCGTAAAGGAGATTGTTGCGCTCCAGAAGTTGATCGCGGTACTGCTTTTCGAGGTTGTGCAGCTTTTGTCTATCTTGACTGCGAAGAGTCTCCAGCTCCAACACCCTGGTTTCGTGCTGTTGAATGGTCCTGGTCACGGACTGATGACCACGTTTGGCGGATTCAAACGCGGTCTGGTCTTGACGACGGGCCTGTCTCTCCCGTTCAAGCATGTCGGCTAGACGACGACTTTCCATGCCAGTACTTTCCAAGAGTGCGTCTCGGTTGCGCAAGAGTCTGTCCTTCTCTGCAAGATCCTGTTTAGTATTGTCAAGCTCCTGCTGGGTAGTTTCCAGATCTCGCTGCAGCTTCTGAATGTCCTGAACAATGGTGTTAAATATTGTTTTGGGAATGATAAAAGGATGATGTACCTTGAGTAGACTTGCCCTGGTACCATCGAGGTTACCCAGAGCTTCGCGAAGATTGTTCTCAAGCTCATCAAGCCGTTGCTTCCATTGGGCAGCTTCCACTTCCTTACCCGAGAGACTCTTACGGAGTTTCCTGCTATCTTCTTTCAGCTTGACAAGCTGAGTATTAAGGTCAGAAACGACCTTATCAACCTCTTGTTTTTCCTGAGTTTCCAGGATGTCACGTTGACGTCTCTCTTCTGCGATGCGCTCTTCCAGCTCCCGATATCGTTCTTTCTCGTCTTGGATCGTGATCTGTGCTGTATTGAGCGTTGACTCGAGCTCACCAATCTTGATCTTATCGCCTTCCTGTTCTTCACGCAAGAAGTCAATCTCACCCTGGCATGACTCAAGCTGAATATCAAGCTTCTCGTTCTTGGACTTCTCATCTGACAGGAGTTTATCTTGTCTGCCAAGCTCTTGATTCGCGTCTTCAAGCTCTGACTCCAAGTTCTGAATCCTGCGAAGACTTGCATTCTGGTCGTCTTCCAGCTGGACCAAGCTCGCGCTGACATTCTTCATTTCCTGTTGCAGAGAGTTGAAGTCCTCTGTTATATTTTCGAGCTCGATAATGAGTCGGTTACATTCTTGCTCTTTTTGTTCGATCTCCGCCTCTAACCTCCCAATGGTTTCAAGGGCTTGCTGTCTAACCTCTTCGCATTCTTGGTCCTTGTCTTGCAGGCTCTCAAGGATTTCATCCCGCTCGTTGGACAGTTCTTGAAGATCCTCAGCGGCGGCGTCGAGCTCGCGCTGAAGCTCTTGGACCTTAAATTCGGTTTGCTCCAAGAGGTCGAGGTGGCCATTGAGCTGGTCATCCAGTTCTTTGTATTGTAGCTTAGTTTGTGACAGTTCGTCACGTAGTGCAGCGCATTTGCCTTCTAGGTCCTCTCGCTCACGGTCACGTTCAGGGTCACTAGCCTGTGTGATTCGCGTGCCGCCGCTTGCTCGTGAGACCGATCGTTGATGATTTCGAGATATTGAGCGCTCTAAGATGCTGTCACCCGCAATTGAAATAGCATCACCTCGCCGAATTGTGAGCTTCAGACCCTCATTCTCTTCCCGCAATCTCAAATTTTCTCGATTTCGTGAGGTGAGCATAGACGCTTGCGCATGGAGATCGCGCTGCAGCCTTTCGTTGTCTGTCTGCAGCTGGTCTACAAAAGTGCCACTGGTGCCCCCAACGGATACGACAGCTGGATGTTCATTGGCCTCGGATCCCGAATTCGAATGAGCAGTCAGTGTCGTGAACTTGTTGCGGCTGCTGAATACATGCTTGATGTGGTTGTTCGTCGTGGAATGCGAGTGCAAACGTTGATCTTCACGTAACCGTCTGATTTCCTCTCTGAGCTGCTCCCGTTCCGCTTCTGCCTGTTCGCAGCGGACCTCAGCTTGTTCGCGTCTCGCTCTCTCATCTTCAAAATCTTCCTTCCACATATGCAGCGCCTCAGTCATACCCGCCGATTCATCGGTGGTGCCCTTTTCGTTCATGGATTTGATATATTCTGCCATGCGCCTATTGTCAGCCTCCTTTTGCAAGGCTTCTTCTCTCCATTGCTCGATGGTCGTTTCAGTAGATTCCAAACGTTCTCGAAGAAACTCAATCTCCTCCTCAAGAGCTGCCCTGTCCAAAGAGTACTCGCTTCTCTCCTCTTCATCACCACTAACCGACTCTTTTGTGACGCTACCATCCTCCTGTGCTTTGAGCCTTCTCTCCAAGTCGCGCACCTTCTTGCGTAATGATTGATTCTCTTTCTTCTCATTCGCCAAGTCGGTTTGCAGCTGCACATTTTTGTTGATAGTCTCTTGCACATTTTCGTCAGAACGATTCTGTAAAGCTTGGTCGAGAAAATGAATCTTGAGCTTTAAATCGAAATTCTCCTTGCTCAGCTTATCGATCTTGCTGTTCTGTTCCTTTAGTGTCAGATTGTGCTTATTCCTGGTATAAGGCGTGGCCATGTGACGCTTCTCAGGTGACCGGCCGTGCTTTTCTCTAAATTCACGGGCAACGGTGTCTGGTACCTGGATATCCTTGACGTGCCTGGCAATAACAGTATCAGTGGGGGCAGCAGGTTTCGCATTCGGCGCACGTGGCGTTGCAGGAGGCGTGGTCGAATTGTGATCTTCTTCTTCTAAACGCTCTAGATTGCTGTCTGGCAGAAGATAGCCGTTGAAGGAATTCGCACTAAGGCTCCGCATCTTATCCCAGGGGTTGGAATCACTGTATCCTGATATTGAAGACGCAATGCTACCAAAACTTGGCAATCTAGACAGTTCCATATTGTGCGGACCCACGGAACGGGGCGCTGCGCCCCCACTTTGCAAAGCAAAATCAGCACCCAGGCTCGCGTTGCTGCCGTTCTCGCCAGACACATTGGAAAGATTGGTGAGCGATGATACTGAAGATCGCTGGCTGGAATTACGAGTGGACAAGAAACTAGGCCGCTGCCCCACTCGCATCGCTGTCGTAGGAGCCGAAGGGATAGGTACCGTGATGTTCTCCATACTGAGCTCGTGGTCTTCCGTGAATGACGAATTCTCCTCAACCGGGACAAACGCGGGCGCTTTAACCGTGGAAGCACTCGAGGTTGGCCGCCGCGAGCTTTCCTGGTCCTTCTCTTCAGCGGGCACAGCTACCTGTACCGGGTCTTCCTCCTCACCTGCCGCAGGTTCTATGGCCCGCCTGTCCGATCCACCACGCGAGAGACTACGCTTAGCAGCTTCCGCTGAGGGCGACGAAGGCATAGCTTCAGATGTAGATGCGCCAAAGTCAATTGAATCATCCGTCAGATCCAGTCGCCGGACGGCTGGGGTTTTGTAGGCATCCGCAGGCGTAGGAGGCTCGTCGGTCAATATCGAGGAGTCATCGATGTGCGCATCTGAATGAACTTCTGGCTCCACCAATTTCTTCTCATCTTCGCCCTTCCTGGATACAGGTCGAGAGTTTCCAGGAGAACCTCCAAACAAATAAGTATCATCCACACCTGCGGGCGGCGGTGGAGTGTCCACGGTGAACGAGGGTTCGGGCATGAAGCTTGATTCAATATCTATGAGCTGACGCTTCATCTCGCGGTCCATCATGGAACTCTCATCGCCTTGCAAATGGCTACCCCCGGGGTTGTCCGCTTGCAGGAAGCTGTCGTCATCGTTGGCTGGCAGCGGTGGCAGCTCGGAGTCGGGGGTGTCAAACAGACGGACGTCTTCGGCTTCGGAGATGTCAAGCAAATCTTTCTCCTTGTGTGTCGGCGGAGCGGGCGTGGAAGACGAGGGTTCTTGCGAGTGTGTTTGCGATGCATCGGCCGCTGGGACGGGCGCACGATCGGTCGCGGACTCCATGACAGGGGTTGCGCGAATGGATCGTGGGTTAACCGTGGGTGATTTGAATGGAGAGCAACAGCGCGCCGGCGGGCATCTTTAGTCAAACAGGGCTCTGGGGTCGAGTTGTGTCAGTTGTCTGACTGCCTACGAAAGCAGCTGTCTCCTTCCCAGCGCGCGACGACGTGTTTGTGGTCCGTGCGTGTACCATAGCCATGGACGAAAAGCGACAACAGCAATCGAAAGATTCCGACGTGGACGCTCTGACGCTTAACTCATAATATCCTTCAACCCACTTGCGTCCTTTCGGCCCCGCCTCCTGCACGCCCTATTGACTGCTTCCTATTTTCTACAGCAACATTCTGTGCAGCCTCAAACTTTAACCACAATTGTTTCACGGTCTTATCTCCAGCTGGAACATCGCCTCCTCAACCTAGCCAGTAAATTCCAGTTTTTTTCACACCACTAGAAAGCACCGCCATATTCATCCCCTTCAACTCATTTCGATTCTGTTTATGTACTCGCCTTGGCACACCCAGGATAACCGGGCACAAAAAGCCAAGGCACTCAATATACGACAGGTGAAGAAAATAGACAAAGGCAAAAAGAAAAAAAAAGGCAATTATCAACCCACAGCCTGACTCGGGGATCCCAAACCCTGGGAAATCAAACCCGACCCCTATGCAGTCCCATGTCAAATCCATGCATGCAACAATGCAGCCGATCCAGCCTTGAATACCAACCACCGGGAAAAAAAAGAAAATTCGTAAATTCGTGACATTCGTTAATGAGACCCCTCAAATCTCGACCACAATGCAATTCAAAAAAATAAAATGAAAAACAAGCGAAGTGAAACGTTAGAACAACCTTACCAGATCAAAAGAAAGAACGATGAGAATTAAATAGCTTCGCCGATGCCTTTCCCCCATTTCCCGGACGTTGAACGATCAATGGCAAAAGGGCTTGCCAGTGGTGTTGGGTGGCTGATGCTGTCCTTGCGTGACTTGCCCTTTCCCTTCATGAAGTCGATTCTTGCAGGCAAGTTGATTGCCTGGCGGATCGAGCTGGCGCTTACATTACGCGAATGGTTTGGGGTCGTGGTCCTTGACCGCGAGGCAGCCGTGGGCGCGGCAAAGCCAGCCCCAGCGTCGTTGTCTTTCGACGAGACACTTGCGTTGCGACTCGGTGGCTTGGAAGATGGCTTAGACGATGGAAGTGAAGTGTTGAAATATGTGTGCTTGGAAGCGTCGGTTGGTGACGTTGGGGACGTGACCGGGGTCGTTGATGCCATGGTGCCGCCCACGCCAATCCTCAGTGATGGGGAAACCAATTTCAGTTTCCCCGTTATAGAACAAACTGTGGGCGGGACGGCGGGGACTGCGCTGATAAGCGCCGGATTATGAGGGGAGCCCATGGCGATTACAAAAGGAATGTTTGAGCTCGATGATGTGCTTGGCCTTCGAGAAGGTGTAGAAGGCGGTTGGGGTACAATGGTACCAGAGCTTGCAGACCCTTCACGTGAGCGAAACTGAAGAGGTGCAGGAAACGTAGAGCCAGCTGTTCCATTGCTCAAGGCAGCTACAGATGATGGTGCGAATGAGGATGCAGTGCCTGAAGCTGACGAACCAACAGGCTTGCGCGCCACAATCGGTCGCATATTGTTCACTTGTTCTAGCGAACTGCGCATGGCTTCTGCCATTACGTCCATCTTTGGGGGTGCTTGGAGTCTGAGGGGAGTGATATTTTTCGCTTCAGATTCGAATAAACCAAAACGTGGACGCGGTGGACGCTCAGGTGTGCCTTTATGTCTAGGAGGCTCCGGCATCGAGCCTGATCGTAGGCGGGGAGCGGGTGTCTTGATATCACGGATAGGCTGAGTGAAATCCAAAAAATCCTCAGGAGTTCTTGGTCGTGGGTCAAACTGTATCAGAGGATCGCTCAAGCTCCGCCTGTAGTGTCTCTTTGGGGCGGCCGGCGTACTCAATGGGAAGTTGGTGGCCAGTTCCCCAAACCTTTCTTGGTCGGGCGAAGGTGGCTATAGTAGGTCAGTTAATGTTTGCACTTACTGGGGTAGGGCTGAGAGCCATACGGTAGGCTTTCGACGCTCTGTTGAGAGTTTCGCTACAGACCTCGGAGAAATCCCGGGGTCGATATTATCAGCTTCATTAGCTGCGTTGTCATCTGCTCTTGGAGGAGGTGTCATCGGGAGTTTGATCTCGAAATGTTTTACAGCTCGTTTCGCTGACGGCTTGACAATCTCGGCTGGAGATGCAACAGGTGTAATGACGGAAGGAGGAGGAGTCAATCGTTGAGTCAATGGGATTGTCACAGAAATAGGTCCCGTTGAGACCGAAGACGGTGTTGGCGAGGTGCCAGCGCCCGACATTGCAGACAGGAGTTTCGGCGTATCAACCGACTTGCAGAACGAGGGATCCGGAGACTCAACCTCACCAGGATGGCTGCCATGGGCACCCATTTGGGCAGCCATCTTCTTGAGCTTCTTTATGTCCGACTTGTAACCTCTGCAGTCAAGCTTATAGTATATGATTTCTCGAACGTAGAAATCAATCTCTCTGCGTAGGTTCTCAAGAGTGCCTTGATACCCTAAACCAGTCCGACCTCCAGTCTTTTCCTCCTTGTCTTTCTTCAACTGTTTCTGGAGACGCTCTATCCAACGGTCGATGTCGCCCTTGGAAGCAAGAGATGTAAGCTCCGGCAGGGGTTCACCACGAGCATCGGTGAACAGCGTGAACGCAGCATGTCTTCTAATCTCGGCCTCCAAGAGTAGCTTGTGATGCTCTAGTTGTCTCTCTGCCTGCTGCAAAGCCTTGCTCTTCTCTCCAATCATGGTCTCGCGCTTGATGATTGCTGTGCGCAACTCTTCAATATGGATCTCATTCTGCTTGGCCTTGGTCAAAAGCTGTCCTTGGATGTCTGTCTGCAGATCTAACTCTCGATGCTCGCTTTTGAGCCGTCCATACTTGGTGCGTAGTTGTTCGTTCTCGGTTTCAAGCTCAGCAGCCCGGGCGTCCTTCTGACGAACCTGTTCTTGTAACCGCTCAATGTGCGTAACGAATGCCGCCAGTGTGGCGGGCTCATTTCCACTCGGACTGATTGGAGATTCGTTCGCGAAGACGGTACTCATGCTTGTACGTGTACTTTGGCGGTTGTCAATTGGCGATGCTATCTGCAACTTTGGGGGCTTCGGATCGAATGGGGACCTATGAAACTGTATATTCAAGAGTTGCTCCTCAGCATCAACCTTTTCTATATTAGCAATTTCTAGGCGGTGCTCGAGGTGGTCGATGGTGTTCTGTAAGGCTAAGGTGCTCTTTTCCAATTGCTCAGCTTTGCTTGCCTTTTTCTGCCAATCTTCGCACGTCTTTTGTATTTCCTCGAGAGTTTGTTTCTTCTTGCGTTCCTCTTCTTTGGACTGATTCAACTTTGCCATGAGAGACTCTACCTGCTTCTGAAGGGCCTCATTGTTCTGCTTGTACAAGTTGAGCTCACGAACAGCATCTCCATTACCGGTTTCAGGCCGCTTCGCCATACTCAACTTCCGCTTCAGATTCTCCATTTCGGGGTTGTTGCGCGATCGGAGTGGAGAACGAGGCGTCGGTTCAAGTCCAGTCTTGAACGAGCGAATAGAGCCTGCTGGCGTGCTGCCCGCGGAAGAATGTGGAGCGTCTTGTTTGGGTGACTGGGGTTCAGTAGTGTCAAGTAAAAAGAGAAGGTGATTGCTGCTAGCGTGGTGAAGACCGCGTTGCTGGCTTTCCAGCGACTTGGTATAGTCTTTTAACGCCGAAATTTCCAGCGCATGAGAGTTGGCCTGGCAACAAACAAAAGTGAGCAAGTGTTCCCGGGAGGCTTCGTTTTTGAAAATACTCACTAGGCTTGAAATGTGTGCTTCATGGGACACGCGCAAATTTGCGAACTGAGATTGTAAGGTCGATATCGTCTGATCTTGAGCCGTAATAGTAGCCTTGAGCTCATCCAACTGCTTATTACGCGTCGTAGAAGATCGCAGAGCACCTACAGAATTTGCCTGCAAATGTTTAGTGTTCGTCTACCAAAGGAAGTTGGATTGTCCGCGGGGAACGATGCTAACGATACACGCTGACGATTCAAGGCGGGCAAGGCCGGAAACCGACGCCAGCTCAACCTTGCCTCCATTGCGCCCAGACAATTCGATCTATCTGGTACAAATGAGGTTGTATCATTTTCACCGGTGCCAGTTTTCCAGCGCTGATTGAAGCAAGGCCGCACCACCGGAAAACGGGCTGAAACTGTTTCGTTATGCACGCAACAGCACCAATGATTTAACGAGAACATGTATGGGTAGTATAAACAAAAAAAAAAAGGAGAAAAGAAAAGCACTCACATCACTTTGGGGCTTGCTTGTCCATGGTTCCCCTTCTACGATTATTTGCGCCGGTTCTAGTAACGTCTCAGGTCCTACACGTGCCCTTATGGAATCAGCGCTACTCGCATGGTCGCCATTAGAAGACACAGAGCATGTTGTGATTTTACTGTCGGTGGATGAGGGCGAAGCAATCAGACTAGGGCGCGACCGGGAACGGCGCTGCAGACCCAGGTCGTTGCCGCTTTTCTTATGCTGTGGCACTTTGGCAAGGCTAGGTTTGGCAGCGGTCGAGCTAAGGGAATACTTGCTGCGAACCGACATGACGGTGCTTGGGGACACAGTGCTGTCCGCTATTGACTCAGCATCGAGTGAGGGAGTGGTAGGAAAGCCTTGATTGTGAAGCAGAATAGACCCTGGCAACTCTGCCGGCAGAGCAGGCGAGGGCGGAAGAGAATATTTGGAGCGCAGAGCAGAAAATTTTATATCAGAGGCCTTTTGATATGCAGAGGGGCTCAATCCGGACGAGGGGAAGCCGTCAGTGAAGACGGTAAGCAGATTAGGGGCTGATTTGATCTGGGCTTCATTCTGATAGCCTGGATAGGGATTCTGAGTGGTGATATAGTCTGGTGGCACAATGGACAGGTTCTTTGCATTGCGGTGCTGTTCGATGTGAGCTCGAGAGTCCAGCCAATAAGCAGCGTCCACACGCAGGTGCATGCTGCAACTCAACCCCCGCGCGCGGACACGTCGAGGTCGTGTAGCCAACAACATGTTGCGATTTGGGGAATTGACAGCGCATCGTCGGCCTGCAAGTTGGCACTTACTTTTGCATCATCCAGACCCTTGCGGGAGCCATCTCCAACGCTTGTGTCGATTGGCAACAGGTCAATTGACAGCAAACCTCCGGTGCGGTAGTACGGTTCCTGGGAAGGAGGCTGGCGGCTGCCCTTCGAAGACCAGGGGAAAAACTTGGACCTGGAGGTGGTCGTCATACTTGGCAACGAGGGTGGCGCTCACGCCGCCAGGAGGGATGCTGGAGAGGGCAGAGGCATTGGAGAGCGCCGACACAAGCGGCGGGAGCAGCGCAAAACGAGAGACGGCGGCGAGAAGAGCGCGATGGAGGTGAGGAAGAAGGAGAAGGCGGCATCACCAGGCAAATAACCAACAGCGCGCGTAGGAGTAAAGGATGGCTTGACTTGTGCAAAGCGCAATGCGCAGCCACCACATGCGGCGAATTCTCGATGGGCGGCTATTCACCCATATGCCTGTTTTGGACCCCCGAGCACTGTTCGGGCGGCTTTTGGCCCCAGCGCCATGTAAGACGGCCGACGTGCGGCAGAGGAGGGTCGAAACATGGCCGCGAAGCGTTTCACGGCCGACGGGCAAACGGCTGGTCAGAGGGGTGTGAAACGGCCGTTTGAGGGGCAACATAGGATGGAAGAGAAAAAGGGCGCGGGAGCGGGAGAGGGTGGTGAAGGGGAAGCGCCGACCGTGGACGCAGCTGCATCTGGCCTGCACGTCCAGCGCAGCATCACTGCCAGCAGGCCCGTGCATCGACGCGTTAGCGCGCCGCCGTGGTAAATTCATTGTCACTTACTCAGGCCCATGCCTCTCCAGCCTGCCAACCACGACTGCAGCTGCTCGCGCTGCCTGCAGTTGTGCCCGCACTCGCGCTCGCCTTGCTCTCCTTGTTGTCCCTCCCGGACCCACGACTGCGCCCCCAAAACTCAAGCCCCCGGGTGCAGTCTTGCCGAACTACTTCCCTGCACCTTCTCCTATGGCCGACCGCGACCTGTCGCCCTATAGCGCTCGTCGCGCCCTCACCCTCAGACTCAACCAGGAGCAGGCCAAGCCTGCTGCCCCCGCAGAGCAAAGGAACGGCCGTGGTCGCTGGGACAGGAATGGACCACCTGAGAAGACACCTCGGGATGAACATCGCAGATCACCGCCAAAGCAGCCGAAGGACTTGCCTCCCATAGCACCCGAGCGAGGGACGCGGGACGCCAAGTCAAAAGAGCCGTCTATCAAGGCTGGCTCAGTTGGTCGAGATCGTGATGTGTCCCCCAAACCATATCGCCCACAACGTGACCCATCACGAGAGCGAATCCGCGACAGGTCGAGGGATAGAGACCGCCCGGTACGGAGGGATCGCTCGAGAGACAGGGACCGCTCTGGAGACCGCCATAAGGAGAGACGGCGCGATAGATCCGGCGAGCGTTCACGCGACGGCTCGAGGCATAGACGGCACAGTTCGAGAGATCGCGACAGAGCTAGGGATGGAGGCAAGGACAGAGATAGGGATCGCTATCGAGATCGCTCCAAAGATCGTCGCCAGGACCGCTCAAAAGACCGTCGTCGGGACCGTTCGAGAGAGCGTCGCCGGGATCGCTCGCGCTCAAGGGAAAGGGAGCACCACCGACGCCGTGACCGAGACCATGATCGCGACTATGACCGCGACCGCCGCCGTCACCGTTCCAAAGAACGGCGCTCTCGATCTCCTCGTTCCCACCGCTCTCTGAAACACCGCTCTCCATCCTCCTCTCCTCCCCCAGCCAAACGTCGCCGGTACACCCGTTCCTACTCGCGCTCACGCTCCCCCCGTCGCTCCAAGAAGCCACTCCCCTCCCAAGAGGTGTCCTTCCGCGGTACCGACAACAGTACACAACCGCCCACAGCCTACGGCGGCGCCCCCAAGAACATAGAAAAGCCCAACTACAAGCCCTCGGGCGCTCTCGCCAAAGCCGCCAACAAGGTCGAAGGCACAAAGATCAGCCTCAAGTACCACGAGCCGCCCGAAGCACGCAAGCCACCACCCTCTGCACAGTGGCGCATCTTCGTCTTCAAGGGGCCCGATGTCGTCGACACCATCGAGCTGCACAAGCGCAGCTGCTGGCTGCTAGGCCGCACCGACGAGGTTGTCGATTACCTGCTAGAGCACCCGAGCAGCAGCGGCCAGCATGCCGTTATCCAGTTCCGGTACATTCAGAAATCGGTACAAGATGAATTTGGCGTGAAGAAGATGACAGGCAAAGTTAAGCCGTACATCATCGATCTGCAGTCGAGCAACGGGACGGAATTGAATGGAGAGCGCATCGAGACAAGTCGATACTATGAGCTGAGGGACAAGGATATTCTAAAGTTTGCAGGCAGTGAGAGAGAGTATGTCGTCATGTTGCCGCCAAAGGATGCATAGGGGCACACGGCGCTAGAGTACAGGCTGGTCCGTAAATTGTCAGCACTTGGCGACTTAAGACTATTCGCATGCATTATTCATGAAAAGCGTTTCGGAATAGGGGCGACCAGCATTATACAGAACATGAGAAAGTAGCATAGCACACTAGCTATATAAAGTACAGAACAAATGAAAGCATTCCAAAGTCGAGTAGTAACACATACACACATTACCCCGTCATTCCATCCCCCCCCCCACCCGCCATCCGAATAAACCCCCCACCGTCCACCGTCCGAATCCTTTTTTAGTGTGTTCCAGAAAAGAAACACGTCCTACTGCCATCAAGAGAATTCAAGTCCCCCCCCCCCTCCTGAATATATCAACCGAAGGAACAACAAAGAAAAAATCCTTTTCCAATCCCCTTTCCAGCCTCGCTACTTACGCGAAATACCTAGGCTCATCAAACACATGATACCTATGCCCCCTCACCCCCTGCCCCCTGAACAGCGCGGGGAACCTCAGCCCCTCCGGCACCTGGTCTTCGGGAATGAGCTCGTTCGAGCCCTCCGGCTGGTCGACGACGAACTTGCCCACCTGCAGCTCCGTGTCGGTGATGGTAGACCTGGACACGCGCGCGTACCCCGTCCGCCTGAGCCCCTTGTACAAGATGTACTCGCACCAGCGGTCCCAGTCGGAGGGGTCGATGTCGCGCATGCCGCTCTTCTCGCCCACGTACGTGTGGTAGTTGCCCTCGTTAGGCTTGGTGACGAGGTACGAGAGGAGGATGGCCGGGCGCGGCGTGGCCTTCATGCGCTCGGCAAGGTACAGCGACTGCAGCCTCCTGTCCTCGGGATCCTCCTCCTGGCCGGAGTGGAAGACGAAGACGTCGACCAGACGGCCGTACGCGTCGATGGTGGCTTCGATGGCGGGCGCGAGTTCGCCGACGGGCGAGGGGAGGAGGTGGTGCGTGGAGTTTACGATGGGGAATTTGGAGAGGAGGGCGGAGCCCCAGGTGTGCTTGTTGGGGCCGGGGCCGTAGTCGACGTACATGCCGAGGTCTTCGGCGAGGAACTGCGTTGTGTCGCGGTTGCCCATGATGATGCGCTGGAGGTCGCTTTCGAGGAGCCCGATGACATCGATCTCGAGTTCCTTGATGACGTCGCGCATGCGGCGCTCGGAGCTCCACATGTCGTTATCAAGGCTGAAGTGGATTGTCCAGATACCGGCTGTTATGCTCTTCGTCTCGGGGTGATAGGGCGTGTAGTTATAGCTGGGGAAGCGAAGATAGGCGATAGACACGGCAAGGAGCTCCAGGGACAGAAGCACGTAGAGGTAGTAGGCGCGTTGCTTGCGAGCGGCAGGGTTGGGAGATGGGATTTTTCCTTTCGCTCGTGGGGCAAGAGGTTGTGCTGAGGCACTGAATACACCGGCGCCAATGCATAGCATCATAGCCGTCATGACCCAGTCGGTGTGCTCTCGCATGAGCGGACCGCCAGGCACAAATGCATAGGCAACAATCCATACGTGTGCTAGGACGAGGATGTTATAAATGAGGAAACCAATGCCGAAAGTTTTCGCAGGTGAGTGGCGGGCTGCATGACTGATAAGCACAGGAGCAGCAGCCATGGTGTAAACTGTGAGAGTCAAGGCACCATAATATCCGGACCAGTGGCTCGAGGTAGTAAGGGTAGCAGCGCCGACGGAGCCAATGCCGTACGCGACCCATGAGCGAGCAAAGCCTGGTGCGGCCAATCCGATGAAAAGACCAAAGCCCATAGCCAGAATCGTCCAAGCACCGTGAGGAACAGACAGAGGGCCTCGGACAGGATATCCTTCCCAAACCCACAGGATCATCGTGCTAGAGTCCGAAAGCAGCGAATGCATGCAGAAAAAGAGACCAGCAAGACCGAGGCCTGTAAATCCCGGTGAGCCTTTAGTCGGACCCGGTGCAGGTAGGTCAGCTCCGGAGCTTGCAGTGGAGCGGCCCGCCCTCAAAACTGCCAGAACGGCGACTGCAAGACCAAATTTATTCCAGCCGCCATTCGGTCCATGCATAATGGGCCATATAGGGTTATTCGTCCAGAACGCGAACTTAGCAATGCTGGAGGCGATCAATCCCAGACAAAATGCAGAGATACGTGCCTCCAGACGGTGAGGCTGAGATCTTTCTCCGTAGAATGTTGCTGCCCACGACAAACAAGCCATCCAGACCCCAAATCCAACGGAGAATAGTCGATTAGCAGGGTCCTTGACGAGGAATGCTAGAAGACCCGAAAGTGATAATAGGTGACAGATCCGAACATTACGAACGACAAGGAAGCGCAAAGGGCGGATACCGAGAAGGAACGGCGAGATCGTGCACATAACCATGACTTCATAGCCTGAAATGCCCATGTGCCATAGAGGAAAGTCTATGACATTAGCCATTATCTTGAGCTGGACGATTTTACTTACACCAGACGCAAAGTCCAAGAGAAGTCAACATAGACCAGAACACAAACTATTGCCTTTAGTTAACCATTCAGTGACGGCGATGGAACGACAAACTACAAGGCGAAAACTTACCCCAGTGTACGCATCAGCTGCTGCATCGAAAAGGCCAAACCAGGAAAATTTATTAGAGAACACGGCACGAGCCTCCTTGTTTTTCCTGCTTAAAGTCAGACATGGCTTGGGTCATGATGGCTGGAAACATACTCCTTTTCGAGAACGACGTCGGCTACAGCTTTGTTGCCAGCACTGCAAAACAAACTAAATCAGAACGTATCCGCAAAAAATTGCATTTCGTAACAGGTGGCTATCTACTTTGGGAGCCAATGGACATACCCGCGTGTGACGCCTCTTAGATCTCTTACTACAATCTCAAGGTTTTGGAACTCAATAGCGGTAACAGCATCGAAACCTACGTCCAGGAGCACCAAAGCCCATTCAAAGAAAGAGTATATGGTGTAGGCTTTTAAAGTCAGTATGGCTGTACTAAGAAGTTCTTTGATTTACAAACGTACCTCCGGCTACATGGTGCACCTTGTGCTGGATGAAGAAGTAGATGAGGGGTAGAATTGTGGCATAAAACGCGCCAGAAAAGTACTTGCGGTACTTGATAGCCGTCGGATTCCTAGGACTCAAGGCGATCACGCCAAAAGTCCATGGAATAGTGGCTACTAAGTAGGAAATCATGAATATATCATGCCAGTCATGATCGTCGGTGGATGTAATGTACGTCCACCCACCGCAGGTCAATGTTCGAAAGACACCCACTCCGGCGACGAATTTAGGGAGGGTGGAATTGGGGCGTCGAGTTAGAATGTACCAGAGAGCTACCAATGCGAATCGTGGACCTGTCGAGATTCAGCTCAGTACCGCAAGGGATGTTTTAGAGAGGGAGAGAATACGACGACACCTCCAAAGGACTTAGGAGACATCTGAACAATACCCAAAAGCAAAGAGGTATGTTCAAGTCCTAGAAAGGTGTCGTCCTTTCCAACCTTCCACTCTTATAAGGGACCTCATACCAGACGTGATCGCAATGAAGACCATGAAGACAGATCGCTCCGGGTAACGGTCGCCGATGGTGGATGAGACAGATGGAAACCATTCCTGCGGATATCCCTGTATACTTGTTGGAAAGGGCATACATATAAAAGGGAGTCGATACTGACATAGAACTCATTCTGTACGATCTTGTGATAATGAAGGGACCTGGGCGATGTTTAGACGGGTAGGTTT
>Ga0247757_10001419_pt1 | contig 15935 bp, 20 predicted proteins | sample UWRJL126311R4_FD_180929 | JGI IMG/M metagenome (GOLD analysis project Ga0247757, IMG submission 180929) | Plant litter microbial communities from Arlington Agricultural Research Station in Wisconsin, United States - UWRJ-L126-311R-4 | ecosystem: Environmental > Terrestrial > Plant litter >... | reverse complement strand
GTCGTGAGGCCAGGACGGGGGCAGCAGCCGAGAAGGGGGGGGGAGGGGTGGGAGGTAAGGAGGGCGGGCTCGGGCCTGCAGCCAATGAGGGGCAGAGGCTAGCCCATGTCCGCAGCGGGCAGGGTTTCGTCAGGCTGGGCATATCTCGCGGTGGTCGGTTGATGGAGAAGCAGCTACAGTGCAGACGGAGGGCCTCTGACCTGGCCGGGCAGAGGCAGCGCGCGACACGTCCGGGGCACGGCGAGGTGGCAAGGCGCCAGCACCACGTACCGCCAGACACTTGCACAAGAGCCCGAGAGCGGCCGTCTTGGGCTGCAGGCGACTTATCAGGGACGCTGATCCGCGTGTTGGCAGTGTGGGTGTGCGTCTGTTCGAGCGCGCCATTTTATGACGAACTAAGCCCACCTCCCCACGGACCCTCCCCAAACAACTCGCTCGCTGCTGAACACCGTCGCCGTCACCTTCGACGCCCTGCCTGCCTGCTCCTCCTGCCCCTCCTCCCATCTGCCTCTCTTCTCTCCAGCCTTGCGCCGTCCAATTCACTTTGACCACGGCGAGTGGCTGCGAGGCATGCTCACTCACCGCCTGCCGCCACTGACTTAAGATACCACCGCAGCCACGCCCGCTGCAAGCCTCTTATCGCACCCATCCTCCCGTCCCCAGCTACCAAGCAACACCTCGACCATTGCTCCCCCAGACCCACCACCTACGCGCACTGATTATCGCGGCATGGGATCGATCGTGGTCAGCGACTTTGGTGGGAACCATTTTCAGAACATGTTTGGCGGCGGCGGCGGCCATCAGCAAGCCCCAGAGTCTTCCGCTGTGCATCACGCCCCTGTGCGCCCGTCGCCGCAGGCCAGCGCAAACCCTCCTCTGCGCGTGGTACCCCCTCCCGCAGACGTGGCCATGACCGACTCTGGCGGTCCGCCCGCGAGCTCAACGCATGCCCAGCGACAGCAGACGGCCTCCAGCGCCAGCCCCGCCCACCACCACCAGCAGCCGCAACCTCCACCAAGCCCACGCTTCCGACCGCACCAGCAGACGCCTGTAGCTGCTGATGCTCCGCCGAGTGCGTTTCCCACCCATCGGCCATCCTCCGTATCCGCAGCTTCCTCAGCTCACCCCTCCCCTGCGCCTTCGCTGCGCTCGCCCTTGGCTTCGTCGTCCGCCTCCCCTCGACGCATCAAAGTAAAGAGCCTGTCTCACATTCAGAGTTTCGCCACCGATGAGTCTAGTCCATTCTCCCAGACAAGATCATTGTCACGACGGCAACGGCGAGACCCAGCCGACGTGGGTCCTTTGTACGAGATTAGCGAAATGCCCGTCTCCGATATTATCGAGATGGTTGCAGGTCTTCTCACCAAAATAACTACTACTAACGACCGCCAACATGAGCATCTGCATCGCCAGATACCTCCTCCGGAAGGAGCTTCTGGCCTCAGTCAGCAGACCACGAGCGTTCTAGCCTTTCACGGAAAGAACGTGCCCAGCATTTCCATTCTCAGCTATCTCAGTCGTATTCACAAGTATTGCCCGACAACATATGAGGTTTTTCTTAGCCTGCTCGTTTATTTTGACCGAATGACAGAGAGTGTCAATGCTGGTGCCGAATCCAGTCTGCGACAAGCAAATCAGGAGTCATTCGAACGTGCCAATTCGGGAGCCCAGTCATCCGCCTCTACTTCTACCTTAGTCCGCCCCCAGGACCAAAGTCAGTCATCGGTACAGGCGGCGACTCCACCCCCGTCTGGCTCACTTGGGAAACCTGCAGAAACTCCAATACACGCATCCCAACCCCCATCCCCTCCCCATCAGGATTTGGAAGCTGGTGCATTGAACCTGTCTCATTTTTTTGTAGTTGACAGCTTTAATATTCACCGCCTTGTTATTGCCGGAGTTACTTGTGCAAGTAAGTTCTTCTCTGACGTGTTTTACACAAACTCAAGATACGCAAAGGTGAGTCTTCGGAAACTATTGCCATGATGGGCCTTGAAACTCACAAGTATAGGTCGGAGGTCTTCCCTTAGTTGAGCTTAATCATCTGGAGCTGCAATTCCTTCTACTGAACGATTTTCGACTTGCAGTACCTCTGGAAACCATGGAAGAATATGGTACCATGCTTGTCGAGTTCTATGCACGCGAGATCGCTGAGCAACACGAAAGACAAGCCGGGAGAGCGTAGACGCGAACCTAGGCTCTATTGGCTTCCGATAAGAGCAAGTCGAGTCAGGACACCGGGCTTTGAGCAAATTTATAGCATTATGAATCCAAAAGATTCATGATGGTTACATTCTTCACCTCAGGAAGCGATAGATGTTTTTTTTTCTCTGCGTTTATAGCGAGCGCACAAGGGTCGCCAGCTCCAGCTTGGGTCGGTTTAGTTTGAGCAGCAACTGCTTCCTCTCGGTTGTTGCAATGCAACGAGGACATTTTGGAGCGCATGACTGCGTAGCAGGGCTGGCGGAGGTTGCTGTGGGCCGAGGTCCCAACGCTTCACGATGACGCTTCATGAATGAGCAAGTTCTTTTCGTACTGGAACTTCATGCTAGGGCTGGCGTTTATAGAGGTGCAAAGGTTGGAGTATCTTATTGCCACGATAATGGGAGATTTTGATTTTGTTGCTAGCTTTTCCCTTGCTTTCCTGCTGCCATCTCAGCAGAACAGTTCATGCCGTGAGATGGGATAGCTTTGTGGGTGGTCAGCTCATCACCATGTTTGTCGTGTCCCGAAACCTTGGAAGAGCGGAAATTAGGGTATCTAGAATGTGTAAAACTGGTTAGGTAATCCAGGGGGGAGTAGGATTTGGGACGCCACGCTATAATGTCGAGACCCGCTATGGACACTTCGAGCACCTTGCACCCGCAGCGCACGAGCAGGCCGCCGATAAATTTTCGTAGAGAAGTGGTACTTAGATGGTCGGTTAGCCTTGCGGACCAGGCACCCTACGCCCGTTCCCTTCCTCTCACGTTTCCCCTTTTTCGTTGTTTGCCCAAGGTCCATGTGCTCAGCCATCTCTTGCTATATTCCGTCCTTACCGTTTCCTGCGCATCGTTAATCGTTCTCTCATACGTCCGTTCCCTTTTTGGGCATTCTTTGGCCACGTACTTTGCTTTCTTTGTCCCGGAGCCACCTTGGCAGAGCCTATTCCAAGACGCGATATACATGCCTGGTCTGGCATTCTCTGCCAGCACAGCGCTTCAGTATCTCGTGCTAGGTGTCTTGGGCTACATACTCGCCGGCGCGCCGTCACTCCCGCTGCGCAGCGGCCGTGATGCCACATTCCAGCGTTGGTCCAGACGGGCAAGTCCTGGGGTTGCATCCGTCAGTCATGAGAAGCTGGAGACCCTGGTCATACCAGACCGTAATCTGAGCTGCGAAGGGCACGGGTTCAAGGGCGTGTACATACTGAACCGGGAGCCGCTGGTGGCGTACATTGAGGGGTTTCTGAGCGACGAAGAGGTACAGCACGTGATCCGCATCAGGTGAGTGTGATTGAGTGCTGCTGTTCATCACCGCGAAGATGGGGGGCTCGTCTCGCGGTTCCTTCGGCCGGGGCATCCATTCGGGCTGCGCGGCGACGGATCGGTGCGGTTAACACGTCGACGTAGTGAGCCGCATTTCACGCCCAGCACCGTCTGGACGGCCGGCGTCGAACGCCTTGATCCGGCAGTGCGCCTTTCGGAAAAGGCAAAGATACCCCGTGATGCGACGGTCCAGTGCATAGAAGAACGGGCCCGCATCTTCCAGGGCTGGCGCCCGTACGTTTTCGTAGAGAGACTCTGGGCGCAGCGATACGGGCCCGGTGGCCACTACTCGTATCATTACGACTGGGGCCACACCTCCAGGCGGTCCGGTCGCATCAGCAGCTTCATGGTATGGCTGGGCGACGAATGCGAGGGCGGATCCACGAGGTTCCCGAGGCTGGAGAAGCCGGTCAGTAAGGACTGGTGTCGGTTCATTGAATGTGAACAGCAAGAAGAGCAGAGCAGAAATGAGGGTGAATCCGAAGAGATGGGGGTGTCGTTCAAGCCAATCAGGGGTAATGCAGTCTACTGGGAGAACATGAGGTGGGACGGGGTGGGATTCGAGGAGAGTTGGCATGCCGGCCTACCCGTGACCAAAGGGACCAAGATTGGACTCAACATTTGGAGTTGGTACCAGGAAGGCTACGATCCTTATTCCACGCCATAGGGTATACTAGGACTGTAGAAGAATACGGACAGCCTATGGTGGCTAAATGAAACTCGAATACATGTCCACAAGCTACCTTATCTATCTGCTTCCTTGCCACTATTGCCACTGCTATCTGTCTCTGCGTATTTTTCGATGAAGGCATTGAAGATGGTGGGGAGGCTATGCCAGTAATCGCCAGGGGTTGCTATATTGGTTGCAAAATTCCACCCGACCATTTGTTTCATCTGTGTCACTGTCCAGCTGATCAACTCGTCCGGAATATTTCCCATGGAATGTATCATAATAGAAAAGGCCGATGTAGTGAGGTTGGTGGCGGTGTGGAACTGCTTGAGAGCATTGAATTTGGTTGCGTCGATGAAATTCGCAAAAGTATCTTCAAAGATCACCGTCGTGTTAGCAATATCGAGATAGTTCCAAACAGCATCTGGGAGGGTCCCTGGGTTGTGAACTGAGTCGCTTGTTAGTTACGACTCGGTACAAATACTGTCAAAGAGGGTCTATAAGCGCACCGACGAGTTTCTCCCCAAGGTTTTCATTGGTCCTGACTGCATCGGCTGCAGACTTGAGATAGTCATGCTTCTGCCAATGATACAACCCAGGTACTTCGTCAAAAAAGATACCGTCCACGGATATGCGCGTGTTGTTCATCAGACTAGGCCAAAGCGAGTACTGATGAATTTCCGCGAGAACGGAGTCGATTTGCTTGTCAGTGTAGTTTGTCGCAACATATCCCAGTGTCTTTATGTTTGGGTAGTCTCTTAATTTTGGTATTTCATCGATATAGCTTTGCTCCGGTATGCCCATCATGCAAGGGCCACTACATGGGTTAAGGATGACCCGGAATTTGAGTTTTGGATATTTACTCGCTCTGTGGAGTGGTTAGATCCCGTAGATTCTCACCGTCCCCTAAGGAGCTACTCACGCTGAGTACAGCGGATCCCATACACCAGGCCAGGGATACGTGTATAGAGGCAATAGGATCGACATATCGTAACTAGAACTCCGTTCAATTAGGCTAGGTTATAGTGAAGCCCCAGACGCATGCCAATGGCTCCAGGCACCGGAAGCCTCGACCTTAAGAGTAGCTGAGATTCGTGTTCAAGCTTACGGCAACATGCAGGCCAAGACAAGTGCTTCCGAATAAACACTTAAGTGGCGTGTGTATCAAGGGTTGTTATTACTGCGATACCCCTAGCGATCCAGAAGCGGCCTGGGATATTCAGTAGCGTGGGTTTCCGGTAGTACTTTCATTTGCCCAGATTGAAAGGCTATGATATGGATAAATGGGGACGAATACTAAAAACAAAAATAACAAGACAGGAAACAGGATGAGAAGTTATTAGTTAAGAATAAACGGCGCGTGCGCGTGAACGGCATGTGATTGAATGGTAGCTTAACTTCGTACCTTAACCTTTCGTGCCTATTGTTCCAGAGTATGACCGCATCAATGCGCATAAGATATGAAGCGTATCCGCCACGACCCTATCCACCACACTTAATACTATTAACCAGATTGAAGAGTATGTTACAGTTACCTGCGATAACGGTGATTCAATTGGAATGCAATGAGACGGGCAACCGCATCTGGCCACGATAAATTCTTCTCCCATGGTATTCAATGGAACTGACATTTTTCAATACTCATCTTCCATCCTAGTCACTAAAGGTACATCGAAAGTAATTTGCGACTTAATGCAACAAGTTTGTGTAAGTTCGTATATGCATCCAAACGTCCAAAAGGGATGGGATATAATAAGATATTCATGTAGGTGAATTGTTCACAGAACGCGTTCAATGCTCAACGTTTTCTGTGAGTCCCCTTCAAAAGCTATGTATCCACCTGCTTCGATCAACTTCTGGAATTGATTTGACTCATATTTTCCAGTTATGACAGTGAGCCGAAGTTCGGGTTCGCTATCCTCAGAAAGCGGTGTTGATTGGCCAGAGCCAAGGGGTGTTACGGCCTCTGATGCTGAGGGGGTGGAGGTAGTAGACAACGGGTGGGGAACCTTGGTGAAGGTCCACCGGCCAAACGCCCAGTTTAGGATATATCTTGCTCGACCTGTTTCTTTGTCCAGCACTGTAGTTGAGCTTGTATCGGATGATTTTGGAGGGACTGATGAATACACAACACCCTTTATACGATAAATTGAATCTTTTGTGGGCTCACGAAGGAGCCTTTCCAGCTTGTCGACATCAACGTTGGCTCTGTTTCCATTGCTGGTCAATGTAATACTGAGCACCTCAACTTCGTTTGAATGGCCATGATCGTGATGGTGGTCAGAGCTGGTGCCAATTTCCTTTGCAAGCTTGGCATCCAATCCAAATATGATATCTTTACTCACCCACCCTTTGTCGCTTTTCGTGCGTGGTGTTGGGGGGTCTACCTCTAGTGCTAGCACGGCGTCTTCCACATCTTCGAGTCTCCTCTCGCTGACAAGTTCCCACTTGTTCAGCACAATCAAATCAGTGTATTTGGCCTGCATTTTCGCCGTATAAGAAGTGTCTTCATATCCCTTCCAATTCTCCACATCTATCACTGACATGACGCCGTCGAGAACATATTTCCCTGTATTACGAGCGAGACGGTTCACCTCCATAGCCAACGTAGCCGGGAACGCGGATCCTGATGTCTCTATGACAATGCGATCAGGTGCAATGCTGCCAGAAAGGGTTTCGAGGGCATCAGAAAGCTGGCCAACTAGATTACAACAGATACAGCCGTTTAGCAGTTCTTGCACACCGGATATGGCCTGTGAAGAGGCGAGCTGGGAGTCGACAGCAACATCGCCGAATTCGTTCTTCAAGAGAGCAAGTTTGTAGGTTTTGGGAAGCTGTGGGATCAAATTCAAGATCAAAGCTGCGCTGCGTCAGGCAGAGTACGGGAGCCACAGTCGCGAACAGCGGAAACTCACTCGTCTTCCCGGATCCCAGGAAGCCGGTAATGATGGTGATGGGTATCATGATACGTGTGCGGTAGGAAGGAAGGATCAATGCTTCTTGTCGACCACCTAAGAATGAAAAATATCCACGGCCCAGGTACTAGCAGGCAGACTAGGTGCGGCGAGAGTCGGTCTACGACTTTAGGGACTTTAGGGACTTTAGGGTAGGTCGGCGTCTAGATCCGTTGGGACCGGATCCATGTCACGTGAACACGCTTTACTTTTTCGAAACGCGGGGTCCTGTATGACGTAGCGCGTACAATGATGTTGCCAATGCAGACAGCTCTTCTCAGGGCCAGCTTAAGCTAGGGTCCAAGACAAACACGAGCCTGCAGATATCGTGGCTTTATAAATACCGGTTTCTGCCCACCCACCGTGTGTTCTCCTCTTCAATCACAAGTCGATATTTTTTCACGTCTCACGCCTCACGCTTCACGCCTCATCATGGACTTTGTCAACAAACTTACAGGCGGCCAGGAGAAGAATGAACAGCAGTCTGGTCCTGCCGAGGAGAAGAAAGAAGGCGGTGGCTTCCTAAGCGGCATTGGCAACAAGGTGAACGAAGCCGCCGGTGGAGGCAAGGAGGGCGAAAAGAATGAGGATTATCTGGATAAAGGTAAGTAAACCAGCCGTGCGCTGCCAAGTGTGCCACTGACGAGCATAGGCGTGGATTTCGTGCAGGAGAAGTTCCTTGGTCAGGGGCCCCAAGATAACGAGGTAAGGGATTCCAGCACAGCTGGTCCGTGTGCATGTGCGCCCGCTAACAGCTTCTCACCTGCAGTCCGCTTTTGAGCAAGCCAAGGATGAACAGATCAGTGATTTTATTCGAGGTCAATATAAGGGTGTCGCTGGGAGTGACTTGCCCATCAAAGACAAGCCAACGACATTTGACAAGGACTAGGCTAGATATACACATATAAATCTATCAATTGACATCTCATGTCTCTCTCTCTTCATTTTTGGGTGAACCGATGGCCTCGTCAACATCACTCTCGTGCCAGCGTTTCGATGCACATCCTAAGCAGCTCCATCAAGCGCGATTGCACGACACGTCCGGCAGGGCCTCCGGCATGTCTGCCAGCACCCCAGCCGAATGGCAGCACCAGTCTCCGTCTCCCCTGAGCGTCGAGCACGACGAGTGCATCCAGGGGCGACTGGCCTCCACCTTGCGGATGTAGGAGGCCTAAACGCACAAAGTGATTGTAGCTTGGGCCTACGGCTTGTACGAGAGGAAGGGAGTGTGTGGTTGTGGCTGAGGGTATGTGTGTCGAGGGATCGCAGCAAAGCACGACGGCTTGCAGAGAGGGAGCCATAGCATAGAGATCGGGAAGCATGGCCCTGCTCACAAGCAGTCAGGTCAGCCAATGCGGCAACAACTATAATGGCAGATCAACTCACCAAAGCAGATCGTAGTGCAGCTGTACGTTACCTTGCACACAGAGCACCGTAATGGACTTGGAGGTCTGCCTAGCAGCATTGCTGTGAGGCTGCATGTGTCCTGCTGGTGGAGAAGGCAGTGTATTGGATGCGAGGATGCTGGCCACATCGATAACCCAGGCGTCTTGCGGGCTTACCATGGCCAGCGACTCCAGCTCGCCTTCTGTCCTCGAACGCTTGAGCCCATCACCATCATTGTCATTGTCTAGCGAGAGTCGCGATCGTTTGCGGTTCAGCGCCACATCCATGGTGGACATGGTGGATGCATGCTGCCACGGGGCCCTGTTTTCAATTGTCGTTCGCTGACATGGAAAGAGGTGTGAAGCGAACGAGCAGACGTACCCCCGCCCTCTCGGAAGCAAATAAGTTGGAAACAGAGATGCAGCATACTACTACCAGAAGACTTTAATCATTCTTTATGTTCTCATATTATTAGCTATCAACCTTCATTATAGAGGCCTTTATCACCTTTTATTTTTATTTATTGCTTCCTTTTGAAAGCTTCCTATGAGGGCCCTTGAAGGGTCATTGCTTTATCCGACCTCTCGCTTCCACGAAAGCCCCGCCTTTCCCCTGCCCCACCGACACCCACTTGGCACTAGCTATAGTACTGTGTATGCACTAACCGCCATCCACACGTGCACACTCGTTCGCTGCAACTCTCAGCCTCATGAGCACATTCGACGTCACGAGCAGCCTGCGCCAGGCCGTCTGGCATGGATCTATTCCGCTCCAAATTCGTCTGCATAGAGAGGACTGCAGAACATATGAGGATTCCCAACCATACTTCGTATGCTGTTCCTGCTACCTAAGACCTGTAACGCTCGCTAATAGAAGGGCTTGCAGATCCAGCTTCCACGGCTCTCGTATCTAGGACTGATGCTCCATAAGCTGCACACCTTTTTCAAACCCAGTCTAATCTACCCCGACATCTCACCCGCAGATGCGTGGTTAGAGTATGAAGATGTACCTCTGAAATGGCATTATCCTCTCGGTCTGCTATATGACCTTTATGCGGGCGTTGACCCGGCATATCCATCCGACGTGCCTTACGATCAGCATGGCCCACAGTCCGACAGAGACACTAACACCACTCCGTGGACACTCACGATTCATTATTCAGGCTATCCTAGCGACCAACTAGTCAAACTCGACACCGAAGGCAAGCATCTACACGACTTATTCATCCATAGTGTCAAAGAGGTTGGTCGTTCATCGCAGCCTTGCATTTCTGTGCTTACGGCGTGTTGTAGGCCGACTACCTCCGAACTGGGACTGGCAAGACAGTAATGTTCCTAAGCAAAGAAGACTCGACTCAACTCTGGGAAGGCGTCAAGGGGCACAATTACAAGCTCTTCGACCCAATCAACACCAAGCTATTAAACCCACAAGGCGCTATGCTTCGCCATCTACCAGTCAGGCTGTATCTTCCTCATACCATAGCTGCGGAGTCAGACAAACCCCAGAATGAAGACCCAAAAACGCAGACTCCGATCAACGATCCTGTGCCGGGTTCCCTCCGAGTGATGCAATCACTAATCGCACCAGCTCTTACTTCTCGTAAATCTCCGCATCATTTAACCCCTGCGGACTCGAAACTGACGGCAATCTAGGGCAACCTCAGACAATTGGCACAGCGCTCAATCATATACTCCCCACTCTCTTTCCAAGCCGCCGCAGCCCGCTTCTTGCTCAAGCGGTACTGCACGGGGCTGTTCTTCCGTTAAGTGCTAATGTAGAGGAGCTTCTACGAGCGGCGGCCTATCTTGATGGCTGGCTTCATATTGCGGTAGTAATGATGGCATGAGAAGAAATGTCAGGTAAAGCACCGCGGCATATTCCCAGCGTGCTTTGAGTGTGTTGAGCGGCACAGGGTAGGCGTAGGTAGGCTAACGTCTATCTAGGTGTAGCGGGATGCATGGTGTGGCGGAACGGACCAAAGGTACTTTGAACTTCAACAACTCTAACTCCCTCAATATATCAATTTGAATGGATTTCTTTTTAATTCAGTAAGACACCTACTAATATGTAACATACTATCAACTAACCTGTCTTCCTCTGTATGTATGATATTAAGATATAATTATACTACTTATATGAAAACTAGCTTTATTACCTCTTTTCTACTCTTTCAATTCCCTATTATAGATTTGACTACATCCATAGTAATTTTAACTTCACTAACTCGCTGCTTAAGAAGCAGCTCTATCAGGTCTTCTTAGCTTACTATATTCCCTGCTATAGGTCGGACTACCTCCTTAGTAACCTTGACTTCGCTACTTCAATGCTTAAGGCACAGCTCCTTCATGTCTTTTACGCACTTCTGAGCCCATGCTACGGTTCTGATCATCTCCTCAGTGGCCTTGGCTCCGCATTGAGGCTCAAGCAGAGAACTTGGTGGTATTCCAAACAACCGTGACAGCTCCGCAATAACTCCCCATGTAATTTTCGCTTTCACCTGTTCATGCTCAAGAAACAGCTCTATAACTGCTTTTCTACTCTTCTGATTCCCTACTGCGGCTTTGACTACCTCCTCAGTAATCTTAAATTCGCTACCTCAGCGCTCAAGAAAAGGCTCTATCACACTTTTTCCCCGGGTTGTATTCCCTGCTGCACCTTCGATCACCTCCTCCTCTTCTAGTTCTCTAAGAAAAGCGACTAGGGTCGTTTGCATTGTCTGATTTTGCAGCGTCGTAGAGAGACATATTGTTCAAAGAACCCAAACAGCTTACGAATGTTGTCATTCTACGAAAAATAGGTTCCGAGATTCCGATTAAGATAAAAATTGTGTCCTGGATAAATTGCTCGGTGGTTTTGGTATAATACGGACGGAGAATATTGGTCTCCTGCGCGTCTGAAGATAAGTCAAGCAGCGTGTATATCATGTCGCGTTCGTCACTCGCATCGCTTTTCCCAAAATTTACTAGAAGGGTGTAGAGATCCCGTTTCTGGCTCCACCAAGATTCCTTCCTAAAAGGGCCTGGCATTATTTCCAACACGGCTTGAGAATGAGGTTCCGGTTCCGTGCCTAATAGTAGAGAGGTAAGAGAAAAGAAATTTGCCGGGACAGACTTGCTGCCGCAACAAACTACAGCCGTTTTTGAGTTAGCGACTTCTTGCAGAATCCATACCCTCTTAAACCAAGACCGTGCTAATAGTAATTCCATACCGCATCTCTATTGAGCCGCTAGATCTGAATTATAATGACTCAATGTAGGCTGTATTGATAGCCAAAGACATTCCTAGCGCCTGTCTAAGGATTTCCAGCCCTTATATGGATGCGTAGCGCTCCCTTTCTGCAGTTGGTTTAGAGAGTTCATGAGCCCATTTGTCTCGGTTGTTGGTAGACCTAACCAATAAATGACCCTCTCAGCCTGAGAATATATATAGCCCATTTGTTGAACCTGGTGCCCTCTTTCTCTTTTGTTGCCATGGTCAATGCAAATTGCATCTACTCAAAGTATCCGGTCCATATCTTGGAAACGCAGATGATCCAGTGCTAGATACAGACTCTTAGTTATCCCAAGACATCTCCCATTTGTCTGTATATGAGTATAGATTTTAGCATCACCTCATATGGGATCGTATTGTCGCCATCTAGCCGGGCTTAGAAGAGTTCACATTAGATATAGGGCTCTCCCCCCTTAAAAAGCCGTAGTAGCCGATAAGTCGGCCCATCGAGATCGATTGGTCCATATCTAAAAATACCCATCTGTGTCGTAGGGGGAAGAGACCAAGGATGAGCTGTTTCTTCTGATACCAAGAAGCTAGAGGAGCAGGTCGACGGTCGTGAAGGCAAGCAGTAGAATGAATATCGGCAGGTTTCATACGCGGTAGCCTAATTGAAGAGAATAACACCGCATCTCGCTCACCGTTAAGAGCATTGGACTTAGGTATCGACGTTAACGAGCGCACAGGAAAATAGGAGACTAAGCAATATCTAAGGTCCGCATCTAAGAAGAGACAGCATAAGAGTGCAGTAAGCCAATTACACTATGACTTACCATATCTTTACTCTCGTAAGAGCGAGGTACGGCTGTTTGCACAGCCGACAATGTGGCGTTGGAAGGCTGGCCTGCAGAAATTACGCTGCAGCTGAACATTAGCTTATAATAGCCCGCAACGCGAGTTATTTACTATTTTATAATTAAATTTTCTTCCTAGGGTCCTGATATTAAGAGGGATCGCTTTAGTAGCGATCGAACAGGAGTGGGTTACTGAACGGGCGATCGATGGCGTCAATGAAAAGATAGAAAACATAACGACCACGGCGAGTTTTTTCCATCGATAACTAGTCTAATTAAGACTAAATAGCTAAGGAACGATTAAGTATTAATTTTAGCTCTATCTGTCAACCAAGTATTAACTTATGAGATCTTAAATGCAGAACCCTCCCGCGATACCATGCGTCCCGCTAAATGTAGATGAATGTTAGTGGTTTGCATCGACAGGCTGTCGTATGTCACGGGTATTGGCGAAGTAATCAGCATTCATTCTGATGGGATAACGAGCATGTCCGTGGCTTGATAAGTGAGGATAATCCAGTAAGGTAACAGCCTGGCCGGAAACCCTCGGGATGGAATATCTTGGCCAGTGTGATGACGGTGGACTAAGTACAATGCTTGAAGACGTCAATTGTAAGGACGAATGCATTGTACATGTTCAATTAAATAGAAGTGAAAGTCATTACAATCTTCTGCATGCATAAAAACGAGTAGATTTGAAAATAACATGGGCATAGACTCGACTCTCGAGGACAGCATGAAGAGTGGTAAACCTCGTGGGATGCAGTAAATAGTGGTGGAACATGTAGTATCGGTCAGCAGTTTGCGTCAATGATTTCTTCAACTCTTCTCTTTCATGTCGCCGACGTTCTCTTCGTCCTTAGCCCACGGTGGCACCTCTTCTACATGCTGACGACGTGCGGCATTTTCCTCCCGAAGCTGGTTGCAAAACTGCTCAAGTCGAGCATGTTGTTCGTCCGTCATGTCTGCTTGGTCAAAGTACGCCCTGGATTGCTTGCGCTTCTCCTTCAATGTTGTGTCATCCATTCCATACTTGTACTGGAGTGTTTTAAGGTCATCCATATACTTGTCAAATTTTTTGGACTGTTTTCGCTCTTGATATGACTTGATGCTCTTTTTGGCTAGGCCAACAATCTTATCCTGAAAGGGTGACATTGTGCGTCGAGAGGCACTATCGTAGCCAATGATATCCCTTGTATGGAAACTTGTTGAACTAATTCACAAAAAATTATTGAAGGACCGATGGATGACTTGCCAGACGCTATGCAGGAGTGTGAGCTATGCAAATGAACAAGTTATCCTATGGGATATGATACACAAGTAGATAAATATATACTTGATGTTATGACTACAAGGCAGAGATAGTGAACGTTGTTAATTCAGAACGTACACTGTAAGACGCTTCGAGCCTTGTGGAGCCTAAATGGATAATGCTAACACTCTATGAAAGCATCTTGATCATAGGTAGTAAAGTTATGTCATGCACTGATATTTTGTTTGGCTGCAGATTAACTGATACCTTTCGACTACTATGACGTACTGTCAGCTGCAGCATTGGGTATTTCGAAGAATGAAGGGAGGGATATAGAGAGCTATAGCTAGCTCAATTTCTCCATATTCGGATCTGCTTATCAGCCCCTCCACTGCCCACGCGCTCCCCATCTGGGCTCCAGTCCAAGGCAAACACCTGGTCTCTATGTCCTGGTAGATCTTCCTTGAGCTTTCCAGTCCGCATATCCCACACTTTCAGCGTCGTATCCTTGCTACAGCTCGCTAGCAACCGACTGTCGGCGGAGAAGGTTGCCATGTACACGGGGCCCACGTGAGCTCTCAATGTAAAAAGAAACTTCCCATCGCGCGCAGCCCATAGCTTGACGTGATTGTCCCAAGCGGCAGACGCAAGAATATTACCATCGGGCGAGAAGCAGACCTGGTTGATCTGCTTCTGGTGACCCGTCATGCGCTGGATCGGCTTGGTGCTGCTAAGCGGTGCCCAGAGCATGAGTGTGCAATCCTCAGAAGCAGTTGCCAGATGCTCGACAATCTCACCATTAATAGTCGCCGCTTTTTCGTAGCGCAACTTTGCCATTACCAGTTTTTCTTCTGGGGTAGGAGGGACCTTGCCCGTATGGTCGTAGTACGCTGTCCGTAGCACAAAATCTGTCGACAGAGCGAGGTGATTGACCCAGTGGGCATGGCCAGAAAGCGTATGCACAAGAGAGCCATTCTCAGCATTCCATACTCTGATGGTCTTGTCGTGCGAGGCTGTGTATATCCTGCCAGTGCCGCCCCATTTGACGCACGTTACACTGCCCTTGTGGCCCGAGAGGGCGTAGTCCATGCGCCCTCCCACGGCATCCCAGATTCTCACTGTACCGTCCTTGCTACTGGATGCCACTCGTGGCCTGCCTGGCTGCTGCAGATGGTAGGGTTCCCAGCTCAAGCTGGTGATAAAGTTGGTATGTCCTTTTAGGGGGCCAGCTGTCTGCTTGCCGGCTTCAGGGTCCCATATGCGCACTTCGTTATCGTATCCGCCTGAGGCCAGCAGTGCACCGTCCGGCGAATAGCTCACAGCGAGCACCCAACGCGAGTGACCCTTGAGTGTGAAGGCGGGTGTGCCCGTGTCACAGTCCCATATTCTGACCGTCTTGTCGCCGCTTCCACTCGCCATGCGTGCACTGGTACGCGGACTGAACTGCACAGCCAAAATATTGTCGCCATGGCCGCTCACAGCGGCAGCGCAACGGCTCACAGCCTTAACGCGGAATACAGCTTGAGGGGCATACTGCAGCACGACCTCCTCCTCTGCGCTCACGCGGCCTGGGAGCACTAGCGCGCTGTATACATCTTCCTTGTCGCCGAGGGCAGTTGGCGAGTCGCCGTGGTAGAAGCGGTAGGGGATGGCGTCGTCGGTGGCCTGATCCTTGAGCGAGTTGAGTAGAAGGTTGAGATTGGACGTCGTTGCCTGAGAAAGAGGCACGGTGAGCACAGGGAGGGAGCCCGAAGAGCCTGTGGACTGTTCGACAAAGCGGATACGGATGCTGCCGTCCGGAAGGGCTGTGGACTGTTGAGTGCGGGATGTCTCAAGCGCCTCACGCTTCTGGCGCTTCGAGGGAGGTGGGAACTGGGTGGCCATGCTATCTAATCACCATCGACTGAGATAGATTGTTGAATGTGAGGGGGCGGACGGAAGCAAGGCACGGCAGCTCGCAGGACCAGGCGCGGGGACCACCCAAAAAAAATATACGAGCGCATTCAGGGTTCCGAGTCCTTATCGATAGTCGTCCCTTATCGATAAACGAGTAAACAAGACGACGATGCACACTTGCGCACT
>Ga0247757_10001418_pt1 | contig 15940 bp, 17 predicted proteins | sample UWRJL126311R4_FD_180929 | JGI IMG/M metagenome (GOLD analysis project Ga0247757, IMG submission 180929) | Plant litter microbial communities from Arlington Agricultural Research Station in Wisconsin, United States - UWRJ-L126-311R-4 | ecosystem: Environmental > Terrestrial > Plant litter >... | reverse complement strand
AATAAATCTCTTAGTTTTTCTCTTTAAAAATCTTATTTACTTTTTATTATAGCGTTAATACTAACTAAGTTATAGGTATATAAAAAAGGTATCTTTTTCGATTATTCTTTTTTTGTTTCACCCTACTGTATTTTAATGCTTTAATATATACTAATATATAAAATAGACCTAAACACTAAAAGAAAATTGTCGCGCCCATGCGCAGCGCGCGCCACCTCTTCTGGCGCGCTTCTTCCTGACGAATGCGCTACCTACGCTTCCTGAGAGTATAGTCCTTTGAGAGCGTTGGTTTCGGCATCGGGACCTCAAGTCTTCAGCCCACAGAAACGGAACCGGAGCTCTAGGAGCTCTGATCCCTCTATATATAGCTGAGGAGAAGCTGTCCTTCTCTTGGATCAACCCTTTCGCTCTATTTCCTCTATTCGCTTCCACAAAGATTTTAAAAACTAGTATTATTAGGCCGCTACTTATAGTAATATCCTTACTTGTTATATAAAGTAACTTATATTACCTATTCAAGACTGATTACTATGGGACATGAATTATATAGTCTAGAATATTAAGAATCGACTACAAGTCCACTACTCTAAATTTGCTTTAAGAGCCTTTTATACTAGCAGAATCTAACAGACTAGGTTAAAATAACTATATGTCAAAGCTTAGTATATAAGATTTATAGCTCCCTTCCTATAAACCAACTTTTCTTCCGGAAAACCCCTGTAGAATTAACGGACTGTATCGTGTGCACATCATAGGGCTCGAACAACCCGATAAACTGAGGGCTCTTCGCCGGCGTCGTAAATAAGCACTTGACCCACGCCCGCCCCTCTTCGGTCTCCTTGCCTAGCTCCAGCATCCATTCTAGGATAAGGAGTGTATGCTCGGTGCGCTTCCTCGGCCCTTCGAAATAAGCGGTGCCCTCAATGATGCAAAAGAGCGCCACCTCCTTGGGCAGCGCGAGTACGCAGTGCCGCAGCCGGTCACAAAAGCTACGCACGTCGTCCGCAGACGGTTCCAAGGGTCGATCCAGCACCATGTCGCGGCAGTCGTGAAGCAGGGTAGCGTCGAAGTGACGATGCTGGTTGATGAGTTGTAGGAGGAGCGTGATAATTAAATCCAACGCAGTTCCAAGTGGCTGTCGCCAGTTAGAGTGCTCGCTGCAGAAGTACGCCAGCGCGTAGAGCGATGGGTTCGTCTCACGGGCGCGGGCAAGGGCAACGACGACACGCGCGGCGGCCACGCTAATGGGCTCGCGCGCCTGGTGTCGGCTGCCTAACCCGCCTTCGACGAAGAGGACGGAGCTGGAGGGGACCTCGACGAAGGCTTGGAGACAGATGTGGTTTGTCATCTCGGCGAGGACGGCTGCGGCGTTAAGTCTTGACTTGGCCGCTGGGACTTGCCTCCTGGTACGCCGTGGTACTGCCGTGGGGGCATACTGACTTGCCGGCAACCGGCGTCTGTCAGACGCTGGACTTTGGCCTTGGCCTTGAACGCGCCCCTGCTGCGGGTCCTAAGAAATAAAGTCGAAGATAGCCTTCGCTGTGTCTCCCCTGTCCAGGATTTTCACCTGCTTTATCTCGTCCATGATCTCCTTAAGTTGTTGCTTTACGACCTCGCCCATGCCTTCGACAGCCTCGCCTACGCCTTTAACCTGAGCATTGTAGTCCTTCAGCATCTTGATCTCGCGTTCATGCTTTCTTATCAAGTTTTGCATATCCCATTGTGTCTTGTCAACCACGCGATTCAGGATGTCCGCCTTCTTGTCAAGCTCGCGCAGCTCGAGGCTGTAGCTGCAATTTTCTAAGGCGCCCGACTGACGCTCCAAGTCCGCGATCAGCTCTTTCAGCCCTTCATCGTATGTTTCTGGCCGGAGAACAGATTCCAAGAGGGCCACGCCTGTGCATTATCAGTTAAGCTTCTTTGTAAACACTAGATTTGTAACTTACCAGTCCCCTGCTGATGAACCCATTTATGCAACAACTCTAGTATTGCAAAGATGGTCGCAAACAGCGCCGAGATAAGTCGATGCATCTGTTCATCTGGCTCATACTTACGATACTTATACGCTTTGCGGACTACGGCGTCTTGAATGCCCTGCAGCGCGCCCCATGTGTTTGTCTATCGCTACGTACCGCTCCGCCGCCTTCAGCACAATGTTGATACCCTCACAAATTAATCCGCCCGCCCCGAAGCCAGCTGACTCAGGCACCAGTGACATATACGACCTGACGTTGCTCGCATTCTCGGCAAATTTGCGGAAGGGCAGCACGCAGTCCCCGCACTACCCCCCGCTGCTGCTCATGGCGCTCCTTGCGCTTGCCTTTAAGGTTTTTGAGGTTCTTTATGGCGGCATCGATGTCTTTTACGGCCTACTCGATGTTACTTTCGAGCTACTCAAACAATATCACCTTAGGCGCGTCGGACTCAGTGGAGGCACCGCCGGAGAAGACAAGGGAGTTGGATAATTCTACATACGATGGATATGCGAGCTGGGCGTATAACGAGATGGGTGAGGAGAGGCTTTGGCAGGATAGATTGGAAATGGTAAGATTGAATAGGGAGAATGTGTGCTTATTTTTTAGGTTGGGGATCGATTAGAGAAGAGTTGAAATGATTCCTCATTGGAGGGTTAGGAATGTGTTTCAGTGATATGGTCGAACCATAAATGAGAATGCTAAGATTATGATTCGGGAATGGGCCGAGCCTTTGAAGATATTAATTGTATCACAGGATTCAGAGCCTCATTCGCCAGCCATAGTTCACTTCAACCTTTCAACTCTGGATGTCTTCTAGCTGGCCTGGACTTCGATAAGTCTATTAAAGTTCATCATAGCCCTGCATCAGTTGTCTTATATGAGTATTCGAAGCGCAGTAGTTCTCGAACCCTTCGATGCGAGCAGCCCAATGTACCCCATAATTGGGAGGTTGTAGCCATGTTTGATGAAATACCGTGTCTGTGTCTGTACGAAAAGAGGTTGCGTTTTTCGGTTACAACTGTCACAGTTTATCTCAATTCCTCCTTGTCACACAACTCGTGAGCATTCAATATGCTGAAATCATTTGATTAAGCTCAATACCGCACAATAGTATAGTTTCGGCTATCAGAATAGCTCCACCAAACGGCCCTATTATTGGCCAATTCGGCTGCGCACGCGACTCAAGAAGCATCTTGTGTCGAATATCTGAGCGAAGCTTACCCTCTCCCACCTCCCATTTAGACGCAAGTTCGGCAAGGTGAATACGATCTATAAACTAGAATGACTCTTTCCACAGTGTGAAATGCTACAAAATCTTGAAAACTTCCCCATCCGTTTCCTGTGGACATTCATCTGGATTAATGATTGGCTTGTAGTAATCTCTATTAGGGACTCCCTCACTTACCCATATCAGGTATGGCTCCTCGCCCTATCAACCCGCCGCTTTCTGACGTCTATGAAATATTCCACCTTCCCTTGCTAGGCTTCCTCCTTATCTCTTTCCCTTAATTCTCTGACCTCACCCTACTGCATCTACAAAGCAGTCTACGCCTTCTTACGCCTTGTCTGCCTGCTCCTCCATCACACATCTGGCTACTAATCTAAAACTCTTTCTCCAGCTAGCTAGCAATATATGTATATGTATATATTTTGGCCGTAGCAGGATGTAATGCTTTTGATGCGAGCCCCGTGTGTATCTGACAATCCGCTAACTCCAGTAATATTTGGTTTAGACAGCTTTTGACTCTTATTTTTAAAATAATCGTCTCCTCCGTCCTAGTTCTCTTCTAGCCTCTTTATATACTTTCGCTATCTACGATCCTACCTTTACGCCTCTCTAAATTCCTTGTTAGGTTTTCCGGCGAGAGTAACTTGACTCCAGCTATGACGCTAATTCTCTAACTTCATGCTCTGACAGCCATCGCCGCAATTAGGTGAGATCTAAACCTTCCTAAGACAACGTAGTCCACGTCCTATCCCTTATTCTCCCCTCGAAAAGCCCTCTCCAACTGCTCAATGTCTAACTTCTTCATCTCTAGCAACTTCTCGAGGGCCCTTCCGTAACCCTCCTTGTCCTCCTCCTTTGCACCTTCCTTCGTACCCTCCTCCACTATTCTCAAATACTGCTTAGGCACAACCTGCCAACTAAGTCCCCATCTATCCGCAAGCCACCCACACCGTGCTTGCTTCTCATCTCCCCCCTCTCCCAGCTTCTCCCAGAAATAGTCAAGCTCAGCCTGATCCTCACATATCACCTGGAGAGATATCGCTTGGTTGAATTTGAAGTGGGGCCCTCCGTTTATCGTGACGAAAGGATGAGACTGAAGGGTGAAGGATACGGTCATAACGCTGCCAGGCTCATGTTTGTGTGTTTCTTGGCCGGCAGAGGTGTAGTAAGTGGTCGATGTAATAGCGGAGGTGGCGGCCGGGTCGGGGTTATTGGGGGAAGCGGGCGCGCCGCCAAAGACAGAGACGTAGAATTTAGCTGCTTCTTCCGCTGTGTCATTGGACCAGAGGCTTGTTGTGATTTTGCTGAGCGACATGATGGAAGTTGCAATGTGATCTTAGTCTAGAGGTTGATACTGAAGCAGAATGTGTTCGCCAAAAAGCATGTTTTATACCTTCTTTGATTATGGGGGGCTTGTAGGATCAAAAAGAGGGGTTGGGCGGCTAATTAATGAGCAGGGAGTCGCGCTAGACGAGTGGACGCCTAGAATCCGATACTAAAGTGCGAGGGATGCGTAGGAACGTAGCCAATGACTATGGGGTTTCAAATGATCCGAGACAGATGATGCATTACTGAAACTAAATGAGCACGAGTAGGGAACAGGGCTCCATCTGATTGATGTTACTGGTGGGTAGCCGAGCCACTTTGGCTCGCCCCATCCTCCAACACTTATTTTTTTGCTCCATAATACCGCTCTAGGCAGAATATCAAGAGATTTGCCACTGGCTATTTATAATAAACTCTACTAACTTTAAGAAGCTATTGGGACAGCTAAAAGCTTTCAATAACTCTAATTCAGCCTGCCAATACCAGGGGACTGACGTTAATAATTGTGGTCACGTATGTCTCAGGGGTCTGTTGTTACCCTGGTTTTATAACGAGACTCCAGTATCACACGCGCCATGACTCGGCCCCACATAGGACGCAGCCGACTAGGCGGCAAACGCCCAAGAAGCATTCAACATCCACCGTGAGATGAATGTCATCGTTTGCTCTTAGTGCTCATTGAGCTAAATAATAGAGGATAGAACTAAATTAGACGGTGCTATCTAGGAGAGCCTTACTAGTAGAAAGAGACTAACTAAGAGGATCTGGTCTAAATGTTTACAAGAAGTTGTTCTAATCTGGGAGATTCTGATTATCTCTCCATCCTCAAGCCAGGCCCCTTCTTATATACCTTTCGCAGCTATATTCTTCCGTCCTTACCATTCTATCCTACCTTATGCCGTATTTAACCTGAGAGTAGTTCAAGCACTAAGTCTTGACGTGGTGCATATTGCTCAACCACAGTATAATATTAAATACCACATGAAATCTAATGAAGTAGAGAGGAATCTATACGAAAACTGTTCTCAGTAAACCATTACTCGAGACGAATACGTATTTCTCCATCGGCCCAGACACAATCACAATTCCTTCGGTGGCACTTGTCGCAGGGTGATTCTTGGGTGCGGGTGATGGCCCTGAGAACCGTGGTGGGCGATGCAGGCTTACCCAAGGCAATTTTCTCATTGCTCTTTGGCTTCAAGTTTAAACTTATGTATCTTGATACATTCCGCACGGGGCCATTTTGTCGGAGAGTAGTTGTGCGGTTCGGAAAAGAGAACGTTCGAGATTGTACCGCAATCAATTTGCGCTTGTGCTCGACATCTGGATCGTTTGAACAGTCTTGTGAGATTGTATATCTCATGTACATAGACGGACGAGGTTCCGGAGTGCGCTTCCGTTTTGAAGGGACAGCGGGTGGCTTGGAAGCCTGCCCAATCCTAGCGCCCCATTTTTTCTGAGCCTGTAGCAACTTTTGTCTTGCCAGTTGCTTCTCCGTCGGTGTGCTGATACCGGCAACTTCGTCTGCGTAGTATGACGCGTCTTTGGACAGGTTTGTCGCAGCGATGATATCGCCAACATTAAAACCGAAGGACATCGTTGAGGTGCTTGTGAGAGTTGTGCATCTTCGAGGCTAGAAGTGGAGTGTGCTTATGCAGTAACTGCGCCACGCTTGGCGAGCTCCACCGGAATTTTTTAAGGACTACCCCACCCCCTGTATAAAGTATTGTGTACTCGGATATATGTCTTAGACCAAGCTATGTATTCATATAAAGCTGCGAAGATTCAGTAGTACATTAGAAAGCTACCATCAGCGTTAACTAACTAATTATTAGAGCTGTGTTGAATCATTTACACATCGCAGACCTATCCAATGCATTAATCTACCTTCTTATCGCACATTCTCTCTTCAGCTTTGCGCCACCAATCTCTCCCTTTATCCCAACCAGCAATCAAGCCAAGAATTGCTCCAATAACGAACAAGACCGGCCCGACAACAGCAAAATAAACCCAAAACTTTTTCTCCCCCGGTAAAAACTCGCCACCCATTGACATGATACCCGAAACAACCGATAGCAGCACAAGCAATGTTCCTAAAAGCGGCAACCAGCGCACTGATGTAGCCTGCGCATTACTCGCCTGCGCTTCTCTCAGGGCAACAACCTGTGTGTAAGAGTTACTTAATTGTTGAAACATATCTTGAAGCTGTGTGCATTTTGCTTGAATGAGGCGCCACATCTGGGCTTCGCGCTTGCCAACGAAACCGTAGCTGTAAGGGTCTTCGATGTCGATACCCAGGGCTCGCATATTGCTCTCTACATCTGACCGATAAACTGCCATGTCCGTGGTGAAGCGCATGATTGTTTCAAATAGCCATTCTTCCCATTTGGCACCCAGGCGCGCTTTGTGATAGATTTGACGGTGTGGGTCATCTTCATGACGAGTCCTATGCCGAGCAGTATCTGAAAAAATTGCGCTCCGCGTATGAGCGTAGCTCCTGCGCAAGTAGTTGAGATGTGCAATCCATTTGCTCACGACAAAGCCGCGTACAAATGGTGTGACAGCGAGTGGATTACGTCCGGGGCCGATGTCTGCAACTGAGAAGTGTATCAAAATGTCGTCATAAAGTATGTACTTAGTGAAAGCAGCACTAGGATGCCATTGCAGTGGGTTGGGACATATTTCAACTTTCTCATGTTCTTCAAGCCCAGGATATTGGACTATGCGACTAAGATTGTCGCAGGAAGTGCCCTTAATGATTGACAGATGCACAGGGTCTTTGAGACATGGATCAACGAGAAAAAGTGCTAATGTGACTTCGATTAGCATATGTAACATTGTACGGGGGCTACAGAGGTTTCCAGCTACCGTTCCAACCTCCTTCAGGGAACCTTTGATGCCAATGGGTTACTTGGCCTTGAAGTTCTGACGTCTTTCCACGCGTATCCCACTGTTCGTTGTCTGTGGGTGTGTCAAGAAGTCTTTCTACAATAAATTTTGGGTATGCATTCTGATCTGTCGGTCTTTGGCTTGGCTTAAGCCAAGACAGGCATTTAGTAGGATCAGGGTGTTGTTTCGAAACCAACGGCATGGTGATCGGATAGTGTAAAGTAAAACTCCTTTTCTTGACGTGATCATGAAGAGATTCATTGTCGCTGTCATATTCTAAACCGTCTTGTGTGCTCGTTTGCACAACAGAGGGGAGTGCAGCCATGTCGTCTGAAATCGTCGCATTATCCTCTGTACTCCAGTGTCGAGCAAATATGGTGGGATGAATACGCAAAAGTGATCCGAGGAGACAAACGATTCGTACAGGAAGGTCTTCTAGTATGATAAGGCGCTTTTCAAAGAGGGGTCACTGGGATCGCAAGCCAGATATGTCTTAAACTCCTCAAATGCCGCAAAAGTTTTTGTCCTTAGGCGATCATGTTCGTACTCAATGACAGAAACTCGAGACAGCGTCTCGTTTATGGATATCTAGGATATCAAAGCTTTATAAAGTCCTTCATAAACCAAGGTTTTACCCTGCAGCGGACGACAAGCATATTCACGGGCTAGTGATAGGTACGAAATCGACGCATCGTCCATGGAATTGATGAAGGCACTGAAGAGGACGCGATTGTATGAAGAACCCTTAAAACACCCATCTGGGCGATCATCCAGCAGAACTGATGTACCGTTTTTGGGAAAAATCCGCTGCTGCCACGCTGAGTCCATTCCCCTATGACTATCTTTCATGGTTGTGTCAAGGTGTTGGAACCGCTGCTGCCCATGTGATAAATCCATGTCAGAATTATTTAGTCCTAGGTATCGGTTGATTTATGTTGGTTGAACTGCTGAAAGCCCTACGGCTGTGGTGCTTCAGGATGTCGGTAATGATATTTGCGAGCCAGCCGAATTCCTTTAGGGTGGCTTAAAAGAGTCGAAGCATCAACCCACTTAAGACGCTGGTCTCTGTGCCCTGGCCTAGACGTCCAAATAAAATTCAAGAATGCCCTGCGTTCTTTTGTTTGATCTATGTCAGCCTTCAGTACGTAGCCAAATTCAGGCTGGCAGCCACCTTTTTCGCTCTCAAGGTTTTCGCCCGATTCAACAATTCTTGATCTTCGAAGAAGTTGATCGTAAAGGTTATCTTCAGTATCAGTAAGAATGTACACATTATCAGACTTAGGAGCCTTGACTGAAGCGCTCCCTCCGTTGTATCCACCACGACCCATTTCTGTCGTAGTCAAGATAAGAGAATGAATCCTTGCAACAAAGCCATAAGGAGATCCTCGAAAAAAGATTTGCGACGTAAGAATGGCTAGTTAAGCTTATAAGCTCAGGGGATATCTTTTTGCTGCACAGCCGCTTACCTTGACATTAGGCGCAAGGTGGCCTAGTATTCTATCTACCGTCAATCATCATGCCCCACTCTTACTGGCGCAAGAGACAGAGAATAGGAAAATGTAAGAGCCTTTCAACTTCATGTCTTTGATAATCGTGAGTGCGCATCACGTACACGGCGGGCTATCAGGATGCGGTACGATAATCCTAACGGCATCATCGCCGGTGCGGTGGTGATGGAAGTCATTGCAGTAGCCAGCGTTGGTCTGCGCTTTTGCACACGGTACTTGAATCACTCACCAGTCCTCATTTCAGACCGGCCGATTCTGATCGCGTTAATTCTCGCAGCAGGTTTTATGATCACCGAAATCAACGGTGTAGTGATGAAGGGGTTCGCATAACCGCTCAATGCAACACTTGAAGACCCACAGGTAGCTATCTGACGCTTCAAATTATTCGGAGGCGTGAGCAACATCAACGAAACTAGCCGGTCTATCGCTTACAAATGGATAATTTGAGAACGTCATTTTTCTTTTAGAAATCGCTGCGCAGGGGTTTATTAAGGCTTCAGTCGCATTCCTATATTGGAATCTCTTCGCTCAAGTTGCGTTGCGGCGTTTCCTTAGAGTTTGGATTACGATTATCATTTGCTGAACGACACTTGTAAGATTCTTACAGTGCTAGGGGCATTTAAAAGCATTGGCTCTCGCGGAATATTAAAAGTACTGCAAAGCTTCTATAAATGGAGGCTTCACGTAAGTCGCTAGCGATATCACCACAGGTCTAGGGACGCTCCTTATACCAATTTCTGTGGTGGGTGGTTATAGCTCAGGTATCTCATTGACTCCGAAGCTTACGCATTGGACCAGCTGCTGTCGCTGAAGCTATCAATCATACAGAAATTATTTATTCTTACGATTTTCATGATTAGAGCTCGTTCAGCAGGCGTCAGTATTACGAGAGCCTACATCTATTATGTCACTCAGCTAGGTGCACGAACCCAAAACGGAATATGTGTGTCGCATGCCAAAGATCAAGGCTTATATGGACCACAAAGCAGTGCTACTCACGGGTTTTTCCTTATGGAATTTAGCGGAAGTGCATGTCTGTATGACTCTTCGATTGGTCTTAAGCCGTATCCTCCCGGTGAAACATTGGTCCAATATTTTCAGTAAGGCTTTGGACACGAAAGAAGGCCTATGAACATCTACGCTTTCCTCTTTTGTTAGGCGCATATCGAAGGATGCAAAACCATGCAAACTATCAAGGGTTTACGAGATGATGCCTGTGAGTGAAGCAGAGAGCGTCAACTAGCCTTCCTTATTGTGAACTTGATAAGATATTCATCATATATATTATCGAACTTTATGAGCACTAATAACATGTAGCTTAAAGCTGGTCCAAATACTAGGATATAGTTAGAATTAGAGGCAGTCGAGAATAATAGCTAATAAGATAGCTAGCTTATACCATATGAATAGTAAATATATATCAATATTTATAAGGGACTACATTCACAAAGCGTACGACCAGAACACAGTAGAGCTTACAGCCAAGTACTGGTAGCCCTTAGAGTCAAAGGAGCGTAGAGGTAATAAGATTCTTAATATACGAAAAGTACCAACCCTTTCCCGTCAGTCGCGTCGCCTCTCTTTTTCATATCCCAACGGCTCTAGATCAGGAATTATCTTATCCGGCAAATTTAATAGTCCTTGCAATGGATATCTAGGCCGGACAAAGACCAGCTTCATTGACTATGTCGCCAAGTCCGGGTACGCAGCTCACGCAGGGGCAGACCTTTTGTGATTGTCAAAAGAGGATAAATTAATAAATGTTTGGTATTGCCTCATTAAACAGATCCAAAAAAAAGTTCAAGGAGTTAAAACCATTTTGCTCACTTCTGTTGATTCTCTCATGAAACCATAGGGAACTTGACGTTAGAATAGCAAGGAGGTAATGAAGACTAGTGGGACTAGCACTTGAAAAAGAAAAAGAGTAGCTTACACTGTCAGCACCGCCCGAGATGCACCCTGAGATGCAGCTCAAGGTGGGCGTTTTACGGCAACCAAGAAGACACAAGGCAGCTGCAATGATTCCGGCACATTTGCCCACATCACAATCAGCGGCCTCCATGGCGAATTTGATGGTGTCAGCAGTGGTATCACGCCTGGCGACATCACGAGAAGCCGGATTAGCAACGGCTGTGGAGGCGAGGACGGAGAGAATTGCGAGTGAGAAGCGCATAATGAGTATCTTGAACTTCAAAGTAGACAAAGAAGGGACTGCGAGGTATTGACGAGGAGAAGGCTGAAGTTGGAATTGGGGAGCTTGGGAAGAGATGTGTAGCCAGAGGGAAGGGATTTATATGTTCATTCTGGCGCCTCTCTCACATACAGCAAGGATATTGCCTCGCAAGCTTGTCTCCATGCATCTGCGTCATCTTCAGTGGATCGGAATGCGGCACAGAAAACAAGGCATTAGGGATTTACTCATAGAAAGCCTCGTATTTTCAGCTCGCCGTCTCGCTATTGATATCTTACGACCCGTCTTCCCGCTCAGCCCTAGGCGACTAAATCACGGAAATGGTGGAAGGTCACGAAGATCTTTAGATTCAAAGAAGAAATACGAATAGAATTTCTAATCAGTATTACGGGCTGTTCGTGTTCTTTACTTAAGTGCCTGATCGAGCGATTAAGATCAGCGCAAGCTAATTTCGGGTTCAGCCCACATTCACACATTGTTTCGGCATCCGCAGTCATACCAATCACAGAATGAGATATAGGAGCACAGGGAGGTTTCAAAATCTGAAAGCGAGCAAAACGAATTTTCATCTCGATGCCGATGGCGATCATCCACACCCGTCGCTATTCAAACGACTCAAAACCTTGTTAAATGCATTAGTGCAAGCAAAACAATCTAACTACGCCGAGTATCTAGAGTAAGCATTTTACGTAAGAACTAACGCTTTTAATCCTTGCGGTTGATCCAATTGCAAATACGGTTAACAAGGTAACACCAAATACGGTGTTCTTACAATATCACAAAGTAAGCGTCGATCTTATAATCTTATAGCCATCTGACATCGTATTCGAAATACGCTATGTACTTGTGTCTGCTCATCTGTAGGGTTCATATATCTATTATGCGATATGCCTTGTTGGTCAGTATTGTGTTCATGACCGAATCGTTGAATGAGGCGATCCTTCACTATACAGGACTTAAATGAGTTTCTAATGCAGACCTAAGTTTCCAATTTCAGATTAGTTAGTAGGTGGTCTAGGGCACGTAGTTGTAATTTGGGATGTAGCATTGATGCTCTCTGCTTCTAGCATAGGTTAATTGGTGTCACCATACACCTCTTTAAACAATCAGATGCTTTATCGAGTACCTTTTTGACATTCACCAGAGTACTCAAAGCTATCTAAATTGGAGTGGTCTTCTAAAGCCAATCTAATGGGAGTTTGGGGACCTCATCCACCAGAGAATAGGCACCTACTTCGAGATATTTTGTTTTAGCTCTACCAACAGTGAGATCGAGAGAGTTTAGCTTAAAATAAATCTCTGCCATAGCCTTTCTAAGACCAATTGAGGCGAACGCACCTTCGAGAACGCTAAGATGCTAACGTACCTCACGGGCGTGCCGGCCACTCTGCCGCGAGCTCATCAAAATCGCTCCAACTTCTGTTCTGTGACGAAACACTGTGATTTGTAATACTCTATGCGTCCTTTTCACACGTGGGCGCTGTGATCATTTTCACCGTAGCGTCTACGGTGCCGTTGAGCCGGGCTGCTCCTTTTAGCCTGCACCCTCTTCGACGCCCTCCCATCACTGCGCACCAAAATCCCTTAAGGTTGCCAGTCGCTCGTCACCTTTGAGTATTAATTTGTTTCTCTGCCAGAATCGCTCTTTCTTGTGGGAATTTTTGGCGTGTGGACCTTAGCTAGGCTATCTAACGTAGCAGTTATAGAAATAGAAAAGCTAACGACGTATCTAATCAGCGTCAATTGGATGCTTAATCTATGGATTTGACTTCGTACTTTCGATTGCTAGGCACAGTCATCGGTAGTGGAGGGTGTTGGCGTCCGTAGCCGCACTTCTAGCTCCTATATCTAAACCATTAGGTCAAATGGAACTAAGCCAACGTACCTGAGATCTCCTTAAATGCTATGCTTTGTGATCGGAGCTTCAAAATGTGGAATGAAGCACGGTAATCTCTCAGTTGGGTGAGGTGGTAGGTATGGCTGCGCGTCAACTTTTTGGCGCACATACGCCTTCTTCAATGGAACAAAATAGCCGCTATTAAGTGGTTAAAGCAAGTAACACAAGCGTATGGGGTTTCAGGCAGTAATTGACTTCTTTTCTTTCCAAGAACATTCGAATTTGAGCCAATCCTAACTCTCGAAGCGGTTCAAAGCAAACAGTCCCTGTCTATTTTCAGTCTTCCCCCTGCATACTTGCTAAAGTGCTTGAGTCGCTCAACACCAGGCTGAGTAGATGCCCAGAAATTCTCAGAGGTAGCCAGTGCCCTGTATTTATTGGATTCTCTTCCATATATTAAGTAGAGAGACGGTGCTTACTTATAGGGGGTATAGGCAGTTTGATCGCCTACTACGCCGTCGCCCTCTCCATGACGGTGCGCATTTTCAAGGACCAGACTAAGTAGTCGAGCGGCATCATCTAAATCACGCCGCCTACCGCCCCTGCCTTACCTGATAACTACTGGAAGGCTATCGAGGCTTACTTTGCTATGCCACCGCGCTATTTGGCCGTCGAGGGCGCCGTGGCCGTCCATCAGATCAGAGCTGATGCGCCTTTCGTGCGCCAAACCTAATATAACTTACCCTGACCTGGACCCTAAACCGTGAGTAAGCCCGTAGTCTAATTAACAATTAAATATAAAATATAAATAAAGGAGGGATAGAGGTCTCCTTTCATTCATCCTCTAAAAATACTTATAACGCCTACTCTATATCATTATATACCCCTAGGAATAGGTAAAGCCTAGTATATAATACTAGGAATGATACGTTCTAAGATTAGTAGCCTGGAGTAAGAATACTTCTCAGCCTTATATTAACAGAGAATTTGTGTATAAATATCACACATTTCTGACCTAACTATACGCTTGATCTACAACAATACTTCCCACCCGGTCGTTCATTTCGCAAACAAACAACTCCACCTGCTCCTGGCCTGTAGAAAGAGTTCGCACTCCAATTTTAACTTCCTTCCTTAACGTTTCTGCCCGCTCGACTCCACCACCGCAGTTTTCAAATACTTGGGGGTTTGGCGTGGACTTGTACGCTAGAATCAAAAGTTCGGTGATTGAATCCCAAGCCTCGCTCGATCGCCCTAGAATGAGCAATATAGAGGTATGAAAAATGGCTAAGAGGAGATATGTACATAATAAAGCAGCAGCGCCTCGCTGAACGGGATTTGCAAGTGTCCATGCGGTGCCCCACATGTAAGACTCGAAGCGTCCGCGTACGTAGGGCTCGGATGGATCGCGTGGGGAATAGACGTTCTTCCCACTAATAAAACTATCGTCAACAATCGGAGGAGCTAAGAGCGAATCATCGAGAGTGATGTCTTGAGCGTATTTGAGCTGGTATACATATCCGACGCGGGCGAGGGCGTTGACAAAGAAGACTGAGATAATATATCTGCAACAGGGTTTGTGAGACAAGATACACAGGTGGACTAATTCCACAGAGAAGGAGAATACAAGTGGAAAATGGAGTGTTCTTACTCTAGCAATGGTCCGTTGGTTTCCCAATTATACAATACTTCACCAACCCGGTTATATGCGGTCAAGTTGACCAACGCCTCGAAATTTGTCATGGTCAGATTAACTCCTGGTTGTGTGGCTTCCGGTTTAAGAGGTGTCAACGCATCGATCCATGCCTGCTCTGTCTTGATGACGTTTTCGTAATACGGAAGCCAAGCTGGATCAAACAGACGTTCCCACTTCGGATTGACGTTCTCATTTCCCTCCCTATGTGATTTGAACCCAGGCATTACCGTCCACGGACTAAATTGTGTAATCCCTATAAATGGCCTTGATCGCAATGTTTGGCCCTGAGCCCACCATGCTTCCACGATACATCCGCGCGCGTATGCCATTGACTGGTTTTGAACCAGGTAGACCAGTCCCGCGCTTCCAGAACCAAGGCCTTCTGGTAATGGGAACCATTTTGCTCGGACCTGTTCTTCTCTTTGGACTTTGAGTTCTGTCAAAGCGGTCCAGCTGGCGAGGCCGAGGTCTACAGCATTCAGCTGTCGAATTGGACCGGATGCATAATTGTATCCTGGTCGCCACGAGACTTTCTCTGTCAATATTGGAAATGGAATATTGGGTTTAGCGTCCAGTACCTCTGTCACATTGCTGCAGGCTGTCCTAGCAACTGGAATTTTCCCTCCCGTCACTATAACGAGATCCTTATTGCTAAAATCTCGGAGTCTCTTGTTACGACCTTGTGCCTTTCCGAACGCACTTTGGGCATAGCTAGACAGATATGCGGCGAACGCCGAGACAGCCATGTGAGGGGCGGTAGCCCAAGTTTCGGTCTCCTCTTTGTCGTCGGGGAAACCTCCGCTAATTATAGAGGTTGGAGGAAGGAAGCCTTCCGTGCTAGCCTGATCGAGGATACTCCATCTCAAAGGTGAAGGATTGTGGGAGCGCATGGCGGCAACGAGGTGGTTCCAACCAGCGTCCATGCAACTAACTATGTCTATGTTATTTAACTGGCCACAACGTTGAACTGCGGTGTGATTTTGTCCCAAAACCTTGGGCCAGAGCATATCCGGTGTCCCTCGGATATAGAAATCAGTACTTGCGGAAGAAATCCATTGCTCGGTTGGGATAAATAGAAGAGCGGAGGCTGGACCAACGGTAGTGGCTAACAAGGTACAGGAAATAAGCAGGAAAAGAAGCAATAACTTTGATTGCGCCACCTTCTGGGTAATTAGATGAGTATTGAGACTTTTGAGCAAAGAAACCACTGTTTTGATGCGAGCGGGGAGTTTTCGGAACTCTTTCTTAATGTCCTGCTGCGTTGGAGGTATACCAAACCCACCGAGAAA
>Ga0247757_10001417_pt1 | contig 15941 bp, 15 predicted proteins | sample UWRJL126311R4_FD_180929 | JGI IMG/M metagenome (GOLD analysis project Ga0247757, IMG submission 180929) | Plant litter microbial communities from Arlington Agricultural Research Station in Wisconsin, United States - UWRJ-L126-311R-4 | ecosystem: Environmental > Terrestrial > Plant litter >... | reverse complement strand
CGAGCTCGTCGAGACCGCCGTCGAGCGCACGGTGCGCGATCACGGCCCCGTCGCGCTCCAGTACGGCTCCGGTCAGGGCAGTCCGCGCCTGCGCGAGCAGATCCTCGAGGTCATGGCGCTCGAGGGGATCCGCGGCAGCGTCGACGACGTCGTCGTCACGACGGGATCGCAGCACGCGCTCGAGCTCATGGCCAAGCTCTTCCTCGACCCGGGCGACGTCGTCATCGCCGAGGGACCGAGCTACGTCACCGCGATCACGGTGTTCAAGAGCTTCCAGGCGGAGATCGTCCACGTCGAGATGGACGAGGGCGGCCTGGTGCCGGAGGCGCTGCGGGCCACGATCGGCCGGCTGAGCGAGGCGGGGCGGCGGATCAAGCTGCTCTACACCGTGCCGTCGTTCCACAACCCGATGGGCGTGACGCTCTCGTGGCAGCGACGCATGGAGGTCCTCGAGATCGCCCGGGAGGCCGGGATCCTCGTGCTCGAGGACAACCCCTACGGCCTCCTCTACTTCGACCAGGCGCCACCGCAGGCGATGCGCTCGATCGAGGAGGACGGCGTCGTGTACCTCGGCACCTTCTCGAAGACGCTCGCCCCCGGGCTCCGGGTCGGCTGGGCGCTCGCGCCGCACGCGATCCGCGAGAAGCTCGTGCTCGCCAACGAGGCCGCGATCCTCTCCCCCAGCTCCTTCTCGCAGTACGTCATCTCGGAATACCTCGACACCGCCGACTGGCGCGGCCAGATCGACACCTTCCGCGGGGTCTACCGCGAACGCCGCGACGCCATGCTGTCGGCGCTCGCGGATCACCTCCCCGGCCTGTCGTGGACCGTGCCGAACGGCGGCTTCTACGTCTGGCTCCGGCTGCCCGAGCACCTCGACTCGAAGGCGATGCTCCCGCGCGCCGTCACCGAGCTCGTGGCGTACACGCCCGGCACCGCGTTCTACGCCGACGGCGGCGGTCGCAACGCCATCCGCCTGTCGTTCTGCTACCCAACACCGGACTTCATCCGCGAGGGGGTGCGCCGGCTCGCGACCGTGATCAACGGCGAGCTCCGCCTGCTCGATGAGTTCCAGCAGACCCAGCCCCTCCCGGTGCATCCCGAGCGCCAGAACGTCCTCCCGCCGAGCGTCGGCTGATGGCCGCGGGATCCGGCGCCGACCTCCGGCGCGTCGTCGTCCTGGCCGGCGGCATCTCGCACGAGCGCGACGTGTCGCTGCGCTCGGGACGCCGCGTCGCCGACTCGCTGCGCTCCCACGGACTCGAGGTGGAGCTCCTCGACCCCGATGCGACGCTCCTCTCGACCCTCCGCGCCGACCCGCCGGACGTGATCTGGCCCGCGCTGCACGGCGCCTCGGGAGAGGACGGTGCGCTCCGGGGGCTGCTCGAGTTCCTCGGGATCCCGTTCGTCGGCTCGCGCTCGGACGGCGCCCGCCTCGCGTGGGACAAGCCGACCGCCAAGGCGATCGTCGCGCGCGCGGGCGTCGCCACCCCGCGCTCCATCACCCTCGGGCGGGAGGCCTTCCGCGAGCTCGGCGCCGATGCGGTGTTCGAGGCGATCGCGGACGAGCTGCCGGTGCCGCTCGTGGTGAAGCCGGCGCGCGGCGGATCGGCGCAGGGCGTGACGGTGGTCGAGGATCGCGCCGGACTCCCCCGCGCCATGGTCGACGCCTACACGTACGGTGATGTCGCGCTCGTCGAGCAGCGGATCGCCGGCACCGAGATCGCGATCGGCATCATCGACACCGGGGACGGCCCGGTCGCCCTCCCCGCCGTGGAGATCGAGCCGCTCTCCGGCGTCTACAGCTTCGAGGCCCGCTACAACGCCGGCGAGACGCGGTTCTACGTCCCCGCGCGGATCGATCGGGAGGTCGCGGCCGCCGCGACCGACGCCGCGCTCACCGCGCACCGTGCCCTCGGTCTCCGACACCTGTCGCGGGTCGACCTGATCGTCGACGGCGCGGGCACGCCGTGGTTCCTCGAGGTGAACGTGCTGCCCGGGCTGACCGAGACGTCGCTCCTCCCCCAGGCCCTCGAGGCCGCCGGGCACGATCTCGGCTGGGTCTACGCGGAGCTGGCGCGCGCGGCGATCCGGGACTGAATCCCCCGTCGCAGCAGGATCGGTAACTGTTGATCCCGGTTAGGCGCCGTAGCCCTCTTCCCCCAGCTCGCCGAGGATGCGGTTGAGGTCGCCGATCGTCGCGAACTCGATCGTGAGCGTGCCCTTGCTCGCGCCGAGCGCGATCCGCACCCGGGTGTCGAGTCGGTCACCGAGGCGCTCGGCGATCTCATCGAGCTGCCCCTGACGCCGCCCCTTGGTCGGCTTCGGCGCCTTCCCCACGACGACCGGCTTGCCGACGGCCGCGACCGATTCGGCCGCGCGGACGGAGAGGTCCTCGTTCACGATCTTGTCGGCGAGCTTCTGCATCGCGACCGGCTCCCCGGCGGACAGGATCGCTCGGGCGTGCCCGGCACTGAGGACGCCGGAGGCGACGCGGCGCTGGATCTGCTCCGGGAGGCGGAGCAGTCGCAGCGTGTTCGTGATCTGCGGGCGCGACCGGCCGATGCGGCTCGCGAGCTCCTCCTGCGTGATCCCGAAGTCCTGCAGCAGCTGCTGGTAGGCCGACGCCTCTTCGATCGCGTTCAACTGCGACCGGTGGAGGTTCTCGAGGAGCGCATCGCGCAGCATCGCCTCGTCGGCGGTGTCACGGACGATCGCGGGGATGCTCTCGAGACCGGCGATCTTGGTCGCGCGGAGTCGACGCTCGCCCATGATGAGCTCGTAGTGCGCCTCCCCCGGGCCGGCACCCGGACGCGGGCGGACGACGATCGGCTGCAGCACGCCGAACTCGCGGACCGAGACCACCAGCTCGTCGAGGGCGTCCTGGTCGAATTCGGTCCGCGGCTGCACCGCGTTGGGGACGATGTCGGCCGGATCCAGGCTCGCGAGGCGCGCACCCGGCACCGAGACGAGACCATCCGATGCCTCCGGCGGCGCGGAGAAGAACACGTCCACCGGGCGCTCCGACGACGGACGGAGGCCCGAGCCGTCTCCCGAGGGGATCAGCGCACCGATCCCCTTCCCCAGCCCGGTCCTCTTCGGCGCGGCCATCAGCGTGCTCCTCGATGTGCGATCTCGGCGGCGGCCTCGCGATACGAGAGCGAGCCGGGCGAATTGGCGTCGTAGGTGATGACGCTCTGCCCATAGCTCGGGGCCTCCGAGATGCGGACCGAGCGCGGAATGAGGGTGCGGAGCGCCTGCTCCGGGAAGTGCTGACGGACCTCGTCGACGACCTGGTTCGCGAGGTTGGTGCGCGAGTCGTACATCGTCAGCAGGATCGTCGAGACGTTCAGGTCGGGGTTCAGATGCCGCTGGATCAGCTGGATGCTGTTGAGCAGCTGACTCAGCCCCTCGAGCGCGTAGTACTCGCACTGGATCGGGATGAGCACCTCGCGAGCCGCTACGAAGGCGTTGATCGTGAGGAGCCCGAGGGATGGTGGGCAGTCGATGAAGACGTAATGGACCGTGGTCTCGGCGAGGTACGCGTCCAGGGCGCTTCGGAGGCGCTGCTCGCGCGCGACGAGCGAGACCAGCTCGATCTCGGCGCCGGCGAGATGGATGGTCGCCGGAACACAGGTCAGGCCGGGGAACTCCGGGCTGGACTGGACGACCTCTGCGATCGGCTGATCGTCGACGATCACGTCGTAGACGCTCGGGGTGTCGGAGCGGTGCTCGACGCCCAGCGCGGTGGACGCGTTGCCCTGGGGATCGAGGTCGATGACGAGCACGCGAGCGCCGGACAACGCGAGGGCGGCGGCGAGATTGACGGTCGTGGTCGTCTTGCCGACGCCGCCCTTCTGGTTCGCCACCGTGATGATCCGCGTGTCCGAGGGGAGCGGCAGGATCTCCGCCGCGAGATTCGCGCGGCGGCGCGCGAGATCCGCCACCTCCGACGCCAGGGGCGTGCCCCCGTCGACTCGATCCTGCGCCACCGTGCTCCGTCCGTCGATCCGCCGATGACGGATGTTTCACGTGAAACCCCGTCGGTCCGGACCGGGTGGTCGTCGACGGCTCGGTCTAGCTTATGCGGCGTCAGGAGCGCCCGGACCGACCCCTGGAGAACTGATGACGTGTCGTGTCATCGAGAGCTGGGGAGGGATGGTGGTGCATCGCCCGGGCTCGCCTGCATGTCGTCGTGATCCCGTCGATCCCGGGGGATCCGACCGCGCCGCGCGACCCCGGGCGGGCGCGCCACGCCGCTCCGGCGACGGGACCGTCATCGACGTTTCACGTGAAACATCGACGGATGAGGCTCAGTCGACGATCGCCCGGAACACCCGGGTCGTCTCGTCGACGACTCCCCCGCCGAGCTCGATCACCTCGACGTCGCGCAGGTGCGCCTTCGCGATCTGCTTCCGCGCGCTCTCGACCTCGTCGGCGACCCGCGCCCCCTTCATCAGGAGCAGCTCTCCTCCGACCCGCACGAGCGGGGCCGTGAGAGGGATGAGCGTTCTCAGCGCCGACACCGCGCGCGCGGTCACCTGGTCGAGTCGGAGCTCACCGACGTCCTCGGCGCGACCGCGCACCACCTCGACGTTCGACAACCCCAGACGCTCCGCCTCTTCGCGGAGCCAGTCGGTGCGTCGCTCCATCGGCTCGATCAACACCAGCTCGACGTCCGGGCGCGCGATCGCCAGCACCAGGCCCGGCAGGCCCGCACCACTGCCGACGTCACCCACCCGCCCGGGGTGGAGAAGCGGCGCCAACAGTGCGCAGTTCACGACGTGCCGACTCCACAGCCGCGTCAGCTCCTGCGGACCGATCAGGCCGAGCTGCTCGCCGCGTCGAGCCAGTTCCGCGGCATACGAACGAGCCTGCACGATCGACGCGCCGAACAGCTGCGCGGCGACGTCGGGCTCCGCCTCGACCGCGGATGTTTCACGTGAAACGTCGCTCACAGCGCGACTCAGGCGCGCGTGATCACCGTGTGGCGATCCCGCCCCTCGCCCTCGGACGCCGACACCAGTCCGCGCTCCGCGACCAGATCGTGGACGATCTTGCGCTCGTAGCTCGACATCGGCGGGAGTGAAGCGGAGGCCGCGCCCTCCTCGAGGCGAGCGACCGCGCGCTCCACGAGCGCTGCGAGCTCGTCAGCCCGGGCGTCCCGCGATCCGCCGATGTCGAGGATCAAGCGCGAGAACCGACCGGTCCGGTTCTGCACGGCCAGTCGGGTCAGCTCCTGCAGCGCCGACACCGTATCGGGCTTCGACAGCACACGCAGGTCCGAGCTCTCCGACGCGGTCACCGACACATAGGCACGACCCGAGCGGGCGTCGATGTCGATGTCGCCGTCCAGGTCGGCGATGTCGAGGAGCTCCTCGATGTAGTCGGCCGCGATGTCACCCTCGTCGACGAGCTCCTGCTCACTCGGCTCGGTGACCGCCTCGGCGTCCGTCTCCGCGACCTGCTCCTGGGGGGTGGTGTCCGTCATGGTCAGCGGGTGCCCTTCTTCTTGCGGTTCTTGCTCACCGGCTGCTGCCGCTGGACGTTCTCGCGCTTGGCCTCGACGATCGGCGCACCCTCGATCGCCGGCTTCAGCGTCGCGATCGGCGCATCCGGATCCTCGCCCCGCGCCAGCGCACGCGCACGCGCACGCTTCGCCAGCCGCGCCTCCCGAGCGAGCGCGGCCTCGCTGCCCGGAGTCGGCAGGTTGCGGATCACGAGGTACTGCTGAACCAGCGTCCAGACGTTCGAGGTCAGCCAGTAGAACATCGCGCCGATCGGGAACGCGAAGCCCGAGAACACGAAGATCAGCGGGAGGACGTAGAGCAGCATGCGCTGCTGCCGGTACATCGGGCTCGCCTTGGTCTCGGGCGACATGTTCTTCGACACGAGCTGCAGCTGCGTGAAGAACTGCGACCCCGTCATGAGCAGCACGATCACGGCGGCGATGATCGCCACGACCGGCTGCACCGAATCACCCGCGACCGGCCAGAGCGCGGTCTGGAAGCTGTCCTTCAGGGGCGCGATCCCGAAGAGATTCGCGTGGTACAAGCTCTCGACGAGGTCCTTCGAGAACAGACCCACGCCCGCGTGGAACTTGCCCTCGGCATCCGGCTTCGCCTCGTTCAGAACCGGCAGCAGGCTGAAGAAGACCGGCATCTGGATGAGCAGAGGGAGGCACGAGCTCAGCGGGTTGGTGCCCGCCTTCTTGTACATCTCCATCGTCTCGCGCTGCATGGCCTCGCGCGAGAACTGGTCCCTCTTGCCCTTGTACTTGTCCTGGATCTTCTTGAGCTGCGGAGCGATCTCCATCATCTTCCGCTGGCTCTTGATCTGCCGGACGAACACCGGGATCAGGGCGGCGCGGACGATGACCGTCAGACCGACGATCGAGAGGACCCAGGTGAGGCCCGCGCCCGGGTCCATCTGCAGCACGTTGCTGAAGAACCAGTGGAACCCGACGAGGATCGCCTCGATGACCCACTTGATCGGGGTCAGGACCGTCCCGATCCCGTTGATGATCCCGTTGATGCCGTCCAAGATGTGTCAGCCCTTTCCGTGGCCCGTCGCGACGACGAAGCCGAAGTCCGTGATCCGGTAGCGCGGTGCCCGCCGCTCGGGAACGTCGTCGACGCCGCCCTTGGCCCAGGGGTGGCAGCGCAGGATCCGCCACGCACCGAGACCGATTCCGGCGATGACGCCGTACCGCTGGATCGCCTGCAGAGTGTAGGCGGAGCAACTGGGGTAGTACCGACAGACATCTCCGTACAGAGGGGAGATGACGGCGCGATACGCCCGGAGGATGAGCACGCAGACGTTCCGGGGCAGCAGCCAGACGAACTTCAGCGCCCGGATCACCTCACGAGCTCCGATCGCATCCGGTTGGAGATCTCGGTCCAGCTCAGTTGGGCCGAGCCGGGGAGCGCGCGGACGACGACGTCCTCACCGGCTCGACCGGTCTCCACGATCTCACGTCCGACGGCACGGAGCCGTCGTCGGAGTCTGTTGCGCTCGACCGCACCGCCGACGGCACGGGAGATGATGAAGCCGAACCGGAGCGGCTCGCCCTCCCGGGCGAGCCGGTAGACCACGGCCTCAGGAGTCGCGTGGCGCCGGCCTCGACGGACGGCGGCACGGAAATCCTCCGGCCGCACCACCCGGTTGGCCTTGGCGAGCACCGCGGACCAGGCTCGTCGTCTCAGGCGGAGAGCTCGGTGCGCCCCTTGCGACGACGGGCCGCCAGGATGGCGCGGCCGGCGCGCGTGCGCATACGCAGACGGAAGCCGTGCACCTTGGCGCGACGGCGGTTGTTCGGCTGGAAGGTTCGCTTGCTCATGGTGATATCTCCGGAACCCGGCTCACACGGTGCGAACGCGGGAAAGAACGTGGACGGCGGGGAGCCGCCGTGGTCAACTGATTAAAAATAGGGCGTCAGCGCCGGTCGGTCAAACGGCGAACACGCAAACCTCTATTCTCCACAGGCTGTGGGATTCCGCTTGCTCGCCACGCCCGTGTCGCAACTAAGGTGGTCGTCAGCCGCTCTGGGGGGAGAGTGGTCCCGCGGCGTTCCTTCATCACGTCGTGAACAGGGCCCCCTGTGGATAATTGCAAGGCCCTGTGGACAATTCGACGCGCGAAACGAGACCACTCCAGATGACCGACTCCGCCGATCCGACGCAGCGGTTGTGGCAGAGGGTCCTCGCGCAGCTCGAGTCGGATGAGCGGATCACGCCCCAGCTCCATGGATTCATCAACCTCGTCGAACCCAAGGGCGTCCTCGCCGGCACCCTCTACCTCGAGGTGCCGAACGAGCTGACCCGCGGCATGCTCGAGCAGCGCATCCGTGTCCCCCTCCTCAACGCGCTCGCCTCCCTCACCGACGAGCAGGAGGTCGCGAACTTCGCGATCGTCGTCAACCCCGAGATCCAGCCGTCGGTCCTTCAGCCCGCACCGGATCCGGCACCCTTCGAGTCCGCGATGGTCGAGACCCCTCCTCCGGTCGCCTCCCCCGTCGAGAGCGGCCGCCGGGGCGACTCCCGCCTCAACCCGAAGTACAACTTCGACAACTTCGTCATCGGCGGCTCCAACCGCTTCGCGCACGCGGCCGCCGTCGCGGTCGCCGAAGCACCGGCCAAGGCCTACAACCCCCTCTTCATCTACGGCGACTCCGGGCTCGGCAAGACGCACCTCCTCCACGCGATCGGTCACTACGCCGAGCGCCTCTATCCCGGCATCCGCGTGCGCTACGTGAGCTCCGAGGAGTTCACGAACGACTTCATCAACTCGATCGCCAACAACCGCGCGGCCGCGTTCCAGGCGCGATACCGCGAGATCGACATCCTGCTGATCGACGACATCCAGTTCCTGCAGCGCGCGGTCGAGACGCAGGAGGCGTTCTTCCACACCTTCAACACGCTCCATGACCACAACAAGCAGGTGGTCATCACGAGCGACGTGGCACCGAAGCACCTGACCGGCTTCGAGGACCGGATGCGCTCGCGCTTCGAGTGGGGCCTCATCACCGACGTGCAGGCGCCCGACCTCGAGACCCGCATCGCGATCCTCCGCAAGAAGGCGCAGAGCGAGAAGCTCCAGATCCCCGACGACATCCTCGAGTTCATCGCGACCAAGGTGTCGTCGAACATCCGCGAACTCGAGGGCACCCTCATCCGCGTGACGGCCTTCGCGAACCTCAACCGCACGCCGGTCGATCTGCAGCTCGTCCAGACCGTGCTGAAGGACATCATCACGCTCGACGAGGACAACGTCATCGCGCCGGTCGACATCATCAATCACACCGCGGACTACTTCAAGCTGACCGTCGACGACCTCTACGGCTCGAGCCGCTCGCAGGCCGTCGCCACCGCGCGCCAGATCGCGATGTACCTGTGCCGCGAGATGACCAACCTCTCCCTGCCCAAGATCGGGCAGCTGTTCGGCAACCGCGACCACACGACGGTCATGTACGCGAACAAGAAGATCAGCGAGCTCATGAAGGAGCGCCGCTCCATCTACAACCAGGTCACCGAGCTCACGAGTCGCATCAAGCAGAACCAGCGCTACAACAAGATCTGAGCTGTCCCCCTTTCGGCGGACCCCCCATCTGGGGGATGGACAACGGACGCCCCCTTTTCGGTATTGCACAGACTGTGCACAACTTGTGGAAAACGCCGACCCGTGATGCGGACGACCTGTTGACGACGCGCCGAGCGTCTGTGGAATCGGTCTCCGCGCCGAGAGCGACCATCGAATGACATGGGTCATCCATCCCCTGCCCGCCCACATCTCACACCGATGTAGTTCCCCGTCCGCAGCAGGGCGGGTGACGGTTGTCCACATCCTGCACAGGCGTTAAGAGGATTAACCCTCTCTTCCACCTGTTCGCGAGCCAACAACCTTTCCCCGGCCGTCGGCGTCCTCGTGGTCCCCCTCCCTTGCTGTGCCAGGATCGGGGGTGAAAGTATCGACCCCCCGCAGGTCGAAACGACAAGGAGTCGCCTTCGTGAAGTTCCAGGTCAATCGGGACGTGTTCAGCGAGGCTGTGTCGTTCGCCGTGCGCCTGCTCCCGCAGCGCACCACCCAGCCCATCCTGAGCGGCATCCTGCTCGAGGCCTCCGAGGGCGCGATCGTCCTGTCGTCGTTCGACTACGAGGTGTCGTCGCGCACCGAGATCGCGGCCGAGGTCGACGAGCCGGGGACGGCCCTTGTCTCGGGCCGGCTCCTCGCCGACATCGCGAGCCGGCTCCCGAACGCCCCCGTGCAGTTCTCGACGGACGAGGGCAAGATCGCGGTCCGGTGCGGATCCGCGAAGTTCACGCTCCTGAGCATGCCGGTGGAGGAGTACCCGACCCTCCCCCACGTGGATGAGCGCACGGGAGTGGTCCCCGCTGAGGACTTCGCCGACGCGGTCGCGCAGGTGACGGTCGCCGCGTCGCGCGACGACGTCACCCCGGTGATCACCGGGGTGCAGCTCGAGGTCGGGGAGACCTCCCTCTCGCTGGTGGCGACCGACCGCTACCGCGTCGCGGTCCGCGACATCGACTGGGATGGCGGAACGAACTCCAGCGCCGGATCGGCCGCGCTCATCCCGGCGCGCACGCTGTCGGAGATCGGCAAGACCTTCGCGCACAGCGGTACGGTCTCCGTCTCGATCGTCCGGGGCGACGACCGCGAGCTCATCGCGTTCAGCGCCGACAAGCGCACGGTCACCTCGCTCCTCATCAAGGGCAACTTCCCCCCGGTGAAGCGGCTCTTCCCGGACGACGTGGACAACTACGCGGTCCTCACCACGTCCGAGCTGATCGAGTCCGTACGACGCGTGTCGCTCGTGCTCGAGCGGGAGGCGGCCCTGCGCTTCAGCTTCTCGATCGACGGCCTCACCTTGGAGGCCGCCGGGTCCGAGCAGGCGCAGGCGCAGGAGACGATCGAGGCGCACCTGCACGGCGACGACACCGTCGTGTCGCTCAAACCCTCGTTCCTCCTCGACGCGTTGCAGGCCGTCCACTCCGAGTTCGTGCGGGTCTCGTTCACCAAGACGGAGAATCCGAACAAGCCGGGTCCGGTGCTCATCACGAGCCAGTCGTCGAAGGACCAGCCGGGCGCGGACAACTACAAGTACCTCCTCCAGCCCAACCTCCTGCTGCGCTGAACCGGGCTCGACCCGGCTCACGCAGACCACCACCTCTCAGGGAGACCCCATGCACATCGGACTCGTCGGACTCGGCCGGATGGGCAACAACATGCGGCAGCGCATGCGCAACGCCGGCATCGAGGTCACGGGGTACGACCCGAACCCGTCGGTGACCGATGTCCCCGACCTCGCGGCGCTCGCGAAGGCCCTGCCGACGCCGCGCGTCGTGTGGGTCATGGTCCCGTCTGGTGCGATCACGACGGGCGTCATCAACGATCTGGCCGAGGTGCTCGAGGACGGCGATCTCGTGATCGACGGCGGCAACTCGAAGTACACCGTCGACCGCCCGCACGCGCACACCCTCGCCGAGAAGGGCGTGCACTTCGCCGACTGCGGTGTCTCGGGCGGCGTCTGGGGCCTCGAGAACGGCTACGGCCTCATGGCCGGCGGCGATGAGGCGGACATCGAGCGCGCCCTGCCGATCTTCGACGCGCTCCGCCCCGAGGGCCCGCGCGAGGAGGGCTTCGTGCACGTCGGTCCGATCGGCGCGGGGCACTACGCGAAGATGGTGCACAACGGCATCGAGTATGCGCAGATGCAGGCGCTCGCCGAGGGCTACGAGCTCATGGAGGCCAGCGAGCTGATCCACGACACGGCCGCCGTCTTCACCGCGTGGCAGCGCGGCACGGTCGTGCGCAGCTGGTTGCTCGAGCTCATGGCGAAGGCCCTGCACGAGGATCCCGAGTTCACGGAGATCCGCGGCTACGTCGACGACTCGGGTGAGGGGCGCTGGACGATCCAGGAGGCGCTGGATCACGCGGTCCCCCTGCCGACGATCAGCGCGTCGATCTTCGCGCGCTTCGTCTCGCGCCAGGAGGACTCCCCCGCGATGAAGGCGGTCGCGGCGCTGCGGAACCAGTTCGGCGGTCACGCCGTGAAGTCCGCGGAGGACGGACCGGCGGCATGACCGTCGGCGCCGGGTCGTGATCGTCGCGCACCTGAGCCTCACCGATTTCCGCAACTACGCCCACGCCGAGGTGGAGCTGGCCGCCGGCCCGAACGTGTTCGTCGGTCGCAACGGGCAGGGCAAGACCAACCTCGTCGAATCGCTGGGATATCTGAGCACGCTCGGATCGCACCGGGTCTCGACCGATCAGGCGCTGATCCGGAGCGGCGCCGAGGCCGCGATCGTGCGCGCACGCCTCGAGCACGGGGACCGCGACGTCCTCATCGAGCTGCAGCTGAACCGCACCGGCGCCAACCGCGCGCAGGTGAATCGCGTCGCGACCAAGCCGCGCGAGCTGCCGCGGTACATCGCGACCGTCCTCTTCGCACCCGAGGACCTCGTGCTCGTGCGCGGCGAGCCGTCGGCGCGACGGCGCTTCATCGATCAGCTGCTGATCCAGACCGCGCCCCGCTTCGCGGGGGTGATCGCCGACTACGAGCGCGTGCTCAAGCAGCGGAACTCCCTGCTCAAGTCCGCGCGCGGGGTGCGCAATCCCGAGCTCTCGACGCTGGAGCTCTGGGACGACCGCCTCGTGCAGCTGGGCTCCGAGATCATCGACGCGCGCGCCGACCTCACGGAGAGGTTGGCTCCCGAGGTGGCGGCCGCGTACGCGCGGATCGCCGGACCGGAGCACCGCGCCGAACTCGGCAACGCGCTCAGCATCCTCTCCGATGCGGTCGACGACGACGCGACGGATCCGGCCTCCACCCGGCTCGATCGTCCGGCGTTGGCGGAGGCGTTCCGTGCGGCCCTCGTGCGCCTGCGCCGGGCCGAGCTCGAACGCGGCCTCACCCTGGCCGGTCCGCACCGCGACGATCTCGTCCTCATGCTCAACGGACTCCCGGCGCGCGGCTACGCGAGCCACGGTGAATCGTGGTCGTTCGCGCTGTCGCTGCGTCTCGCCTCGGCCGCGGTGCTGCGGCACGAGTCCGCCGTCGGGGATCCGGTGATCATCCTCGACGACGTGTTCGCCGAGCTCGATGAGGCCCGGCGCGCGCAGCTGGCCGCCGCGGTCGGCGACTACGAGCAGGTGCTCGTGACGGCCGCGGTCGAATCGGACGTGCCGGCCGAGTTCACCGGGCGGATGGTCCACATCGAGGCGGGACGGGTCCTCGGATGAGCGGCGACCGGCCTGCGGCCGGAGAACCGGAAGCCGAGCACGTCGCGGTCTTCCGTCGCCTTCGCGAGGTCTTCGGCGATCCGTCCCAGCGCAGCGGCGACGCCCGGCGGCGACGCCGGATCGCGAAGGAGGAGGGGAGCGTCCCCTACGGTCCCGGCCGGGAGCCGCGGGGGATCCTCGACGTCGTCGACGACCTCACCGCGTCGCGCGGGTGGGAGTCCCCGCTCGCCGAGGCGGACCTCGTCGCGTCGTGGCCCGGGATCGTGGGCGCGGAGAGCGCGCAGCACACCGAGCCCGTGTCGATCGAGGCCGGCATCCTCACCGTCCGCTGCGACTCGACGGCCTGGCGCACCCAGATGAACCTCATGCGCTCGCGCGTCGTCGCGAACATCGAGGAGCGCCACGCGGCCGCCGGCATCGTCGACGTGCGCTTCACAGGACCGGACGCCCCCTCCTGGAAACGCGGCCCCAGAGCGATTCCAGGGCGCGGTCCGCGCGACACCTACGGCTGAGTAGGCAAATCAGGTCGTCGGTCTCACGAAAACCCCGCAGACGGCCGTCCATGCCCGCGAGGAAGCCCCGGCTGAGGTAGAATCACAGGGTCGGGGATGACATGTCGTGTCCCCCGTTCGACCACCGGCAGGAGCCACCGCCTCGATGTCTTCCACTTCTCCGAGCACCACGTCCGACGACTCGTACGGCGCATCCGCGATCCAGGTGCTCGAAGGCCTCGAGGCCGTGCGCAAGCGGCCGGGCATGTACATCGGATCCACCGGTCCGCGCGGTCTCCATCACCTGGTGCAGGAGATCGTCGACAACTCGGTCGACGAGGCGCTCGCGGGGTTCGCGACCCACATCGAGGTGACGATCCTGGCCGACGGCGGCGTGCGCGTCGTCGACGACGGCCGCGGCATCCCGGTCGACGAGCATCCCACCGAGAAGAAGTCGACCCTCGAGGTCGTCATGACGATCCTCCACGCGGGTGGCAAGTTCGGCGGCGGCGGGTACGCGGTCTCGGGCGGTCTGCACGGCGTGGGCAGCTCCGTCGTGAACGCGCTGTCGAGCCGGCTCGAGGTCCAGGTGCGCCGTCAGGGCTCCATCTGGTCGCAGAGCTACCGGATCGGCGTGCCCGATGCGCCGGTCACGAAGGGCGGCTCGACCGACGAGACGGGCACGACCACGGTCTTCTGGCCGGACGCCGACGTCTTCGAGACCGTCGATTTCGACTACGAGACGCTCCGCACGCGCTTCCAGCAGATGGCGTTCCTGAACAAGGGTCTGCGGATCTCGCTCACCGACGAGCGTGTCCCCGAGGAGACCGAGGACGGGCAGCGCTCGGACGTCTTCCACTACGAGCACGGACTCGTCGACTACGTCGAGTACCTGAACTCCGCGAAGAAGACGGACGTCATCCACGACGAGATCATCGACTTCGAGGCCGAGGACAAGGACCGCGGCATGTCGCTCGAGGTCGCGATGCAGTGGACGACGGCGTACTCGGAGTCCGTCCACACCTACGCGAACGTCATCAACACGCACGAGGGCGGCACGCACGAGGAGGGCTTCCGCGCCGCGCTGACGACGCTCGTCAACCGCTACGCGCGCGAGAAGAACCTCCTGAAGGAGAAGGACGAGAATCTCTCCGGCGACGACGTGCGCGAGGGTCTCACCGCGGTCATCTCGATCAAGCTCTCCGAGCCGCAGTTCGAGGGGCAGACCAAGACCAAGCTCGGCAACACCGAGGCGAAGTCGTTCGTGCAGCGCGTGGTGGGGCAGGAGCTCGGAGACTGGTTCGAGCGCAACCCCAACCAGGCGCGCGACATCATCCGCAAGTCGATCCAGGCCGCGACCGCGCGCATCGCGGCGCGCAAGGCGCGCGAGCAGACCCGTCGCAAGGGCCTCCTCGAGGGCGGCGGCATGCCCGGCAAGCTCAAGGACTGCTCGAGCCGCAACCCGTGGGAGTCGGAGGTGTTCCTCGTCGAGGGCGACTCGGCCGGCGGCTCCGCGGTGCAGGGCCGCAACCCCGAGACGCAGGCGATCCTGCCGCTGCGCGGCAAGATCCTCAACGTCGAGAAGGCGCGCCTCGATCGTGCCCTCGCCAATGCCGAGATCCAGGCGATGATCACGGCCTTCGGCACGGGCATCGGCGAGGACTTCGACGGCGCGAAGGCCCGGTACCACAAGATCGTGCTGATGGCGGATGCCGACGTCGACGGCCAGCACATCACGACCCTGCTGCTCACCCTGCTGTTCCGCTACATGCGCCCGCTCATCGAGATGGGCTACGTCTACCTCGCGCAGCCGCCGCTGTACCGCCTGAAGTGGACGAACTCCGATCACGAGTACGTGTACTCGGATCGCGAGCGCGACGCCCTCCTCACCGCGGGCGCCGCGGCCGGCAAGCGCCTCCAGAAGGACAACGGCGTGCAGCGCTACAAGGGTCTCGGCGAGATGAACCACCAGGAGCTCTGGGAGACCACGATGAACCCGGAGTCCCGCACGCTGCTGCAGGTCACCCTCGACGACGCGGCGATCGCCGACGGCGTGTTCTCGACCCTCATGGGCGACGACGTCGAGCTCCGCCGCCAGTTCATCCAGCAGAACGCGAAGGACGTCCGCTTCCTCGACATCTAGTCGACGGGATCGGACGAGGAGAGACATGACGGACACCACCGGGACCGACATCCCGTCGCACGACCGCATCGAGCCGGTCGATCTCCAGCTGGAGATGCAGCGCAGCTACCTCGACTACGCGATGAGCGTGATCGTGGGCCGCGCGCTGCCGCGCGTCGAGGACGGGCTGAAGCCGGTCCACCGCCGCGTGATCTACACGATGTTCGACGGCGGCTACCGCCCGGACCGCGCGTTCTCCAAGTGCACGCGCGTCATCGGCGACGTCATGGGGCAGTTCCACCCGCACGGCGACTCGTCGGTGTACGACGCCCTCGTGCGACTCGTGCAGCCGTGGGCGCTGCGCTACCCGCTGGCGCTCGGGCAGGGCAACTTCGGCTCCCCCGGCAACGACGGCGCGGCCGCCCACCGGTACACCGAGACCAAGATGGCGCCGCTGGCCATGGAGATGGTCCGCGACATCGACGAGGACACGGTCGATTTCGAGGACAACTACGACGGCCGCACCAAGGAGCCGGTCATCCTGCCGGCGCGGTTCCCGAACCTGCTGG
>Ga0247757_10001416_pt1 | contig 15966 bp, 13 predicted proteins | sample UWRJL126311R4_FD_180929 | JGI IMG/M metagenome (GOLD analysis project Ga0247757, IMG submission 180929) | Plant litter microbial communities from Arlington Agricultural Research Station in Wisconsin, United States - UWRJ-L126-311R-4 | ecosystem: Environmental > Terrestrial > Plant litter >... | reverse complement strand
AGCGACAGGATCCGCGTGACGACGTCGGGGGAGCCGAGTCGGTGGAGGCGGTGGGCGAGTTCGGGGTCGAGGTCGCTGCGGTCGTCGTAGATGTCGGCGACGAGGTCCGTCGCGGTGCCGCGACGCTGGATGGCGCGGCCCACGTGTCGGTTGCCGCCGAGTCCTGCTGCGGCGATGGCGACGCGGGCGCACACCTCAGCGGTGGGCAGGGTGGTGACGTCGAAGGAAGTCATGCGGGGGTCCTCTCGGATCGATCGTTTGGTGTGCCTTCCGGCACAGAGATCGAGAGGGAGCAAGCGGCGCGAAGTGCGCGGTCGTGGAATACCGGACCGTGCGCAGCGCGGGAGGATATGCCGCGAAAGCCGGGCACAAAGCGGCAGCGGCGACGTACGATCGCCGGCCGGAAAGGTCACACCCCCACGCCCCGCAGGGGCGCACCTCGCCTTTCCCCCCGCTCCTCCGTCGAGCGGCGCGCCAGCGCTCTCGCCCTGGAGGTGACCGCCCGGTGAGCGCCCCCCGCACCGTTCAGGTCGTCGACGACACCCAGGACGCGATCGGCACCATCGTCGAGAAGCTCGTCATCGCCCTCGCCGTCATCGCCGTCGTCCTCGTCGCGCTGCCTCTCGTGGTTCCGGTCGTGGCGACCAAGGCGGCAGGGGAGCAGATCGCCACCCGCGCCCGGTTCTGGATCACCGCCTCATGGCAACTCCTCGCTGCCTTCGCCGGCGCCGCCCTCGTCGCGGTCCTTGTCGTGGTCGAGGTGCTGATGCTGGTCGCTGCGGTCCGCGCTGGTCAGCTCGCGCTCGCCCCGCATCTCGTGAAAGTGCTGTTGCCGTGGGCGGCCGCGAACTTCTTCGCCGGGATGTTGCTGTTGCCGGCGGCGTGGTTGATCCACCGCCGGCGGATCGCGGAGCTGGTCCGCACCCGCCGCATCTCCGACGTCATCCGCCAGACCCGCATCGAGACCGCCCGTAAGCGCGCCGCCGACGCGACCGCCGCCGCACGCATCGGCGTCCACGTCCACCCCACGACCGGGAAGATCACCGGCACCACCAACCGGCTCGTCACTGCCCCGCACACAACTCCGGTGGGGGAGGCGTTCGCGTTCGTGACCCGCCCGACCGTGACGACGTTCCCGGAGCGGTTCTTGGACCGGCGTCAGGTTCGCGACTGGCTCAGCCCCGAGGGTGACCTATTGGTGGTGCCGTCGAGCTCGTCCAGCGTGCGGGCGTTGGTGATCGCGGAGTCCGGGTCGGGGAAGACGGTGCTGCTGGACTCGATGATCCTGTGCGCCCTCGAGTACGGGTGGCCGGTGTTCTTCCTCGACGCCAAGGGCGACCCCGCCGACGCCGCCCACCTCGCCGCCCTCGCCCGATCCCGCGGGAAAACTGCTCAGGTCGCCGGGGCGTGGGACCTGTTCAACGGGACCTCGGACCAGGTGACCGCAAAGCTGATGCGGCTGATGCCCGCCCCAGACGGGGCGAACCAGCACTACCTCGACGAGATCCGCGGCGTCCTCCAAGCCGTCCAAGACCAAACCCCGGTCACCTCGGTCAATGACCTGCGGGAGCGGATCCTCAGGCCCGGGCCGCACGTGCGGGACCAGTACGACCTGCAGATGGTCAACGCCCCCGTCGACCGCGGCCAAGCGACCGCCGGCACCCGCGCTCTCCAGGCGCTGCTGGTCGCATTGCGGCCCCTTGAGCGGTTTCTCGATCCCGAAGGGTGGAGCTACGGCCGCCCGACGGCTGACGTGACCGTCGTCCCGCTGTCCCCGGTCGACGACGCCCAAGCCCGCCTCGGCGACCTGCTGCTGCTGGACCTTCGTAACTACCTCGCCACCCGGCTGGCGCGCGGCGACAAGTCGCCGGTGCTGGTCGTGGTGGACGAGTTCCCGCAGCTGGTCACCGACACCTCCGACCCGGGCGACACCGCCGGGAGCCTGTTCGAGACCGCTCGCTCCGCCGGCGTCGGCCTCGTCCTCGCGACCCAGAGCCCCGCCGGACTCAGCAATGACGAGATCCGCCGCCGCCGCGCCCTCACCTCCGGTGCCGCGCTGATCTTCGGCCGCTCCAAGGACCCGGAGGACGTCGTGAAGTACGCCGGGACCGTCATGCAGATGGAGTCTTCCGGCGCCGCGACCGGCGACGAGCTTCGCTCCGCCCGCGCCCAGCACACCTACGTGATCCCGCCGCAGGACGTGCGCGAAGCCGCCGACGGAGCCTTCTGGCTCGTTCAAGGCGGCGCGATCGCCCCATTCCGCGCCCTGCCCCAAGCCACCCCGACCTCCGCGGGCAGTTTGAGCGCCTTTGAGGACGCCGCAAACGATGCGGAATCCCCAAACGACCCGATCACCGACGACCTCACTGCGATCGAAACGGAAGGAACCGAATGAGCACCACCACCGCGTTCCAGGGCGCGGCGCGCGCCAGCGCCTATGTCGAGGAAGCCACCACCGGCAGACCCCACCGCGGCATCGAACCTGCCCCGACCGTCGACGAGCCCGTCCCGGTCGAGGAGCCGACCGTCGAGACCGAGCCGGAGGCGCCAGAGGGAGAGGTGACCGACATCACCAGCCTCACCGCGACCAACGCGCCGGCCGTTGCGCGCGCCGGGTGGCGCGGGCTGCTCGGGCGAGCGGGCATCAAGCTCGCGCCGGGCGCCGCCGAGCAGGCCGCGCTCGAGCGGGCCGAGCGGCTGCGGGACAGCGAGCGGGTCATCCGGCAGGCGACGTTTTCCCGCGCGGTCGGGATTCTCGTTGGCAACCGGAAGGGCGGCGTCGGGAAGACCCCGACCTCGCTGATCCTTGGCGGGGTCCTCGCCTCCATCCGCGGCGGCTCCGTCGCCGTCCTTGAGGTGTCCGACGACCCCGGCACTCTCACCTACCGCGCGGAAGGATCCCCGCAGCGCGGCGTCGGCGAGCTGGCTGTTGACCACCGCGCGATCGCCTCAGCCGGGCAGCTCGCCTCCTATACGGCCCCGCAGACCTCGTTCGCGTCCGTGATCGGCACGACCGGACTGCGGCCGCGGCTGGACGCGAACGACGTCCTCCACGCCAGCGAAGTGATCGACCGGTACCACCAGGTGCGGGTCATGGACTCCGGCAACCAACCCTCGAGCTCCGCCTTCGACGGGGCGCTGGCCGTCACGGACGCGCTGGTGATCCCGGTGCTGAACTCCGCCGAAGCCGTCCTCGAGGCGATCGCACTGCTGGACCACCTCCGCGCCGGTGGCGACGCCCGCCGCCGGCTCGCCGACACCGCGACCGTGGTGCGGCTCACCGATGGCCGGGTCGAGAACCCGCAGGTCGCGTCCCGGCTCGGGAAGCTGCTCGACCAGCACCACGTCGCCCAGGTGTTCGACGTCCCCTTCGATCCGCACATCGCCGAACGTGGACCGATCACCCTCAACCAGCTCGCGCCGGCGACCCGGGACGCGTTCACTCACCTCGCCGCCGGCGTCGTCCAGACGCTGCAGGCCCAGCCCATCACCATCCGCAACCAGGAGAAGAACTGATGCGCATCGCACCACTGATCGACAACCCCCTCAACGGCGTACTTCCGAACTTCGGGATCTTCGGCGTCGAGTTCACCCAGCTCTGGCAGAAGCTCCTCGCCGGCGTCTGGGGCATCGCCATCGTCGCCGCCGTCGCGTTCCTGATCATCGGGCTCGCCGGGATGGCGGCCGCGTCCCGCGGCGGCAACCCCAACGAGCTCGTCCTCGCCCGCCGCAACACGATCTGGGCCGGGATCACTCTCGGACTGCTCGCCGCCCTCGCGGTCATCGTCGGCGCGATCCTCACTGTGTTCGGATAGCCCCATGACCGTCACGCCCAACCGTCCCCGCGCCCGCTGGCCCTGGATCATCGGCATCATCGCCGTCGCCCTGGTCATCGTCGCGGCCGTCGGCGTCACCGCTGCGCTCCACCAGAGCGCAGCACCCACCCCGACGTCGACCCGGACGGCCAAGCCCACCCGCACAAGCACCCCCGATGCAGCCCCCACGGGCTGCCTCGGCGGCAGCAACCGCGACAACGCGATGCTCCTCGCCGCCCAGAAAGCCGCCCCGCACAGCACCAACGGTGCGGTCGACTTCGCTGCGGCGATAGCGCGGTGGACTCTCCGGCACCCGACCCCGACGGTTGATGAGGCGAACGAGGCAGCTGGCGGCGTCATCGCCAGCGATGCCGCCCCCGCCTTCAAGGATCTTGGGACGGCTGTCGCGCAGAACCAGAACCCCTCGGGCGGCGCGGTCGCCGACGGAACCGACTTCTACGTCACCACCACACCCGGCGTCTACTACGTCGACAGCGCGGCGACCGACAAGGTCACGGTCTCCATCGGCACCGGCTACGTGATCGGCGGCGCGGTCAACCCACAGCTCCGCACTTCTTCCACCTACGACTTGGTCTGGGAGAAGGGGGCTTGGCGCATTCAGAGCGGCAGCCTCGCGCACACGACTGAGGAGCTCTTCAAGATCGGAACGCCCTTCTCACAAGGATGCTGATGGCCGACAACAACGGCTCGTGCGACAACCTCTTCAACTGCGTTTCAACAGGCGTCGGGAACGTCGCCAACGGAATCGGGGACGCCGTCAACGGCGCGACCGGAGCCATCTCCTACTGGTCCGACCCGTGGGGCAACACCTACAAAGCGCTCCGGGACGCGGCGAAGGGACTCGCGACCCAGCTGCTGCCGCAGCTGACTTCCGCGACTCTCCCGGATCTGACGATCGACTGGTTCGTTAACGCCTACCGGGTCTCGTTCGCCGCGGCGATCCTCGGCGCGATCTTCCTGCTCATCCCACAACTGCTGCGCACCGCCCGCGGCGCGCAGTCCGGCCGCGAGCTCATGGAATCCCTCGGCCTGTACTTCCCGGTGTTCCTCGGCGGGGCGATGTTCGGGCCGCTGATCGGGTCGGTGCTCGTCAACTTCTTCCACGCCCTCTCCGACTCCTTCGCCGCGTGGGGGATCACCTCCACCGTGGACGAGGTCAACAAGCGGTTCACGCAAATGCTCTCGGACGGGGATGGCACCGGCATCGCCGGTGGCGTCCCGGTCGCCGTGCTGCTGATGTTCCTCATGCTCTGTGGGCTGTTCTTCGTCCTGCTCGTGCTGGTCGTGCAGCTCGTGACCCTCTACTTCACCGGCGTCCTGATTCCGCTGGCGCTGGTGTGGATCATCGACCCCACCCGCCGCCAGTTCGGCATGCGCCTCATCGGTCTGTGGATCGGAGTGCTCGCCGCGCACCCGCTGTTGTTCTTCCTGCTTGGGTTCGCGTTCAACATGCTCGGCGGGTCGATCGACTTCCTCGGCAACGACGCGAGCCTGCAGAAGCTCGTCCAGCTGCTCGCCGCGGTGATCGCGATGTTCATCGCCGCCGCCAGCCCGCTGCTGCTGATGAAGTTCGCCCCGATCATCCCCACCGGGTCCGGCGGCACCCAAGGACCCGGCGTGAGACCGGGTAGTTGGGGACCGAACAGCATGAGTGATGCCCTCTCCCGCTATGGCAACAACAGCTCGAACTCGAGCTCGGTTCCGCCGCCCGGTCCGGGCGGCAGCGGGAGCAAGTTCGCGTCCGCGAGCTCGACGGCCGCGCCGACGGGTGGGGGAGGCGGCGGGCTCAGTGCCGCCGCTGCATCCCGCGCGGCGGGAACAGGAGAAGGCGCCGCAGCCGCCGGCGAAGGCGCAGCAGCTGCCGAAGGTCTCGCGGCGGCCGGCGCCGCAGAGTCCGCGACAGGCGCGGGGGCCGCGATCGGGGTGCCGACGCTGATCCTCGCCGGGGCGGTGACCGCGGGCAGCAAGGTCGGCAGCGCCGCACAGGCGGCGAGTGACCACGCGGTCGCGACCATGGACGACCAGGGGGCAGAGCAGTGACCGACATCCAGACCCCGACCGAGGACCTCACCGCGAGCGGTGTCGAGCGGCAGATCGGCGGAGAGCGCGCGCACCGCGGGTTCTTCGGCGGCACCCAGCCCAAGGGCCGCATGATCGGCCTCGCCGTCGCGTTCGTCGCGATGCTGATCCTCACCCCGACCATCGGCGCCTGGGGCCTCGTCATCGCCGTCGCTGCCGGGGTCCTGGTGATCTTGGCGACACTGCGCACTCATCGCGGGTCCCTCGTCGAGCGGCAGACCCGTCGGCGCCGGTGGGCGCAGCGACGCCGCGAAGGCACCGACCGTTTCCAGCCCTTCGACCGGGCCCGGTGGGACCAGCTCGAGACGGCCCTCCGCGCCGGCACGAGGCCGGAGCGCGCCGAGGCTGCGCGCGAGCTCGCCGCGATGCGCGCCCACCCCGACGGCGCCGACGGGATGGGGTGGCTGCAGCTGTCCTCCCGTGAGCCCGGCATCGCCTGGCACGCGCCGCTGGGGGAGGACCCGTACCTGTCCGTGGTGTTCTCCGTCACCGGGCAGGCGCACGGCGTCGAATCCGCTTCCGCGATGCGCCGCGCCGCCGAGGCGTGGGGGCAGTTCCTGGCCTCCCGCGCCGCCGCCAGCAACCTCGTCGGGGAGATCCAGACCCTCACCCGGGTCCTCCCCGCGGATTCGGCGTTGCAGGAGTTCTGGGTCCTCGAATCCCTCGACGACACCGCTCCCGCCGATGCGATCCAGTCCTACGACGACGTCCTGCGTCTCACCGGGATGGACGCGATGGTGCAACGCCACTACCTCACCGTCCGCTGGCCCCTCAGCCCTGCGTTCGCCGACGCCGCCCGGAAGCACGGCGAGGGTCGCGACGGGTGGCGCGGGCTCATGCGGCAGGAGATCGCCTCCACCCTCCGCGGTCTCGCCGACGCGCGCCTGGGCGAGGTCGAGGCGCTGACCGCGCGGAAGGTCGCGACGGTGATTCTGCATCAGCAGAACCCGACCCGCCCCATTGACTACCTCCAGGACGTCGACGCGGCACGGCTCGGCCTCGCTTCGCGCGACGAGCTCTCCGCGCACGTCGTCGAGGACCGCGACCCCGTGACCGGAGATCCGGTGCAGTGGTGGCACCGCACCGCCGCGATCCGGTCCGAGGACCTCGCGGTCGGCGCCCGCAACCAGCTCTGGACCCTCGACCTGTTGATTGGTACCGACGTCCGCTTCGTTCGCTCCATCTCCTTCCACCTTCGGCTGATCCCGAAGGGGGAGGCGAAGTCCGCGGCGCGTAGCGACCTCGTCCGCGACCGCGCCGACCTGCACGGCGACGTCCAGAAGGGGCGGTTGGTCAACGACGAGACCCGCGCCAACGCGTCCGCCGCCGAACGCCGCGCGCAGGACCTCGGCCACGGGTCTCCGCACCACGGCGGCGAATGGATCGGGTTCATCACCATCAGCGAGCAGACTCGCGACGGGATGCAGCGATCCAGCAAAGCCCTCGAGGATTTGTGCTCCACGGGCTTGGGGATCGAGCGGCTCGACTGGCTCGACTCCTACCAGTCCGCCGCCTCCGGCACGACCTGGCCTATCGCCCGCGGCCTGGCGGCGACCCCGTCGACCATCGCGACCCGGCTCATGGACCGCCTCGCCGGCCGCACCGAGAAGGAGTCCCTGTCATGACCCAGCTCGACCACACCGGAGCCGGCGCCGCGACTCCCGCACTTCCGAACTCCGCACCTGCAGCGCCGAACGCCGGCGGCGCCCGAGAGGTGATTCCGTGGGATCTGCCGGGCACGCAACTGCGAACGAAGGTCGGCCGCGCCCGCCGCGGGTTCTACGCACCCCGGCTGCAGGGAGCGCCGACCACGACCCGACAGGCCGAGATCCTCAACACGGCAATCATCGGCGCCCCGACCGGCACCCGCGGCATCGTCACCGGCCGCGACGTCCTGTCTCGCACCTCCATCGCCCACGACCCCGTCACCGGCTACAACGGCACACCCCGCACCGTGTCCAGCCCAAACGTCGTGATCATGGGCGACGTCGGATCGGGGAAGAGCTCCCTCACCAAGACCGCCTACGTACTCCGGCCCCTGCTGCTGGCGAAGCGGCGCGCGGTGGTGTTCGACAAGAAGGATGAGAACGGCGAAGGCGAGTACGCCGGGGTCGTGCGGCGTTTCGGCGCCGAACCCATCCGCTTCACCGTCGACGGCGGCGGCACCCAGCTGAACCTCCTCGACCCGCTCATCACCCGCGGGTCCGGCATCCAGGGCCAGATGCGGCTGCTGGGTGTCGTCGCCCGCTTGGCTCGCGAGGACCAGCCCCTGAACGAGTGGGAGGAGGAAGCACTCCGCGCCGCCCTCACCCGGACGATGGCTCAGCACGACGACGATGGCACCGTCCCGGTGCTGGCCGACGTGCTGCCGAACCTCTCACGTGTCGCGGACCTCGCCGACTACCAAGGCCTCTCGCCGTCAGCGGTCGACGCCCTCCACCAGGCGGGCTTGTCGGTGCGGTTCACCCTGAACTCGCTCCTGCAGGACTACGCCGGCCTGCTCGACGGGGAGACCTCGAGGTCGGTGGACCTCACCGGGAAGCTCACCTCGTTCGACATCTCCCAACTCCCCGACGACGGCCCCGCCGTCCCCGCGGTCATGGCCATTGGCCACATGTGGCTGCTCGGCCGGCTGCGTGATGACCGCGGGTGGGCCACCAACTGCATCTACGAAGAGGGCTGGCACATCGCCGCCGGACCCTCCGCCGCCCTCGCCCGCGCCAACCAGAAGCTATCCCGCGGCCTCGCGCTGTCCAACGTGTTCGTGTTCCATAAGGGCAGCGACATCCCACCCGGCAGCCCGGGGATGGCGATGATCCAGGAAGCCCAGACCGTCCACGTCTACCGGCAGTCTCGCCCCGACGATGCCCGCTGGTGCCAGCAGACCTTGTCCTTCGCCCCGGAGACGGCGGAGCAGATCGAGAAGCTGCCTGACGGTCACCGGTTCGACAAGATCGGATCCCGCGCCGAGACCCTTGTGAAGCACATCCGCTCCCCGTGGGAGATCGCCGTCACCGACACCGACAGCGCCTTCCGGGCCGCCTCCCGCTGACCAGGAACTAGCGCTGATGAAGATCTGGAAGGCCGCCACCGGCATCGGCGGCACCGTCGGCCTGTTCGCCGCGACAATCATCCTCAGCTCCGGCACCCCCGCCAACGCGTGCACCCCCGGCATCATCAACCTCGACCAGGTCACCACCAGCAGCGACCCGATCGCCGGGTACACCGGTGACCAACTGCACAACGCCGCCGCGATCATGAACGCCGCCACCGGCATGGGCCTCACCGCACAGGCCCAAACCATCGGCGTCATGACCGCCATGGGCGAATCCAGCCTCCACAACCTCGACCACGGCGACAGCGCCGGCCCCGACAGCCGCGGCCTCTTCCAGCAACGCGACAGCTGGGGCACCCTCCAAGAACGGCTGGACCCCACCACCGCCGCCACCCTCTTCTACACACGCCTCGAAACCGTGCCCGGCTGGCGGACCATGGCCCCTACCGCAGCCGCGCACGCAGTCCAAGGCAACGCCGATCCCGACCACTACACGCCCTACTTCGCAGCGGCGGCCGCGGTCGTCGACGGGCTCACCAACCGCGCCGGCGCCGGCACCTGCGGTAGTCACGCCCAGGGCGACGACTACCCCTGGCCCAACCAGAAGACCACCCAGCAAGGCGGCGGCCTCTCACCCCTCGGGTACTACTACCGCGAATGCACGGACTTCGTCGCCTGGCGCCTCAACCGCGACGTCGGCGGCACCACTGCACCCTGGCGATACCGCTGGTCACAGCTGACCCCGCTCGGCGGCGACGCCATCGACTGGAAGAAGAACTGGACCTCCCACGGCTGGGGCGTCTCCAAAGACCCCACCCCAGGATCCGTCGCCTACTGGGGCGCGAAGGGCGGACCGCAAGGACACGTCGCCTACGTCCAAGCCGTCGACCCGAGCGCAGGCACTATCACAATCGAGGAGTACAACTGGGGCGGCAAGCACACCTACGACGTGCGCACCATCTCCTCCTCGGTGCCCGATGCCTACCTAGCGCCGCCGCCACAGGGCTAGCTAGCGCGATACCGATACACGTCGGCGAACGCCGCGACATCGCTCTTGTCGATTCCCTTGGGCCTCGTGAAGCTTGGATCGCGCCCGTTCCCGATTGCGTGTTCGAGGAACTTCCATTCCTTCTGCGTCAGGTCCGGCACCTTGATGCGCAGGCCTGCTCGGCCGCGCTCCCGAACGAACGAGAGGTCATCAAACCGACATTGCTCAATGGATCGCGCTGTCGTCGCGGACGAAATCACTCCGCCCCAGGTGGTCATACGAGCTACATCCTGGTACCCGATGTCCAGCACCTGGTGAAAGGTGCTCCCGTGGGCCTCCTTTGAGTAGATATCGACCTGAGAAGCAAGGATCTCTTGCTGGATGTCGGCGACACCCCAGCCCTCCACATCCGTGGTAGCGAGTGTCTCCGGGGCCAGGTCGTCCAAGTTGTTTTTCAAGGATTGGACCCGGCTGCTCAGGTTCTCACCAAGGCCCGCCTGAACGGTAACTGCGACGAACGTTCCCGGGCTTGCTGTTCTTACGACGTACTCGACGTCGCGCAACACGTCCCGAGAGAGCGGGTCCATATAGTCCAACCAGACGATCGCTGGTACCCGCCAGTCGACAAGGGGCAACTGGTCGCGCGCCTCGCCCATCAGGATCGTCATCCCCGCGTACGGCTTATTGAACTCGATCCGGTGGACGAGGCCGTCGTTGCGCTCGATCGACGTCATTTTCGTGATGCCCAGTGCGTTGTGCGCATCAACAAAGTCATTGAACTCGAGGCCGCCAAATCCCACGTACTGATAGCTGGTGAGGGGAGCGATTGCGGAGAGACGTCGGCAGGTCTCGATGAGCATTCTCCGTTGGACTGCCTTCGCTGGGCGGTTTGAGTAGAGCATGGTGGTCATTCCGACACTTCCGCTTTCCAGACGTAGTCGAACGTCGCCCGACCCAGCTCGGACCCGCTGCTGACCTCAAGGATCTTCGCTAACTTGTCGTACCGCTCGATCTCTACCTGGTATTGAATGCGCTGGATCTTGGGCCCAACCTTCGGCAGAGCGGGGAGCGTTGCGCTCGCCGGCGAGACGATCGTTTCCGAGACGGGGAGGGAAGCCAGTGAAACGTTGGGAGAGTTTGTGACGCTCTCGACCAGGGGTGTTTCCGGGATGTCAGGCACGTTGGCTTCCTCGAGCAGGGCCACACGCTCGCGCTCGGCCTTGACCCGGTTGATGAGGGCCTGCGTGTCCACCAGTGCCACCTTCATTTGAGACGCAACCTCGCGGAAGACGGCGGAGTCGCGGTCGACGGCCGTCTTCGTCGTGTTCCAAGGCAGGAAACGGGCATCGTCTGACTCCATGTAGACGTAGCCGCGGAACGTTCGGTACTGCGGGTGGTACGAGGCCGCAGGTGAGCCCCACCCGGTCACTACTGTTCGATCGGCGGCGAGCAAGAGCCGCCCGTTGCAGAAGACGTACCAGCCGGCGTCACCAGTGCTTTGGAAGTTGCTGGCCTGTCCTTCGTCGAGGTTGCGCATCGCGCTCGGCGTCGCCACGGTGCCGGCGACCAGCCGCACACGCACTTCCCCGGTCTCGTCGCCTTGCGTGGCCATCACTGTGAACTGCCGGTTGATCGGTTGCAGCTCGGGAGCCATCTGCAGCGAGGGCTCGTGGCCCTTCAGTGCATCCCCGTTGACCTCAATCAGCAGCCCGCGTAGGAGCGACTCTTGATGCCGAGTGGAGAGCTCGATCTTGAGCTGATTGATGGTGGCCGCGTTGCCGAGGTCGTCGCTAACGCTCGGGTGGAGCGGCTTGACGAGAATGCGTGTGCCCGTCTGGCCTGCAGCGACGAGGTCAGTCCTTTCGTCGAGCTCAGCAAACCGAAATGACCAATCGTCCTCAACGCCGGCCCAGGTCGCGACGTTCTCCTTGATCAAGAAGGTCGAGGACTGTTCCGAGTCTTCGGAGTGCCAACTGCTCTGCACTTCGAATGCCGACCCGAGCTTGAAGATGGCGCGCTTCATTCCGATGCCGAACTGCCCCACGGATCCCGGAACGCCGGCGAAGCCCGCTGGGCGTCCGAACTTGAACGCGTAGTTGCGGGCGATGTCGGCCGATATACCGCCGGCGTTGTCGGTGATCTCGAACCCGTCGGCTGAGGCGTTCACGCGGATCCAGAAGGCAGACAGGTCGTCGCCCTCAGCTCGATGACGAACTCCGTCCACGCTGTTGTCAACCAGGTCCGCAATCGCCGGGAGCAGCTCAATGTCCTTGGTCAGCATTTCAATGAAGAAGCGCTTTTCGGCACCGGCTTCAACCCTCTTGGGGTCGCGCGTCATCTGTTGCTCCTAGTCGTAGCCGATCGGTTCTGTTGAGGAAAGTACACGAGGCGGCAGCCTGGTAGGTCGGAGGAAGGATGCCATCACGCCTCGCGAGGTTGATAGCTGCACAAGTCTCATCAGTTGCCGTGCGCCGACTGGCGCAAGCTGACTAGATCTGCGATCGTTCTTTCGTGATACCGTCCGCTCCCGCCGCGTCTCGTGCGAGGCGCCCTGTCGCCATCGATCTGTTCTCGGGTGCGGGCGGGCTCAGCCTTGGCTTCGAGAGCGCGGGGTTCGACGTCGTTTCGGCAGTTGAGTACGACCCCGTCCATGCGGCGACGCACCTCTACAACTTCCCAAATACAGACATTCTCTGCGCCGATATCTCGGGTATCAGCAAGGCCGAGCTATTGGCCTCAGCGGCACGGGGCTGGATCAACCACAATCCGGAGGCTGACTGGGATGGGGTCGTCGACGCGATCGTCGGCGGCCCATCCTGCCAAGGTTTCTCCGTTATGGGGAAGCAGGACGCGGACGACGAACGGAACCAGCTGATCTTCGAATTCGTTCGTCTCGTTCGGGAGGTCATGCCGCGCACGTTCTGTCTGGAGAACGTGCCCGGGCTTCTCGATCCCAGGTTCGATGAGGTGCGCAGGCGTGCACTCGACGCCCTCCGCGAGGTCGGCTATCGAATCACCGGTGATGACGTCATCATCCGAGCCGAGGACCATGGAGTTCCCCAGAAGCGCCGGCGGGTGATCGTCCTGGGCGTGCTGGGCGACGAGGCGCCCGAGGCTCTCGTGCAGTTGACCGAGGAGTCGTTCAACGTGAGTGACGCGTTCGCCGGTCTCCCTGAACTCTGGAGGTACACCCCCCTGACAACAACCGATGTACTTCGGTTGTCCAACACGGCCGTCGAGCGTCACGAGGACGCGGAGAATTCCTACCTCGGTTTCGTTGGAGCATTGGGCGATGGAAGCGAGCTATACGGCCACAGGAGACAAACCGTCAGAGGACTGTTGTCAGGCTGCCGCACCACCGCTCACTCAGAGGCTTCCGCGAAGCGCTTCGGGGCTACGGCGCCCGGAACAAAGGAGCCCATTAGCCGCTATTTCCGGCTTGCAAACGATGCTCCGGCACTGACCCTGCGAGCCGGCACCGGACGCGAGCGGGGGTCATTCAGCGCCGCGAGACCACTACATCCGACCTCAGCGCGCGTGATAACCGTGCGCGAGGCAGCACGGATCCATTCATTTCCCGATTGGTTCCGCTTCCACACCACCAACTGGCACGCCCACCGCCAGATCGGAAACGCGGTGCCTCCGGTACTCGCGCGCGCAGCGGCCGTGACGCTCATGCGCGCCTTATCGATCGAGCCGACCAAGAGCACCGACCCGGCAGTCGACTTTGGTGACCCCTCGCTTCTGACGCTCAGCCCCACGGCCGCGGCCAGACACTTCTCGATCGCGACAGATCAGGTACCGAAGCGCAAGCGACCCGAGACCTTCGCCGCGGAGGGAGACCGAGCCGCCTGACGGCTAGTACAGCGGCTCGATCAGGGTGGGATCGGCTGGGTCAGCGGATCGAGTGCTGTTGACTTTCCGGTCCACTTCGTAGGTCGTGATCTTGGAGGCCACTCCTCCGGACACGTCCCGGAGAAGTTCGAGCATGTGCTCCTTCTGCTCCGGGGTTTCCAGCCTCACGGGAGTGAGCCACTCGTCGTAGACGTCGTCAGGGAGGAAGACGGGCATCCGATCGTGGATCTCACCTGAGGCGTCCCGGGCCTCCCGGGTGATGATCGCCGTCGATACCTGCCAGGCCCCGTCGATCTGTCGGGCGGTGGCGATGCCGGCGGCGGCGAGGATGCGGCCGGGGCCGTGGATGAAGTGGGGCTGCTTGATTTCCTTGCCGTTGACGATGCGGGGCTCCCACTCGTAGTAGCCGCGCATCGGGACGATGCAGCGCGAGCTGGCAAACGCGCTCTTCCAGAGCCCCAGAGTCGCGACGGTCTCGAGGCGGGCGTTGAACTGCGGGCGCTTGGCGTCCTTGATGAAGGGCGGGTGGAAGTCCCAGGCTGCAGGTTCGATCGTGCGCACGATCTCGCCGTCCTTCGCCCGTTCGCGCACGATCGGCACGGTGTCGGTCGGGGCGATCGAGTACTGGGGCCGCCATTCGCGGAAGTCGTTGCCCTGGGCGACGAACTCCTCGATCAGGTCGTTGGTCTCCTGATCCATTGCGAAGCGGCCGCACATGCTGGGGAGACTACGCGCCGCCCCCGTCGGGCGCGGCGGTCGGACCACCTTCAGCGGCTCTGTGGACTCGAGCGGCTGGTGCCTTCCGGCTGGCGATCGTATCTCGCTGCTCTTCTTCGGGCCGGGCTTTCGCGGCATATCCTCGCGGGGCTCCGGTATTCCACGTCCCGTTCCTCCGTCGTTTCGCTCGGTGTCGATCTCTGTGCCGGAAGGCACCTAGTTGAGATTGATGGGAGCAAAAACATGAGCGACGAAATCACCGTGACCGGACTGGTCGCGACGACCCCGCGGCATCTGGTTACTTCGGAAGGGCTGCAGATCACCTCGTTCCGTCTGGCGAGCACGCAACGCCGGTACGACAGCGGGAAGTCCGAGTGGGTCGACGCGGACACGAACTGGTACACGATCACGGCGTTCCGCGAGCTCGCGGTCAACATCGTCGGGTCGATCGTGAAGGGTCAGCGGGTGATCGTGACCGGGCGGCTGCGGATCCGGGACTGGCAGGCGGACGAGAAGTCCGGCACCAGTGTCGAGGTCGACGCCGACACCCTCGGACACGACCTCCGGTTCGGGGAGGCGCAGTACACGCGAACCCGGCAAGTCGAGGCTGTTCCGATCGAGGAGCCGACCGCCGGCTGAGCGCTCGTGCCATGTGGGAGGTCGCCTTCGGGCGATCTCCCACGCGCGAGGGGCCGAGATCTTCGGGCGCCTCTGTGATTCCTAGATAATACCTCGGGTCCGCCTAAGAGAGGACTAGTCACCTTCTGATCGAGCGCGAAAAGATCAGGCACCGAGTTGCTGGGGGGCAAGATATGAATCGATCCGAGATGCGAGCAAATGGGCGATCGCTGGCCGCGACTGCGTGCTTCATCGCGCTTATCGCCGCTTGCGTGGTTCTGCCGGCTAGCGAGGCACGAGCGACGGACAGTCCGACGGTGGTGATCGACATGAGCGATCTGACCTCCTTCGTCGACTCGGATGGCAATCCGGTCTCGATCGACTCGGATTCGACTGATGGAGCTGAGCGCTCGATCGCCGGCACTCTGTCGGATGGCGATCCCGTCAACATCGTCGTCTATCTGGATTCTTCGACTGCGACCGATCCGACAACCACCTCGGACCTGGTCGATCTGGCGACGACGCGAGCAGACGGTACCCCGCCGAGCGCGCAGGGCGACCCGCAGGAGGTGGACGCCGATGGCTTCGACCCGACTCTCGTCACCGCCGCCACGCCGACGACGATCGCCGTCGCGTGGGGGGCGCCTTCTGGCGCTACGTCCTTCGACCTATCGATCGATGGACAGCCGCTCCCCACCTCGAGCTCGCCGTCCTTCTCTGAGACGGGACTCGACCCTGACACCAACTACAAACTGGCGATGACCTCGTCGCATCCGTCGCCAGCGACCACCCCTCCCTCCGACCCGGCACCGACCGCG
>Ga0247757_10001415_pt1 | contig 15982 bp, 12 predicted proteins | sample UWRJL126311R4_FD_180929 | JGI IMG/M metagenome (GOLD analysis project Ga0247757, IMG submission 180929) | Plant litter microbial communities from Arlington Agricultural Research Station in Wisconsin, United States - UWRJ-L126-311R-4 | ecosystem: Environmental > Terrestrial > Plant litter >... | reverse complement strand
CGCGCGTTGCGGGTCGGGTCGGTCGCGCGTTGCGGGTCGGGTCGGTCGCGCGTTGCGGGTCGGGTCGGTCGCGCGTTGCGGGTCGGTCCCGGTTGCGGGTTGGATCTCGAAAAGGCTAGTCCTGGAGCAAGCGAGGCAGAGCGCAAGCTGGCCGGTGGACGATCGAACTAAAAAACGTCGGTCCGGGCGTTTAGCAGTCGCGCGAACCGCGGTCGAGCTTGGTGTCGGGTCGCTGCACCGGCAGCGATGGATGTAGGGATCCGAGGGCCAGCGCCAAGCGCTGGGTGTGCGCCTCTGTGGTCCCCGCGCCGCCGCCGATCACGCGCGCGCCCCCGATGCTCAGGTCGATCGCGCGCTCCATCCAGTGCTCGGGGTTCGACGTTTCGTCATTGAACCCGCGCAGGCTCGTCTCACTGCCCGCGAGCAACACACCGGGAGCCAGGCCGTGCTGGGCAAAGGCCGCGCGGAAACGCTGCAAGTAAGCGAGCCCCCGATCGATCTGCGCGACCTCGAACAGGACCGCGCTAGCGCCCGCGCTGGCCAACGCTTCGGCCAAGCTGGTCGCGTGGTCCGTGCTCGTGAGTTCGTCACTGGAAGCGAACTCGAGCACGGCCCAGGTGGGCAGCTCGGTGCGCGCGGCCGCAACCACGGCGGCCATCAAGCCGACGCGCGAGCCTTGGCCGCGCGCCAAGATCAGTTCGCAGCCGGAGGCCGCCAGTCGCGCCGCGTGCTCCGTGAATTCCTCGGGCATGCGACCCGCGGCCACGGGGCTGACCATGTCGGAGCCGAGCACGCCTGCCACCGCGACCGGCTTTTCGCTCTCTTCGGCGGCTTCCAACGCGAGTTCGACCGCACGGCGCGTGAGTTGGGCCGCGCGGTGCTCCATGCCGACTTCCGCCAGCGCGCGCGGGGTCGTGTCGGCGGTGAGTGCGGACAACACGTCGACCCGGGAGCGGACCTCGGTTCGGTAATGATCCAAAACCTCGCTCGAACGTTCGCGCAACAACTGCCCGAGCGCGCCGGGGGTATCGAGCTCCACGCCACGAGCACGAAACGACGCCCCGGTGTCCGAGTCGACGACCAGCGGTCGCCCATGCTGCAGCCGATGCCGGATGCGCTCGAATGTCATTCGCGGTTCAGCGTATCACTGTTGGCGCTTCTTGGGTGCGGCCCGGGCAAGCGGAAAATTAGGCAGCTTTTGCCCCGTGACGGGGCAGCTGCTAGGACGACGACAATGGAAGGCGTGCGTAAGAATATGGCCCTGGAGCAGCGAGAGAGTTCCACCGCTCTACAGGTCCCAGCCGCCTTGGCCCCCAAGCCTTATCTTACCCAGCTCGCCGGTTGGGGCGCGAACCACCGCGCCGACTGTGACCTGCGTGAGCCGGAGCTTCAAGCGCAGGTGCAGAGTTCGCTCGACGCACGCGGCACGACGCCGCGCGGTTTGGGCCGCAGCTACGGCGACGCCGCGCTGAACGCGGGCGGTCGCGTCCTGGGCATGACGCGCTTCAATCGCTACCTCGCGTTCGACGATGCGACGGGCACGTTGAGCTGCGAAGCCGGCGTGAGCCTCGAAGACGTGTTGCGCGATTTTGCGCCGCGCGGCTGGTTCCCGATGGTCACCCCGGGCACGAAATTCGTGACCATTGGCGGCTGTATCGCCAACGATATTCACGGCAAAGCGCATCACGTGCAGGGGTCGTTCAGCAGCTGCGTGGACAGCTTCACGGTGCTGCTCGCGAGCGGCGAAGTCCTGAACGCGAGCCGCACCGAAAACACGGATCTGTTCTGGGCGAGCTTCGGCGGCATGGGCCTCTTGGGCGTGATCTTGACCGCGACCATCCGCTTGAAGAAGATCGAGACGACCTATTTCCGGCAGCGCTCGATCCAGGTGAACGATCTGGAGGGCATGCTCGCGGCGTTCAAAGAGCATGATCACGAGTTTTCGTACTCCGTCGCCACACTCGACGTGTTCGCGACCGGCGCGCGGCTCGGCCGCGGCGTACTCGCGCTCGGCGACCACGCGCGGCGTGAAGAGCTACCGCCGGCAATGGCGGCCAATCCACTGCGCATTTCCGGCCCGCCCAAGCTCACGGTGCCCTTCGAGTTGCCGACGCTGACGCTCAACCGCTTGACGATTCGCGTCGTCAACGCCCTGCTGCAGCAGATTCAGTCGCGCGGTGCGGCCTTCAGTCACTACGAGCAATTCACCTACCCGCTGGACATGCTTGCGCATTGGAATCGCGGCTACGGCCCCGCGGGCTTCACTCAATATCAATTCGTGATTCCGTTCGAAGAGGGGCCGCGTCGCCTGCGCGAAATCTTGTCGACGATCCTCAACTCGAGCGAGTTGCCATTCCTCAACGTGCTCAAGTGCTTCGGCAAGCAGAGCGAAGGGGTGCTCTCGTTCCCGCGCGAGGGCTACACGTTCGCCATCGATTTCCCGATCCGCAAAGGCACGGCCGCGTTGCTCAAGCGCCTCGACGCGCTGGTGCTCGACGCGGGGGGCCGCGTGTACCTCGGCAAAGACTCTTTCCTCGATGCGGCCACGTTTCGCGCCATGTACACGAGCGTCGACCAGTGGCTGCAAACGAAGGCCAAGTACGATCCGCAGAACGTGTTCACGTCCGACCTCGGGCGGCGCGTGGGCCTCGTGCGCTGAGTCGGCACACACGCCGTCGCGTCCGGTACTTTGCGCGCAAAGTATGTTCCGCGCGCGCATCGCGTTCGCGTCGCGCCTCGCCGCGCGTCGTGACCCCGCCGTCGCGGCGGTGAGGTCGGTGAGTGAGGTCGGTGAGGGGGCGATCGCGATCCTGCTGCGCACCCCTTACTCGCGTCGGGTCCCCGAGCTGCCCGGGATCGCGCGCGCACCGTCGCGGAAATCGACAGCTGTGTTGTGGTCGAGAGTGAGGGCGACGCGCAAGGCCGCATGCCTAAACGCTGGGCGTTTGTTCGGACCTGGGCATCGAATCCGGGCTGCGGTTGACGGTTCTGGGTTTCGAAATGCGCCGCCGAAGGCTGAGACGGTCGAGGCGTGGCGCATGATCATCAAAAATAAAAAAGTGACCGGGCGTTGAAACCTCCGAAATTCGTCGGGCGTAACCATTATCAAACGATTCAATCGTATACGATTCAATTAGGAGGTTCCCGATGAGCACCGAAAAAGTCTTGGAAAAACGCATCTATACGGCGGTTGCCAGCGCCTCGGCCGGGCGTGACGGCCGGGTGAAGAGCGACGATGGGGCGGTCGATTTGGCGGTTTCTCCGCCCAAAGCCATGGGTGGCAGCGGCGCGGGCACGAACCCGGAGCAGCTGTTCGCGGCGGGGTATTCGGCGTGTTTCGGCAGCGCGTTCGGCCATGTTGCCCGCTTGCAGAAGATCAAGACTGGTCCCGTGACGATCACCGCGCACGTCACGCTCGGGACGGTCGGAGAAGCGTTCGGCTTGGCGGTGGAGCTCGTGGCCGAGGTGCCCGAGTTGCCGCGCGAGCAAGCCGAAGCCTTGCTGAAGGCGGCGCACCAAGTGTGCCCGTATTCGAACGCCACGCGCGGCAACATCGTGGTCGATTTGCGTTTGGCCTGAGGAGAAGGTTTGTCGAACCGCGTCGAACTACCGACCCTCGAGCAGCACCTGTGCTTCGCGCTCTATCGCGCCTCGCGGGCGATGATTCGCGCGTATGGGCCGCTGCTCGAGCCGCTCGGGCTCACTTATGCGCAGTACCTCGTGCTGCTCGTGCTGTGGGAGGAAGAAGCGGTGTCGGTGCGACAACTCGGTGAGCGGCTCTCGCTCGATTCGGCCACGCTCACCCCGCTGCTGAAGCGGCTGGAAGCGCAGGGCGCCGTCGAGCGACGCCGCGATCCGGACGACGAGCGCGTCGTGCGCGTGCGATTGACGAAGCAGGGCCGCGCGCTGCGCGCCAAGTGTCGTGATATTCCGACCGCGGCCGCGTGTCGGCTGGGCGATTTCGGTGATGCCGCGTTGCTCGCGCGGATCACGCGTTTGCGCGAGGAATTGAGCGAGATCGCGGATCAGTTGGAAGAGCGCGTGTGACCGATCACGCGCGCGCGGGGTCAGCGGGAGGATGCGCTGACGGGCGCGGCGGGTGCGGCAGACGCGGCGGGTGCGGCGGGCGCGGCGAGGACCGCGGGTAGCGCGCGGCGGACGTCGTTTTGCGTGAGCGGATCTTGTGAGGCGCGCTCGACGACGGCGCGGCCTTCGCTGCCGCCGATGCGGAGCAGGGCTTCCGCGCACGACACGACGGCGGCGACCAACGCTTCGTCGTCCGCCGTCGCGCGGTAGAGCGCGAAGAAGGTGCGTAGATCTTCGTATTCGGCGACAGTAGCCAACTTGACCAGCGCGCGGGCGGCGTGGGCTACGTCGTCGGCCGAGTTCGCGGGGTCGTTCAAGTGTTTGGCGAGCAGCGGTGCGGCGCGGGTGTCCCCGCTGGCGGCGAGCGCGTCTGCGAGCGGCGCGACGGGGGGCGGGAGCAGTACGCCGGAGACGAAGTCGTAGTGGCGCGCGAGTGCGGTCAGCATGTACTCGGCGCCGTTCTTGCGCAGGGCGAGCAAGCGCCGAGTCTCGAGGCGGAGATCGGGCGGAATGCGCGGGCTGCTCGAGAGGTCGATCAGCGTTTTGGTCACGAGCGGGTCGTCTTGCTTGCCGAGTTCGCTCACCAGGTAGCGCTCGGCTTCGGCCATGTCGGGCTCGAGGCCGTCCAAGGCTTGCGTGATTTGTTCGGCGATCGACCCGCGGGCTTTGCCGTTGGACACGGGCTGCGCGCCCGCGTCGACCGCGCACATTTGAATCTTGGGGCCGAGTTCGAGGCCGCCCGCGTCGTTACCGGCGCTGTCCAAGCTCCACAGCTTGCCGTTGGACCCGCACAGCACGAAGCCGGAGCTCGCGGCCGCGCCGCCCACGATGTCGACGGGTAGCGAGCGCACCCAGCGCAGCGCGCCGGTCTTGGCGTCGAGTCCGAACGCGACGCGGAAGTACGTGGCCACGAAGGTGCCCGCGCCCAGCGTGAGCTCGCCATTGGGTCCCGCGACGGGCGCGGCGAAGATGCGGATTTTGGTGCGCGCGTTGGCTTGGCTCGACGGATTCACGAGCCCACTGCCGAGCCAAGCGGGTTTGCCGGGCAAGTCGAGTTTGGGCAGGCCCACGTGGTTGGCCTGGTTGGTGCTGGCAAAGCGCGCTTTCTCGTCGAAGCGCAGCAAGCCTTGCTCGCCGAAGTACAGCTGGCCGCCGAAGTTGAGGGCTTGGCTCACTTGCACGCGCGCGAGCAGGCGCCCGATTTCGTCGCCATTTTTGAGTTCGAGTGCGGAGACGTATTGGTTGCTCCAGGGTACGAACGCGACGCCGCCGCGCGCGGCGGGCACGCCGAAGCTGGCGTCGCTCTCGACCGAGCTCTGCACTGCACCCGACGCGGAAATGCCGAGAAATAAGCTCTTGTGCGTGTCGGCCAAAATCAGCGCGCTGCTCGTGCCGTCGTTGGCAGCGCCTCGTAAGCTCATGCCACGATTGCCGATGCTCCAGGTCTTCTGTCCCGATTTTGCGTCGAGCGCGAGGATTCGATCCGCCTCACTGAAGATCACCAACGGCCCGGCGATGATCGGCGCGGACGTGGGGCGTCCGGCATATGTCCAATGAGACGCGTTATCGAGCGTGACCGCGGCCAGCCCTGTTTCGCTCACGCCCACCGCGACGCGCGCATTGGCGACGGCAGGCAGCGCGTGCAAGCGTTGCTCGACCTGGGCGATCGACGCGCCCGAGTCATTCTGCCAGTCGGGGTCGAGCCCTTTGCGGTCGGCATTGACGCTGGCCGCGCCGCAACCGGCGAGACACAGCGCCCCGGGCGCGAGTAGCCAAAAAGAACGGCGAAGGCTCATGGTTCGGTGCTCGTTACGGTGTGGCCGTGCAGGGCGGCGTCGATCGCCGACTTGATCTTGGGATTGCCGTTTGCGGGGTAGGATGCGAGCGCGGTGGCCAAGAGCGCATTGGCTTTTTGCGTAGCCATGCGCCGTAGCTGCTCGATCAGCTGCAGCTTCGAGCCGTCCGCCGCGCCCGGATCCGTGCGCAAAAGTAGCGGTAAAAAGCCGCTTTCCATCACGTCGAACGGCAACTTGCCGAGCAGCGCGACGAAGCGCTTGCATTCGTCCGCCGTACACAGCGTGCCGATCGCGCCGGCGGCTTCCGGCGTGTCTTTGGGCAGCACCACGAATAGGTCCGGTACGGCTTCTTTGGCGCCGAGTGCGCTCAAGCCGTCGGCGGCGGTGCCGCGCAGGGCCTGGTCGCTGCCGCGCAGGGCGCCACGCAGGGCGCTCACGGCGACGCTGCCCTTGGTGCGGGCCAGGCTCTGCGCGGCCGCGCGGCGCACCTCGGCGGCGCGGTGCTTGACGTAGGGCGCGAGCGCGCTGCTCGACGAAGGCGCACCGAGAGCACCCGCGACGCCAATCGCGCGCAGGAGCAACTTGCTGCTCGCGCCGCGCGCGAGCAACGCTTCGACCAGCGCGGCCGCGCGGCGGTCGCCGCTCAGTTCGATTTCGTCCAGCGCGGCGAGGGCGCGCGCTTCGTCCCCGCTCTCCAGCGCCTTTTTCGTGGCATCGAGGTTGAGCGCGGGTTGCGCTTTGCCCTTCGCGGCCGGCGCGGCCGAGGCCAGCGCGGGCGAGAGCGAGACCAGCGCCGGTGCGAACGAGGCCACGCACAGGCCGATGACAGCGAGTTTCTGCAACATGGGTCCTCCTCGGAAGCGTCGGAACGTTGGGCTTTTAGCACGTGTTTTTGCGGGTCAGGAATCAGTTTGTCCGTGAACCGGGCTGCTCCCGACTGGACCTTCGGCGATCCACTGTAGAATGCCCGCCGATGGCCCCTAGCGCCGACCTGTCATTCCCCAAGATCGAGCTCGAGCTGCTCGAGGATCTCACACCGCCCGACCAGCATGGTTTTCTGCGGATCGTGCGCGGTCGTTATCGCGCAACGTATCCGGATGGGACGCAGAGCGCGCCTTTCGCCTACGACGCGCTCGATCGCAAAGCGATCGACGCGGTGGTGATCGTGGCGCACTACCTGGCAACCGATGGCACGCGCCGCATATTCCTGCGCAGCGCGGTGCGCCCGCCGCTTACGCTGCGCGACCGGACCCATTCGCCGCTGCCCGGCGAAGCGTGCGATGGCCACCTCTGGGAACTACCGGCGGGATTGGTGGAACTCGATGAGCGCTCGCCCTCCGGGGTGGTCCGCGCCGCGCAACGCGAACTCCGGGAAGAGCTCGGCTTCGAGGTCGCGGTCGATGCGCTCGAAGCGCTTGGTCCCAGCACCTTTCCCGCGCCCGGTTTCGTCGCCGAGCGGCACTTTTTCTTCGACGTACCGGTCGACCCCCGCGCTCGTCGCGAACCCGAGCTCGATGGCTCGGCGCTCGAGCATTTCGGCGCCGTGATCGATCTGCCGCTACGCGAAGCGCTCGATCTGTGCCGCTCGGGCGCGATCGAAGACGCCAAGACCGAGCTCGCGCTGCGCCGGCTCGAGGAGAAATTCTCTTGAGCCGCCCGCACGTGATCGTCGTCGGCAAGCGCACCGCCTATCGTCGTTTCGTCGAAGACGAGGGCGACCCCCGCGCGCGTAACCTGATCAAGAAACGCGACCCGAGCGTTGCGACCTGGCTCGCGTCGCACAAAGAGCATTCGCGCACGATGGAAGAGGTCGAGAAAGTGCTCGACCGCGTCGGCGCCAAAGCGCTCTTTCTGCAACGCGCCCACGCGGCCTTCGACACCTCGGACGCCGCCTTGGTGATCGCAGTGGGCGGCGACGGCACGCTCCTCGCCGCTTCGCACAATGTCGGTGATGTGCCGATTCTGGGCGTGAACAGCGCGCCCTCGCACAGCGTCGGCTTCTTCTGCGCGGCTCAACGCAGTGATTTTGCAAGCCACCTCGAGCGCGCGCTCGACGGCAAATTGAAGAGCATGCGGCTGACGCGCATGACGGTGTCGCTCAACGGGCGCATGCGCTCGAAGCGCGTCTTGAACGAAGCGCTGTATTGCCACTCGGGCCCCGCGGCGACCTCGCGCTACATTTTGCACGTCGGCAAAAAGAAGGAAGAGCAACGCTCGAGCGGGATCTGGATCGGCCCCGCCGCGGGCTCTACCGCGGCCCAACGCTCGGCGGGTGGCCGCGTGCTGCCGCTCAGCTCGGACCAGCTGCAACTGGTCGTGCGCGAACCGTACTCGCCGTACGGCAAGTTCGATCTGTTGAAACTCGTGGTCGACTCACGCCACGAGGTCTCGGTGCAGAGCAAAATGGACGACGCGGCGCTGTACCTCGACGGTCCGCATCGAACCGTCAGTGTTCGCCTCGGTGACGTCGTGTCTTTCGGTGTCTCCGACGAGCCCCTCAACGTCCTCGGCCTGCGCGGCCGCAAACCGCGCACTTGGGTCAAAAAGTCGTGAGAACCGCACCCGGGGTGAGGTCAGGTGACCCACCCCGGGGGGCTCGCGCGCTTAGCGTTTGCTGAACGGGGTTTTGCCTGAGTAGACCTGTTCGTCGCCGAGCTCTTCGGCGATGCGCAGCAGCTGGTTGTACTTGGCGATACGATCGGAGCGGCTCAGGCTACCGGTCTTGATTTGGCCAGCGTTGGTGGCGACGGCGAGGTCGGCGATGAACGAGTCTTCGGTCTCGCCCGAGCGGTGCGAGATGATCGAGGTGTAGCCGTTGGTATTCGCGAGGCGAATGGTGTCGAGCGTCTCGGTGAGCGAGCCGATCTGGTTTAGCTTGATCAGGATCGAGTTCGCGATTTTTTGCTCGATGCCGCGGGCCAGGCGCTGCTTGTTGGTCACGAACAGGTCGTCACCGACGAGCTGCACTTTGCTGCCGAGCTTTTCGGTGATGAGCTTCCAGCCGTCCCAGTCGTCTTCGGCGAAGCCGTCTTCGATGCTGACGAGCGGGTACTTGGCGGCCAATTTGACATAAACTTCCGCCAGTTCGGCGGCGGTGTGCGGCTTCTTGTCCCAGGTGTACTTGCCGTCTTTGTAGAACTCGCTGGCGGCCGCATCGAGGGCGATGCCCACGTGCTCGCCCGGCTTGTAGCCCGCGTTTTCGATGGCCACGAGGATGCGCTGGATGGCTTCTTCGTTCGAGGCCAAGCGCGGCGCGAAGCCGCCTTCGTCACCCACGGACGTAGTCATGCCCTCTTTCTTCAAGAGGGATTTGAGGCTGTGGAAGATTTCCGTACCGCAACGTAGGGCTTCGGCGAAGGAGTCGAAGCCCATCGGCACGACCATGAACTCTTGCACCTCGAGGCCGCTGTCGGCGTGCATGCCGCCATTGATGATGTTCATCAACGGCGTGGGCAGCACGCGCGCTTGAATACCGCCCAAATAGCGCCAGAGCGGCAGGCCCACGGTGTCGGCCGCCGCGCGTGCCACGGCCATGGATACGGCCAAGATCGCGTTCGCGCCGAGTTTGGATTTGTTGGGCGTGCCGTCGACCTCGAGCAACACTTGGTCGATCGCCGGCTGATCGAGCGCAGACAGGCCGATCAGTGCCGGGCCGAGTTGGTCGTTGATGTTGGCGACGGCTTTGGTGACGCCCTTGCCGAGGTAGCGCTTCTTGTCGTCGTCGCGCAGCTCGATCGCTTCGTGCTCGCCGGTCGAGGCCCCACTCGGTACGGCGGCGCGTCCTAGACCGCTGTCGGTTTGAACCTCGGCTTCGACCGTGGGGTTGCCACGGGAGTCGAGGATTTCACGTGCGTTGACCTGTAGAATTTCGGGCATGCCGCGCGCTTAACATGGCCCCCAACACGCGGCGAGAGGCAGCCGACGGTGAAAACCGACGAAGCTTGGGCCCGCAATTTACAGCTTTCCGTGAGGCCGCCAAGATCGCCAAGGTTACCAAAATCGCCAAGTGCTCAGCCCGACCGATCGCACGAGTCGCACCGTTGAAACACGCGGAATTTGAGCGTTAGCACTGCGCGGCGAGGGACGCATTGTTCACGACTCTTCGCGAACTATCCGTGAAGCGCCGCTTTCATGACGAGAACAGCCCCACCGAGTGAAACCCAAATCCCCTCTCCTCTCCCTTGGCGATCTTGGCGATCTTGGCGATCTTGGCGGCCTTCCGGGATCGGTCTTGGCGTTCTTTGCCGTGGTCAGGCCGCATGAGCCGTAGCCCAGCTATCGCGCGCTGGCGGGCGCGATCATGACGCCTTCCCAGACTTTGGCTTCGGTGAAGATGCGCACGAGTTCGCCGTCGACGTGATTGTCTTTCACTTCGAAGCCCAAGATATCGAGGGCTTTCTGCACGGGCACGGCGCGCTTGTAGGGGCGGTCGCTGGCGGTGAGCGCGTCGAAGATGTCGCTGATGCTCATCATCTTCGATTGCAAGGGGATCTCTTCGGCGCGGAGGCGATTGGGATAGCCGGTGCCGTTCAAGCGCTCATGGTGCGAGCCGGCGATGATGGCCACGCGCGAGAAGGTCTTGCCCCAGGGGATTTGCGACAAGAAGCGGTAAGTGTGCGACACGTGGCTGCGGATTTCGTCGAATTCTTCGGCGGTGAGCGAGCCGCGCATCACGCTCAGGGCCTTCACTTCGTCGGCGCTGAGCAGGGTCGACATTTCGCCGCTCAGGCGCACGTAAGATTGCCGGCCGAGCTCTTCGATGCGCTGAAAATTGCCGGCCGCGAGCAACGAGGGCTCGTTCGCTTGTTCGACGATTTGCCAAGCGTCCTCGATTTCGGCGCGTTTTTCCGCTAGTTCGCGATCGAGCGCGGCGAGCTCTGCGCTCGACGCGCCTCGGGTCATGGCTTGCATTTTCCGCTGCAAGATCTCGACTTCGAGCGTGCGGATCACGAACTCGAAGCGTTGTTGAATCGAGCCGACTTCGTGCGGGAACAATTTCTTGGCTTTGACCAAGACGTGCTCGCGCACGCCGATCTTGCCGAAGTCGTGCAGCACGGAGGCGTACTCGATTTCGCGCAGGTCTTCGCGTTGCCAGCGCACTTCGCGGTACGGGCCGGTGTCGGTGCGCTCGACGGCCGCGGCTAGGTTCACGGTCAGGTCGGCCACGCGCCGCGAATGGCCGCTCGTGGTCGGGTCGCGCGCTTCGATCGCGTCTACCGAGGCTTTCACGAAGCCTTCGAAAATTTTGCGGATTTCTTGGTAGAGGATGGCGTTTTCGAGCGCGATTCCGGCTTGCGCGGCGAGCGTGGCCACGAGCTGTTCGCTGCGCTCGTCGAAGGGCACCACGCCGCGCTCGAAGTCTTCGGGCGCGAGCAGCTTTTGCTTGGGCTCGCGCTTCTTGTTGATCAGCTGCAGTACGCCGATCACTTCGCCTTTGCTGGTGATCAGCGGCGTGACCAACATGCTACGCGTGCGGTAGCCGACCTTCTGGTCGAACGAGCGATCGAAGCCGAACGGTGAGCCCGCGGGCATGTCGTACACGTCGTCGATGCGCAGCGTTTTTTGTTCGAGCGCGACGTAGCCCGCCATGCTGCGCGTGCTGATCGGCATCGTGAACTCGCGCGAGTCGAACGAGACCGAGTCGTTTTGGCTGAGCTTGAAGTGCAATTGGCGGCGCGCGAGCACCGGGTCGTCGCCGTCGACCACGTACATGCTGCCGGCATCGGCGGCGCAGATGAAGCGCGCCTTTTCCAGGATCAGATCGAGTAGTTTGTCGATTTCGCGCTCGGTGGTGAGCGCGCGCGCGATCTCGATCAGCTCGCCCAGCTCGTAGCGGTAGCGCGTGAGCCACTTACCGCGGCTCTCGCTGCGCGCTTTGACGTCCATCAGCTCGAAGGCTTGGTGCAGCGCGACGAACACTTCTTCCGGCGCAGGCGCTTCCGAGAGCAGCGCGCACAAACCCAGGTTCAAGGCTTGGCTCAGATCTGCGTCCGTGGGCCGCCCGAGCAGGACCAAGCGCGCCTCGACGGAGGCGAGCAATTCCAAGTACGGGCGGAACAGATCGCGGCCCTTGTCCCAAACCGAGGCCGGCGCGATCAGCACCCGGTAGCCGGCGCGGCGGACCATGAGCACGAGTGGGTGCGGTCGGGTCACCGTGTCGCCGCTCTGGCCGGGGTGCTGCGCGAGCCACTCGGCCAGCGTTCCCAAACGGTCCAACGCGGCGCGTGCGCGCGGACTGAGCGCGCGGACTTCACTCATGGTTCGTGATCTCGGTCGCTCTCGCGCGCTCGTTCGCGTTGTAGCCGGCCATCCCGCGCTTGCTGCTCACGCTCGCGTTCGAGGCGGATTTTTTCGTCACGCTGCTCGTAGGCCACGACGATTTTTTGCACCAAGGGGTGGCGCACCACGTCGACGTCCGTGAACGCGCAGAACGAAATGCCGTTCACGCCCGTGAGCAGCTCGCGCGCCTCGCGCAGGCCGCTGCGCGCGCCGTGCGGCAAGTCCGTCTGCGTGATGTCACCGGTGACTACCGCTTTCGAGCCGAAGCCGAGGCGCGTGAGGAACATGCGCATCTGTTCGCTGGTCGCGTTCTGCGCTTCGTCCAAAATCACGAACGAGTCGTTCAGCGTGCGGCCGCGCATGAACGCCAGCGGCGCGACTTCTATCTGCCCGCGCTCGCGCAGCTGTTCGACCCGCTCGAACTCGAGCATGTCGTTTAGCGCGTCGTACAAGGGGCGCAGGTACGGGTTGACCTTTTCGGCCATATCTCCCGGTAGAAAGCCCAGTTTCTCGCCGGCTTCGACGGCGGGGCGGGCGAGGATGATGCGCTTGTAACGCTTCTGCATCAGCCCGGCCGCGGCCATGGCCATGGCTAGATACGTCTTGCCCGTGCCGGCGGGGCCGATGCCGAACGTCAGATCGTGAGTTCGAATGGCTTCGACGTACTGCTGCTGAGCCGCGCTCTTGGGCCGGATCGGCTTGCGCTTGGTGTTGACGATGATGGTCTCGTCGAGCAGCTCGGTGAGCGAGCGATTGGGATCCGCGCGCAGCCCGCGGATCGAGCTCACCACGTCGTTGGAGTTGATCTCGAAGCCTTTGCCGACGAGCTCGGCGGCATCGCTCACGAAGCGATGCGCGAGGCGAACGTCGTGCTCCGAGCCCTGAAAGTGAATCACGTTCCCACGCAGGCTCACTTCCGCGCCGCTCTGGCGCGCTACCTCCGCGAGCAAGCTCGACTGAGGCCCGGCGAGCAGCATCAATACCGAGGTATTGTCGACTTCGAAACGATCGGAAACGGACGTGTCGCTCATCGTGCTCGTGATTTGGACCTCCGGAAATCTATGCGCCGAGCATACGCCGATTCTCCTAACGTGAACGTGAACGTGCCCGTGCACGTGCCCGAGAAATCGTAAAAGGAAACCCTGTGACAGGAACGCACCTGTGCACGCGGGCGGCTGGGAGGCAGCCCCCAAGAAGGTGAAGTTGGAGCTCTATCTGGGGTTGCGAGGGACCGGGCGGGGAGGGGAGAGGGAGATCGGGCACGTTCACGGCCACGTTCACGTTGCCGAGGGAGAGAGCCGAACCGTCGGCCGGATGCCCGGATCTTGGCCCGGTGCGGACAACCCCGGTAACTCGTTCAGCGTCGATGAGACGGTTCGGGAAATACCTTGGGCTTGCGGCTGCGGCGGGCATCATTGCGGCGTTGGTGCCGGTGATGCGCGGCAAAGTGAGCTTGGAGAGTCCCTTGCGTCGGCTGGAGCGGAACGCGCAGGAGATGCCCAAGCTCGACGGGCTGGACTTGTTGCGGCTCGATTTGCGGCCGCAGCGGGTGATGGCGCCGCTCAGTGACGGGCGTATGGCGCAGCTCACGCTCGACCCCGTGGTGCAGCGGGCGGCGCGGGCGCAGATGCAAAAATTCCGGATCCCGGAGAGCGGCGTGGTCATGATCGAGGTCAAGACCGGGCGCGTGTTGGCCTACGCGAGCTACGTGAACGCGGCCGAGAAGTTCGATGTGAATGCGCGCGCGGAGGCACCCGCCGCCAGCGTGTTCAAGGTCGTGACCGGCGCGGCGCTGATCGAGCGCGCCGGGCTGAACTCCGAGACGGAGCAGTGTTATCACGGCGGAAAGAGCCGTATTTCGCCGGACGAGCTGGTCGACGATCCGATCCGCGACAAGTGGTGCGCAACGATTGGCGTGGCGCTTGGGCGCAGCTTGAACGTGGTCTTTGCGCGCTTGGCGCAGAAGCACCTGACCCCGGAAGACGTGACGGGCATGGCGGGCGCGTTCGGCTTCGGCGCGTCTTTGCCCTTCGCGGTGGCCAACGAGGCGCCGCAGATCGCGATCCCCGAGGATCCGCTGGAGTTTGCGCGCACCTCGGCCGGGTTCTGGAACACCACGCTCTCGCCCTTGGCCGCGGCCGAGCTGGCGCAGACAGTCGCCAACGGCGGCGCAGCGCTCGAGCCGCGCATCGTGGACTCGGTGTACAAAGGTCAAGAGCAGCTGTGGAAAGACGAGCGACCGCCGCGCGTGTTGCGGCGCGCCATCAAGCCCGAGACCGCGACCGAGCTGACACGCATGATGCGCCAGACTGTCGACAATGGTTCGGCGTTCAAGAGCTTTCACGACGAGCGAGGCACGCCGTACTTGCCGGGTATCCAAGTGGCGGGGAAGACGGGCACGCTCACGCGCTACAAGGACAACCGCTTTTACACGTGGTTCGTCGGCTTTGCGCCGGCCGACAAGCCCGAGGTCGCGATTGCCGCATTGGTCGTGAACAACCCGAGTTGGCAGATCAAGGGCGCGATGCTGGCACGCGAAGTGCTGCGCGCTTACTTTGCCAAGCGCGGCGCCAAGGGCGTTACGTCACCCAACTAGTTGGTGGAGTTTGCAACGCTGACACGAATGTCAGACGTTGTGCCGATCTCGGCCAATCGGGGTTTGTTCCGAATTGATTAAAACGCCGCCTCCGCGCGTCTAATTCCAGGCGCGGGTGAGGGGGTGCGCACGCTTGGCTCAGCCCTTGCAGCTCAGCTCGAACATGCGGGTGAATGGGTCGTGGGTGCTGTTGGGTGCGGTCGCACTGACGGCTTGCTCGTCGGAAGACTCCGCTTCGCGCGGGTTCGTGGGGCCGGCGCCTGGCATCGGACAGGGCGGAAGTCTTGGCGTGGGCAACGACCCTTCGGGTAGGGGAGGGAGTGCAGCCGAGCCCATCCCGCCGGAAGAAGAGGAGGCGCAAAGTTATCGCGCGCCGGTGGTCAGCGGTCGCTGGGTGTGGACCGCAAATCCCGATACGGGAAAGGTCGCGATCGTCGATGCCAAGAATTTTTCGGTGCGCCTCGCCGACGCCGGCATCGGCCCGACTTTTTTGAGCGCGCTGCCGACGAAAGCGGGCACCAGCAAAGCGCTCGTGATCAACGTCGGAAGCAAGGACGCGACGTTGCTCAGCGCGACGGCATCCGGCGCCGTGACTACCGTGGGTCCGATCCCACTCCAGGCTCAGGCCAACGCGTGGACGGTCAGCAAGACCGGCAAGTTTGCGCTCGCCTGGACCGACTCGCACACGTTGGCGGCCGACCCGACCGAGAATTTTCAAGAGCTGACCGTCGTCGATTTGCGTGGCGCTATGCCGGTGGCGACGCGCTTGGTCGTGGGGCTCGTGCCCTCGCGGGTGTTCATCGACGAAGCCGAGCAGCAGGCGTACGTGGTCTGTAAATCAGGCATCAGCGTGCTCGATTTAGCGTCGAAATCGGGACCGCGCGTGCTGCGGGAGACGGCCGTTTCAGAAGACCCCCTGCACGAAGACGTGTCCTCGCGTGATGTCTCGGTCATGCCGGATGGTTCGTACGCATTCGTGCGCCACGAAGGCAGCGCCGTGATCACGCTGGTCGAGCTGGAGACCGGTGCTTTGAGTTCGGTCACGTTGTCCGGCCCCGTCACGGATCTCGATCTCGTGTCGGACGCGAAGTCGGCGTTGGCCGTGGTGCGTGGTATCGCGACGCCGCCGGAAGAGGGCCAAGCCGGTGCGGGTGGCGAGGGCGGGGACGGCGCGAGTGGCGCCGCGGGGGAGAGCGCTACGCCGGACACTGCCGGCGCGCCGGGC
>Ga0247757_10001414_pt1 | contig 15983 bp, 20 predicted proteins | sample UWRJL126311R4_FD_180929 | JGI IMG/M metagenome (GOLD analysis project Ga0247757, IMG submission 180929) | Plant litter microbial communities from Arlington Agricultural Research Station in Wisconsin, United States - UWRJ-L126-311R-4 | ecosystem: Environmental > Terrestrial > Plant litter >... | reverse complement strand
CAGGAACGGGTTCTCGGCGCCGGCCAGCCCGTCGGTGCCGACCTCCGTGCGATAGCGCCGCAGCAGGCCGTCGTGCGACAGGTCGGCCTCGATCGCGGCGACGGTGCCCAGCATCCGCGGGTCGTCGGCGGTCAGGTAGCCGATGTCGGAGAGCGTCAGCAGGGAGGCGTCGACCTCGTGCGTTCCGTAGTACTGGGTGTACGTGCCGCGTTCGGCGTCCCAGCCCTTCTCCTCGATCTCGGCGCGCAGCCGGTCGCGGTGCCGCTCCCACTTGTCGTCGGGACCGGCCAGTCCGTGCTCGCGCACCCCCGCGATCCCGCGGTCGAAGGCGGCCCACATCATCGCGCGCGACTGTGTGAACATCCGCTCCGGACCGCGCATCTCCCAGATGCCGTGGTCCGGCTGGTCGACGACCGACTCGAGGAAGTCGAGGATCGCCACCTGCAGCGCCCAGGAGAAGCGGTCCTCCTGGATGCCCACGCGCCGCGCGAGGTCGAGCGCGAGCATGACCTCGCCGAAGATGTCGCCCTGGAACTGCAGGTACGCGGCGTTGCCGACCCGCACGGGAGCGGAGTCGCGGTAGCCCGGGAGGGTCGGGACCTCCCACTCCTCCAGGCGGCGCTCCCCGGCGATCCCGTACATGATCTGGACGTCGCCCGGGTCGCCCGCGATCGCGCGCAGCAGCCAGTCGCGCCAGTGGTGCACCTCGGCGTCGAAACCGCCGTGCTGCATGAGGGCGTTGAGGGTCAGCGACGCATCGCGGAGCCACACGTAGCGGTAGTCCCAGTTGCGGCCGCCGCCGACGAGCTCGGGGAGGCTCGTCGTCGCGGCCGCGACGATGCCGCCGGTGTCCTCGTCGGTCAGCGCCCGCAGCACGAGGAGCGAGCGCTCGATCGCGTCGTGGTACTCGGCCACGTCGTCGTGCCCGGTGGGTTCGCCGCGCCACTCGCGCCACCATGCGTCGGTCTCGGCGATGCGCTCGTCGACCGGGATCGGCTCCGGCGGCTCGCGGTGCGCGGGGAACCAGGTGAGCACGATGTCGACGGTCTCGCCGGCCGCCACGTCGAACTCGGCCACGTGCGCGTGGTCCGTGGGATCCATCGCGGGACCGCGGACGATCACCGAGTCCGGGCCGGCGACGGCGACGAGGGCACGGCCGCCCTTCTCCTCGACCTGCCGCACCCACGGGATGGCGTCGGCGTAGCCGAAGCGGATGCGGAGCTCCTCCCGCATGCGGACGGTGCCGCTCACGCCCTGGATGCGCCGGATGACGTCCGGCCGCCGATGCCCCATCGACATGAGATCGACGACGGTCACCTCGCCGTCGGCGGTGCGCCAGCGCGTCTCGAGCGTGAACGTGCCGTCGCGATACGACCGCGAGACCGTCGCGTCGGCATCGGTCGGCGCGACCCTCCACATGCCCTGCTCGTCGGAGCCGAGGATCGCCCCGAACGTCGAGGGGGAGTCGAACCGCGGCAGGCAGAGCCAGTCGATGCAGCCGTCGCGGCCCACGAGGGCGCCGGTGTGGCAGTCGCCGATCAGGGCGTAGTCCTCGATGGCCTGGGGCATCCCCTCATGCTCCCAGAGGGGCGCTCAGTTCGCGCGCTCGGGGGCGACCTCCGGCTCGTTCCCAGCGGAGTCCCGGCGACGGCGGTCGAGCGCCCACGCGCGGATGCCGGCGACGATCGAGGCGATGATCACGACGCCCGCGACCGCGTACGAGACCGGGCGCACGGTCGGGTTCGACGCCGCGAAGTAGCCGATGACGGTGATGAGCACGCCCCAGCTGAAGGCGCCCACGATGTTCGCGGTCAGGAACCGCCAGTACGCCATCCCGCCGATGCCCGCGATCGGCGGCACGAACACGCGACCCCAGGGGATGTAGCGGCCGATGACGACCGACCACCAGCCGAAGAGCTCGTAGAACCGCTCCGTCCTGCGGACGGCGCCCTGGATCCAGCGCCCCTTTCGGCGGATGAGGTACGGACGTCCGAGCCGGCGGCCGAGCACGAATCCGACCTGGTCGCCGAGGACCGCCGCGACCGCGACGCCGGCGGCCAGGATCCAGATCGAGATCCGGTCGGGCAGCAGCCCCGCGACGATCCCCGCCGCGAACAGCAGCGAGTCGCCCGTGATGAACGGGAGCACGATGCCGACGAGCAGCGCCGTGCCGATGAAGACGAGCCCCCACACGGCGAGGTAGAAGAGGATCGGGCCGACCTGCGCGAGCAGGTCCTCGAGCTGATGGGTCATCGGACCGCACTCGAGTTAGGCATGCCTAAGTGTACGAGGCGGGACACGCCGCGCGTCCGGGGGCGCCGTGACCCCCGTCGGAGGGGCACGGCCCGTAGACTCCGCACCATGGAGAGGACGCCGAGCGCACAGCTGCGGCGTCGGACCAGCCTCACCCCGGCCCTCGGCGTCGTGACCCTCGTGCTGCTCGGGGTCGCCACGTTCGGGATCGGCACGATCGCCGCGTCGCCGCATCCGGTCTCGGCGGTGCAGCCCGCGGCCACGCCGACGGAGCCCGTGCCCGTCGCGACGACCGCCGCTCCGACACCCGCGCCGACGCCCACCGCGTCCGTGCCGACGGCGCCCGACCCGACGCAGGCCGACGCCGATCAGGCCGCGGCGGATGCCGCGGCGAAGAAGGCGGCGGAGGCCGCCGCCGCACGGGCGGCGGCGAAGGCCGCGGCGCAGCGGGCCGCGCAGCAGTCCGCCGCCCAGCAGGCCGCGCAGCAACAGCAACAGCAGCAGCCGGGCCAGACGGTCGCTCCGCCCGCGCCGGTCGACTCCGGCTCACCGAGCCCCGACCCGAGCCCGTCGGATTCGGACGGCTCCTCGGGCTGCACTCAGCCGCCGGCGACGCCCGACGGCTGCTCGACGGCGCAGTCCTGAACCGGACCACGCACCGGCCTCACCAGATGCCGGGGACGAGCCGCTTCCGTCCCGCGCTGTAGCGCCGGTAGGCGTCGCCGAGCCCCGCCAGCAGCGCCTCCTCCTCGATCCGGATCCGGAACGCGATGGCGGCGATCGGCGGCACGACCACGACGATCAGCGCCAGCCAGTCGCCGAGCGCGAGCCCGGTCCCGAGGAACACGAGCAGCAGGCCCGTGTACGACGGATGCCGGACCACCCGGTACGGCCCGCGATCCACGACCTCCTGCCCCGCGCGCACGCGCACCTCGACCGTGAACGCGCGCCCCAGGACGACGACCGCCCACACCCGCAACGCGATCCCGAGGGCCATCAGCACGACGCCCACGGCGAAGAACGCCCACCGCCCGACCGGGATCGCGAAATCCCCCGACCGCGCGAGGAACAGCGCCGCCGCCATCGACCCGAGCAGCACCACGATGAGCACCCCGTAGCTGACCCGCTCCCGCGCCGGTGCGCCCTCCGCGTTGCGCTGCGACGCGATCCGGATGCCGCCCTCGACGACCACGTAGATCACGAGCAGCGCGCCGAAGACGATCCTCGCGGCGACGAGCTCGTAGGGGATCGGGATCACGTGCGGAAGGTGGGACTCGAACCCACACGCCCGAAGGCACAGGAACCTAAATCCTGCGTGTCTACCGGTTTCACCACTCCCGCGCGACGTTCAGCCTAGGACGGAGGCCGACCTCACTTCCCGAAGAGCCCCTCGCCGTGCCCGTGCACCGCCGCGTACGCCTCGCGGTAGGTCTGCGGGATCGGCTCGCCCGGCGCGTACTCGGCGAGCAGCAGGGTGAGCAGCCCGATGCCGGGCGGGGAGAGCGGGCGGTCGTCGTCGCCGTCCGCGGTCGGGTCGACCGACTCCGGGTTCGGCGGCGAGTAGAGCGGGAACGTCGTCGGCCACGTCGACGGATCGCGCGGCGCGTCGAGCGTGAACGCGTTCTCCATGGTCGGCGCGTGGCGGTCGCGCGCCGTGAGGGCGGGGAGCCCGAACCGGTCGCAGAGCGTCTTGATCACCGAGCCGTGGTGCATCGTGTCGTTGATGACCGTGCGCGCAGGGGTGTACGCCGAGACGACGACCGCCGGCACCCGCACGCCGAGGCGGTCGAAGCGGAATCCCATCTCGGCGTCCTCGTGGCCGCCGGGCGGGGTCGCGGCCGGCGGTGGCACATGGTCGTAGGTGCCGCCGTGCTCGTCGAAGGTGATGAAGAGCGTCGTGTTGAGCGCGTTCGACCCCGTCGGCGAGGCGCTCTTGCGGATCGCGGTGTAGATGTCGTGCAGCAGCGCGTCGCCGGCCCGCACGTCGGAGATCCCGCCGCCCTCGATGATCGTCCCGTCGTCGTCGAGGCGCGTCGCCGGGCCGACCGGCGGGTGCATGTCGTTGTGGTCGTACAGCAGCCGCGGTTCGATGAAGCTGTAGGCCGGGAGCTGGCCCTTGGCCGCGTCCTCGTAGAAGCGGGACATCGTCCGGAAGTTCGTCTTCCAGCGCTTCCGCGTCTGCGGGGCGTGCAGGAGGCCGGTGAGCGAGATGAGCTGCCGCTCGTCGTAGTAGACGCACCAGTCGACCTTCGCCTCGTCGAGCCGGTTGAAGATGGTGTCGCCGGTGTTCTTCTCGGGGTCGACCCATTTGCCGGCGCCCGGGTTGAATCCGTTCGTCACGAAGCCGTGCGACGTCGAGGCGTGGAAGAACGAGCGGTTCGGGAACGTCTGCGACGGCACCGCGCAGTGCCAGTGGTCGTAGACCGCGAACTCGCGCGCGAGCATCGACAGCACCGGCATCATGTCGGGCGAGAACGACCCCATGATCTGGCGGACGTCGTCCGGCTCCGGAGCACGACCGCCGTGGTCGGCACGCCACTTGTCCACGTAGTCCTGCAGGAATCCGGACATCGTGGGCTTCGTGCCCGCGGCCGGCGCGTTGAAGGGCGGCCGCAGCTCCGGGATCCGGTGGTCGACGTTCGCGGCCGGCTCGATCGTGCCGAACAGTTGCGTGTTGACGAAGGGGTACTCCTCGCCCGGGTCGGGGTCGGGGCTGCGCATGACGCGGTCCGTCGGCCCGGAGTAGGTGTGCACCGGGACCTCGAGGCCGTCGCTCGTGCGGTTCGAGAGCTGCTTGCCCTCGACGCCCTCGAAGCGCTGCCCCTCGGGCACCGGCTCCGTCGAGGGCCCGTAGAGGTAGCCGAGCAGGTTGTCGAACGAGCGGTTCTCGAACATGACCACCACGAGGTGGTCGAAGCCCCTGCCTCCGACGCGGTTCGGGATCGCGGGCACGGGTGCGCGCAGCGGCGTCTCGGGGGTGGGAGGCCGGCTCGCCGCCATCCCGGCCGCACCGCCCGCCGCACCGACGCCGAGCCCGGCCGCGCCGATGCCCGCCGCGCGCAGGAATCCGCGGCGCGAGGTCCGGCCGTCGTCGGCCCGATCGCCCCCGGTACGGTGCTCGGCGTCGTGCTCCGCGTCGTCGGTGGAGCGCACGTCGTCGTCCATCTCCCGACCCTAACCCGCGGCCGTGGCCGCGGCCCCGCCCGGTCACCGGTCCCGATCGTGCCGCCCATCGCATCGAACGAGGCGACGCGAGCGCGCATGATGTGGGGATGGCGCGCATCGTGTGGCTCGTGGTCGTCGTCGCGATCGTCGCGTCCGGCGTCCTGGTGTCGGTGCTCGCGCAGCCGACGCGCACGTCGGCTGCCCGCAGCGCGTCGGGGCCGCTGCCCGCGGAGCTCGTCAGCGAGGTCGAGTACGGCTGCGTGCAGCGCAGCGGCCTGCTGCGGTTCGGCAACCTGAGTGTGCAGGTGGCGCTGCAGGCCGGACGGATGGAGGGCTTCGTGAACCGCGCCGATCCGGCGCCGGCGGCGTCCGCCGATCCCGGCGGTGCCGTCTCCTCGTTCCCCGGCGGCACGCGGCGTGCGACCGCGACCGAGGCGCAGACGGCGACGGTGCGGCGGTTGCTCAACGACTGCCTCGGGCGTGAGCGTCTCGAGCCGCCGGCGTCGGTGCGGCCGGGCGGCGCGGCCGCGCTGCGGCTCTACCAATACCACCTGACGGTCTACTGGCCGTGCCTGCGCGCGCACGGTGCGGACCCCGGACCGGTGCCGCCGTTCAGCCGCTACTTGGCCGCGTCGGAGGTGGCGCGGCTCGTGCCGTTCCAGAAGGGATTCCAGGGCTCCGACACGCGGGCGCTCGCCGCCGCGCGGGCCTGCACCTTCGAGCCGGAGGCCCTCCGCGATCCCGCGGGATGACGCCTACTTGGGGCTGTCGTACCCGCCGCGGATCATCGAGACCATCGCGCCGACCAGCAGCACGCCTCCGACGACGCTCGTGGCGATGATGACGATTCCGACGATCAGCATCGATCGGCTCCTTCGGCTGGGGATCTGGGTCGTGGACGATCCTCTCAGCCCGCGGGGTCCGGCACCAAGCGCATCGCGCGGCGAGCGTCGACACGGCGCTGTGGACAACGCGCCCGCGCGGGAGCGCCAGGTCGGCAGACTGGCGCGCGTGACGGACGCGGTCGGGCTCATCACCGGACGCGTGCGCGACCGGGTGCGGGGCGAAGGGCTCGACCTCGGTGCCGGTGGCGCGCGGGCCGGCGACGTTGTGCGCGAGGAGGTCCGCCGCTACAGCGAGCACGCCCTCGGCGGCTCCGTCCCCCTGCTGGAGGACGAAGACCTGGTCGCCGGCCAGGTCGTCGCCCGGCTCATCGGCTTCGGCGAGCTGCAGCCCTACCTCGACGATCCGGAGGTCGAGGAGCTGTGGATCAACGCGCCCGACCGCATCTTCATCGCGCGCGACGGCGTCTCGGAGCGCGTGCCGCTGACCCTCACCGAGACCGAGGTGCGCGACCTCGTCGAGCGGATGCTGCAGTCCACGGGTCGCCGCGTCGACCTGTCGTCGCCGTTCGTCGATGCGTCGCTCCCGGACGGGTCGCGACTGCACGTGGCCATCCCCGACATCACGCGGCGGCACTGGGCGGTCAACATCCGCCGCTTCCGGCGCGGGATGCGCGACCTGCGCGAGCTGGTCCGGCTCGGCTCGCTCACCGCCCAGGCGGCCGAGTTCCTGCACCTGTGCGTGCGGACCGGACAGAACATCCTCGTCTCGGGCGCGACGCAGAGCGGCAAGACCACCCTGCTCGGCGCCCTGCTCGCCTCGGCGAGACCGGAGGAGCGGATCGTCACCGTCGAGGAGACGTTCGAGCTCTCGCTCGGTGCGTCCGACTGGGTTGCGCTGCAGTGCCGTCAGCCATCGCTTGAGGGAACCGGCGAGGTCACCCTGCGGCGCCTCATCAAGGAGGCGCTGCGGATGCGGCCCGACCGGCTGATCGTCGGCGAGGTGCGCGAGGCGGAGGCGCTCGACCTGCTGATCGCTCTGAATTCGGGGTTGCCGGGCATGTGTTCCCTGCACGCGAACAGCGCGAGCGAGGCGCTGCGCAAGCTCGGCACGCTCCCGCTCCTCGCGGGTCGCAACATCGACGCGGCGTTCGTCGTGCCGACGGTCGCCGGATCGATCGACATCGTCGTGCACGCCGAGCTCGAGCGCGGCGGGCGGCGGCGCGTGCGCGAGATCGCCGCCGTCTCGGGCGAGGTCGGGGTCGATGGGCCGGCGTCGGTGCCGCTGTTCGAGCTGCGGGAGGGCGAGCTCCGCCCGACCGGCGAGCTGCCGCGGCGTACCGCGAAGTTCGCGCACGGCGGCGTCGACCCGGCGGTCATCCTGCGGGGTGCCGCATGAATCCGGCCGCTGTCGGGGCGGGGCTGCTGTTCGGGGCGGGAGCCGTGCTCGTCGCGTCGCCCTGGCTGTGGCCGCGGGGGGCGGGAGCCGCGCGGCGGTCGCGACGTCCGGCCAGCGGGAGCCTGGCGGTGCTGCTGCGGCAGGCCGGCATGCCGCGCGTCGCGCCCTCGGTCTTCGTGACGCTCGGCGTCATCCTCGGTCTGGCGGTCGCGGCCGTCACCGTCGCGCTGAGCGGCGTGTGGGGGTTGGGCGCGGCGATCGGCTTGCTCGCGGGCGTCCTGCCGACCGTCGCCGTGACGGGCCGGGCCCGTCGTCGGCGGCGCGCGATCCGGGCGGCGTGGCCCGACCTGGTCGACCATCTCGTCGCGAGCCTCCGGGCCGGCGTGCCGCTCGCGGTCGCGGTCGGTGCGCTCGCCCAGGCGGGCACGCCCGAGACCCGGGCGGCCTTCGCCGAGTTCGAGCTGCGCGTGCAGGCGACCGGGGTCATGGGTCCCGCGCTCGACGAGCTGAAGGACGCGCTCGCCGATCCGGTGGGCGACCGCGTGGTCGAGACGCTGCGGCTCGCGCGCGAGGTCGGCGGCACCGAGCTGCCCTCCGTGCTCCGCACCCTCGCCGCCTCGCTGCGCGCGGACGCCGCCGTGCGCTCGGAGGCCGAGGCGCGCCAGTCGTGGGTCGTCATCGCCGCGCGCCTCGGGGTCGGGGCGCCGTGGGCGGTGCTCCTGCTGATCGCCTCGCGGCCGGAGGCGGCGGCCGCCTACAACTCGGCCGGCGGCCTCGCGCTGCTCGGCGGCGGCCTCGTCGTGACCGTGGTCGCCTACCGGCTCATGCTCGCACTCGGGCGGCTGCCCGAGGAGAGGCGGTGGTTCGCGTGAGCCCGTGGATCGCGCTCGCCGTCCCGGCCGGCATCATGCTCGGTCTCGGGCTGTGGACGCTCGTCGCCCTCATCCCGCGGGTCGGCGCGCCCCGCCTGTCGTCGCGGATCGCGCCCTACGTGGCGGCGGTGTCGCCCGCGGCCCGGGAGCTCGTGCGCCGGCGCCCGGCCGAACCCGTCTCGGCGATGGGGGAGCTGCTGCGACCGCTCGCGGACGGGTTGCAGCGGGGGCTCTCAGGCATCCTGGGCGGCGACGAGTCGGTCGAGCGGCGGCTGCGGCAGGCCGGATGGACGATGCCCGTCGCGCGGTTCCGGTCGCGGCAGCTGATCGGCGGCGCCATCGGAGCGGCCGTCGGGGCGGGGCTCGCCACCGTGCTGCTGCGGCTCACCGCGCTGCCGGTGCTCGCAGCGATCGTCGTCGCGGTCGTGGCCGCGGCGGTCGGGCTCCTCGCCCCGGAGCAGCTCCTCGCCCGCGCGGCGCGTGCGCGTCTCGCCCGGATGGCGGCCGAGTACCCCACCGTCATCGAGCTGCTCACCCTCGCGCTCGCCGCGGGCGAGGGCGTGCTCGACGCTCTCCGGCGGGTCGCGCGGGTCGGATCCGGCGAGCTGGCCCGCGAGCTCGGGATCGTCGTGGCCGAGGTCAACGCGGGCGTCCCCCTCGCCGAGGCGCTCACGCGGCGCGCGTCCCTCATCGGGCTGGCGTCGCTCACCCGCACCGTGGATCAGCTCGTCGCGGCGCTGGACCGCGGCACGCCGCTCGCCGACGTGCTCCGCGCCGAGGCGCAGGACGCCCGCGACGAGTCGAAGCGCGCGATCCTCGAGGCGGCCGGCAAGAAGGAGGTCGCGATGCTCAGTCTCCGTGCCTGGTGTGCTCGCGTTCGACTTCCAGATCGAGGCCAAGGCCGCGTGACGGATCCGCTCGCGGGCATCCGTCCGCGGGCTCCACCCGGCCCCAGCAGGGGCAACCAGGAAAGCAGGAAACGAAGATGACGGATTACAAGAAGGCGTGGAGCGACTACCTCGCCGCCGCCCAGGACGCGGTGAAGTTCACCGATCCGAACTGGACGAACACCGCGATCACGCGGGAGCGCTACAAGCGCCTGACCGCCGCCCGGAAGGCGCTGGCCGCCGTTCTGCCCCCTCGCTCCGAGCAGGGCGCGGCGAACGACGCAGGGCAGGCCGAGGCCCTGGCGCAGCTCGCCGTGACGAACGCTGACTCCGCGGCCGTCGCGAACAACGAGTGGGCCAAGCTCAAGTCGATGCTCGACTCGGGCCGCAACCTCGCCCAGCTGATCAGCAACGCCGACCGGCGGCGGCTGTCTGCGGTCCTCGACCACCTGGACGCGGACCTCGCACCGGGCAGCGAGGATCCCGAGGGCGTGCGCGCCGAGATCGAGGGCCGCGTGCTCTCCCGCCTCGCGGAGCTCGGCGACGAGAAGGCCCAGCAGGTGCAGCAGGCGGCGGTGGTTGCTACTCACGAGAACGCCTGGCGGCAGGTGATCGAGCAGGGCACCCGCGGCGAAGTCAATATCCCCGCGCGAACCGCTCTGCGCAGAGCATCCACCGACGAGTACGAGGCGGCGTTCCCCGACTCGAACGAGTCGGATGCGATGCGCGAGGCGATCGCCCACCTGGACCGGCTCGCACCGAGCCTGGCGGAGGCCCCGAGTGGCGACGCCTCCGCGTAGCTGGACCGCTGAGGACGATAAGACCCTGGCCGAACTTCACGGCCAGGGCTTGTCCCTCCACGCGATCTCGAAACAGATGGGCCGAGCGAAGCGCACCATCAGTGACCATGCCGCGAAAGCGGGGCTTTCGTTCGACCGAGCCGCGACCGAGCGGGCCACGGCCGCATCCGTGAAGGACGCAAAGTCCCGCCAGGCGAAGCTCAAGCTCGACATTCTGACCGAACTCGAACGGGCACGGGAGAGATTCGGTCAGGCCGTGACCCCCCGTGACTTCCAGGCGGTCGGGCAGGGGTTCGCTTCGGGCATGCGAGCGCTCGCTGACCTCGCCCGGATCGCCCCCGACGACGGCGGGCTGGAACACGCCCAGAGCGTGCTCGGTCGGATCCTCGTCGCGATCGAACTGAGCCTGGTCGACGGCGGGGCGAAGCTGCTCAACCCGGTGAGGATGGCCGACCCCGAGACCGGGGAGACGGTGCTCGTGCACACCGAGGGCGAGTGGTTCGACCTGCGCCAGAGGCAGATCGAGGAGGGGTTCAAATGATCGAGCCGATCGACTTCCCCCGAGCCTTCCGGTTCGGCACCGTCGATGTGTCTGGGTGGACCCAGACGCTGGCCGTCTCGCGGGAGCGGGACGACGACGGGTCCGAGTTCTGCATCTGCTGGGTCGGGCTGGTTGACCTGGTGGAGAACGACGGCGGTGGCTGGGTTCCCGAGGAGGGCGCGGCGCTTGGGTACACGCCGCACGGTTCACAGGTAGTCGCGATCGAGTGGCGAGACCTGATCGGCGATGCAGCGATCGAAGGACAGCGGAAGAGGCCGGGCCACTCCCTGGAGTCGACCGCTCGCTACGGACAGCGGGTGGCCGTCTGGGCTACGACCTGTCTGCCGCTGGTGGATGCTGCATTCGACCGGGGAGCCACGTTCGAGCAGATGATCGTCCTCGCCGGCGAGCAGGTCGACGCCATGCTGATCGCGATGTACCCGGACGACGAGGTGACTCGTGAGGCGGATGTGCATTGGCTGTTCGTGGCGCTTGGTCTCCTCTGGGTGGAGGAGGACATCAGGCGCGAGCAGGCGTCAGCGGTTTAGCGCGGTCGGGAGACCGTGCGCGGGGCTGGGTCCGGGATGGGCTCGGCCCAGCCGTATCTCCTCGACGCTCGGTGGGGTCTCCCGTGACGTCAGAGAGCCGGGCCGGGCTCGCGCCCATCCACAGGCTCTCAGGTCGCGGGAGAGCCGTCTGTGCCCGCGTCATATATTGCGCTAAGAATGGCTCACTAACAAAGGAGCACGATTGGGCAAGCGGAGAGCCGCAAGAGAGCGAATGGCTCGTATCCGGCTGCTCAGCGTGGAACTCGACGCCACCCGCCTGGCCGCGTCCGAGCGAAAACGGTCCATCGACACCAAGTCGTCGTTCATAGTTGTCGCGGCAGGCGTGTTGGCAAGCGCGACCTTCACCGGGCTCGTGACATCAAGGGCTTGGTACTTGGGCTTCATCCCGTTCGTATTGACCCTGGCAAGCATCGTCGCAGCAGTGGTAGCGCTGTGGCCCCTGCCGACATGGGCACCGTCGGGGCGGCTCCTGGTGGACGAGTGGGTCGAGAACTGCAAGGGTCCCGAAGCCCTGGAGGACTACCTCTTGGAAGTCAAGGCCGAAGAGAACAGGCACCGGGACAATCGAAATCAAAAGCAAGGCACCGCAACCAAAGTGGGCTTCGTCCTGCTCATCCTGAGCCTCTCAGCGTCACTCGCGGTCGCGGGTCTCAACGCCGTAACACCGAAGGGACAGAACCTTGGCCAAGTCTTCGGACCAAACCCCGCCGCCACAGTTCCCCCCACCCAAACGCCCTGACGTAAAAGCAGTGGGCAAGTCCTTGATTCACGAGGACCGTTCGGATGGCGATGAGTATCGAGGGGACGACTCTGATGGCTGAGAAAGACAAGACGCCTCCACCTTCGAAGAAACCCCCGAAGCGTCCGGACGTGAAGGCGGTCTTGAAGAGCTTGATCGCCTCTGGCGGGTTCAACAAGGAGCAGTCGATCAACGGCAAGGAGGACGGCGATGGGAAACGATGACGACCAGCCGGAGCCACCGCCGGAGCGACCGCCGGTGGAGAAGGTCTTCAAGCCGTTGACGGAGAGCAAGAAGCCGCCGAAGACGAGCTAATCCATGGGTGAACTGATCGAGGGCCAGTGGGGAGACCCCGAGGACCTCGGGGTGTTCATGCCCAACTGCCCCAACGACCTTGTGCCGATGGAACCGGACGAGCAGGCGTGGCGTTGCCCCGAGTGTGGCCTCGTGAGCCTTTAGAGGTTGTTCCGCATCCAGTCTGTGACGCTCGACGGGATGCTTTGAGTCGCCCAGCCGTGGCCACCCACGGGCACCACCACCACGTCGTCGTTGGCGTCGACGTGCTTCTTGATTCCGTCTCGGAGCTCGCCCGCCGTGAGCGAGGTCTTGACGAAGAAGCTGCTCTTGAGCGGCGTGGCCCACGAGTCGTGGGACTTGAGGTACTTGATCAGGTCGTCGTAGTCCTGACCGGTCTTGTTGAGGTCGTAGTTGACCCAGTGCACTGCCATGACAACTCCTTGGGGGTAAGCGGATTTGGGTGAGCTGACGCTAGCGCTGACTACTGACGTTTCGACAGGTTCCGTTGTGTGAGGGGAACGTCGGCACTCCTGGCGACACCTTGTCCAGAATGTGAGTCCACCCTGGCGCGTCCTTCAGGCTCGGGTGGGCAAAACCTAAATATGCTCAGCGCTGTGAAGGTGTTTATTAGCTGGTCAGGGCCTCGCAGCCAACTACTTGCCGATGCTCTGCGCGAGTGGATCCACGACGTTGTACAAAGCGTCGAATGCTTCAGTTCGACCGAAGACATCCGCGCTGGCCAGCGCTGGAACAACGAAATCAACTCCTGGCTAAACGACACTGACTTCGGTGTTCTGTGCGTCACTCAGGAGAACGTGACGTCACCTTGGCTCAACTTCGAAGCGGGGGCACTGGCAAAGAAGATCAACGACGACGCGCGAGTCGTCCCCGTGACCCTCGGGTTTGCACCTGCGGCGCTAGACGATCCCCTCAAACAGTTCAACGGCGTTCGAGCGGACAAGCCGGGGATCTTGAAGCTGATTGATTCCATTGTCGAATCATCGAAGGCGACGATTGACGTCAGCAAGGCGTTCGAGCGTTGGTGGCCGGACCTCGAAGCGAAGATCGAAAGCATCCCGGACGCCGAGGACCAAGTCGAGGCACCAGCTCTGCCGGAGGTCCCAGACATGTTCTCCGACATCATGGCTTCGATGCGAGGTCTGACCAACGAGATGCGGGACCTCAGTCGATGGGTTGCGCGACCTCAGTCAGGCCGCATGACTAACGAAACGCGGGCAATGGCACGGGTCCTCGCTCGGGAGGAAGCGCTACGCGACGACGTCGCCCACGGTGTTTCCGGTGCATTGCAGTATCTCCAGCGGCAAGCACGCGAAGAGATCGCAGAGTCACAGAGGCGTAGAGGCGAGGAAGCCGTCCAGCGAGTGTTGGACGAGCAGGGCGACCGCAGACTTTATGGGCCCGACGATCCGGAGGAGCGCTCCTAGCGATTAGACGAGCCCTGCTTTCCGGCCCGCCTCGATCAGGTGAGACACAAACGCCGAGCACGTCACCAGCATGTACTTGGCGAGGGCTTGGTCGACCTCGGCGGGGTCGATCCCACCGTGCCGAATGCCATCGGCATCCGAAGTCCAGCCATACATCTGAGACCAGGCACCCTTTAGTGCCGGGTGGATAGTGACGCCAGCGGCCTCCAACTTTTTGAGAGCGGCGCCGAGCGTACCCTCGGTCGTGAAGGTCTTACACACGGCCTCGACCGCCGAGATCGACTCCTTCACGGAGTTCGGATAGTCAGGCGTCTGGCGGTCAGACAGCAGATCGAGAGCCTGTTCCAGATGCTTGTGTGCTCCGGCAAGATCCTCGGTGTCGGAAAGCGCGGTGGCCACGGCGTCGATGGAGACTGCAGAGTCGATAGGGGTGATCTTCGACTCGATGAACCGATACCCGACTAGATACTGTTCGAACACCTTGTTGAAGGCGGCTGTCGCGTTCTCAACGAGCGAGCCCGCCCGAGCATCCTGCAACCGTGAGACGTAGCCGATCAGCGCCTCGATCAGGTCGAGCGTGTTGAACCATTCCTCGCCAGTGATGTCGACCTTGATTCGACGCCAGACGTTGCTCGCGCCCGGATATTCGTCCGCCGCTTGGTGCCACTCCTGCTGCCAGATGGACCGCAGCATTTGACCCTGAACAGAGGCGGATAGCGTGGTGTCTGCGGCGCGCTTGATCGCCTCAGCGGCATTCCAGAGCGCAGTTCGCGTGTCCTCATCCAACTCGTCGGACTGGACGAGGCTCCGAGTCTCTCGGTACCCCATGCGCTCTGCGAAACCTGCCATAGCGCCCAGGTTACTGAGAGCCACGGACTTGTTTCGGACGCAAACGCCGTGCTCTCCTGGGGGCGGTCGTCGGACTGATCTCCGCCTTCCATCTGTTGGATCACGCTCGACCCTCGCCTTGGTGGCGGGGGTCGAGTCGTATCCGGGTGGGGGATTGCCCCGGCGGGGATCCGTGTGGTCCGATATTGGTCCAGCAGCACCAAGTGCGCGGGTCACAGAAGGAGCACCCAGTGCCCGAAATCAAGATCGCAGGCTCCGCGCCGGTCGAATCACTCGACCCGGAGTACCTCGCAGAACTCACCATCCACCAAGCGCACGGCGCGACCGAGACCGACCTTCGGGCGCTCGTTGACGCAGCCCGCGCCGAACTCGGGGAGGTGTCCGAGTGGTCGGCCACCTGGACGCCCTGGTTCGGGGAACATGCCGAGACCCCGGAACAGACCGCTCTCGGCGGCGCGCGCCTCACGCTGACCTTCCGCGCCCCGAACCGCAAGGACGGTCGGGAGCGACCCCGGTTGGCACTCCTCGCGGTGCAGCGTGTGAATGGTGGCCGGGGGGCTCGCCACGATCGCTTGAAAGCCCGGTTCGTTCGAAACTTCACCGCGCCCGAGGGCTGATGTTGGGGAGACCTGGCGGTCTCCACCTGTATGGCTATCTGAGGAAGTCCGGCACATCCGTCTCGGAGTCGTCGCCGGGCTCCTCCACCTCGTCCACGTCTTCGAGCTCGTCAAACAGAGTGACCGAGGTTAGATCGTCGGGTGCTGCCTCGTAGGCGAGGAACTCAGCGACGGCATCCAGCTCAGGCTCCTCCAGCGACACCATTAGTGGGATCGTCGTGGCCAGCAAATCGGCCATGAGGAGCCGCGAACGAGTGTGGCCCGTTCCGCTTGAAGTGCCGAAGTCGAGTGTTACGCGACCGGAAGCGGAGCGAGCTGTGGCGCTGGAGACGTCGGTCGCGGCGGTGTAGGTCCCCGCCACCTCGGTCAGCCGGTCTCCGTCGATGGCCACATCCTCGTTTCGGAGGGTCATCACCTCCGATCCGCTCCGCAGGGTCACTTCCTCAAGATCACTGCTGTCCGCACGCTCGATGAAAATGTCGACCGACGGGAAGGGACTGTCAAGAGGAAGCTTCGGTTCGAGCGCCTTCTTGGTCTCCGCCACGATCGCGAAGAACTTGGGAGCTTCGAGGCTCAAATAGCCACCGCGGATTCCCCATGCCAAGTCGGGCGCGTCGTCCACTCCTAGCGCGCTGTCGAACACGGCGGTGGCTCTGGCAGAGATCACGTCCAGGTTCGCCTGGATCAACCGCGAGATGTTGTCGTTGG
>Ga0247757_10001413_pt1 | contig 15994 bp, 15 predicted proteins | sample UWRJL126311R4_FD_180929 | JGI IMG/M metagenome (GOLD analysis project Ga0247757, IMG submission 180929) | Plant litter microbial communities from Arlington Agricultural Research Station in Wisconsin, United States - UWRJ-L126-311R-4 | ecosystem: Environmental > Terrestrial > Plant litter >... | reverse complement strand
TGACGCTGCGGTTGGCGCTCTTGATCGACTTCAGCGCGATGTCGACCGGCAGGCCGCTCTCGGCGTTGAAGGCCTGCGCCCACTTGAGCTTGTTCTTCGTGCCCCACGCGATGGCGCGCTGCAGCCGCACGAGGTAGTCGCGGATCGCGGTGCGCTTCTTCACGTCGGACAGCGCGCTGTTGGAGGCCGCGAAGAAGTTGAGGCCCGCCGCGGCGTAGCCCGAGCCGGCGGGCAGCACGCGCCCGGCCTCGCCGGCGATGCTCGCGAACGGCTCCCATGTGGCCCAGCCGTCGACCGCGCCGGAGTTGAACGCGGCGAGCGAATCGCCCGGGGTGAGGTCCACGAGCGTGACGTCCTTGGTCGTCAGCCCCGCCTTCTTCAACGCCTGGAGGATGAAGCCGTGCCCGGAGCTGCCGCGGGTGTAGGCGATCTTCTTGCCCTTCAGGTCCGCGATCTTGCCGACCGGGCTGCCCTTCTTGACGAGCACGAAGTCGCCGGAGTTGGCGCCGCTCTGCGGGATGCCGGCGACGAGCCGGAAGTTCGGCCGGGTGGCCGCGGCGAAGATCGGCGGGGTGTTGCCGACGCCGCCGATGTCGATCCGGTTGGCCTGCAGGGCCTCGAGGATCGGCGGGCCGGACGTGAACGTCGACCAGGTCACCTTGTAGGCCTTGCCCTTGAGCGCGCCGGAGGCGACGAGCAGCGAGCGCAGGCCGTCGGTCTGGCCGCCGACGCGCAGGTTGACGCCCTTAAGGCTGATCGCGGCGGCCGAGGCGGAGGGCGTCGGCGCGGCCTGGGCGGGCGCGGCGGTGACCGCGACGGCGAGGCCGAGCGCGCCCACGATGGCCGTGCGTCGGGAGATGGAGCGGATCGGGTGATGCATGGTGTCGAGTACCTCGTTGATCGGTGCGGCGGTGGACGGACGGAAGACGGGACGGCGCCGGGTCAGACGCCGAGGAGGCCCAGCAGCTCGGTGCGACATCGCACGAGCTCGGGGTCGTCGCGGCGGCGGGAGCGTTCGGGGTCGAGGCGGCGGTCGTGGATGACGACGCCGTCCTCGATGACCAGGACCCGGTCGGTGATCAGCAGCGACTCCTCCACGTCGTGGGTGACGAGCAGCATCGCGGGGCGGTAGCGGGCCCACAGCTCGGTCACGAGCGCGTGCGCGGACACCCGCGTGAGCGCGTCGAGCGCGCTGAACGGCTCGTCCAGCAGCAGCAGGTCGGGCTCGCGCACCAGGGCGCGGGCCAGTGACACGCGCTGGCGCTGACCGCCGGAGAGCTGGCGCGGCCAGGCGTCCTCGCGGCCGGCCAGGCCGACCTCGGCGAGCATGGCCGCCGCTCGGGCCTCGGCGGCCTTGCGGCCGTTCGCGTCGTGCAGGCCCATCGCGACGTTCTGGACGACGGTGCGCCACGGGAAGAGGCGCGGGTCCTGGAAGACCACGGCGGGCCGGCTGCCGGTGCGCAGCTCGCCGACGATGCCGGTGTCGAGCCCGGCCAGCGCGCGCAGCAGCGTCGTCTTGCCCGAGCCGGAGCGGCCGATGATCGCGACGCGCTCGCCGGCCCGGATGTCCAGGGTGACGTCGTCGAGGGCGACGATGTCCGCCCCGAAGCGCCGCGTGACGTTGCGCAGCGAGACGACCGGGGGGACCTCCGGCGCCTGGGGCGGCGCGGCGGTGGCACTCATCGTCTGGGGCCTTCGTCCCAGCGCAGCGCCCACCGCTCCAGGAGGCGCACGAGGAAGTCGGTGAAGATCCCCAGCAGCGCGTAGGTGAGCAGCCCGACCACGACCACGTCGATCTGCAGGAAGTTGCGGGCGTTGTTGATGATGAAGCCGATGCCGGAGTCCGCGTTGATCGTCTCGGAGACGATCAGCACGAGCCAGGCGACGGCGAGCGACAGGCGCAGGCCGACGAGGGCGCCGGGCAGGGCGGCGGGGACGATGAGGTCGCGGACGCGCTCGCGCCGGGTGAGGCGCAGGGTCGCGGTCACCTCGACGAGGTCCCGGGGGATGCCGCGCAGGGCGGCGCTGAGGCTGAGGTACAGCGGAACCATCACGCCGAGCGCGATGAGGATGACCTTGGGCGACTCGCCGATCCCGAACCAGATGATGAACAGCGGCACGACCCCGTAGAGCGGGATCGCCTTGAGCATCTGCATGGGCGGGTCGAGCAGCACGTCGCCCCACCGGCTCATCCCGACGATCGTGCCGAAGACCACGGCGAGCCCGATCCCGAGGGCGATGCCGAGGCCGACCCGGCGCAGGGACACGAGCAGCGCGTCGAAGAACTGGCCGCTCTCGATGAGGTCCCACCAGGCGCGGGCGATGTCCTGCGGCGAGCCGAGCGTGGTGCTGGGCAGCCAGCCGCTGGCGCTGGCGAGCCACCACAGTCCGAGGATCGCGAACGGGGTGATCCAGCGGGCGAAGGGCGGTGGGGAGGCGGTCTCGGCGGTCATCGTGACGGGGAAGCGGGACGCGGGTGCACCCCTTGCGACGGCAAACCCTAGCATCCCCATCAGTTTTATGGAGTTTGAAACAGTGGGTATTCAGCCGCCTACCGCGGGCGGGGCGTCGTCTCCACCATCACCGTCGTGGCCTTGACCACGGCGGCGGCGGGCATGCCCGGCTCCAGGCCCAGGTCGTCCGCCGCCTCGCGGCTCATCAGCGACACGACGCGGAACGGCCCGCACACCAGCTCGACCTGGGCCATCACGCCGTCCCGCTTGACCGCCACCACCACGCCGTCGAGCCGGTTGCGCGCGCTGGTCCGGCCACCCGCGCCGCGCTCGTGCATGAGCCGCGCGAGCTCAGCCGCCTCCAGATGCCGCTGGCCCCCGCGGCGCACGAACGTCACGCGCCCCGCCTTCTCCCACCGGCGCAGGGTGTCGGGGCTCACGCCGAGCGCCGATGCGGCGGCGCCGATCCGCACGAGGTCGTCCATCGCCCCAGCCTCGCAGGCCGGCAGGACGCGGCCGCGCCGAGCGCTCCCGCCATGCCGCCACGTCAAGGAGAACCCCGGCGAAACGCACACGATGCCCGGGCAGACCCTCGCAACGGGTGCGATAGTTCCGGGCATGCTCCGTCGCGCGCTGCTCCCGCTGCTCCTGACCGCCGTGACCATCGGGCTCTCCGCCGGGCCCGCCGTCGCGGCGACCATCCGGGTGCAGAGCACCACCGACACCATCGACGCCGGCCTCGTCGACGGACTGCTCAAGCCGGCCTACGCGGCCGCGCAGCCCGGCGACACGCTCCAGTACGTGGGCGTCGGCACCGGCAAGGCCCTGGACAACGCCAAGGCCGGTCTCGCCGACGTCGTGATCACCCACGCGCCGTCGCTCGAGCGGCAGTTCGTCGACCAGGGCTACTCGCTGGAGCCGTACGGCCGGGCGATCTTCTTCTCCGACTACGTGCTCGTCGGGCCGACCGGCGATCCCGCCCACGTGGCGGACGTCGCGCCCCACGACGCGATCGGCGCGCTCGAGGCGATCGCCGCCGCGGGCGGGAACGCCGGCGCCAACTTCGTCTCCCGCGGGGACAACTCCGGCACCAACGTGCAGGAGCAGCTCATGTGGGGCCTGACGGCCGCGCCCCTGGTCAAGCAGCCGTCGGCCAACGGCGGCGGCGACCCCGCCCGCTTCGAGCCGGGCTCCGGCGGCACGCTGCCCCCCTGGTACCACCGCACGAACAAGGGCCAGGCCGCCAACCTCCAGGACGCCGCCGTCTGCAACGCGGACACCTACCCCGGCGGCGGCTGCTACACGATGGTCGATCGCGGCACGTTCAACCGCGTGGCCGGCCAGGGGCTGATCTCCAACCTGAAGATCGTCAGCCAGGGCAACGACCCGGCGGCGCGGGGCGGCGCGGACCTGCTCGTCAATCCGTTCCACGCCTACGTCGTCAACCCGGCCAAGGTGACCGATCCCCCGGTCGACGTCGACGCGGGCCTGCGCCTGCTCGACTTCCTGACGTCGCCCGGCTTCCAGGCCGCCGTCAGCGGCTTCCCCTCGGCCGACGACCCGGCCTTCCGGCCCGACGCCTTCCCGGCCGTGACGGTGTCGACCCCGCCGCCGGCCTCCGCGAAGGTGGGCGACGCCATCACGCTGGCGGTGAACGTCGACAACCGCCTACCCAGCGCCGGCCCGGTGGACGGGATCCCCGTGCAGCTGCAGCGGTCGCTGGACGGTGGGGCCAGCTGGCAGGACGACGGTGCCCCGGTGCCCAGCGACCCGGCCGGCCACGCGGTGCTCACGTCCGCCATCACGTCCATCACGGGCGCCAGCTACCGGGTCGCGACCCCCCGCTACCGCGACCTCAGCCCCACCGCGGCCGACCTGGGCGCGGTGACCGTCGCGCGCACCCAGACGCCCCAGCCTGTGCCGGACCGCACCAAGCCCCGCCTGTCCAAGCCCGGGCTGGCCCGCCGCGTGGTCACCGTCACGGTGAACGAGGCCGCCACGGTGCGGGCCGCCGTCGCCCGGCGGGCGACCAGGAAGGTGCGGCGCAACGGGAAGACGCGCACCGTCACGTCGTACAGGACGGTCAAGACGGTGAGCGCGAAGGCGAAGAAGGCCGGGAAGGTCCGCCTGACGTGGAAGCACGCCCTCCCCCGCGGCACCTATCGGGTGACGTTGCGCGCCACCGACCGCGCCGGCAACGCCCGCACCCTCGTCGTCCGGCTCCGCGCGCGGTGATCCGCCCGGCGGCGATCGTCCTGGGGATCGCCGCCCTGGCCGCGGCCGCCGGCCCGGCCATCGCCGCCGCGCCCACGCCGGGCGGCGTGCTGGTGAACCGGGTGACGGTGGACGGTGCCCCGGCCGGCCAGACGCTCCTGACCCAGCAGGAGCTGGTCGCCGCCGAGGACCTCGACGGCCGGCTGGTGAGCGCGGCCGCCCTCGTCGGACTGGCCCGCGTCCCGCCGGACCGCCTCGCCGAGCTGCGCGTCCCGTACGTCGGGAAGCCGGGGGCGATCACGGTGTCCCGCGACGAGGTGGTCGCGGGCGGCGCCACGTTCGATCCCGAGTACAACGCCCAGGACGTCCGGTTCCGGCGCGGCGACGACGAGATCTCCCCCGCGACGAGCGAGCGCCTGCGGGTGACGCTGGTGACCACGGGCACGGTGCTGGCCGTGACCGCCGCCGCCGATCACGCGCAGGTCGACGCGGGCGGGGCCGTCCACTTCACCGCGACCGCCCCGGACGCCCCGCCCGGCACGACGTACGCCTGGGCGTTCGGCGACGACGCCTACGAGGAGGCGGGCGCGGCGACCGAGGCCGACCACGTCTTCGCGGCGAACGGGGTGTACCTCGCGACGGCGACGGCGCGCTCCCCCGACGGCAGCGCCGGCGTCTCCGCCCCGGTCTCGATCCGGGTCGGGACGCCGGCGGCCGATGCGCCCACCGACGGCGCTCCGGCCGGCGCCGCACCTCCGACCGCCCCGCCGCCCGCCGCCGTGCCGCCGCCGGTGCGCGAGACCGCGGGCGGCGGCCCGGGCGACCGCCGCGCCCCGGTCAGCGGCCGCGACGGGGAGACCGGCACGGCCGTCCACGCCCGCCGCGGCACGCACCGCACCCGTGCGGCCCCGGCCACGACGTCCGCCCCGCCCAACGGGTCGACCCCCACCGACCCCGCCGCCGTTCCCGCGCCGTTCCCGGTCGACCGTGCCGCGAACGACACGGCCGCCGCATCGCCACCCTCCCCCGCCCGCCGTCGTGACGATCCGGCCGCCGGTGCGGGGACCGGCACCGGCCCGGGCACGGTCCGCGGCCTGGTGCTCGTCGGCTTCCACGGCGAGGCGCTTGCGCCCCCCGGCTCCTCTCCCACCGAGACGGACCGGCAGGACCCGTCCGCCGCCCGCGCGGCCTCCGGCGGTGACGCAGCCGACGGCGCGACCTGGCTGGCCCTCCCCGGGCTGCTCGTGCTCCTCGCCCTCGGGGCAACCCGGGAGCTGGCCCGCCGCGACCGCCCGCTGGGCCCCGCCTGAGCACTACGGCTGCTGCGGCACCTCGCCGGAGCTGCGGCCGCCGCCGGGGAGATCCATCCCGCCGGCCCCGTCGTGCCCCTGGCCGGGCCCCGGCGCGGGGCAGCCGATCGGCAGCGTGTCGGTGTACTCGGGCACATCGCACGCGCCGGCGCCGGCGGCGGCGACCGCCACGGGAGCCGGGGCCTCGGTGACGACGGTGACGGTGCGTCCCGCCGGGCTGGAGGCGCCACAGGCCTGGATCGACGCCAGGCCGACCGCGAGCACGGCGATCGTTGCGGCCTTGCGAACGTGCGACAGGCGCTTCGGGTCGATCGACGGCATGGACATCGCCTCGGGTTTCCCCTCCTCACCATCGCGACGGCGCCGCGCGAGCAAGAAAGTGACAAACAGCACTAATGAACATAGCCTGTTTTCACCGAAACGCAAGCGAACGACCCCACAAACAAGACGAACCAGCCCGATGGGCTGGTTCGCTGTGGGTCGGACCTTCGTCAATCGGGGCGCCGAGATTCGAACTCGGGACCTCTCCGACCCGAACGGAGCGCGCTACCAGGCTGCGCCACGCCCCGATGCGTCTCGCAGTATCTCAGAGCGGATCGCGAAACGGCGCCAGACCCTCGCGGACGCTCAGGCCGAGCCGGCGACCGCGTTGTAGTACCGCACGGCCAGCCCCGTCATGAGGGTCTGGTACGCCTGCTCGACGTCGGTGCGCTCCTTGCGGGCCCACGCGTCCAGGCCGTGCCGCTCGATCGCCTCGCTCTGGGCGATGACGTCGTCGACGAGCTCCGGATGGGCGTCGCAGAAGTAGGCACCGATGGAGTACAGGCTGGTGTCGGTGAGGGACGCGAGGAAGTCGTTGTCGGCCACGGTGCGATGCTACCTCCCCATGACCGCGGTTCCCATCCAAGACCTCGTCGCGTTCTGCGACCGCCTCCTCGACGCGGACGCGTTCAACGACTACGGCCCCAACGGCCTGCAGGTCCCGGGCCCCGCCACGGTCGCCACCGTGGTGACCGGCGTGTCGGCCCACCAGGCCCTGTTCCGGGCCGCCGCGGCGCACGAGGCCGACCTCGTGCTCGTCCACCACGGCCTGTTCTGGCGGGGGGACGACCTCGCGCTCGGCCCCGTCGCCGCGGGGCGCCTCAAGCTCCTCTTCGCCCACGACATGGCGCTGGCCGCCTACCACCTCCCGCTCGACGGCCATGCGGACATCGGCAACAACGCGCTGCTCGCCTCCGCGCTGGACGCCGACGCGGTCACGCCCGCCTTCCCCCACGGCGGGCGGCCGATCGGCGCCGTCGCCTCGTTCGGCGGCGACGGGCTCGCGGTCGGGGACTTCACGGCCCGCCTGGCCACCGCCGTCGGCGATCGCCCGCCGCTGCACCTGCCCGGCGGACCGGCGCGGATCTGCCGCGTGGGGATCGTCACCGGGTCGGCCGCCGACGATGTCGTGACCGCCGCCGCGCTGGGCTGCGACGCCTTCGTGACCGGCGAGCCCGCCGAGCGGGCGACCGCGCTGGCCCAGGAGCTGGGCGTGCACGTGTTCGCGGCCGGCCACCACGCGACCGAGACGTTCGGCGTCCGCGCGCTGGGCGACCTGCTGGCCGAGCGGTTCGGCGTCGCCCACGTGTGGGTCGACGTGCCCAACCCGGTCTGAGCTCGCGCCGCGCGCGGGTCCCGACCCCCGCACAGCGGATCGACCGGCCCGCGCACCCGAGCGGCCACACGCCGCCTCGGCCAAGTTTTAGGTTCTCCGTCCCCGGGAGGCGATAGAACTGGTGCTTCGCTGATTCCCATCCAGGAGGTTGTGATCCGATGGCGATTCACCTGACGCCCACCGAGCTCGCGGACGAGTCCGGGATCGATCGGCTGGAAGTGATCGAGAAGTGCGTCGAGTTGGGGGTGCCGATCTTCCAAGGTCGCATCGACAAGACCCTGTTCATCGCGACCGTCAAGCAGGAGTCACCGGCGACGCTCGAGCGCTTCACCGCCGCCGCCTGACCCCACCCTGACGCCCCGGCCGGGCGTCCTCGCCCGACCGCAGGCGCGTCCCAACGTGCTTTGCCGCCGTGGCGACACACACGGGTCGTCGCGGCGGCGATAGCATCGGTCCCTCATTTGACGCACTGTCTGGACACGATGAGGGAGAACGACATGGAAGCCGGCACGGAGGTCCCCCGCACAGGGTCCAGGACGATCGCCGATCTCGTCGGTCTGGCGGCCGCGCGCTACGGCGACAACCCGGCGATCCGGCACAAGGTCGACGGTGCATGGGTCGACGTCAGCTTCGCCGAGCTGGGCGAGATCGCCTCGGAGATCACCCGCGGGCTCATCGACCTGGGGATCGAGAAGGGCGACCGCGTCGCGCTGCTCGGCAACACCCGCGCGGAGTGGACGTACTCGGACTTCGGCATCACCTCCACCGGCGCGGTGGTCGTTCCCATCTACCCGACGAACGCGGCCGAGGAGTGCCACTGGGTCGTCAGCGACTCGGGCGCCAAGGCGGTCGTGTGCGAGAACGCCGAGCAGGTCGCGAAGATCCGCGCGGTCCAGGACCGCCTGCCGGACCTGCAGCACGTGATCGTGATGATCCCCGGCGGCGACACCGGCGACGCGATCACGCTCGACGCGCTGCGCGAGCGCGGCCGCGCGCTCGATCCCTCCGTCGCCAGCGAACGGGCCGCGTCGGTCTCCCCCGACGACCCGTACACCTTCATGTACACCTCGGGGACGACGGGCAACCCCAAGGGCTGCGTGCTGCTGCACCGCAACTACCACTCGGTGCTCGACATGGTCCTGCAGCGCGGCCTGTTCGACGAGGACAGCAGCGACGTCACGTACCTCTTCCTCCCGCTCGCCCACGCGTTCGCGCTGATCATCCTGCTCGCGTCCACCGAGGCCGGCACGACGATCGCCTACTTCGGCGGGGACACGAAGCAGATCATCGGCGAGCTCGGCGAGGTCAAGCCGACGTACCTCCCGTCGGTCCCGCGCATCTTCGAGAAGATCTACACGCTGGTCACCTCCCACGCGCCCGCCGACCTGGTGGCCCAGGCCGTCGCGGTGGGCACGAAGGTCCGCGCGCTGCAGGCCGCGGGCGAGCCCGTCCCGCCGGAGCTGCAGGCCGGCTTCGACGAGGCCGACGAGAAGCTGTTCAAGAACGTGCAGGCCGCGTTCGGCGGCCAGCTGCGCGAGGCCGTCACCGGCGCCGCGCCGATCGCCCGCGAGATCCTCGAGTTCTTCTGGGCCTGCGGCATCCCGGTGATGGAGGGCTACGGGATGACGGAGACGTCGACGGTGGCGACGAGCTCCCGCCCCGACGACCACCGCTTCGGCACGGTCGGCCGCGCCCTGCCGGGCGTGGAGATCCGGATCGCCGACGACGGCGAGATCCTCATCAAGGGCCCGAACATCTTCCACGGCTACTGGCACAACGCCGACGCGTCGTTCGGCGCCGTCGAGGACGGCTGGCTGCACACCGGCGACGTCGGCTCCCTCGACGAGGACGGCTACCTGTCGATCACCGGCCGCAAGAAGGACATCATCATCACCGCGGGCGGCAAGAACCTGACGCCGGCCAACCTCGAGAACGACATGAAGCAGTGCCGCTGGGTGTCGCAGGCCGTGATGCACGGCGACCGCCGCTCGTTCCCGGTCATGCTCATCACGCTCGACGAGGAGGAGATCGTCCCGTGGGCCGAGGCCCAGGGGCTGACCACCGACGTCTCCGCGCTGGCCGAGCACGACGAGGTGCGCGCGCTCGTGCAGGCCCACCTGGACGCCAGCAACGCCAAGTACGCGCAGGTCGAGCAGGTCAAGAAGTTCTTCATCCTCGACCACGACCTCTCGCAGGAGACCGGCGAGCTCACGCCGACCCTGAAGGTCAAGCGCAACGTGGTCAACGAGAAGTACGCCGGCCGCTTCGACGACCTCTACGCCTAGCGCTCAGCCGCCGACGCCCAGCGCCCGCCGCACCGCGGCGGGCGCGGGCACCTTCTCCCACGTCTGCGGGTCGACGAAGACGTAGCGGATGTCCCCCTCGGCCAGGACCTCGTCGCCGCGCCGCACGACGTAGCGCGCGTCCATCGAGGTGACGCCGATGCGGTCGGTCCAGGCGTCGATCAGCAGCTCGTCGTCGAAGCGGGCCGGCGAGCGGAAGCGCGTCGTCAGCTCGCCGATGACGATGTCGACGCCGTGGTCGCCGCGCAGCTGGCCGAACGAGCCGACGGCGGCGCGCCACAGCTCGGTGTTGGCCACGTCGAACCACGCGACGTAGTTGGCGTTGAAGGCGATGCCCTGGGCGTCGCACTCGGCGTAGCGGACGCGCAGCGGGGTGGTGATGCGGAGCGGCTCGGTCACCGCTGGAGGGTACGACGCGACCGCGTGAGCCGGCGGTCACCTTCTGCCGCCATGAGCGGCAGAAGGTGACCCTCGGCGAAGGGAGCTAGCGGATCTGCATCCCGGAGATCGCGCGGGAGATGACGAGCTGCTGGATCTCGGCGGTGCCCTCGAAGATGTCGTAGATCTTCGCGTCGCGGTGCCACCGCTCGACCGGGAACTCGCGCGTGTAGCCGTTGCCGCCCAGGATCTGGATGGCGCGCTCGGTCGCCCACACGGCGACCTCGCCCGACTTGAGCTTGCTCATCGAGCCCTCGGCGTTCTCGAACGGGACCTGGTTGCGGCCCATCCACGAGGCGCGCCACACGAGCAGGCGGGCCGCGTCGATCTCCATCTTCATCCGGGCCAGGGTGAAGGCGATCGACTGGTTCTCGATGATCTTCTTGCCGAACTGCTCGCGCTCCTTGGCGTAGTCGAGCGAGTACTCGTACGCGGCGCGGGCGATGCCGAGCGCCTGGGCGCCGACCGTCGGGCGCGAGGCCTCGAACGTGGCCATCGAGGCGTTGGACTTGTTGCGCTTGCCCTCGCGGGCGCGGGCCAGGCGGGCGTCGAGCTTCTCCTTGCCGCCCAGCACGTACTCGGCCGGGATCCGGCAGTCGTCGAGGAAGACGTCGGCGGTGTGGGAGGCGCGCAGGCCGTGCTTGGAGACCTTGGAGCCCTGCGAGATGCCCTTCGCCTCGCTCATCGGGACGATGAACGCGGCGTGGCCGCGGGAGCCCAGCTCGCGGTCGACCGAGGCGATGATCACGTGGACGTCGGCGATGCCGCCGTTGGTGGCCCACGCCTTCTGCCCGTTGAGGACCCACTCGTTGGTGGCCTCGTCGAACTTGGCCGTGGTGCGCAGCGCGGACACATCCGAGCCGGAGCCCGGCTCGCTGGAGCAGAACGCGGCGACCTTGAGGTCGTCGGGCGTGCCGTAGCAGCGCGGGATCCACTCGCCGATCTGCTCGCCGGTGCCCTGCCCGAAGATCGAGGCGACGGCCAGGCCGGTGCCCATGATCGCCATGCCGATGCCGGCGTCGCCCCAGAACAGCTCCTCGTTGACGATCGGGAGGCTCAGCCCGGTGGGGTCGGCGAAGAACTGGGCGAGGCCCTCGAAGCCGTAGAGGCCGATCTTGGCGGCCTCCTGGATGACCGGCCACGGGGTTGCCTCGCGCTCGTCCCACTCGTGGGCGGCGGGACGCATGACGTCCTTGGCGAAGCCGTGGACCCAGGCCTTGATGTCCTTCTGGTCCTGGGTGAGAGCGAGGGAGAAGACGGGTTCCGCGGCGGCCTCGTCGGCGGCGGGCGCGGGGGTTTCGGTGGCACTCATGGGCCCAATATTAGACTACTGTTCAATAGACGGGGACGGTCGTGGGACACACCCCGTCCCCCGAGGCGATGCGCCGTGCTCGCCCGGCCCGTACTCTTCCTCCTTCATGCGCACCGATCCCTCGGACAACGGCGGCCTCTTCGTCGGCCGCCGGCCTGGCACCGCCCCGGTCACCTACCGCGACACGCCGACGGAGTCGAGCGAGGGCCGCCGCCGCTTCGACCGCGTGCTCGCCGCCGTGCTGCTGGTGGCGATGACGCTCGTCGGCCTCACGTTCTGGGGCCCGATCCCCGCGGCGTGGCTGTGGGTCGGCTCGCAGGTCTACTGGCGCGCCGACGACAACCTCGTCGCCGGCCTGGCCACCGCGTTCATCGGGATGATCGGCACGCTGATGCTCGGCCTGATGCTCATGCGCCGGATGGACGAGGCGTGGATCCTCGTGCGCCGCGCCGCCGGCCACGACCAGCGCACCGGCGTCATCGGCCGCATCTTCGCGGCCACCGCGATCATCGGCGCGTCGATCTTCACCTTCTGGTTCCTGATCATCCAGGGCCCCGGACCGACGTTCGCCCCGAACTAGCCGTTCGATGGGGATCCTCGACCACTACAAGCAGTTCGAGGCGATGCCGCCCGAGGAGGTCAACGCCCGCCTGCGGGAGGAGGCCGACGAGCGCAAGCGCCGCGCGCTGGCCATCGTCGACCCCCTCGATCTCTCGAGGACGACCTGGCCCCACCTGCCCGACTCGCGCATCGTCAACGCGATCACGTTCGCGGCCCGCAGCGGCCTGCAGGGCATGCCCGAGCGCCACGCCACCCCGCTGCGCACCGAGCTGGCCCTGCGCCACCGCGTGCCGCCCGGCCGCGTGGTCGTCGGCGACGGGGCCGCCGCGCTGCTCAGCGCCGCCGCCCAGGCCCTGCTGGAGCCCGACGACGAGCTCATCACCCCCTGGCCCTCCTACGGCCTGTACCCCGTGATGGCCCGCCGGGTCCGTGCCCGGGCCGTGCCCGTCGCCGGCCACGGCGTCGAGCCGATCCTCGCGGCGGTCAACCCGCGCACGCGGATCGTCGCGCTGTGCAACCCCAACGACCCGACCGGCGAGCTGCTGCGCGTGGACGACCTGCGCACGCTGCTCTCCGCGCTGCCCGAGCGCGTCGTCGTCCTGCTCGACGAGGCGCTGCGCGAGTTCGTGGACGCCGAGCCCGCCGACGCCACCCTGGCGCTGCTGGAGGAGCATCCGCGCCTGCTGATCTTCCGCTCGTTCAGCAAGGCGTGGGGCCTGGCCGGCCTGCGCTGCGGCTATGCGCTGGGCGGCCCCGGCGCCGAGGAGCTGCTGTCCCAGCTGGAGCCCGACCTGGGCGTCAACGAGCTGGCGGTGGCCGGCGCGCTGGAGGCGCTGCGCTCCTCCGCCCCGATGATCGCCCGCCGCGTGAAGGCCCTGGCCACCGAGCGCACGTCGATGACCGATGAGCTGCTGGCCCGCGGCGCCGAGGTGACGCGCTCGCAGGCCAACTTCCTGTGGGCCGCGATCCCCGGCGTGGACGGCAGCGAGCTGGCCGCCCGGCTGGAGCGCCACGGCGTGCAGGTCGCCCCCGGCGCCCTGCTCGGCGACGCGGCCCGCATCCGCGTCTCCCTGCTCAACCCGGCCAGCGGGGACCGCTTCCTGCGGGCGCTGGACCGGTCGCTGGGCCGCGTGAGCCCGGACGAGGCGCCGGCCGCGGAGGCCGCGAGCGCCCCCGCCGGCGCCGCGACGGATGCGGCGGCAGACGCGCCCGCTCAACCCTGACACGCAACCTGCGGGCGGGGCGCGTGTTCCTGCCACGATGCCTTCGATGGACGTCCCTCGCCCTCGGCGACGCCCGGCACTGGTCGCCGCGCTCGCCGCTCTGACCCTGCTCGCCCTCCCCGCCTGCGGCCTCGCGGCCAGCGGTGGCGCCACGGCGGGCGGTGGGACGACGGTGGCGGGCGGGGGCGCGGCCACGACGACCACCACCCCCTCCCCGGCGAAGGCGCCGGTCATCGCCGCCCAGGACGATCCCTTCGCCGGCAACGGCATGTGGATCTGGAACATCCCCAACACCGAGCGCGGCGACGCGGCCGCGATCGGCGCCCGGGCCCGTAAGGCCGGCCTGTCCTTCGTCGTCCTCAAGGCCGCCCACGGCGCCACCCGCTTCGGGGCCTACGGCGCCGCGTTCGTCACCGCGCTGCACGCCCAGGGCCTGCAGGTCTGCGCCTACCAGCGCGTCCAGACCGCCGGGCCCACCGCCCAGGCCAAGGTCCTGGCCGCCCAGGTCAAGCTCGGCGCCGACTGCGCCGTCATCGACGCCGAGTCCGAGCTGGAGGGCCGTTACAACGCGGCCAAGGTCTACATGAAGCAGCTCCGCGCCGGCCTCGGCTCGGGCTTCCCCATCGCGTTCACCAGCTTCCCGTGGATCGGCTACCACCCGACGATGCCCTACTCGGTCTTCCTCGGCCCGGGCGGTGCGCAGGTGAACATGCCGCAGATCTACTGGAAGGACATCGGGGTCTCGGTCGGGACCGCGTTCGCCAACACCTACCCCGCCAACAGCGTCTACGGCCGGCCCATCCGCCCCATCGGCCAGCTCTACCAGAACCCGCCGACCGCGGACATCCAGCGCTTCCGGGAGTTCGCCGGGGCGTACGGGTCCTCGGGGTACAGCTGGTGGGTGTGGGAGCAGGCCAGCGCCGGCGCGTGGACCGCGCTCAACAAGACGGTCGCGCCGCCGGCCAAGGCCAAGGCGATCGTCCCCCCGACGCTGAAGGCCGGCTCCAGCGGCGACCTCGTGCTGTGGGCCCGCAAGCGGCTGAAGACGATGGGCACGCCGGTCAGCCAGACCAGCGCGAGGTTCGACGCCGGGCTGCGCACCGCAGTGCTGGCCTACCAGGCCGCGCACGCGCTGCCGCAGACGGGCATGGTCGACCCGGCCACATGGCCGAGCCTCGTGCCGGTCTACTCCTACGGCCGCCGCTGAGCCGGCCGGCTAATGGCCGACGAGATCGGCGGGCACGTCGGGATCGACCGGCGCGTTGGACTGCCGCAGCAGCGTGCCCGTCGTCTGCTCGAGGATGCGCCGCCAGCCGGCGGACTTCTCGGGCGTGGCGGAGAAGTGCTTGACGACCTTGCGCACGCGCGTCTCGGAGATCTGGATCCCGTGGCGCTCGGCGACCTCGCGGTAGTGGTCGTAGTCGGCGGCGAGCTTCATCGTCACCGACTGGAACCCGTGCCGGGCGATCTCCAGCCGCTTGGTGAAGTTCATGATCGACGTCTGGAACATCAGCTCGTCGTCGGGCTCGGGCTCGATCAGCAGGATGTCGACGCCGGGGTAGCGGTCCTCCCACTGCTTGGCCATCTCGTGGAGCCGCTGGTAGGCGATGAGCTTGAACGACTGGTAGCCGATCTGGGCCATGCCCATGTCGCTCACGCGGCGCGTGCGCGAGCCCCACGGCGTCTCCACCGTCTGGCTGAAGTCGTTCACGTAGGGCACGAGCGGGTTGACGACGACGACGAACTTGGCGCCGGCCTCGACCGCGATGTCCAGGTTGGTGGTGGAGACGATGCCGCCGTCGATGAACTCGCGGCCGTGGATCTCCACCGGGTCGTAGACCATCGGCAGCGCGCTGGACGCGCGAACCGCGGTGGAGATCGCCACGTCGTCCCAGCCCTCGGCGCCGAACACGACGCGCTCGCAGGTGTCCAGGTCGGTCGCGGCGAGGTACAGCTCGCGCTCGAGCATCCGGAAGTCGTCGGTGCGGTCCGGGTCCGAGAGGACCGTGCGCACGTACTTCTCCATCCCGCTGCCCGAGTAGAAGCCCTTGGGCAGCGCCTCGGAGAGGCCGAGCATGACGTCCATGGCGGAGATCGAGCCGATCTGGCCGGCGAACTCCTTCAGCAGCATCGCGGCCTTGAACGGCAGCGTCACGCCCTTCTTGGCGAACTCGCCGAGGTTGGGGCGCAGGAGGGTGCCCAGCTCCAGGTCCGGGAACGGCGAGGGGACCTGCTGGTTGACGACCCGCATCATCTCCTCGGGCGTGATCCCGTTGGCGGCCAGCGCGGCCACGAACGACCCGGCGCTGGTGCCGACGTACACGTCGAACTCGTTGACCGTGCGGTTCACCGACAGGAGATCCAGGGCGCGCAGCGCGCCGATCTCGTAGACGCCGCCGGTGAGGCCGCCCCCGCCGAGCACGAGCGCCGTCTTGGAGCGCTTGGAGCGCCGCCGCGTCGTGCGCTGCTTCGGCGCGGTGTCGCGCCCCTTCCCCGTCCCTGGGTCCAACGTGACGACCTGTC
>Ga0247757_10001412_pt1 | contig 16000 bp, 15 predicted proteins | sample UWRJL126311R4_FD_180929 | JGI IMG/M metagenome (GOLD analysis project Ga0247757, IMG submission 180929) | Plant litter microbial communities from Arlington Agricultural Research Station in Wisconsin, United States - UWRJ-L126-311R-4 | ecosystem: Environmental > Terrestrial > Plant litter >... | reverse complement strand
GGGGGCCGCGCTACAATTGCGCTGCACACAGGTCCTCTAAGCCACCCCAGCACAACTAGATGGGTGACTCACCACCAACTTTTAGAGTCATATCAATGCAGCCAAAATACTCGTATATATGCAATGGCTCCATCGCAAGGCTTTCTAGTATCCTACAGCAAAGATGAACGCAAAGACCCTCAAGCGCGTCTGGGCAGAAATCAAAGAAGTCAACAACGACTTCTTCAATCTCCGTACTATCATCTCCCCAGACCCTGACGATGATGCTACACGCTTTTACTTCATGATGCTCCCAAACGACGGCGCCATGGCTCACTTGACCCTTGTTGGCACCTTTTACATTCCCGAGGCGTATCCCAATGCGCCACCTAGTGTGCACCTGTACACAATCACACAGCGGATGAATGTCGACGTCTACAGATCTGCAATTGGGGACAAGACGCGCAGCACGATGTGTTTCGACATCCTTCGTGCGGAGTCGCAAGGAGGAACCTGGAAGCCAAAATACACCCTCGGCTGCCTGTTCGCCTCCCTGATGTCTGCGATCGTGTCCTTCTACGTCGCACAGCAACACGGTGCAGACAAGCCCGAATACGTGTCCATGGCACTCCTCTACTCAGTCAAAACAGAGGCGAAAAAGACGTACGAGAAATGGAAGAGCCAGCTACCGGATGTGCCTCGCATTCCCCTGGTCGAAGCAACCATGGTCCCAGCAAAGAATCTTTTCCACCCACAGAGCATTAGCGTTGGGCATCCCGAAATCTTGACATCTTGTGAGCCTATATACCTCCAAACTGGATCTAAAAAAGTGTATTCCTTTGCCGTAGATCTGTCCGGTCTACACGCGGGCATTGTCTTCTCTGTCGTCCTTAGCAACTCAGAGTCCGATATGGTGGGCAAAAAGTCCGACACCATCCTCGTGCGCAATGGAGTAACAGCCACCGCGGCGCGCAAACGTGCTGGGCAGAGTACTAAATGGTTTTATCACGGGAAACCGATGAACGACGGAGATATGCGACTACATGTGACGATCGGGAGGGACCAGATGACTTTCGCTTACTACGAAGATGGTCGCCTGTATGTGCATGGCGATTGTCCAGTGTCACGGTTGTCTGCAGAACATATCGGTAACGTAAAGAGAATCCCTTTCTACGTGCACATCTACACCAAGGACAAGAATGCGGCAAGCTTTCCGAGTGCGAAGCCCGCAATGATAGAAATCCTTGATATTGACGGGAAAGGCTATATTCATGAGCCAGTCGGTGAAGATGAGCGTAACGATTTCGGATTCGAGCTCATTCAATCTTCTGAGGCCATAGAAGTTTCCGAGCAGGACGCGGAGCCATCGGTGAAGACGGGTAGAAGAGATGATGGATTGACCACGGACCTCGCAGGATTGAAGCTCCGTTAGTAGGAGACAAGAGAGCAAACCTGGTGTGAAACCTTATCTTTCATCAAAAACCCAGGTTCTGGGAGGCCCACTGGCGTAACAGGGCGATGGTTCGGTAGCTGATTCGACCCCATAAAGTAGTCTTTTAATACAAATAATCTTCCCATTTTAATACAGCCAGACACCTTCACCTTTCACATCTTCCTTCTCCAAACACTTCTTGACGCGTTCCGCCGTGTCAGCCGCAAATGCATCAAACTCCGCAGCGCTCGGCGGCTTAGTCGCAGCTTTCTGGCCAGCCCTCACCTGCGTCATATCGACTCTCAACCACGGTACTTTATTAGCAGCCCCCTCCTTCTTGCAAGCATCGTGCATTTTCTGAAACGCTGCGTCGTCGAATCCGCCGCCAAGAACCACTGCCTTGGGCACGGCGTCGTAGTTCTTGGAGCCGAGGTTGGATGAAGTATCTGGGGGTGCGCGGCCAGATAGCAGAAGAGGGATTTCTTCAACGCCGGCCTCAACACTCATGATAACATGGACAGCTGGGGGAAAAGGCGTGAGAAGATGCTGGCCCATACTACAAGAACACACGTACCATCATACTCCGGGAGGAGATACTTCCGCACTGATTGTGCGATTTGAGGCCTCTGCCCGCAGACGATTACAGGAACCGGGGCCATGTTGGTAGGTGTTGAAAAGCGTCGTACAGCAGTTGGACAGAAAAAGCGCCAAGACGTCGTGCTGAGAGCGATGCGCGGCACCGTTCGTAAGAGCATATTTACTTGAGCCTGCTGCCGTTCGTATGCAGGTGAGTCTATATCCTTTTCGCGGTCCAATCCATGTGTTGGACGCGTCGAGGTGGCAGGATCCACCGTCCCCAACGTCAGACGCCATGGACAGCCTAGAGCTGGAAACGGTAAAAACGCAGTTGCACATGAAGGCGCTTACGAGAGACACAACGCCAACACCCAACTTAGCATTCTGTTCTATGCGTTCGAGATGTCTTTTCAACGCCATCGATTACGTATCTACACGGTTAAGTTCTCTGTGAAGTGCCGAGACGATTGATGCGTTAACGTCAATTAAGGGTTTCTAAGTCATTCATCATGCTATTGCAAAATATCGTGAGTTATCTCAAGCAGTTGGTATACTTTAAACTCGTCTCAAACCAAACAAAATGCAAGCAAATCTAAGAACCCATGTTCAAAAATTATCCATCTACCACCCTACCTCGCCTCAAACTGGCACATCTTGTTCGTCCTGACCTTCATAACAATATACGACCCACACTCCCTACACCGAATCGCATCCTTCTCCGTTAGCCAAAACTCTATCCCACATTGCGCAGACGGGCGCGTGTTCGCGCACTGGTACTTCACACGATACCTGCGGCGTTCAATAGCCACTGGGCCCCGTGGCTGCAGCACATCTGCTACCGTCGCCGTCGTCGTGGACGGCGGTGGGGGCGATGTGACGATGATACGAGTGGTCGCAGGCGGAGTATGAGAGCGACGATGAGACGAAGAGTCGCGGGGAGGAAGGTCATCTAGGGCGGAGGAAGAGGTGTCGCTTTCACCGTCGGTGACGGGCTCGCTGTTTTCGTCACCGGAGGATGAGGATTCCTGAGGAGCTTCGCTGCTTGAGGGGGCGGCCGAGCTGTCGTCGTTTAGATCTGCTTGGTGGGTGAGATCGATATCTAAAAGAGATGGAGTCAGTGTGGTTGAGTGACACTTAGAGAATTTCACACTTACCATTATCTTCGTTGTCGCTCCGGTGCAGGGCATCTACAATCTCTTTTTCCATCGAATGTTTCTCTTCTCCCTCATCAACTACTTCGTTCGGAGAATCCACTTTCGCTACCCCAACCTCTACATCTCTCATTTTGCTATCCTCCATTTTCCTCACTTCCCCAACCTCCGCTGTCTTCACACTTTCTTCCTGGAGCGCCGCAGGTGGTACACTCCCTAAGCGACTTTGTCTCCTCGTAACCGGCGGCATGATGGGTCTCAAAAAGAGCCTTCTTTCGTACTGACTATAAACGGTCTTCTTATTATTTGCTTGTGAGCGCGCCCGAGGACTAAGTTCTGCGACGTTGCAGCACGGTTGTAGTATGAGGGCGAGCTGCGACAGTGTCGAGGCGAACGAGTGGCGATGTGTCAGGGGGGGCGCCATTGTTAGTATTGTCTTTGATATATCCTGTGTGTGGTGGTAGCTTTGGAGTCTTAGAACAAAGAAAGATAACTACAGTGATGATGTTTGCGGATAGGACAGGAGAGAAAAGACGGGTTCGCTTGGAAATGCATTCCGCAATGATGTGTCTGGAATGTATGTATTTACATTTATATTTGTACAGGCCGACTTACATTCCTCATCCACCACGTGCCGTGCTTCACTTCACCTTTCCACCAGCCCAATATGTCTCCACAGCTTTTTCGAATAACTCACGACAAGGTACTCTGCTACCCAATCGCGCGCATAGCAAGAAAGCTCCGCTGAGCTTCCGATGCAAACTATACGTTTCTTCTGGAGGTGGAGCAAGCCTCTCGCGTACCATGACAGGAATAAGACTCCGTACTCGATCGGTAATAGTCTGGTCTCTGAAGTCGTAAATTTCAGGACCAGAAGACTGGAATGGCTCAGCAAGCGTGAGGACCGACTGAATGTGTGCATCCAGCATAGGCTTAGACTCTGAGCCAGTCAAGTAGCCAAGCTGAATAGAAAGGTCGCGAATAGCGTTGCGGTCATCCTTGGAGGCCGCGATGAGAACGTTCACATAGGGATCAACGAACTCGTCAGGGTATTCACGTGATGCACCGAAATCGAGCAGCTCCACCTTATGGTCCTTCTCGTTGTAGAGGAAGTTGGTCCAGTTCGGATCGGTTTGCATGAACTTGAATTCGACGATTTCTCGCAGGCAAAGTCGCAGGATCTGTGTACCGATCCAATCACGTTTCTCCTGACTGAGAGCAGGGAGCTTTGCGACGCCCACGCCCGTGACGAGCTCTGCAGTCAGTACCTGAGGACCGCAGGCTTCATGGAAAATTTTGGGCACTCTGAAAACGTCCGTGTCATCAGCAAGTGCCTCGCGAAAGCGCTCTTGCCATTCCGCTTCGCGCACATAATCACACTCCCAAGCTAATTCGGTTCGAGCGTTAGCAATGGTCTTGTCGAGGAAGAGACCTTTCGGTAGGAGACGCGATGCAGTAAGTAGAATCGAGAGATTGTTCAAATCAGAATCAATGGAGTCGGATACTCCAGGGTACTGGACCTTGACTGCCACTTCTTGCTTGGTAGATTTCAGTACGGCTTTGTGGACCTGGCCAATAGATGCTGCAGCCATGGGTATATCTTCGAAGGAGTCGAAGAGCTCGCGCCAGTCAGGACCAAGGTTGTTGGCCAGGACCTTGTTGCGCTGAGACGCGGGCATGTAGTCTGCACTGTCCTGGACGCGCTGCAAGACCTCATGTATCGCCGGTGGTAGCATCTTGATGTCTGTGCTATGGTCAATGAAAAACGAACAACGCACGATACACGGAGTCATACCTTGAAAGCTGATAATCTGCCCAAGCTTGAGAGCAGCTCCCCGCATTCGCGATAATTTCGCAACCAAAATTTCCAGGTTGCCAGGGCTCAGCATCAGCGAGCCACCTGTCGCAGCAGCACTGCCAGTCACACGCCGAAGACTTTCGCTGACTGCGCCAAACGCCATACTCGTCCCTAGCCCTGCATATTGCCACAATCTCCCAAAACGAGACGAAGGTACGCGTGATTCTCGTAGTTCGTATTGTACTTTTTGAGACTCGTTGCTCAGCTCGATGGGTATCTATGGCTCGGCTGTCAGTATATCAGCATGTTTTTTTTCTGATGTAGGCAATACACACGTCAGAAGTTACAGGGGCAGCAGTGTCCGCATCTTTGGCGAGCTGAGCCGCAAAATCGTGCATTTCCTTCTCAGTCGTTGTGGGCTGGGCCTCTAGTGTCTGTTGTTGCGGCCTGAGAGCTGATGGTTGGGATGGCTGGTCCTGTTCAGAGGTGCGGACATTGAATGTATCCTGGTCATGGCCCACTGCAGTTGCAGTATGATCATGGGGAGTTCCCGCAGCACCCCTCATGTCAAGATGAGCCTTTTGCTTATAGGGGTTTCCTCCAAGCAATTTTGCGACACGCTTTGTGCGGAAGACATCAGTGTTGATTCCTTCTGGCATAGCATCTTGTTCTGGAACAGCTATCCTCTGTGGTATATCTTCTTTCTGGACCTGCTCGACACCTGGCTCTGGGACCGAATAGTATACATCCTGGTTCAATTGGTCGGACTTGACATGGTGGTCACCCTCTTGTGCATCCTCCGTATATTTAGGTATTTGGGATTTCGGTGAGGATTGTGGTGCTGATTTCGATTCGACAGATCGCGCATAAAAGACGTCTCGATCATGCCCTTCGTAGAGCTTCTTCACTTGTGGGGAGGGATCAGGGCGATACGGTTCGTTCGCGTGCGATGGGATGTGATTTGGGTGTTGTGTTGCTGTGAAGAGACCGGCTGGCTTGCCTGGTAAGGGAATGGTGGATTCCTGCGACTCAATAGGACGCATACCCTCTTCAATCTTCTGACCTTGGCCGTGTTCCTCCGCCAGTGGCTGCTTCGGCGGCTCCGGAACGGAACGCTTGTTGAACGTATCTTGGCCCTTTGTATCGTCCTCTAGATTCACACCAGAAGAGGGTATCGTCCCATCTGGCAGTGGTGACCGCTCAGACTTTTCCTGCTTGACACCTAGCTCATTCCCTACTGGGGGCTCGGCCTTTGTGTGCTTCCCAGAGCGGTCATAGTGATGATCCTGCTCCAGCCCATTCTTTATGTCTCTCCGGGGCTGCTCGCCCCTGACTGTATCTGTTCTCGGTATGTCGGCACTCTGTGAGGACGTGGCTCGCTGGGCAACCGTCGACGCGTACTGCGGGATTTCCTCATTCAACCTCTGGGAAAGCACGCGTGCAGCTTCGAGCGTTAGCGTAACACGGTCCGTCTGGCTTTTCGCGGCTTTGGCCAGGCTTGAGGTCTTTGTGAAAACATCAAGCTGTTGCGAACGAAGCTTGATGTGCTGCTGGGCGATGGACTTGGAGGCATTGAACAGCTTCGCGGCGTCGACGAGCCGCCTACCAGCCATTGGAGGTGAATGAATAGGCTATGGTATTATGCAAGACATTGCAGGAGGCCTGGGATGATGATATCGGGCGAGGTTACCACAGTCGAGGTGTGAAAAGGTGCGATAGCGTCATAGCTCTTTCGCTTGTAGTTCGGGCAACCATCGCATCTGATTGGTCGGATGGGTAACGTTTCTGGAAACGTGGAAGCTCTCCATCACACACTCGTCAAGCATCTCTGGCATTCAACTTGGTACTAAAAATAATCTGGACTATGAGGGAACTGCGGGTCTATGGCATGACACACACTCGGCTTTCCCTTATGCCTCTGCTTGCTAAGCTGGATTCCTTCCTTTGAAACGCAGGTTAGACATGCATGCATGTTTCGGCCCGTATCGAAACGTCGCAACATTCGCATCGCATCGCATCACAACGCAGCCAGAGTCCAGAATTTCCCGAGCTGACTTTAGGCCCTCAAGACCATGCCTCTTGAGATCATGTCTCCCAGGGCTCGCCTCTTCACTATTACTCATATCAAGTGCCGTATAAGCTCAATATATTTAGCAGTGCCGGCTTATTGCCGGCTTTCCTCTTGACTTGAGTGTTCCCAGGGCCAACCACGTGCGAAGTATTCACCTCCAGTTTCCAAAAACGCCGAACAGGCTGCACGCCCCCAAACAACTCGTTTGCTCACTCAATCCTTTCCTTGTCCGCGTAGTAGGCCATCGGCGCTTGCTTTCCTCGCCTGCCCTCGCTGTGCCTCTCTCTCGATCTACACTTTGCGTAATATATTCCACGCGCAATCGCACTTGACTTCCAACCCATACCTCCGCATCGTAACGTAGGCACTTTACTCGCTAAACTACATAATCACAACACTCCAAGCCACCATGAAAGTAGCGCTCCTTCAGTTTGCCCCTGATGTCGGCACAGTACAAGCAAACATAAAGAAAGCCGAAGATCTACTCCAACGCACACGGATACCCGTCGATGTAGACTGGTTGATATTGCCCGAAATGGCATTTTCAGGTTAGTTCAACCGTGTCCACTTTTCGCATCCTCCTGCTATGCACCGAAACGTATACGGGGAGCAAGGCGAAGTTGGTCAGAGCTAGGAGTGGGTGGCCGGTATGGGCCCCACAACACGGCACGCACGCACGTGGGCAGCAAAACATCGCATCAATTGCATTCATGACGTACACATGCGGGAAAAAGAAGGGCGAGAGCGAGCCTTTTCGAGCGGGGACAATGGATTGCTGACCGCCTCTTTCCAGGCTACAATTTCCATTCTTTCGAGGAAATCAGGCCGTACCTAGAGCCCACCACGGCCGGCATCTCGACGCAATGGGCTGTCCAGGTAGCAGAGCATTACACCTGCCATGTCACAATCGGATACCCGGAGATCACAAACGAGTCGCCGCCGCGTAACTGTAGGCCTCTCCCATCCCTGTCCAGCCACGAAACTTTCCCCCAAAAGGTGAATGAACGAATGAATGAATACCCTTCGCTAATCCGCTCCGAAAAGACAATTCCACCGTCACCGTCTCCCCTACCGGTGCCATCCTGCGCAACTACCGCAAATCTTTTCTCTATTACACCGACGAGACATGGGCCGCAGAGCCACCTACGCGCTTCTCGACGATGCCGCTCGGCGCCCTCGGCCAGGTCACCCTCGGGATCTGCATGGACATCAATCCGTACCGCTTCCTTGCTCCGTGGTCGGATTACGAGTTCGCCAACGCGGCGCTCACCATGCCGTCCATCCACTCGGGTCCGAATCCGCTGATCTGCGTGTCCATGGCCTGGCTGTGCCATCTTTCTCCCGCCGAACTCAGGGAGGACCCCGGTGTTGCTGATGTAGCGACCGTCGCATACTGGGTCGAACGGTTCCAGCCCATTGTGGAGAGGAGTCGAGAAGTCGGGGGCTCTTGGTATGTTATATTAGCCAATCGATGTGGGACAGAGAAGGGCGTGTGCTACGCGGGGAGCAGCACGGTGATGAAGATAGAGGGCGGGGCTGTGAGTTTGTTCGAGACATGCGGAAAGTTCGAGGAGAAGTGTTTGATCGTTGATCTAAATGAGCGGCCAAAGTACCAAGTCAGGAGCGGGAGGTAGCCTTGCCGATGCTGAGTGAGCAACGTAAGGAATCCACTATGCACAACGAAAAGCATGCAGAGCGCTGGGTTGCAATCGGAGGGATACCTATGGTCCGTGCCGGGAATTTATAGGGCCGTACCCCGTGTGGTGGGACAATGAGTACACGAAGCATGAGCAATGAAAATTCATATCCTCATCTTCCTGCAGCCCCACCAGAAGCATCACATCATGCAGTTGCAGACACGCCCATGTATCAGCCTTTGGGACCAGCAAGTGCATTCATATTGACTGCCTAACCCTTCCGTTTTCGAACCCAAAGCGCCAGAGTGAGTGCTCGGTATACATGTTTCCGTCACCCCTCATATCATTTCAATGCATTCATCCATCACCATCCGGCAATGACCACCCACTCGCTTGCCATTGATAGAATACCGATCCCAGTTCGCTCGTCGGACGTGAAGAAATTTGAGGTCGAGAATCGTGAGAGAAGGGAGCGCAGAGCGTAAGGGAAGGCGTTTAGATGCCGATACGGGTCTTGCGCCAATGTCGCCTCTTAGCGTTGTAGCTATGCAATGTATTAGCTCGTGCTTGCAGTACGGTCCTAAGGCAACCATGCGCAGGTCTGTAGAGAGAGAAGGTCGTCGTACCGGATGGTGTTGCCCGTTCGCAGGCGGATCCACTGGGGGATCGGGCGGTTCTGCTTCTGCGCTTTGGCAAGCTTCTGCTTGGTACGGAAAGACTTGTGACTCTGTAGGGTATTAGCAGGCTAAAGGAATCGCGACAAGTGCTTTGGGCAGAGGAGCACGTACCGGCATCGTGACGATTTGTCGAGGTGTCGGGATGTCGAAAGTTGGGTTGTCGTGCGATGAGTGGAACAATTTCCTGGCTTCGCTTGCGTGGTGTGTGCGCCAAGCCGCCAGCTACTTTCGGCTAGTTTACTATATCACGTGCTATTTCAAAGTCTAATATGTAAATCTGCATACTTGCATGACTTCAAACCCTAGAAGTTAAATTCCAAGTTCTTTTGGCAATGACCTTTTGCTATACTATATCAAAATCAGTACATACAGCCACCGGACCGTAGTGCCGGATGTTTTCAGATCAGCCAACAGCTCTCGATCTTGCAAACGCCGATACTTCTAAGCCAGCCCACTATTCATATGCAAGATAAGGTCGTAAATAATAGACTTTCCTGCGGACGTTTTGGGGGCAGAGAGTACCACTGGTGAGACGCATTGTGGTTGACGAAGCTACGGACAAGATCCTATTATTGCTAATTCAGGGTCGCCAAGCATCTCGTAAGCATCTTAATCTCCAGATTCCGGAAGGCTTGACGACAATTTCGCTCTTGACACCATCTGAACACTATTAACTCAACGTTTGCAATGTGGCTTTTATCAACTACACGTCTTTTTTTCGACTGCGTTGTTGTTGTGGCCTACGCTAGTTATGATTAACAGCCCACCTCCTCTTTCCCATACAGACTCACAGATAGAGCTCTTTGTGTGTTCCATAGGTATTTATGCCAGTGCTTATCTTTAACTGTCAAAGAATATCCGACTGGGGTCCAATTTCAACAATCTCTTATTTCCACAACTCTTGTAAGCGAGTTTACCTCCGTCGGACACCTAAACGGCTCGTATTTGGCGCTCCAGAATGATGCAGGTCGTCGATCGCATCTCGCATCTGATATTTACCAGATCCAATAAAGTTAGCCTACTCGTGCTCCGCTCTGCGAGGCTGCCAGTATCCAGTGACAATGCAGATAAGTAGCTGACACATTCTGAACCCCTACTAGTGTACGGGTTGGCTCGCAAATAGCAGAGATACTGCTCTACAAATGCACATAAGATAAAATTATATGTCGTACAAAGTTCAACATCAAGCTTATTTACGAACTGACCGTCATACTAATCCAAGGTTTGTACCAGCAAGCTGCCGGGCCTGATACCAAACCGTTACGAATCGGCATGGCTGAGGACCATTTTGATCAATATGGAAGCAATCGTGTTATCCCGCGCGCTATGACTGCGTTTACTGCAATTGCTTGGTACAATGCTTTGGAACTCTTCTTTCTACTTTTTCTTATATTTAAGAAATATTCAGGGCTATATTTTTGGAGTTTGCTCGTCACTACCATCAGTGTCGTGCCTTATGCTACGGGTGAGTTGGCCTTACACTATCTTTTACACCAATTCTTACCTGTATTAGGTGCATGGGTTAAGCTAAACAACGTCTCACATCATACTCGTCTTAACGAGGCGATTTTACTCTCAAGCTGGATAATCATGGTACCAGGTCAATCGTTGGTCATGTACTCACGCCTGCACCTCATTTCCCAGAACAAGATCGTGCTGGGTTTCGTTTTGTGGATGATTATCATCAACGCTGTTCTCCTCTGTGTCCCTACTGCTGTTCTCGACATCGGACAGTACACAAGCCACCCTGAGGTCTATACAAGAGGCTATATGATCATGGAGAGGATCCAGATGACTATGTTTGCAGCCCAAGAGATTGTCATATCCCTCATCTACCTCTGCGAAGTCTACAAGATCCTTAAATTCGCCCTCGATGGAAATACGCGCAGGGCAATGTGGCAGCTTGCTGCCATGAACCTGCTCCACCTCGTCCTTGATCTCACCCTGTTGGCCGTTGAGTTTCTCGGGATGCACATGATCGAAGCAACGCTAAAAGGTTTAATCTATAGCGTGAAGCTCAAAATCGAATTCGCGGTTCTAAATCAACTCGTGCGTGTTATGCGAGACAGGAACGTTGCTAAGGATTTCACAATCAACATTTCTAAGTGTACTGAAAGAGCAAGCGAAGAAACCCTCGAGGTAACAGAGATAAGGCAGAGGAACGTCCCGCGTGAGTGGAGACTTTCGGTGGGAGTCAGCCAGATTCTCACGCCTCAAATCACACCCTCTCCTGTCAATTCGACAAGGCGTAGTGGCGAACAGAGTCCGACGTATAGTATAGGATCTGTGGACAGGATGTACCCGGGGAGACTAGGATGATCAAATGCACTTTTGCCTTGCTGCTGGTGGGCAGTATGTTCTACATCACATTTCGTATCGAATCATTCCATGACTGCAATGGCACGTCAATCAGAGAATAAGCCTGATTTTTTCTATGTCGCCCTCTTTCTTTTTTCTCTTAATGTCACATGCCTAAAATGAATGTGATCTAACCTTCATTCCGATCTGCGCGTATTCTCACTATGCCGCAACGACATTGTCCGACTTCCTTGGTAGCTTAGGGCACCGATAGGTCATAAAGCCTAAAATAACTGCACCTCGCCGATCATCAGCAGGTATTTATGCTATGTATGCACCTGCTTCTCAGCCTGTTGACATGATGACATACGTATAATTACTAAGCCAAACTTAATCCAATATCCAATCACATAGGAGCAAGGAGGCTGACTCCAAATGACTAAGCGATGAGCGCCTTATCCCGATTACTTTCTATTCGGTTTTTTCTTTCAAATTCATACACTCAACGTGGACTTGCGCCCTATACACAAGGAAAGCAGTGTCAAAATAACAGTGCTCCCCTAGATACTAAAACCCAAAAGAACGATAAAAAGAATTTCGAAGGAACCGGGATTCGCAGAGACCGACGTTACATAATTCCTGCGTCACTTTCGATATCAACCCTTCCCAAAAAGCATAATCCTATTGTGTGGAGGAAAATACTTCTTGCTCGTTCTGAAAGGGCGGAAAAGCTTAGCCCATGTTTAAGTTCGTAGCGATCAACCACCCGTCCGAAACGCGGGACCGTACGCGCCAGGAGCGCATACGGCAACACGCTATTCGTAATGGCATTCAAAACAAGAGGAAGCAGGAGGCGAAGCGAAATGAAAATTTCGTTAGTGTTGATGTAGATGCGAAGACGGGGAAATTGAGGCGGAATCCAAGGCAGGTAACCGCGTTAACAATACCTAGGCCTGTGGCTGGGGGCTTGTTGGATCCTTTTGAGTCTTTACCCGGCGATGGCGAGCGCTTAAGAGCGCTTATGGCACATAGTCAGTACCGCAAATTTGCTAGTGTTGCTGAGGACTACCGAACTGATTCGGGATAGAGAGTGCGCGTCATGCTGGTGAACCTGTGTTCTGCGTTGAAGACGCAGGCAAGATTTTCTTCGACGGCATGGATACCATCTTTCGTGGCGCTTTATCTGACCCAGCGCTATTCAATGCTTTATCGCTGGCGCTGGCGCTGGCTGCTAGCAACAACGTTCCAAATGTCGAATGTTTGAAGCTGCGTGGAGCGACGCTTACGAACCTGAGACACCGTATGGGGGTGCCACATTGGATTCCGTCGGTGTCCACGCTCACTGCTATGCTGCTTCTTATAGGCTATGAGGTTAGATCATCCTTATTTCCTTTGATAATGAGCTGATAGGCCTCCAGTACCGAGTTGACGGCTCGAACGCAAACAGCATCGTCATCCATATACAGGCCGTACAAAATGTGCTCAACATGGCCAAAGCATCCAAAGTAGCCATATCAGATTCTATACGAAGGGCACTATTTTGGCAAGATCTATATTCTTGTCTTTTCGTGGGCACGACTCGTTTGTTGTCACACAAAGATTATGAGAAGTTTAGCCATGACAACGATCTAGATTTCGCACCTAGATCCTCCGTGCCTTCTGGATTCGAAAAATTGATTTCGAATTTTGACGAGGAATTCGGAAGCATACTGAGCGCACTGAATGCGCTCTGTGGCGTTGTCGATACACGCTGTACACCAGGTGGTTCTCCTATCAAAGAACATCCTATTGATAATTCCCAATACTGCATAGAGTCTCGGTTAATCGATCTCCTCAGTCATGTCAGAAGCTTGGCTGTGGAAGACAACATCTACGAAGCGTGCATTTTTGCATGCTTTCTCTCCACATACAAACTGTCGACCGGCATTTGGGAGGGCTGTTTCATCCCAGAATATTGCTCCACACAAATTCTAAGCTTACTTTCTCGTACGAGAGAAGACCCTAGGTGGAAAGAAGACGGATACAAAGAGCTGTTGGTGTGGCTATTATTCACAAGCGGATCTCTAGCGCAGCGTCATCGAATTCAAAAGCGGGCTTTCAAATTGATATCCGAGACGTTTTTCAGTGTGCTGCAGGGAATTCATGACGACTGGGATGCACTGGAAGATGTGCTGAAAGGTTTTATCTGGTCGAGTCATGCAATGGAGCAAAAGACCTGGCAATTTTGGCAGGAAATGCATTCGCCCAGAAAACTGAGCTACAGTTTAGACGATGAGTCAGTAAGGATGCACCCAGCATAGAAGGTGAATATGTTAGCACGCGGCGACTATTACCAGGGCCATTAATCAAAGGGCGCGGCGCCGGTGGAAAGGGCGGTGGATTCGCTTGTCCTAAAACGGTAATTCTTTTTTTCGAACAGTCATACAAATAGAAATTGACAGTAGGAGCCTTTCCAACAACTGCATATCAACGCACCATTCTTTCAAAATGGCAATCGTTATCCGAGAGGTTTCCGATGCTGATATTACACAAACCTGTAACATAGAGCACGCAGCGTACAATCCTAACGGTCCTATGCCCTCGACGCTCTTTCCAGGTCCATTTCCGCCGAACTCACGTGAAATGAGAGTAGAACAGATCATATCGATGAGAAAGAATGACCCGACGGCACAGTACCTGAAAGCAGTGGATGATGAAACAGGCGAGCAGATCGCTTTTGCTAAATGGCACACCTACACAACGCCAGAGGCGGTTGCGAGCGCGCCGATGCGTCCCATCCCTTCGGCGCCGGGAGTCAACGTCGAGGCATGCAAAGCATTCTTTGGCGGTCTTGTTACTAAAAAGAAAGAGATCATGGGTATAAAGCCGCATTTGTGTATGTACTGCTTTCAATTTGACTGAAACATGGGCTGAAAAAACTAGACTTGCACATGCTGCACACAGATCCCAAACATCAGCGGCGTGGTGCGGGAGGCGTGCTCGTGAAATGGGGAACGAAAAAGGCAGACGATCTTCGTCTTCCGATTTACCTAGAGTCTAGTGCGGAGGGATATCGATTATATCAGAAGCATGGCTTCGAGAAAGTGGAGTCTTTTGAGGTGGATTTGACACAGTTTGGTGGAGACAATACGGCCAGTGCAGCCTTAATGATTCGGGAGCCTCTCCCATAGAACGGTAGCCATATTTACAAGCCCATTCAATGTGTCCCGCAACACCGTTTTATAGCAGCCATGTCGCGAAAACAAAGATCTCCTAATAATCGCATCTGAATCGCAATGAGTGAGAAAATGTGGCGTGTGCGCTTCGATTGGAAGGTCATTGCTACATAGGCTATGACGAATAACAGAGCAACAGTGTTGATTTTTTAGTCAGCGATATACACATGCTACATACACACAGAAAGCCTTGGGGAGTTATCAAGGAAAGGCCATACCTTATCACATGCTCAATTTCTGATGGAAGGCCGGACAAGCCAGCATCATTGGGAGAAATGAGAGCTGCTATACCGAGCAAAATAGAAGATGCTGATAGGCGAGAACAAGAGACGGTAAACAAAAAATCCGTGATATGGACACTATCTACTGTAGCACCCTCGTCAAGCTTCTTTACTTTAACTGGATGTTGGAATAAAGCTCACGATGGGCATCAGCGAAACAAAGTGAATACGATCGCAAATTATAAAACTTATCGAGGTAATTCTTCCTGAGACCATAGATGCAGACTGAAAGAAATTGATTGACAGAAGAAGGAAAAGTTTCTCATAAATCAGGTAAACGAAATTCGCTGTCAAGGCTACAATGTTAAGATGACTGATTCTCGCCTAAATAGAATACAATACGTAACATCGATTCGTAACGAACTAATAAGAGGATACCAACCAATTTCTTTCGGCCCCTCAGCCTTGCACAGCCATTACTGACCCCAGCCCCATTGCAACTAATGGGCCCGCCAGAGCCGCACATGGCGAGCATGGTGAAAGGATCATCGTCCTCTCCAGTTCCAAAAAACGCGCGCTCCAACACATCCTCATCACTTCACGAGTTTATCTAGAGCTGTCTTTTTTCACCTCGGAATTATCCGCGCGACTTGCGATTGTTGTAGCAATGACAAGATTCAGCGTTAATGCGCAGTCTGTCTCGCGCAGTACGGTCGTACGGTCGGCCCACTACACAGCACCGTACCAGCCTCAGCACGCTTTATGGGATCTGCATGTATTTCCGACAATTAAAGGGTAGATCTGCCTGTGCGTCTGTGACAAGGCGTTTTTGGTAGGATTCCTAGGGCGGTCCTGCTAACCACATCCTTGTTGTTCCATCTCGTGCGAAAGCGGCTCATGCTTGCAACATACATCGCTTTTCAACATAAATACCAATCATCCTCT
>Ga0247757_10001411_pt1 | contig 16006 bp, 12 predicted proteins | sample UWRJL126311R4_FD_180929 | JGI IMG/M metagenome (GOLD analysis project Ga0247757, IMG submission 180929) | Plant litter microbial communities from Arlington Agricultural Research Station in Wisconsin, United States - UWRJ-L126-311R-4 | ecosystem: Environmental > Terrestrial > Plant litter >... | reverse complement strand
GGAGGCGTGTGTAAAGGGCGAAAAGGCTGCAGCTTGCAGGCAGATGCACGATAGGGGTGTGGGCGGGCTTGTTTCACATCAACGCTCTGTGCATCGAGCGCACGTGACGGCAGCCAGGTAGCAGCGGGCGGTGGGCGGGCGGTGGGCAGCGGGCAGACAAGGACAGACAAGGGCATCGAGTGGGTACTGCTGGCGCCGTGGGCACTCCTGGGCAATGTGCAGCGTGCAAGGTGGGCCTTTTAGCCGCATGCCAGCCAACGATGGCCCAACGGTTCAAACGCGCAGGGTGAAGTGTCAGTTGTCCTGATGCTGTTGAACCAGCCATCCTGCGCTGTCGTCCCATCGACCCAGGCCAGACGTTGAGCGCTCCGGCCGTCTTGGGCTGCGAAACAGCCCCAAACCCAGCCGCCGCCAGATCCATGTCCGGCCATGGTAGCTGCGAGCGGGTGCGGACATGTGCAGCAGCCAGGCCTGCCACTGGGATCACCTGGGGCGGATGCTGCTTCGAGAAGACACGGGCGGTGCCTCGAGCGCAGGGATCCGTGATTTGTACAAGCACTGCTGGCGCGGGGTGCATTCTGCATAGATGCATAGATTGGCCGTCTGTCGTGTACACTTCTCTGCAAACATGTGAAGAGCGTGCGGATGCGCCATGCGATAGTGCACATCGTCGCAGCGAAAGCGTCCCGTAACCTGCGTCTCCTCAGGCCTGCCCCTCCTCACACGGCGAGCCGGGCGCCTGCATGTGCCCTCGGTCACTGGGCATGCGTTGCCACAGCCGCCCCAGCGAGGTGGAAACTCTGGGGCGTCTATGCCCAGGCGCGACAGCCACGCTTCTTCGTCCTTCGTCAGCCTTGTCTCTGCTGCCCGACTGCCTACAACACCCATCGAGCGAAGCCGTCGAGGCGCAGAGGCTCCAGGCAGGTTCGAGACTAGACGGGCGGGTAGCGGCTGCGCGCCGTCTGGAGGAGCCTTTGGGAGCGTGGGTGCTTGGCGCCAGCCCAGTGGCCCGTGCGCTGGTTGTCCGCCCTGTCCAACTGACTGAGCCGGGCTGGCGCTCTCGCGCGCCTTCACAGCTTGGACGCTCAGTTCAACTTGCACTTGCACTGCTGCTCACCCGGCATAGCGTTTGCGCGTCTGCAGACAGTTCCCCAAGCCCCCACACCCTGCTCGTGCCTCCTGGGTCCCCGCGTGGACAACTTGGTACCCACGAGCCTGCCAGGCCTGACCGCCTGTCTCCACTACCATCCGCCAGGCACCCACGCCGAGAGGGTCCTGCGTGAATTGGGCTTTCTTTCCACCACAACATCGCGTCTCCGCAAAGACACACAGTTGTGACGCTCGTCACTGACCGTTCACTGCAACTTCTTTCGGTCTCGCGCACTTTACCGCCAGCGGTGACGTTTTTTCGCCGCTCACCATGGCCGGCCCACTGGGCACTCCGACCGCATTGCCCGTTCCCGCTTACATACAAGCCTTTCGCCCTTCTTCCTCGATGAGTGCAAGCCGCTTCGACGAGGGCTATTCAGAGGATACACGGAGTCAGACTGGCAGCGACACAGTCATGAGGGTTGAGTCGCACCTGGGCGATGGGGGGATGGAACCCGATCCGCATTATGTGCTTCCAGACTGGGTGGTGCAGATGCCAGATACTGAGCGCAGTGGTGAGTATCATTTCGATGGCAATCACTTCACGTCCAATGCTCACATGAACCCAGAATTTGCCTACGCCATCCTCCGATCGCTTCGCACCTCGTCGATTGCCAGCATCGTGCACAAGCTGAATCCGCTACTCCACCTTGACCCTGTCATACATTTACCTCCCGAGATTACCTTTGAGATCTTCTCCTACCTGACTCCAGAGACCCTCTTACAAGCCTCCACACTGTCAAGAACATGGCGCACGCGTGTCATGGATAGTCCTCTATGGAAACTTCTGTTTAGGCTGGAGGGGTGGAATTCTAACTTTGCCCAAGTGCGTACCTATGAGGAGACCGAGCGGCAACGATGGGCAGAGACGAAGGAGAAGGAGCGGAAGACACGCCCAAGGGCTTCTGAAGACCCGGAGAGCGACAAGCCGTCGTCGAAGAAGCGCTTGCGGGAACGACCTCTCTTCGGGGACGGCGCTTCGGAAAGTGGGATACACGATAGGCTCGAGCCTCTCACATTGGGTAGTGCTAGAGACGGGCTGCCACCTTGGGGGGAGCAGCATGGTGTGGTAGAAGCTGATAACGAACAGTCGCTGCAGTTTGACGATCACATGGAGGGGGTTTCGTACAATACAGCATCGCCATTAACTCCTCAGACAGGCGTAACTTCTCTGCGACGAAAGAGACAATCGGAGAATTTGGACGAGTCAGCCACGTACACCCCACCGACCGTCTTGGATCCTCCCTTGCAAGTATCCCTAGTAATTCCATCACCAGAGCCGAAAATCAATTGGCACTATCTATACAAACAGAAGAGGCGGCTAGAGGAGAATTGGGATGCCGGTCAATTCTCAAACTTCCAGCTGCCGCATCCAAACTACCCAGGGGAAGCACATAGCGAATGTGTGTACACAATCCAATATACCGGAAAATATCTCGTCAGTGGTAGCCGTGACAAGTCCGTCCGAGTCTGGGATCTGGATACGCAACGTCTGAAATACTCACCTCTTATGGAGCATACAGCCTCAGTCCTCTGTCTTCAATTTGATGATCGCCCAGAGCAGGATATCATAGTATCTGCTGGAAGTGATTGTTCAATCATTCTATGGCGGTTTTCGACGGGTAAGAAGATTAAGTTGATCGAAAACGCACATCGTGAATCTGTTCTCAACCTCAAGTTTGATGATACCTATCTAGTCACTTGCTCTAAGGATAAGACAATTAAAGTTTGGAATAGGAAAGAGATGTGGCCAACAGACGATACGTATCCAACGACCGCCAACAGACCTGGCCACGTTCGCATTCCAGCTCACATCATTGATATGCAGCGTGAGATGGAAAGCCAACACTTGAAAGCCAAGCCTCTTACGCCATATACCCTTCTCATGACACTCGAGGGACATGGAGCTGCAGTTAACGCTATCCAGATACTCAATGGGCAAATTGTATCAGCATCAGGAGATCGAAGCATCAGGATGTGGGATGTTCGTACAGGAAAAAACATCAAGACCTTGAATGGCCACACCAAGGGCATTGCCTGTGTGCAGTTTGACGGTCGAAGGATTGTCAGCGGCAGTTCAGACGAAACGGTACGCATTTTCGATCAAGCTACGGGTGCAGAGGTTGCTTGCTTGCAAGGCCATTCCAACCTTGTTCGCACTGTCCAAGCCCACTTTGGTGACCTCCCTGGGAATGAAGAAGAGCTGGAGGCGGAGGCGCGAGCAGTCGACCAAAGCTTCTTTGAAGCTCAGAGGAAGGGACTAGTATCCGGGGAAATGACAAGAGCACAGCGTCGGGCCCGAAATCCTGGTTCTCGAGATCCCAATGCAATATTTGCCTACGGTGCCAAGCTGCCTCCCGGTGGTGGAGGCACGAAGTGGGCCAGAATTGTTTCCGGTTCTTATGACGAGTCCATCATCATTTGGAAGAAAGGGATTGATGGTGCGTGGAGGAAGTCAAAAGTCCTCCATCAAAGTGAGGGTGTCAGGGCGGCTGGAGGTCGCTCGCGCCGTCCCGGTCTCCATGGGAATCAGAACCAGCAGCAACAGGCCGGTCAGGCCCCCAACTTTCAGGCTCTGGCGCAGCAAGCTCAAGCCCAGGCCCACGCAGCACAGACATTAGCACAACAAGCTCAGGCCCTCCATGTAGCGGCTCAAGCTACGCATGGCACAGCAGCGGCTGCTAACCAAAACACTGCCGCGGCTAACACAAACCAGGCTGGCAATCACGTAGCAAATGCTGCCCCGAATGCTAATATCGCCCACCAGCATCATCACCATCACGGTGGCCATCACCATCATCACAATGTTCAGGGTGGGCACAATTCCCAGGGTACATCGAGAGTCTTCAAATTGCAATTCGATGCCCGTAGAATCGTCTGCTGCAGCCAGGACCCGACTATTGTCGGATGGGACTTTGCTAATAACGACAAGGATATCATCACCGCCAGTCAATTCTTCGGTGAACTGGCCTAAGGTGATTCTCGGTAGGATCTACTCATGCCGTCTACGCCCGGGCCGCTGAACAGTGGCCTGGGATTTTCAGGTCGTCCGAGCGGGCTGACCTACGTACCACTTGGCAGGTAAAATAGCTGTGCACCCCGCATACCTCGTCTTTTTTCTCATAACCCGGCGGCCTTTGCACCATCTTCTTTCCTCAGGAGGGATCCTCCTACTGAGCACTCTTAGCTGTGTGCTTCCTTGCTAGGTCGACGTGCAAGCGTCGAGTGGCTCGAGGGGAAGAGACTCTTGCTCTATTGCTTGCTTGCTTTCTTGCTTGCATTGTATCATATTCTTATGGAAAGGCATGACGGGGACACAAGCTCGTTTTTGGGGGATCCTGCGGTGCACTACCAGCGCATGGCGTTTGATTTTTATTGGGAACAAGAGGGTTTTGGAGGGTTTTCCTCCTGATTGAGAGAGAATCTATTTCAGGCTGATACGACCAAGTGTGCATGAGTGACGGCTGACTCCTTGAGGAGGTTTTACGTACATTAGAGTAACGGGCAGATGAGAATCATGATATTTTACGAATGGCCAGTGTGGTGGTCGTCGTGTCAAGCGTTTTCATGGCGAAGGTCTGGAGAGGGGCTAGGGGGAGGGAGGAAGGAGGATATATCGTTACACCCTTGGGAGGCTTTCATACATGAGGTCTTCAAAGAACAGTAGTAGAAATTGCACACCCTCATGGACCTTTTAAAAGGCATACCACGTACACAATGGAAGAAAATAAAAACGCTGCGAAGGCACTCTAACGGTGATCTTATTCCTCCGTTCGTTTCCTCACGAGAGAGGGGTAGAACTGATGGTGGAACTAGGTTACGGTGCATTCACACTAGGCTATCATGACGCCAAAAAGGTCAAATCAGGTCACATGTCCTATTCCCACAGTATCGTAAAACCCGCCTGCCATCTCTTCATCCGGCACGATCAGACTAGTCTAGAGGACCAGCAGTCCGTCCTCGTCCAGCTCTTCGAGGGTCACGAAGCCCGGGTTCGTGACGTACCAATGAGCCAAGTCGCGGGTAGCCAGGGCGTCCTCGAGGCTGTCGTGCTGCTTGGTCTGGATGATCCTGCCGAGGCGCTGCTTGGCGAGGTTCTCGAGCGATCGAGACAGCGCTTTGGGCTGCTTGGGCTTCTGCTCTGGGGCCGGGGGTTCGTTGGCTGGCGCGGGGCTGGCGGCAGGCGGCGGCGTCTGGGTGTCGGGCGCAGCCAGCGATATCCCTCCCGTCGGCTCGTTGCTCAGCTTCGCCTGGTACGCCTTGCGCAGCTCGGACTCGATGACGAAGGTGTCCACGACCGCCGTGTGGATCCACTTGATCGCCTTCAGGTCGTTGTGCAGCCCGTGGCCCACGACGATGGTGTGCGGGCCCACGTGCTTCCATATGGCTCGGCGGACGGCCTCGGTGCCCATGAGACAGGTGCGTTTGTTCTTAGCCCTGCGGAGGTCGCCGAACGTGATGCCCGAATACTTGTAGTTGGTGTGCCTTAGGGGCGTGTCGGGTTCAACGAGGTTGTCAATGAGAACGTCGCCAGTGAAGTAGTCGATCATGGTTATGCGGATGAGGACTGTGTCACTGTTGACGGCGGTCCCCATCTCGCAGTCCAGCGCCACGGCACAACGGGCGGTAGCGACGTTGGCGGGAATCCGGTAAGGGGGGGTGGGGTGGTGCTGGTAGAGCTTGAGGAGCGTTGCCAGGGGAAACTCTTGCGGGATGTGGTGCTCGGCACCGCCGCACGCTGGAGCATTTGTCGGCTGGTAGCAGCAGGTCCAAAGCTAGGATAGGAAGTGGGTTAGTATGTTGGGCCTGTCCGGTTCGTCTTGGTTTGGGGCTTTGAGTGGTACCTTGTTCGGAGCGACTTCGCCTGGGTGGTACTTGCAGACTAGGACTGGGACTTGGACAGGATCCGCTGTGCCAGTCGTGCTGTTGACCTTATCGGCAACCTTCTTGTCGACCTTACTGTCGCCTGACGATGCAGGTTTGTGTGAGCGTCTCTTTGAGATCTGGTACATGGCTAAAAGGGCATGAGTTTGGAGCTATTCTCTATTTTAAGTCTGATTTGAAAGTACCCTTGTTGCAGCCCACACATCGTCGCTTGGAAAGCAGCTCGTCAGCCGTCAACTCGCGGAGCAAGTAGCCATGCTGTTGAATCTTGCTATGGTCTTCCACGAAGCCCTGAAGAAGTTCAAGGTACTGCGCGGTCAAAAGAATGGGAGCCATGAATGCTGAGCGGGCGGGATGTGTTGATTGTGTCGAGCGTGTTGCTGTCCACTGTTGTTTTTATATGTGTTTGCGTGCCAAGAGGTGTAGAGGGGCACTGCACAGACGAGAAAGTGTCTTTTGTGAAACAAGCAAGTCAGGACTTGCGTCCTACACACTGGGGAAAGAATCTGAAGACAATAGTGCTTCCCCTGTTACCAAAAACTAAGGGAACGATAGAAAGAATCTCGAAGCGAGCGGGGTTCGAACAGCGGTGGCGGGCGGTTGTAACTAGAGCCTGGTGTTACATAATCCCTGAGTACGTTTTCGGCGGCGCGTACGTGGCTCCAATGTGGTGAACAACATTCAGCATGGAAAGAGTACGAGTGCCCTCCAATAGCGGTATTTAGTGCTTTGATTCCGACCTTTTTTTGATTCCGTGTGGTTGGAACGAATGCATGGTTACAACGACTTCGCTCGATTAGAAGCTCCCCACGGATACGCTGATTGGTTCCTAAAATATGGTCAGCTCTACATCTACATTTATCTAACTCTTATGCAGTATTTTCAGCATTCACGTCTTGGAGCGTTTACCATATAGACTTAGGGTCTGAGGAAGTTTCACAGTGATGTCCAAATGGGCAATACAATGGCTTGCGTCCGTCGCGGGGCAATGTGACGATACTGCGAGTCAGGTCTCCTACTACCGCTGAGATGTTGATTCACTCCCTGATAATCTGTTAATGGCATTTACATATGAGTTGCTATGTATGCGACTTACGATACCGGTAAACCACGAGAATATTGGCTCCCCAGCCGGTTCATATTGTGGTGGAGCGGAGCGCGCACCACTAGAAGAGCCCAAGGGGCTCTCTAGCAATCTTAGGATCTGAAGGAAGATGGAACGACGGAAGAATGTATTTACGATCCGCACTTATAAGGCGGTCTAGTCTAGAGATAGAGGGAACAGTAATCTTCACTCTCTCGAACAGTGCCTGATCACTTCCCTGATGAGGTTCCATCACGATGTTAGTTAAACTCTCTTAGACAGGAGATCTAGGATACGTTGTCACTTTTGAGACATTCGACATTTTTGCATGTAGTAAAGAAAAAACGAAAGATCATCGAAGCCATCCAATGGCATTGTCAGGAACCTCCATCGAAGATCCCGATGTGAACAAAAGTCTAACAGCACTCGGGGCGCAGCACCTCGATAGACGTTACATGTCCATCCGGCTGGTCGGATCCCCTCTTATCGAGTGCAATTTCCACCCAACGTTCCTTTCGGAAGGTGGGAAGTCGTCGATCCGCGTCGGCAGGTAAGTGGTATGATGCCGACAGGGCTGATCACTGGTTGGGAAGGCCTCCATTTGGTTGGTCCAACATGCATAACTGTGTCTCAGTAGGAAGTGAGGTCGCTCTTACTAAGCGCTAATCGCAAACGAAGAATGCGAGCTATGGGGGTAAACCCTCTATGGAGTTGCTAACGTGCGCATGGCTGGGACACGGAGAAATAAACAGAGTCTGCGCCGATGGCTATAGTGGCACTATGGCGCAAGCAAAGGGACACAAAAAGGCAGGGGGCTCCGGAGGGCTTTGTATGTGACCCGGCGAGGCTGATAGGCAGCACGTGGTAAACGTAGTCGGCTCGGAACCGGATCCAAGCCGTTTCCGCTCGCCTGTTGTCGCCTCAGGGGCGCGGCCACCAAGGCGGGCCCAACCTATGGTTCTAGAAACATGTTTCGCTAGATCGGTGTCTTGAATGCCAAGGCGACCAATCTACGTGTTGTCTTGAAAGTCGCCGTGCGGACGAGGGAAAGCATGGTTTGCGTGCGCGGGCTTCGTCCGTGGAAGCCGGATACTCGAGCAGCAGAGTAAGATGATGCCCACATTACAAGGTTCTGCGACGACTGCTAGATCATAGGCCACCCGTCTTGTCGAGTGTTTGTCGCGCGAATTACGGCGTGCAGAGCACAAGGCGGTCGTCAGCTCGACCACACTGGGTATGAAGGATGGGGGATGGGGTCGTCAGATGTGGCATGGCCCTGGGCGCCAAGGTATCCGCCAATTCGAGCACTCCTTCGCTCACCATCGCTCAGTACGAAAGTCTCCGCTCGCAGGCCAGCAGTATGTAGGGCCGTTGTTCTGCAAGGCCAATCGTCTCCCGGGATCCGGTTGCCGGAACCAGCGTGGCACGCCGCCCAAATGTCGCCGTGCTCTGTTGCGTGTTCCTGGTGGGTGGTGACGCTGTGGAGGCGATGGCGCAGCCCAAAGGGGAACTTGGTCCTCGATGCTCCAGGTCATCATTCGCCTCGGAGCGGGGTGGAGCTGGCCGTATGGGCCGTATCGACGACGAGCGACCAGCTGCTTCTGGCGCAAGCGAGGTGGAACTCGGAGACTAACCTATCCGCATCCTCTTCCATGCCAAGCCAGTCATGCCAGCCCTTGAGCCCGCCCGGAACGCTCAGATCTGCTCATACCGACTCACTAGCCAGGATCCTTAGGCTGCCGTCCGCGACGCGCTTTTATTGTATCTAAATGTCCTCCCGCCGCAGTGGTCTGCTACCTGTGGTGCCGTCCGTCTGCGTCTACTTTTCCCTCCTTGGTCCCTAATACACCCTTTAATGCCCCATTTTCGCTCTTTCCTCTGAATTCTTCTCCTCGAGACGAGTCATACTCCTGCAACCCCGCGCATTTGGTGGTAGACGGGGACGCGAACATGAGTTTGGTGGGCAACTTTACCTCCAACGGCGACAGGGAGGCCTCTCGCAACGCACCGCCACCCTCGATCATGGCTCGTCGCCCCTCTCAGGCTGCCGACGAGCGCATCGGCTCCGACACTTCAGACGCCTCCACCATCGCCGCAAACACAGATGAGGCCAGGTCGCGGGGGAACACCAATGAGCGCTCTGACGCCAAGGGCTCTGCCTTCACAACCAACGCAAACTCCGAGGCCGTTTCTGTAGAAGAAAATAATAGCATCGAGAGGAGAACCTCGGTTGTGCACGAGCTCGCCCGGAAATATACCCAGCAAAGCACCACCTCCACAACACGCCAAAATCCCTTCAGCGTCCCTGCCGGCTCGGCTTTGGATCCCAATGGCGAGCACTTCAATGCCCGCGCATGGGCAAAGGCCATGCTTCACACCCAGCAGGAGGACCCTCAGGCAGCTCCTATCCGGACTGCTGGCGTTGCCTTCCGCAATCTGAACGTACACGGTTTTGGAACGGACACGGACTACCAAAAGAGCGTGGGTAACGTATGGTTGGAGGGTCCCGGTTTCATCAGAAAAGTCATGGGCAACAAAGGCCGCAAGATTGATATTTTGCAAAGTGTTGACGGTTTAGTAGAAGCCGGAGAGATGCTTGTCGTCCTGGGACCTCCAGGTTCGGGCTGCTCTACTTTCCTCAAGACCATTACCGGAGAGACGCATGGTTTCTTTGTGGACGAGCACTCCGACGTCAATTACCAAGGTATGCCGCGCAACAGAAATCCATCATTTAAATATTCTAACAGTTTACAGGTATTAGCGCACGCCAAATGGCAAAAGATTTCCGGGGAGAGGCTATCTACACTGCCGAAGTTGATGTCCACTTTCCCATGATGACTGTGGGCGAGACTCTGTATTTTGCCGCCCGCGCTCGAGCACCAAGACACATTCCTGGAGGTGTCACTGTCCATGAATACGCTGAGCACATGCGAGACGTCATCATGGCCATGTTCGGCATCAGCCACACCATCAACACCAGGGTTGGCAATGATTTCCTTCGTGGTGTCTCGGGAGGAGAACGAAAGCGTGTGACTATCGCAGAGGCGGCGCTCAGCAAAGCTCCACTTCAGTGCTGGGATAACAGTACCCGTGGTCTGGACAGTGCCAACGCCATCGAGTTTTGCAAAACTCTCCGCATGGAAACAGAAATCAATGGCGCTACAGCCTGCGTTGCCATTTACCAGGCTCCCCAAGCAGCATACGACGTTTTCGACAAGGTTCTCGTCTTGTATGAAGGAAGGCAGATTTATTTCGGCCCTACAACTTCAGCCAAGCAATACTTCGTCAATATGGGTTTCGATTGCCCTGATCGTCAGACCGACGCTGATTTCTTGACTTCCATGACCAGCCCCTTGGAGCGAGTCGTTCGTCCCGGCTGGGAGGATCGCGTTCCTCGCACACCCGATGAGTTTGCTGCACGATGGAAGGAGTCTGCTGATCGAGTGGAGCTGATGCGCCAGATCGAAGAATATAACCAGAGATTCCCCGTTGGCGGGGAGCAGCTGGAGAAGTTCAAGCAGTCGCGAAAGGCACAACAAGCAAAGGGACAGCGTATCAAGTCTCCGTACACATTGTCTTACATGCAACAAGTCAACCTTTGCTTGTGGCGAGGCTTTCGAAGATTAATGGCCGATCCTAGCATCACATTGACCCAGCTTATTGCGAACTCCATCATGGCTCTCATCATTTCGTCCGTTTTCTACAACCTCCCGTCTAACACAAGCAGTTTCTACTCACGCGCTGCTCTTCTTTTCTTCGCCATTCTTATGAACGCTTTCGGTTCTGCTCTCGAAATCCTGACCCTGTACGCTCAACGACCGATCGTAGAAAAGCATTCTCGTTATGCCCTGTACCATCCCTCTGCTGAGGCGTTTGCGTCTATGTTGACAGACATGCCTTACAAGGTCCTAAATGCCATCACGTTCAACCTAGTTCTTTATTTCATGACGAACCTTCGACGAGAGCCCGGCTACTTCTTCTTCTTCGTCCTCATCTCTTTCGTCTTGACACTCGTCATGTCCATGTTCTTCCGTTCGATTGCTTCGCTCTCGAGATCACTCGACCAAGCTTTAGCCCCGGCTGCAATCCTGATTTTGGGTCTCGTCATGTACACTGGCTTTGCCATTCCTCCAACATACATTCTGGGGTGGGCTGTGTGGATTCGTTACATTAATCCGGTCAGCTACGCGTTCGAGGCACTGATGATCAACGAGTTCCATGACAGGGATTTCCCTTGCGTCAACTATGTGCCTATGGGCCCGGGATATGATAACGTATCCGGTAACAACCATGTCTGCTCCACGGTTGGGTCCAAACCTGGTGTCGATTTTGTCAACGGAGATAACTACATCAACTCAGCCTTCAATTACTACGCCTCGCACAAGTGGAGGAACTTCGGAATTCTTTGGGTTTTCTTGATCGGTCTCATGCTCGTTTACTTAGGTGCTACCGAATTCATTACTGCAAAGAAATCCAAGGGTGAAGTTCTGGTTTTCCGAAGAGGGCACAAGACTCTCAAGAGCAAATTGACCGATGATCTTGAGGATGTACCAGCCGGCCGCAACGTCACTGCTCAAAATCAATCCGACGACATTGCCATCATCGAACGCCAGACCGCGATTTTCCAGTGGAAGGACGTTTGCTACGACATCAAAATCAAAAAGGAACCCCGCCGCATTTTGGATCATGTCGATGGATGGGTCAAACCCGGGACATTGACCGCGCTGATGGGCGTCTCAGGTGCTGGTAAGACGACGCTTTTGGATTGTTTGGCGACTCGCACTACCATGGGAGTCATTACGGGTGAGATGCTTGTTGATGGTAAACCCCGTGATGATTCTTTCCAACGTAAGACCGGTTACGCTCAGCAACAGGATCTACATCTTTCGACTTCTACTGTCCGTGAAGCTCTTACCTTCTCTGCCCTCCTCCGGCAACCGGCTCATGTTTCTCGTCAAGAGAAGATCGAATACGTTGAAGAAGTCATCAAGCTTTTGGAAATGAGCGAGTACGCGGATGCCGTCGTAGGTGTTCCGGGTGAAGGTCTCAATGTTGAACAACGTAAGCGTCTTACCATCGGCGTCGAGTTGGCAGCCAAACCGGCCCTTCTCCTCTTCCTGGATGAACCCACCTCTGGATTGGATTCTCAAACCTCTTGGGCAATTCTTGACCTGCTTGAGAAGCTCAAGAACAACGGTCAAGCGATCCTTTGTACCATTCACCAGCCTTCTGCTATGCTCTTCTCTCGTTTCGATCGTCTTCTGTTCCTCAAGAAGGGCGGCCAAACCATCTACTTCGGCGAAGTGGGTACGAACTCCAACATCTTGATCGACTATTTTGTCCGAAATGGTGGACCGCCTTGCCCACCTGCTGCCAATCCTGCCGAGTGGATGCTTGAAGTGATTGGCGCTGCACCTGGAAGTCATACTGATATCGACTGGTTCCAAGTATGGCGAAACTCGCCCGAGTACGCTGCTGTCCAGGAACATCTCGAAGAGCTTAAGTACGAACGTTCTCACGCAGCTCAACTTGAGCGCACCGTTTCGGCTCAAAAGCGTGAAGATAAAGCAGCGTACCGTGAATTTGCTGCACCGTTTGCTGAGCAACTATGGGAGGTCACATATCGTGTCTACCAACAGTACTGGCGCACTCCTTCGTACATCTACTCCAAGACGGTTCTATGTTTTTTGTCCGGTCTCTTCATCGGTTTCTCGCTCTACAACACCCCCAACACCCAGCAGGGCCTGCAAAATCAAATGTTTGGTATCTTCATGTTGATGACCATCTTTGGGCAACTGGTTCAACAGATCATGCCTCACTTCGTCACACAACGCGCTCTCTATGAAGTTCGTGAACGACCTAGCAAAGCATACTCTTGGAAAGCGTTCATGATCGCCAACATCATCGTCGAACTTCCATGGAACACGCTCATGGCCGCTCTCATCTATTTCTGCTGGTACTACCCGATCGGGCTGTATCGTAATGCCGAGCCAACCGACGCGGTTGCACTGCGTGGCGCGCAAATGTTCCTCTTCCTTTGGATGTTTTTGCTTTTCACCTCTACTTTCTCTCACATGGTCATTGCTGGTGTTGAAATGGCCGAGGCAGGTGGTAACATTGCCAACTTGTGCTTCTCGCTCTGCCTGGTCTTCTGCGGTGTCCTTGCGACTCCTGAGCAACTTCCCGGTTTCTGGATCTTCATGTATCGGGTATCACCCTTTTCGTACATGGTTGCAGGCATGCTCTCGGTAGGTGTCGCCAACACAAATGTCGTCTGTGCCGAGAACGAGTATCTGCATTTCGATCCTCCGAGCGGCAAGACCTGCGGCGAGTACATGTCTGCCTTCAAAGCGGCGTACGGCGGCTATGCACAGGACGATAATGCCACGAGCGACTGCAGCTACTGCTCCATGGGCGACACCAACGTCTTCCTGCGAAGTGTGCACGCAGAGTATGACACTGTATGGCGCAACTTCGGTCTCCTGTGGGTGTACGTCATCTTCAACATCTGCGGCGCCCTGTTTTTCTACTGGCTGGTGCGTGTGCCCAAGGTCAAGAAGGAGAAGAATAACGAGAAGAGTGTGGGGGGCACAGTAGGCGAGATGGAGGAGAGAGTTCTCGACGAACCTGAGCATGTAGGCCAAGGCATCGAGAAGGTGGGACAGAACCATGTGAGCGACACCAAGGGTGCCACAAGGGATACGGAGGCACGAGCAACGTCGTCGTCGGAGAAAGACATAGAGAAGTCGTAGAGCACCTTTTCTCTCCTTTGGTTCCTCTCCTGTTTTTACCAGTTTCTGGCCGAATCTCTAGCACCCTTCCCCTGTTTGTCTACCTACCGGCACGCAAAAGCGTTGTTTACTACGCGTATGATATCTTTTAGCACAGCTACCCCCTTTTCTTAGCGCCACCTTCCTCTTTTTTTTTCCTTTAGTTCCTTCTAGGCATGCGACGGGATAGATTTACAGGTCTGCCGCGACATCGCGAGTTCTGTTTCGTCTCTTGGGTCTCTTTGAACCCCCCCTCCTTGTACTGTGTAATGTAGTGGGATCGGCGATTGAGATGCGTTGTTGTTCGCGAGACAAGATTGCTGTGTATAGAAAGGCACAATGGGCTGTTCGAGTACGCAATATAGTGTGCATGTATGCTAGATCCTATTTCCACTGCGTCTCAATCCCATGTGAAGCTCCGATGTGACTGGCCATCTTTCATGGAATACTTGTTTATTTGATGCATGCGGGCAGCTTCTCGGATAACTACCAAACGGCTGGGAGAATGAATGGAAATGCTCTTCGAGGTTGTTTTATCGATGCATCGTATTCGTGATTCTAAAACGTAACGCCATATGTATCTATCTAAATGCCCCCTCTAAATGTCCTCTAAATGCGGTGTTGCGGTTCCATGCTCGACTTCTGACACTTTTTTTTCTTTCCTTTTCTATGACAGGACGGGATTCTATGCTCCTCAAGAAAGACGCGTACATGCATGCATGCATGCATACAGAGCACTGAGCTTCGTGCTTCCCAACGAAATACCCCCTCCGAAAAAGCGAAAGGACCCCTTCTCCCTCTCCTCCTCTCTTCCTAACCCCCGTCTACGATCGAACCTTTTGGCGTCAGAAGCTCAACTCATTTCCCCCATGATCGATATATGGTAGATTTTAGAGAGTGTAGATGTGAGAGAGAGTTGGATGGTTTTCTTTCTCTCTCTCTCATTCCCCTCTCTCCCCTTTCTTCTTTAGAGCGACAAGTGCGGCACGCCGGTCTCGACAGCCAGCGGGAGGGGCTCGATCAAGGGCACGCGGAGATTGGTGCGGCGCTGCTGGAGGGTGGTGGTGCCGAGGAAGTACTTGCGCGGCAGGGTAGAGGGGGTTGCGAGAGTGGGGTGCTCTTCGTACTGGAGGCGCTGGAGGGGGGAGAGCATATTGGCGTGTGGGAAAGGGGGAAGCTTTGGGTGTTCTTGAGAAGTGGTAGAGAGGCTTCGATGTTCTTATAGGAATGAGGATGTATATGTGCTTGTGTGCTTGATGTTTTCGCTTCTGGATGAAATGCTTCACATCTTTTGTAGTGCTCTCGGTGCTATGGAGGGTTGGCTACATCCGGGTATCGTCCGCGCGTACTGCATTTCCGTAGGTGGATCAGTGTAGTCGTGCAGTCCGCTAAGTCCGTGTTGACTGTACATAGTAGACGCTGGATACGTCATTTTGCCAAGACATCACCAGCGATGAGTAGTCGGATTACAATTGTTTGCAATGGTGGATGCTTGCTTGCGACATGACGGTGTGAAAGCCAGGTGCACGTATACGTGGTCGTGAAAAGAACTGGAGTTACAATCTATCATCTAGCAGTACATCGCACGACACAAACACCAGCGCCCAATCCCAGCCAACCCAGTTTTAATCATTCCTTCGTACCTGTCGTCTAGTTGGGGGTCCACAGGCCATTGGCCTTGGTTCCATTGTCGAGCAGACGCAGCTGGCCGGCGGCGAGGTCGAAAATCATGCCGTGCAGCGTGAGGCCGCGCTCAGCGATGGCCTTCTTGACGGCCGGGTGCTGCTTGAGCACCTCAATCGCCTGCTGGACGTTGAGCTCGGCCACCTTGGCTCCGCGCGCATCGTCGTCGGTCAGCTTCTCCAGATCGGCCTTGTGCTTGCGTCGCAGCCTACACAGTACAAGCATTAGCGATTCCCGTTGCTAGCCTTGCGTTTCCGATGCCTTCTGTTCGCTCCGACGAGGGACGACACGACTAGAAAATGTTCCGAGAACTCGTACGAGCTCCGTAGCGCATGCATTCCCCGTCATTGTCGTCGTCGTTCTCCGCTGTAGACATACAGACAAACAGACAAAGAGGAAGGTGGACGTACTCTCGCACCGGATGCAGCCATGTGTT
>Ga0247757_10001409_pt1 | contig 16014 bp, 10 predicted proteins | sample UWRJL126311R4_FD_180929 | JGI IMG/M metagenome (GOLD analysis project Ga0247757, IMG submission 180929) | Plant litter microbial communities from Arlington Agricultural Research Station in Wisconsin, United States - UWRJ-L126-311R-4 | ecosystem: Environmental > Terrestrial > Plant litter >... | reverse complement strand
CTCTTTATAACTATAAAATATAGGCTAATATTAATATAGGGTGGAGTTTTCAGCAAGATAACGCTAAAATTTATAAAACTAAAAAGGTTTTAAACTAGTTTAAAAATAAGGATATTCCTTTATATCCTCATCCTCCCTATAGCCCTGATTTAAATCCTATTGAAAATATCTAGGCTATACTTAAAAAGAATTTAAATAAAAGATATAAAGGTTCTTTAGGAATAGGAAATAATAGAAATTCTATAAAAGCTTTTAAAAAGGCTATAGAAGAAGAGTAGGATCTTATACCTTAAGAAGCTATAGATAATTATATATTATCTCTTCCTAAGCGTTATAGGGACGTTAAAGAAGCTAAAGGATGGCATACTAAATATTAGTTAAGAATTAATACTATTCAATAGTAGAAAAAGCTAATATCCTTATATTCTTTATATCTTTATACTTAGTTAAACGATTTTTAAATAAATTTTAGATATAAGCGTATTATAACCTATATTATAGATTATAATAGATTGTAACTAAAAAAAAGAATACGGAAAAAAGTAATCTATAGTCAAAGTTTTACTTTTTTTATTCTCTATATTTAGTAGTTTACCTTACCTCCAACTTGCTGATTAATCAAGATTACTAATTATAGAATCAAATATCCAGCTTTTTTCTTTAAAAGTCTAGTTTTTTTTTATTCTAGCATTTAAATTAATAGAGTTATAACCTTTTAAAAATGATATCTATTTTAATTACTCTTTTTTTTTGTCACCCTACTATAATATCCTAACTTACTACTTACCCTATTATTAAACCCGACTTAAGACTAATATAAATAATAGTATTATTATAGGAGTATTCTTATAGCTATAGAACGATAGTCTCTAGTACCTAGTCGCTTTCTACTCTAAAACTATAAGTAGACTATAGATAAACTATAATATATATAATAAGGAGATACTTACTATTATCTATAGACTTAAGGAATAGAGATCTTAGCTTATTAGCCTATAATAATTATTTAATATCTTAATAGATTATTAAGTATTTAAGTACTTCTCTATAAAGTGAGAGCTAATACCCTAGTAAATATAATAGATAATTACTATTACTAACTATAATATAACTCTCTCCTACCGCCTAGGTACTATAAATATAGTTACTAACGTACTATTATATAAATAAGAGGAACTAAAGATCTAGAAGGAAAAGGATTAATTAACTTATATATAAGCCTTTTTATAAGTAGAATAGCTTAACGTTAGTATAATTAATAATATTATTAATAACCTTATTTAGCTCGCTTATAATAGACTAGAATAGATATTTAAAGTAGTATCTTCTAATACCTTTATAAGTTCACCTTCGCCTAACGACTTATATATAGTAATTAACTATATACTAAAAGCTAATTAGAATTACAAAAGCCTATAACCTTTATATAAAAGGGTATTAAAAAGTAAGGACTAGAAGCTAAATTTAGAAGGACTACTACTATATAAAGAATAATTATTTATTTCTATAATCTATTTCTTACGAATGTATTTAATTTATATAGTCTATATAATATAAATTATAGCTTACCCTAGTAAAAGAAAAATAGTAAAGCTATTTAAGGAGTAATACTTCTAGATGACGCTATAGAAAGACGTTAATACCTACGTTACCACCTATAAGGCCTGCTAATAGAGTTATATATTATATAATTATACCTTAGGACTACTAAAATTACTACTAATACTAGAACGAGCCTAGTAAGATATCTTAATAGACTTTAAGTCTTTTCTATCTAATAAAAAGGGATATAACTATACCTTTATTATTATAGATTAATTAAGTAAGCGATTATTCTTTCTACCCTACTATAAAATAATAATGGTAGAATAAATAGTAGATATATACTATTATTATATATAGCGTATCTATAGTCCCCTTAAGTCTATTATCTCTAACTAAGGACCTTAGTTTATTTTAGTATTTATAAATAAACTCTATAGGTTAATAGGAATTAAATAGAAGCTTTTAACGGCTTATCACCCTTAAACTAATAGAAATACTAAGATTATAAATTAGTACCTCGACTAGCGCCTTCGCCCCTTTATCAACTTCTATTAAGATAACTAGTTAGATCTACTACTATATATAGACTAGGTATAGGCTATACTACTATACAAGACTACTAGCTTATTACCCTTTAAGATTGAATTTAGATATAAGCCTATCTACTACTAGGATTAGAAGGAATATATAACTAAGTCCTTAATAATCTACAAGTAGATAACTTATAAGGAAGTATAAAACTATATAAAAGCTTATTAAAATGCTATTAAACTAGCTACTAAGATAGCCTAATAAGGAATTAGATAAGCTTAAAAGTATTAGGTATAATAAGTAAATAAGAAATATTACAAACCTAACTTTTCTATAGGAGATTAAATATATATTACGCTAAAGGGTTTTATAATAGGACGACCTAGTTAAAAGCTTAATTAATAGATATATAGCCCCTACCCTATCGTTACGATAAAAGGATACTCCTATTAACTAAAGTTGTTACTATATATATATATATATAATATATTTTATATAGATCGATTATATAAAGTATCTAAACCCCTACTAGGTTAAGTAGAACTAAAGGAAGAACTAATCGAGATTAATAGTAACCCTAAATAGCCTATAGAGGAAATACTTAATAGTTATATCTATAGAGGTCGACTATAGTATAAGGTCTTATAGATAGCTTATAACCCTAATTCTACCTAGTATAATACTTAAGGCTTCGTTAGAGCTCCTTATAAAATTAGGAACTATTATAAAGCCTACCTAGAGAAGCCTAGCCTACTAGTATAACTATCAGCCTAGCTAAAGGCCTACGAAGAAGATAAGAACCTAATAGTAATAGATAAAGATAATAAGATAGTAAGTTAGGGATATTTAACTCGAATACTAAGAAGGAAGTAAGAGAGAAAGATTATAAGACTTAGAGATAAGCCTCTTTTAGAGGGGGGTAATATAATAGACTACTTTATTATATAATTAGATCTTTTACTTATAGTAGAACCCTAGCCCCAGCGAGATATCAGTATATCGATAAGTTTAAATACTATATAGTTTCGCTGAATCTTTATACCTATTCTTTTCTTTATCTTAGTATAGCTAAAATAGAGTTAATCTACCTTATCTACTCTTGATATAGGAGCCCGTACCCGTCCTTATAAAGTTAAACTTTAAGTAGACATTATATACGTAGAAGATATATCTATATCTATTAAAGAATATAGTATCTAATTCTATAATATCTATAGCTACTATTTTAAATAGGCTAATAGCTCTAATTTTATACCTTAATCTCCTAGAGATCTTCTAATAGGCCTTATTCTATATATATTATTTATAGTCTATCGTTTATAGTACTATACTACCTACTATTATTAAGCCTATAATATTCTTAGCTAGTTAATTAATAGCTTCCTTACTTAGATAACCTATAAGTATATATAGTTATTTCTTAGTAAGGTATCTTAGCTTAAATAGTATTACTAAGTACTATAGGCGTCTATATTCTACTATAAATACTAATAGTATTCCTAATAAAGTTAGTACTAGCGAAGATATAAATACTAATGCTATAGGTAGATCTATATAATATATAACTAGCTAATAGCCTCTAATCCTTATAAGTTTAGCTAGATCTATAGACTAAGTACTAGGATATATACGATATAGTATACTCCTTCCTAAATCGAAATATATATATAATAATAATAGATACGAGAGCGATACTAGGCTTATAAAACAGCTAGGAATTAGAGCGATATATTTAAGTATTATAGTCTTCTTTTATCCCTATAGGGTTGAGAGCGAGATATTTACTTTACCCTATACTTATACCTAAACTAATTAAGCGCTAGTAAGGACGATATTATTAGGTAATACTAGATACTTCTATATAAACTTAGTAGGGTTATTATATATATAGATATTAGTGCTAGGGTCTAAAACCTATAAATATAGTAAGGAGTAGAAAGAACTACTTATAATAGGGTTATTAAATACTAATAAATATATAGTATATATCTTATATATTTAATATAAACTAGGATCATCGCTAGCGTCGATTTCTATTAAATTAAAACCTAGTAGCTAAGTTCTCTAACACTTATATCGTTTATTCTTATTTTATATTTTAATAAGTAATCCTATATAATCCTTAGCCTCGAATTCTAAGATCTTCTTAGCTTTTTTAGGGTCTAAGAGGAATCCCTTCTATTACTATATTTTATTAATATATAGATACTAGTCCTAGTAGTATATATTATTATATAGATATAGTTTTAATAGTATATTATTCTAAGTTCTTTTCCTTTTATAATATAGTAATAGTTTACTATTTAGCGTTAGTACTACGCGTGCTATATATACTAATAGCTAGCAAGCTAAACGAGCTGGTTTCGTCTCTACTATTTAATAGTATATAAGGTATTTTACTAGGAGTTAAGGTACTAATAGGTTAATAGATTTACTACTAGTATATACTTCTTCTATATTATAGATAGTCTAACTTAGAAGTAATATATATAATAAATAAATCTAATCTACTACTCTAAGTAGATCTTAATATAAATAAAAGTCTACTATCTCTAGTAGATTAAGCTGCTTCGCTCTATCGAATACTATTAGGTATATAATTACCTAGTCTTCTATATTCTCTCTATAGCTATAAAATACCTTAGTAGAGTTATATATACTATAAACTTAATAGTCTTATATCGACTTTAATAGTAGGAAAAGGGTCTATAGCGTTTTAAGCTTATTATAGATAGATTTTTAATAAATAATATAATATAGCAAGCTCTATTAGATCGTATTAGTTATATAATTTCTTACTTAGCTAATCTTATCCTATATTCGTCTATACTCCTTAAGTTCTACTCTATACAGTATTATATCTCAAGTAAGAGCTACTAGGTCAGGTAGGGTAGCCGGCGAGCTATCATCTTATTCAGGAACGAGAGGAGCGAGAGCAGTAGGTGGCTCAGGTTTCTAGCCAGGAACTATAGCTGATTCAGGATCAATATACTCCTATACATCGAGAGTCTCAGCTAGTTCTTATAGTCGGCTGTACTATAAGTCCCAATCGCGATAGCTGCGAAGGATAATAGCCAGGGAGGTAGTATTAAACGATATTATATATAGAGTTGATAGTAATGATAGTAGTATAAGAGGCGCTAGGCCAGGCTTATAACTATAAGAATATAGCACGAGTGAAGAATTAAATAAATTAATTAAGTATGTAGTTCAGTGTAGGAGTCTATGTATAGCAGACATGTTTGACGCCCTTATATAGAGAGAACCTATCATATAATATGGCCTTGGCTGCTTACAGGTATCGAATGATATTCACGGCTTATAGACTTAGGGTAAGGACAACACATACGGGCACCCTTTCCTTCTTTTTCCCTTCAAAAGGTTTTTAAAGGTTTTAACGGGGCCTGTCAGAACTGTGATGAATGGTCGCTGGCACTTTTGATGGTGGTTGCCATCGAGTGGGAGTGTTGAGTAACTCCAGTGATGCATTTGGATATCCATTCACTACTTTTGACGAATATCCATATCCATTAATTAATGAATGGATATCCATTAGGTGGCTTACGTAATATAACTCACTGTTCTTAGCTGTCAGTCGTCTTCCTCAATATCCTCATTCTCCTCATCCACCCAGCCATCCTGGTCCTCCTGGTCCTCTTCCTGAGCCTCTATATACTCCTTTCTCCATCCTGCAATCAACCCAGAGCGTATCCAAGTCTTTAAACACTCCCCCTTCTCAATATTAGCCGCCCCAGGCCTCATTCGCGTCCACGATATTGTGCGCCGAGCACCTGAAAAGATGCGTTCGGGCTCAGCTGATATGGGGGGAATAGAGATTATATCGAGCGCCATGCGATAGAGGCACGGGTAATTCGTACGGTTGGAAGGATTGAGCCACCAATCAAGCGCGGTAGTGCCTTTTGGAAGGTTGACCGGGTCGTTGCCAACAAAATTTTCAAATTCATCTTTAATTGAATTTAAAACGTTTTGCTTTCTATTCCAAAGATCGTAGGCGTCGGGCTCCGTGTCTAGCTCCTTCTTTTCATCGTGTAGACCTTGTTAAGCAGTGAACTTGTCCTTGTACCGTGTTTGCCATAGCTTCTTAGCCGCATTGATCGCCGGCTTAATCCAAGAGCTTTTCCAAACGCGTTCAATATAGGCCGTTCGACGGTGAGGTGCAAGAAGCAGGGCGGCGGCATAGGCTGTAACTTCGTCTGTTTTGAGGTAGTACTTATCAAATGCGTGCCAGCTAGTTGTTATAGCGTCGCATAGCTTCTTGTTGTTGGCGTATTTAGCCTGTAATGAAAGCCTTATTTAGCAAATAACTATTACTGTCCTAAATTAGCCATAGGCATTAGAGACTTATACACACCTTTGAAACCTTAAAGTGCTCCACCATAAAGTCCATTGTATACAATACCTGATCAAGCGTGCCTTTATCTCCCTCAGTCTCCTTTGTAACACGCTGGAAAGGCTGTAGGAAGTCCCTAATGCTCTCAAGAGCCTTCCAATCAGTTAAATTGAGTATATCGTCGTCGTCAAATTCGTTGACATAATTTTCCTGGTATTTGCCAATCGCCTGCCTTACTCTTGGCTCCAGAGCAACAAGTATCATAAAATACCATGAGTTCCAACGTGTCTCGTTATCCATAGGGATAGCTCGTCCTGCTAGATGGACAAAGTTGTTGTGCCTGGCGTTGGAACTGCGAATATGAGCGACGACGGTATGAACTTTTCCTGGGGGGCCCAGCTTCCTGTAAGTGAATTTGCTGGCCTTGCCCTTCTTGAATTGCTTTGCCAAAATCTCTTCTATTTGATCCTCATCGAGCTCGGTGCCTTGTTCAAGCTTCTCCTTAGCCTCTGCAAAGGCAACGTCAACAGCTTCCTTATCCTCGGAAAAGAAAAAGGCTTGGGCGGCGATATTAAGAACATGGCCATGGCAGCGAATTCGGTGCTGTTTGGCGTTAAATTGAGCTTCAATTCCAGCCTGGTTTAGTCGTTGACTAAGCTTTTGAAGGAGAAGGTCGTTGCTGCCGTGGTTGTCGCCAACGCAATATCCAAGCTTGTCCAAAATATTGTAATCTTGGAGGACCGGCCAGAGGACTTCCAGCTGCTCGACGCCTCCATGCTTACCAGGTAAAAATGGTAGAGCAAGTAAGGCCTTACGTAAGACGCCGCCGGCGTCAACAAAGTGGGCAACAACTGCAAGAAAGCTCTTACGATTCGGTGAGCTCCATACGTCGAGCGAGAGGTGGATTCCTGTAAGAGCCGATTGAAGCTTATCCCTAAGGACGGCTTTATCGAGGATGAAGGATTTATCAATTAAGCCCGGTATAGCGTTTCGAGAGCCGAGTAGAATGTCTTTGCAGGCGTAATTACATGCTAAACAAAGCGCATGAAGCTCCGGCCAAGCCGCTGCACTATAAGGAAGGTTACGTACGATAATAAGTTGAACCAAAGCTTCCCGAATAACCTCTGGTTTAACTATCGATCTGAGTATGTTTTCTTTATCCAGCTCTACCTTTGTAGCATGAATCTCCTCTTGCTTCAGAAAAGCACCCTCAAGACTATGTTTTGCCAGCTGCTTGACCTTTGATTCTTTTTCTTTAACGACAATACTGTGTTTCGAGTGCAGGTGACTGCGAATATTGGTTGTAACTGTGTCGCGCCAGTACGGACATATTTTGCAGTACCACCACTTCCTGCTCGGCTTAAGCTTGGTATTCCGTACTTCCTCCCCTTCCTTAGCTGGGCGAGCGTAGGACCACGTGTTCACAGCGGTAATCATGCGCTTGCGCTTCTTTTTCGCGGGTTGAGAGGAGGCTTGCGTGGAGGATGCATTATCGTCAATATCTTCGAGATTGATGCCATCAAACGTGGAGCTATTAAGGTCGGATAGCTCAGACTGACTGCCAGCAACGCTTTCATCGTCGACAGGAATCGAATTCGAACGAAGGGAGGCCATGGCGACGAAAAGATATTTGAAAATCAAACTTGAAGCAAGTTCCAGGTATTGCTGATCCCATTCGGCATATTTATTAGAATAGGCGTTATTCGCGTCTTTCCTACCCGAGTTTTCAGTGTTCTGTTCTATCTAAGGACGTTGACCTAAGGTCAACTTATAGAGCTATATTAGTCATCCTGTAGAAGGCACATATGTAGAAGCCTAAAAGGCAGATATAAAGGAACGAGTCAATCTGGCGCCACGTAGGCAGTAGGAAGCCAGTAAGCCACAATACCACAGGCAACAGTAACGTTAGTGGATGTCTGTTCGAATTACAATAAGTACCGACCTGGATGACAAAAGCATAATATATATCTATTCTTAATGGATATTTAATGGATATCCATTTAATTCACTCAGAAAATATCCATATCCATATCCATTAACTCATTGGATATGGATTATCCAATACATCACTGGAGTGGACTACGGTCAGCAAAAACGACACTCTTATGAGAGATTTGCTAGCTGCGTATTTTAAGCACGAGTACCACCTTTGGCTACTCTTTCAAAAGGACTATTTCTTGGAGGATATGGCAATGCCAAAAAGAGCCAATCGGAACACACCTTGCTGTTCCTCGTTGTTGGTGAACGCCGTATTGGCATACGCATGCGTCAGTATCAACTTTCTAAGAACCGCTACTTCTCTTACCTTACCTTATAGTACTGTTTCAAAAATATACCGGATCGCTTCAGGTACTGGGAACCCGAAGCTCTTGGCTATCGATTCCTTGCTGAAGCAAAGAGGATCTGGGAGATGCAGCTCATCAGTCGCAGGTACCGCCACCTTGCGTCAGTTCAAGCGGCATTTGTCATTGATATCGTCCACGGCCTCCACGGCCTAGATAAAGTCGGTGATACATACGGCCTAAGAGGTTGGGCTATCGCTCAGGAAATGCGGCTGTTCGATGGAAATGCGCATATACTATCCGAACGAGGACGCAATGCCCGAAACTTTACTGCATGGTATGCAAAGTTGCATCTATATAAGTTTTCCATAATTATTGGTTAGAGGCTATTTAAATATTCGGCTTAGGAGACCCCTCTAGAGACCCCCTTTGAGATCGGTCGGATCCCAGCGTACTTCTAGTATAGGTAGGCTTACTTTAATTGTTCTCGTTACTGATTTCTAACACCGGCGTGGCCTAGAGCACGAAATCCGCCTCGGAGGTAGAGAAGGATAATAGAAGCTGCGAGTAGATCAGGCAATCGAGGTTATATTAAAGTGGTAGAATCGTGTCCGTTATAATGGCGTATAGAATCGAGTTGTTATTATCAGCCAAGTGACCAAAGCTAAGCGACTTACGTTAGTTTAAACTTTTACAGGTCCTATTTATATGTAGAGGAGGTCCCTGGATGTTTGCTGATATCTATGTAACAGCGAAGGTAACACGGGCTAACTAGTTTCCACTTGTCACCATCTTTTCTAACCGCCAATGGCACTAAAGCGCTAGGGAAGAGAAAGACATAATCCCCGGATTGGAAAGAACTATTCGCCCTAGAGATCCCTGAATGCCCGTATCTTGTCAAGCATAGATTTGTTAACTATTTTTCAATTTTTGAAAGGAACATCTAATAGGTGATAATTATCAGATGGAGTTAATTTACGACTTCAAAAATCCTTTTTTTCCTCTGTAATCACTCACTTTCAACTTTTCATTTCTATACCATTTTCACCTATACCAGAATAGACACTGCGTAAAACCCCCTTCTTCTCTGATGTCGATTTCTAATAGGGGTCCAAAACCACAGTACCAATTACATTGTTTTCCGCCTCTTTTGCGGGTAAAACTATCTTTTAGTTCCACATTCTTGTTTTATAGCTCTAACAATACAGATCGAATGTATCAAGTGCCATTTAAATTAGCGGTGGTGGGATCCCACCCCACCGGGAGTGGGAGACTGCATTGCCAAGCCTACAACTAGTGAATGGGGGTGTTATGAGATATGACAATATAAAACAGGGGGCATAAAGCCTTTTTTCGCCCCAACCCCGAAAGCCTTTTTTGGACCCGACCCCGAAAGCCTTTTTTGGACCCAACCCCGCCTACTTAACTTCGATATCGCCTCAGTCTTGTCGTATATTGTTGCGTCGTTTCCAGACATTTTTTTTTTTGAACGGGCCATCCATACAAAATTATAGAAAGCGATCTTACGCATCCCAGTATGAGTTCAGTAGTTGTAAACAGTAAGCTTTGGAAATACCAAATGGATTTACCACCGCTTACGACCGTCTTTACACCATCATCGGGATGTTCTACTCGATGGATTATGGGATACTCCGGTAGCGTGTTCAGTGGGAGCCCTCCCAGCATGAGTATTAGCATACAGTATGGCTATTATACATCTTGTCAACCATATACTCTTGATTTGCGCGCTTTCAGTCCTGGAGTGTGCCCAAGCGGGCAAACCTTGGGCTTCATTAAGAAATTACGAAGCGATACGCAAATCTGGACAGGATATTGCTGCCAAAGGTATAGATTTTATCTCTTTAACAGAAGCCAAGCACTTCCTCGTTTTTACTGAGACCGGTAGTGGAATGTCTATTGAATCGCCATGGTATACATGCAAGAGTGAATTTCGAACACCCTTCACTGCTATTGTTGGATACACGGTCTCAAATACTGTGTTTTGGGACGACGTGATACCAGTCCCTACTACTCTAACGTATTCCTTGGGTTCGACAATAGCGAGCCCGTTTTTTTTTTCGACCTCGATGACATACAAAAATACGACCATCTTATCATCCGGCACTGCGTTTGCGGACCCATTATACGTATACTGGCAATTGAAAGACCTGAGTGTGTTTCCACCTGATTACGCGTCTTCTCTTGCAACACAAATTAGCGTCCCTTTCAGCTTGACACCAGCACCTTCGCCTTCGTTATCCTCCACTATTCCACCACCTACTTCATCAGCAGTCAAGGAAGTAAGCGCACCCGATCTAAGTCCAGCAATAAAGGCGGGTATCGGAGTAGGATCAGTGATTGGAGGACTTGCACTTGGTGCCATCTTCGTTACAATATTATGGTGGAGACGAAGAAAGAGAGTGGCGAAAATTCATCCATCAGAACCCGAGCTATCAGGCCACAGCAGAGGATTGATGATATTCTCAAAAGGAAAATGGAGAGCGGAAGCGGACGGATCATCGCAGCCAGTAGAAGCCGGTGGAAGGAGCGTTGTAGTGGTACCGGGGTCGCCTGTTGAGCTAGAAGCTCCACATTGACAACATATTTCTCTTGTAAGAATGTGGCACGAGTAAAGAATTGAATGAATTGATTGAGTGTGTAACGTCCCTCACTGCGTAGCGAGACACACTGTGGCGAGACAAACGAGGGGTACTTTGACTTTCAGCAACTGCAGAACCTATGCGCACAACGAATATTGCTATAATTCTACGAAAATAATCTGCTGTAGCTAATTCTAAATGTCTATAATCCACCCCTCCCTAAGAATTACATTTGCATCGTCGTCTCCGAGCCTGATTTGTGCAGCGCCTTCTTTCGTGGCCTAACAGACTTCCCTCCCCACAGCGCCAACCTCAAGCCCTTTTCACTCCGAATTTTCGTAGAACGACCTTGTCCGAGCCTTAGAACCTCACTCTAATGCTAGGAAGTCATCATCAGCCTTATTTGCGCTGTCGCGGACAAATTCATGCAGGGTCGCCATGTCGCTTGGTACCTCTAGCGGAAGCGAAACTCTAATCCGGGCTAATGCGAGATGGCCCCGCACGTCTTATCTTATGCATCAGCGGGTATTTTATTGTAAGATCTATCGTTAACTCCGACTTGGGATTGGGAGCAGTGCTCCGATTCAGCATGAAGATGAACGTGAATGAGAACATCTGACTAATAGCCCCGGAGCATTCTTTCCCAGGCCTGGAGCTCTAAGTCAAGTTCTGAAGCGCTCGCATCTGGCCGCTCAAACGCATTTACCAGGCCGGGTTCATTCTCCGTTAACTCTATCTCTGCATCACTCCCGAAGTCAATTGATTGAACCAGCCCTGAATTACCATGAGTAATACGCAAAATATACCGAACATCTGAGCACCTGCACATCCCTACTGAGCGTTAGCCGATCCTTCCAAGTTGGACATGTAACATACAGTAAAAACTGCAAAGCGAAAGCGATTGCTGCTCTTTCCTCGCCTGTCCTTGAGGAAAACGACAACAGCACCAGTTACCGTGCATACAGTTGTGACTAAACTGTAAGTCATGCATGCGGTATACAAACGGAAAGCTCTTGGATTCAAAGGCCCTCCTGACGAGCGATGGCGACGTGATGCACACCATGATATGATCCCAAAGGCGCCTGAAGAAATTGCTGTAATTATAAGGAGCGCAAATTCGTAAAGTATTGGTATTCATGGGAGGCTTTCTAAATAAGTAGGATTCAAGATAATGGGATTTTGCTTACTTTTTGAAATATATCCCCAGTAACACAGCGTACGTGATAAGTGAGGCCACTAATATCCCATAGACTGACAGCTTCACTGAAAAACGGACTCCTAAGGGGTGGAGGAAACGTGAAATCTATCACATCAGTTCTCTTCGTAGTGTCGGCCAGAGCGCTTACATTTGTGGCTAGTATGAGCAGGGCAGTCGACAAGATGATCGCTTCGGCCCAGCTGAGCCAGTGTATACCCATCGTATAGCCAGTCACCGTGATACAGCATGAGAGCAGAGCATCCTGAACGAGGCCAGAAACCACCAGGGTAGCCTGCCATGCAAAGAGTGCGTTGTGCTGTGCTTTTTTAAGAGCTCTGGAATCTCGGTACGTAATTAAAGCGCTGATTATCAGACCGATTGAAAAGCAAACGATGGAAGAAACTAGTAGGCTGTTGGTCATGTTGAGGAAATGATTTTCAATGTTTGATGAAGCTAAAGAGGAGTTTATATTCGGGCACGTCTCACGCCAGTAGAGCTGAATCCATCTTACGATTCGTTGAATGACTGACAAAGTGCTGCATGAGTGAGTTCGTGGCGATACATGAGTATCATGACAAATAGTCTGCCTAGTCGGCTGTATGGATGCGACAGAAAGACAGAAAGGTGGTTAGGGTTATTGATCAGGACAAAAGGTGAAGAGGCGTTGACTGAAGAACTGATCAAAGAGGCCTCCTTATCGAGTCTAGCAGGGTTCTTTGAGTTTGTTTTCAGCATTTGACTTAGTCTTCAAACTCCATTCCCCTAAAAGTCCGGTCTAGCTGCTCTCTTCATTGAGAATGCGATAAATTGCCAGGAGCCAAGCTAGTCTCTTGCTCAGCCTGAGGAGGACCAACAATGGGTCTTATACCCGCGCACATCTCGTGTACTCTCCTAACCTTCTGGAACCGTCCCCTATTTCCTGCTTCCATTCTTATTCGTATCCCTCCCGTATACTCCGCAAATTCTCAGAAGACGCCCACCGTTTTCTACTTCAGCCCATATTCATGCCTGTCCCGTATACTCTGTGGAGCTCCAGGTTTTAGAAGCCCACTTTCAGAAAGATCCCGTATACTCTCCTGACTCCACGAACCTGTTGAACGTTTCCAGATTTCGCTCATATTCGCGCAGATACCGTGTACTCTCTCAACTCCCCCTAGAATGTCGCCCATTTCCTACTTCCGCCCGTATTCGCGTTTATCCCGTATACTTTCGCAAATTCATGGAATACCTCGACCGTTTTCTGCTTCCTCTCATATCGATACCCCATCCCGTATACCCTCCAGAGTTTGGGTTTTAGACCTCGGTCTTCATAGAAATCCCATGTAATGTTACTAAGTTCCTAATTCTCCCTGTCAGTCCATGTATATTACGTCTCCCTTTTTACTAGGACCGTTACGGCTATTGCACTCTCTGCTAACTTAGTATATAACGCAGTTTATACTGTGCGAACGCAAATGCCGTGCCCCGTCATCTACCTTGTCGATAAGGCTGCAGACGGGGCGGCCAAATGCCGATGATGACAACGGCGGCGCAGGTAGTCCGAGGGATCTAGTGACTAGAGCGGGCTGCAGATGCGCGCCTATTCGCTATTTTCGTCTGAGTGCATATGCTTGGGGTTACGGGGACCGACATTAGTCCACATTGGCACAGGTGCAACTTTGGATCCGCATCCTATTGGCTAAGCTAATATAATCAGCTTGGCACCATTCTGTCCTATCACAGTAGGGAAGCATAATGCAGCTGTTCAGCCTTTCTGCGCAAAACATCTCTCTAGCCTGCATGCTGCAAGTTCAGCTTCTCTGTCTATATGATGTCGGATACTAATGCACATTTGTAAAGACGTGCGCCTCGTGTCGCGTCCGCTGTAGTCTCCCCCTGCGCTCAGCTTCATCTACGCGTCTCTGTTCCCGCCCCGCACCTGTTCCATAGACTTGATGGCTTTGGGTGGTTAGTTATGGCTTGTTGAGCATTTTCCAGAGGTCATGTCGTCCTGGAAGGCGGTCGAATATCCCGTTGCATACATCTCTGTATTTCCTACAAGCAAGCCTGCGCAAAATACATTTCGAAGTAAAGTTTGCAAATCCGTATGAAGGAATATCAGAGAGAGAACTACCACAATCAGACTTCGCAGGGTACAGGTGCAGATGGGCTAAACAGCTGCATGCGATCCACGCTGTGCTGCGCCGCCCCTTATTGATGAAGCTAAACATTGAATGAGTTTTCGGGATTTCAGGACCTTGCTTTTGGCTTTGTGGTTCCCGGTTTTGGGCCCTCTGCCTGGAAACGGGTCCCGGTCACGAGCCGGTTTGGTTCCGAGTGTGGCCTGGATGAGCTCCGAAGCCTGATCTGGCTCCTTGAGATCGGGGAGGAAGCTGTTGAAGCAAGTGATTCAGTTGTATTGTTTTTATTCTATGGAGAGGGCAGCGACACCTTATATATGTGTATGTCACCAACTCCTGTAACGCTTTGATGTTTCAGCCACCGTGATGTTTGACAGAAGCGGCGCTTGAAGTGGTGCGGGGGCGATTTTGTCCGGCCAATCAGCGTATGCTTTCTGGCACAAAGCGCAGAAAACCTCGCATCCGCGCCAGCGAGGTCCTCCTGGTTGGCTGCTGGCGGAGCCGTCGATGGCCTGCCCTGAAAGCGCAAATCGAGCGAGGCGCCATTCCGCTTCCGAACGCCTGCCCTCGCAACTCGGAAATGCTCTTGCCGTTGAGGGGGTATATTGACTGTTATATAATAGTATTTTTCTTTATTTACTTAACCTATCCTTATATATAAAGCTTAAGGTTATTTATATTAATAAGTCTTCCTAAGATAGTATTTATTCCTATATTTATTATTAAATTTATAGGGTTATTATATCTATTAATCTAGTAGATATTCTTAAGTTTTTTTTACCTATATACTTCTTAAAGAGCTATAATATTAATTATTAGTCTCTTCCCCCCTATAGTACTTAGTTTAATAAAGTATCTATAGAAAGAGAATAAATTTATATATATATCGATTAGTACTTATAAAAGAGAGAGATATTCTATAATTATATTAATAATTCTATATATTATAATAGTAATATCAATATTATAAGCTATTATATAGAATTTTAATATTATAGTAGGGTAATATAAAAAACGACTAATTAAAAAAGATACCCTTTTTAAAAGGCTATAACTCAGCCAGTTTGAACACTATAATAAAAACAAAACTAGATATTTAAAGAGAAAAGCTAGAAGTCTAATTTTTAAATTAGTAATCCTGATTAGTAACCAGATTTAGAGGCAGGTAAATCACTAAATATATAGAATAAAAAATCTAAAACTTTGCCTATAGATTACTTTTTCTATATTCATTTTTTTAAATATTAACCTTAATAAGCAATAGTATAATATAGTAGAAGTTAATATCTAGATTTTATTTAAAAATCGTTTAACTAAGTATAAAGATATTAAAGATATAAGTATTTTAGCTTTTTTAACTATAGAATAGTATATATTCTTAATTAAT
>Ga0247757_10001408_pt1 | contig 16029 bp, 14 predicted proteins | sample UWRJL126311R4_FD_180929 | JGI IMG/M metagenome (GOLD analysis project Ga0247757, IMG submission 180929) | Plant litter microbial communities from Arlington Agricultural Research Station in Wisconsin, United States - UWRJ-L126-311R-4 | ecosystem: Environmental > Terrestrial > Plant litter >... | reverse complement strand
GCAGCAAGAGTATGTACTTCCTGTATTCACTTTCACATCACCTTTCACTAATTAGCTTGAGAAGACCGTCACTACCACCACTGTCACGGTTAAGTCTGAGCCGGATGGCTCCAAAACCACTACCAAGACCACCACCACCACCAAGAACTTTGGCCATAAGAACCATGACAAGAGCACGGGAGGTCCTCCCTCGTAAGTAATTTGTATGTGTGCATCACGTCTTAAACTAAATATTCGTAGAAAGCCCACCAAGTGCATGAAGCGCAACGCACGCAAGAAAAAGCTGCGAGAGGCGAGGAAGAGGGAAGAGGAGAGAGAGGAGGGGAAGAGGGAGAGGAAGAAGGAGAAGGATAAGGAGGTTGCTACTACTACTAATGAAGAGGCAGCAAAACCCGTGGCGGAGTACGTCTACCTGGGAAAGCTACGCGAGATGTATGGCCTGTAGGCGGGTAGTTATGGGGGCGTTATGTTGTTGTGAAAGTTTTAACTACATTACATTCCAACAAATACTTGCATGAGGTTGTGATTCAATCAATCTTGAGAATTTTAGCTTTTGAAGCCGCCTGATCCTGGCACGCCAGAAAGCTTTCACAGTATCTCCCAATGTACACTTTCACAATAGCCCATCATATTACCACTACCACCACCACCACTAAAGAGGCAGCAGAACCTGTGACGAGGTACGTATAATCGGACAGACTACACAAGAAGGAGGTTGCTTGTGTCCTCTATCCACACAATTGTTCAGTTTTCTAGATAACCTTCCAAAAACTCCTTCAGCTACGACCCAGTCATCAGCGTTAAACTCGAGTTCCTGGATACATGGTCCCAGCACCGCAGCCTTTTAGGACACATGTTCCACGCCAGCAATAGGCGTGCTTCTAAAACCCTATCCTTCGATAATATCATTAGATAGAGTAAGAGACGTATGTAGACGCTTACACGAACAAGTTTAGAACCAGTAAGCAGATACGCGAAGAAGAATCATATCCTAATACATTATATATACCATAAAGCCGACCCACCTAAGAAAATTCCCTTTTTGCTACCCATGATCCCAAAGATCCATGTACACGAAAGAAACCCTCTCCACAACTTTGAAGCCCCCATACGAAAAAGAAAGGAAGAAAGAATCGCCCCACTACAACATCATAGCATGTAAGTCAAACACCTCGTTCCTCCACCCACCCTCATCCCACTCCTCAATCCTCTCGCCCGCCCGCTTCCCCTCGTCCTCCCACAGTTTAACCACACTCCCCGGGGCGTACTTCCCTTTGAACACGCCCTTCCCAGGCGGCGCCACCCCGACCCTCGTGTACAAATCCGGATCCTCTTCCGGCGTCAACCGCGCCATAACCGCCTTCACAAACGTCTTCAGATCCTCGGGATCCGAAATACGCGTCGCACGCAGCCGTTCGCGGGCAAACAACAGCTCGCGGTTTGCCGCATGGATGGCGTCTGCGATACCGGTAGCGAGCTGACGCTCCATGACTTTACGGATGATCGGACGGAGCAGGGGTTTGAGAAGCCAGCTGAACAGGCTGAACTTAGATTTGCGCAGGGTGTAGGATAACTTATGGATGTGCACGCGCACGGCCGTCAGACTGATAATCTGCTCCAAGCGGTCCTTTGCAATCTCGACGTCAAGGTGGATGTCGATGCCGCGCTCGTCGAGCTCGAACGAGGCAATGCCCTCGTCTGCGAAGCGGAGGAGGCCCCTGTGTGCGCGCATCAGGAAGCCGATTTCCTCGGCGCGCAGGGACAGGCCATCGATCTTGATGGTGAGCTTGGAGTCAACCTTAGAGGCGGTGCGGAAGCGGGCTTTCCAGATTTCGAAGTCGTTGTAAGTTTCTACGCGGAAACGGAAGGGGAGGAAGGAAGTGTTGTTGATCGTTTTGCCGGGCTCGATGATAAGATTTTCGAGAAGAAGGTCGACTTCGGGTGTCGAGACCTCGAGGCGGGGGATGGGGATGTATTGGATGGCTTGTACCAGGAGCGGGACGAACACGTTAATGGCATCCTGTATGAGTGCATTATTTGTGTAGTGGTGCTTAGGGGAGAGGATGTAGAAGATTTGGGTGGTTGTCTTAATGAGCTTCGCGACGTCCTCGTCTTTTGTCACGGAATAGAACGTCTTTTGCGCTTGCTCGAAAAACTTGTCTACATCTTCACGCAGTGAAGAGTCTGTGCCTACGCCTCGGGACTTCTTTCTCAGCTCCTGGAACTTTTCATCAGCATGCTCGAAGAAGGATGGGTCAGTCAGCAGCTTCTGCAAGGAATTGCCCATGTCGGTCATCAGATCCTCAAACTCGGGGTCTTTCCGAGAATGCTCTAGGACTTTGTGGAAGCTATCCTCCAGCTTCTTCCACTCTGACGCGTCACCAAATGAGCTGATCAGGGCCCAGAAGTTCTTCACCGCCCTGTCCATGGCCGGGTTGGTGTTCACATCCTTCTGGGTTGCGCCCATGGCGTCTTCGGCAATACGGGAGTAGGCCATGGCATACCGCTGCAGAAGCAGGGCCAGGGTGGAGACTGAGTCAGAGTAATCCCGCTTCTTTCGCAGATTTGTGACCGTCTTTTTCAGACGGTACAACAGCGAATCCCCTTCATCCCCCGTAATCTTGTCAGCGAGGCTATGCTGTGCCTCTTTAGCGACCTTTGCTGTGCCGGAGCCAACGACCTTGGCGACCTCTGCAACATCACCATTGAGACTCTCAGGCGCAGGTGCCGGACCGGAATCTGCCCCCGGCTCCTTCAGGGCCTTTTGCTCCGCTTCTGTGGGCTCGACCTTCTTACCAGCCTCCTCGGCCACTTCTGACAGAGCAAAGGCGGTATCCCTGAACACTTCACGGCCGACGACGTTAAGGTCCGAGAGGAAGAGGCGAAAGTCGGAGTTAGTCAAGAGCAGTGAGCCGACCGTCTGAAGGCTTTGGTAAGCTACGAGGTGTCAGCCGAATCGGGGTATTTGTTGGAGGGCTATTGGCGTACCTGCTGTAGCATCCGCCTTAGCCTTGGACTTGGTTGCCCGGCGTGTAATGTCCTCGACGTCCACCGACACCCTCGATTTGGACAGGTACCAAAGGAAGTCCTGAATCTGATCCCTTCCATTCTTGTTGTGCAGGAGCTCGATGAACTCGTGCAGCCATCGTTTGGTGAACTTTACGAGCAGGCGGCCGGAATCGCTCAGGTCGGGGTTGTCGGGGTTGAGTATGTCCGCGGCCAAGAGGCTCCTCAGATTGATGATGACCTGCTCATTGGATGGCATGTACCCATTTCCCAGAGCCCGAATCATCTGGTAGGAGTGGAGTTTCTGGTGAACCTCGCGCTGCAGGACCGTGTCATCGCGATACTGGGGAAGCAGCGGGCGCTGGTCGTCAGCACGCGACTTGCGGAATCCGAAGCAAGACGACATGTCTACACTCCACTGGGGCTATGAGGTCGGGAATTGGGGGTTCAGGATAGAAGCTGGCCAGACTGGCCGTCGTTGTTATTGCGGGGGAGCTTGGCCAGCCTTCGCGTGCTCATTGTGACGACGAAGCGTGGTCGCGTCGACGTCATGCAAGCACCCCAGCTTGAGCGTCGCCAAGGCCAGCACCCCCACCCTCAGCCTCACCCACGCCCGCCCACGCCCCATCAACACCAACGTCCAGTGTCCTGAACCCTACGACAGCTGTATGACTGCTGGGAGCCCGCCTCGACCAGCGATTCTTACTCAGCACGGCTCAGTCCGCCAATTGCCAACTCTATACAGACGTGGTCGCGTGCTTCCACCGCCAGCACTTGCGGCAGCTATCTGTTACGTATGGTTTGGCTGGCTGCGTGGCTTGAGTGGTCCAGCAGACGGACAACAGAAAAAAGTCTCCCCGATCGTAGGCAGCCCAAGACGTCGAAGCTTTCCCCGCACCCGTCGCTTCGGAACTCGACCGGTGATCCCCATGTCGCGCGAGCAGCTTGGCTCTGCACTCTCTTTGTGTTCGCAGCAGGCCGCAGCAGGCAACTGCCGACGACACGGTGGGTATATAAATATTGTAGATGTGTGGGCTTGGGCAGAGCTGCGTTATCGTCGTCTCGAGGCCCCATTGTTATATATGGCAACGGTGCCTGACTGCGTTATTTTAGCCAGGGCGGCCACACGGCAGAGCTACACGCGGCGAGACTTGGCCGGGTTGGAACAGGGACTCACCGCCGAAGACGGAACATACGATTCGGGCTTCTGGTCGTGGTCAAGAGCAGTCGGTGTGCGTAGCGTGCATGTCGCGGCCACGATTCTCACAGGAAGGAAGGAGAAAGGACGGGCTGGGTCTCGGCGTGGCATCTGATGCGCCATGAATCCAATCCATCCTGTGAAGAGGGCAGGGGGAGGGCGAGCGACTGGAAACCGTCGCAGCGCGAAGCCGAGACAGCTGCGAGTTCGGAACCGCGCAGGCTTAGTAGGCCAATCCATTTTTACTGCAAATGCACAAGGGCACCGCTGCGGGACAGGTGGTGGGCCACGACGACGACGGCGACGACGACGACGGCGACAGCAGGTGTCAGCTCAAGCGCAAGAGACAAACGCAAAGCTCAGCGCAGCGACCGTAGGCAGCTGGCGCAGTGCCGTCGTCGAGAACCGTGGAGCCGTTCCCCAGCTTCAGCTGCAGGCAACGCGGGCCCCGGTATAGTCTACTGGAAGACTAGAAAAAGCGGCCGTTCCGAGTTATTCCGATGACAGCAGCCTTTGCGGACGCCTTCAGCATCTGAGGCCGTGGGAGAGCCCACCAGAAAAAGAGCCCCAGCCGGGGCTGCAGCAAGCCACCGGGCCCGCGCCCGCTCTGACTCGCGGACTCGCACTACCCGCAGCCTCCCCCCGGCCCTTTGCCTCAGGCGGCGCCGTGCATTCGCATCCTGGGATATTTTTTGTAACGCTGCTGGTGAGAGATGGCTCACAAATCCCTCCGACGGCTCTCCTCCCACGGCACCACTCCCCCGCCAGCTGACTCCAACCCTGCATCTGCCGTCATCCGATAGGCTCCCTGACATTTCCCTTCTGAGAGCTCCGTGGTCCATTTCTTCTGCCCTGCCGCGGCCTGTCTCGCCCTCACCTTGCACCTGTCAATGCAGAGATTAACCTCTTCCTTTAAAGCCTGCCCGCTTGCCCGGCATTCTTGCCTGCCCAGAATCCCCCATTCTTCTCCCATTCCCTCCTATCATCGCCATTTAGCGTCCATTGCCAACATGACTGCGAGCCCAGTACACGCCAGACCCGACCTCGCACCGAGGCAGCTCAGCACGACGTGCGTCTCCCTTCCGCGCTGGCCACGACCACCCCATGCTCACAATGCCCTAGGAGCGGTGACTACGATCTCGCAAACCCACCAGAGGTCCGCAAGTACCTTGGTACCTACGGTCTGACGCCACCTGCCACCGAGACCTACGAGGTGCAGGCTCAAAGATGTAAGCAAGCAATCGCCCCCGAAATCTAGCCATTGACTTTCTAACCTGCAAAGGTCTTCGGCTTCTGGCCATGAAGCCCACGCCCATCGAAAAGTTCCAGTACCTGGTGCATCTCCGCGCCACCAACGTGCACTTGTTCTACAGGCTACTGTCAGAAAACGTCAAGGCAAGTCACCGAACCCGAACAGCCAATCGTGCCTCCCACGAGCCTCTGCTGACCGATTGCCTAGGAATTGACCCCTCTGATTTACACTCCGACCGTCGGTGAGGCTTGCGTACGATGGCACGAAATCTGGACCCAGCCCGAGGGCATGTACCTTTCGTGGCACGACCGTGGCCACCTCCGCCAGATCCTAGACAATTGGCCGCATAAGGTCGAGATCACCGTCATCACCGATGGCTCTAGAATTCTTGGTCTCGGCGATTTGGGCGTGAACGGCATGGGCATTCCCGTGGGCAAGCTAGCCCTGTACACGGCTTGTGCTGGCATCAGGCCTGACTGCACCCTACCCTTGACCTTGGACTTGGGAACCAACAACCAGACCCTGCGGGAGGATCCGCTGTACATGGGCTCCAGAATGCCCAAGGTCACCGCCGAGCAGGAGAGGGAATTCCTCGATGAGCTCATGGCTGCCCTGACCGATAAGTGGCCGAGGTAAGTCTGTTTGTACACACTAAGCGAATTCGGAAACTGATCGCGTGCAGCATCGTCATCCAATATGAAGACTTCAAGAACCCCTTCCCTTCCCTCGAGCGATATCAGAACACATACTGCATGTTCAACGACGACGTTCAGGGCACTGGCGCCGTCATTGTTGGTGGTTTCATAAATGCCGTTAAGGCATCGGGGGTTCCCGCCAAGGACCACCGGGCTATCTTCCTTGGTGCTGGTAGCGCCGGTGTTGGTGTCGCCAAGCAGATTGTCGAGTTCTTCATGAAAGAGGGTCTGAGTGAGGAAGAGGCTCGTCGCAAGTTCTGGTTCGTCGACTCAAACGGTCTGGTCACCCTGGATCGCGGCGACAAGCTCGCTGAGCACAAGGTCTACTTCGCTCGGGATGACAACAATGGCCGTCAATACCAGTCGCTCTCCCGCCTGATCGAATTCGTCAGACCTACTATCCTCATGGGTCTGTCCACCATTGGAGGTGCCTTCAACAAGGACATCCTCCAGAAGATGGCCAAGCTAAACGACAAGCCCATCATCTTCCCTCTCTCCAACCCCTCCAGCAAATCAGAGTGCAACTTCGAGGAGGCTGTCCACAACACCGAAGGCCGCTGCCTCTTCGCCTCAGGCTCGCCCTTCCCGTCTCTAGAATACAACGGCAAGCTGCTCACCCCTGGCCAGGGCAACAACATGTACGTATTCCCAGGTATCGGCCTCGGCGCCATCATCTCCAAATCGGTCTCCGTCACCCAAGACATGATCTATGCCTCCGCCGAGTCCCTCTCCACCTCCCTAAACAAGCAAGAGGTCGCCGACGGCTGGTTGTACCCCGACATTCGCCGCATCCGCGAAGTCTCCGTCATCGTCACCCGCGGTGTGATCCGTGCCGCCCAAAAGAACGGCGTTGATCGCGCCCCCGAGCTCCGTGAGATGTCAGACGAGCAGCTCGACAAGTACATTGTCGAGCGCATGTACGATCCCTTCAACGAGCGCGAGAATAAGCTCAGTGAGGCGACCCAGTTGCATTCTACCACTGTCACTTCAGCGGGCATCAACGGCCACGCGTATACACCCGCTAGCGGCGTGAATGGGATCGCCAATGGTCTCAGTGCCGCGCACTTGTAATCGATTCCCTTTTTCTTTTTTTCTTTTCTTTCTTTCTGGATCCCACATCCACGTTTAGTTTAGCAGTACGCTTTTCGCCAACCCTTCCCCTTTTTCTAGTAATCCTCTTTTTAAAAGCCGGTCTTTACCTAGACCTAGTACAACCCTTTTTTCTATTGAACAGGGTTTTTTGTGTAAAGACATAGATTGGACCGGGAAACCTCTTTTTGGATAAAATGGAAGGAACAAAATTCTTGGGATAGGATAGGATATGGATGGGGGTTGCACATGGACCAACTACCATGACACAACGCCTTTTAGATACCCCGCACGGTTACGCACGTGCATACTTGGGGTTGATGAGGGTACTTTTTGGTTGAGATTCCCAAGGACGGGGGATGGTGTATGCATCGCGAGAGAGAGATGGGAGGTAGATTAGCAGATGGAAAGGAAAAGGCTCTCCAGGCCTGAGGGCTGTGGACTGCGGGGTAGAATACGCATCCTTCTCTTTTCCTGCTTTCAGACATCTCATCGTTTGAATGTGTGCAACCCGATTATTCGAGTTATTTTTCTTTTCGTTCTGCCTCTTGGCTAACTGGACACTGTATGCATGTGCCATATCGCGCTGTAGCCAAGCTTTCTGGGCTGAAGGAGAAGCTTTTTCCGGAACCGTGGGTGGGTATAGTGCTGCTGTGCCTTTTGTACGAGGGCCAAGCGCTTGGGTTTGCTGTCGGGGTTTCTGGGCAGGCGAGGGGGGTTTGTACGACGTTACCTCTAGGAAGGTGGGGAGACTTTGTTTCAGTGGCGTGAAATTAGAATTGGGGCGTTTGCGATGTTGAGGCTCCAGAGACAGTGCGTTCATGCGTGACTTTGTTTTTTCTATTTCCTAAAATGATATGTGTTACAGTTGCACCTTCTAGTTATACGAGCAAAATCTTTCAGGCTTTTCCTTTGTACGATTTTTAAGTTATCATACTGCCTTTTGACATCTTTCAGGCGCATTTGGGACGAAAGTCTCATTTGTAAAACTAGACAAGCAGCAATCAGTAGTTATACAAGTAAGGACAAATACGAGGTCGAGTTTGACGACCTAGACCTCAATTTATTATTGACTGGGCTCTGCTAAGACTTTTCTTAATTTGTGAAACGATAACACGGAGAGGGCACATATATTAGCATTTAAAGCCTAAAACCAATTATACTCAACCCTCATACCTTCCTTAACCTTCTCTAGTACTAAGGCCGTCCTGTTATGCAAAGACTCCCTAGAATTTCCTACTTCTTCCTTATAAAGGTATCCCACCTTTGTTGGAGCTTTTTTACTCCGCTCATAGCTTTACTGTTTTCAATTTCATTTTTTTGATCTCCATCTTTTACTATATCCTCGCTAGGTGTTGTAATATTTGTTGAACCCGCGGATTGTGTCATGTCAAAAGCGCTCGTGGACAGGTCGGACGCTTGACTCGAGTCGCTGGATATAGTGAGGGGTGTCTTACTATCTAATTGGTTCACAGTACGATCAACAACCTTAGTGTTTTTTCTCCGACCTAGAAGGGACAAATTTGCGAAGACAACAGCTCCTGCCGTGTTAAGCGTATTCACGTCAATAAGAGCCATATCCTTCGGCTTTCGCGAAGGTTTCCGTTTGTTTTTTGATATAAGGAACTGCACGGGATCGAGATGGTTCTGCTTGTCTGCAACATTGGTCTCAATACAATTACAAGGCTCGAAAGGATGACAAGGCGACATCCAGAGTGTGTTACTTGTCAATTCTCCGATGCCAAGTGTTGTGGTTAGTCTCTGAAGTCGTTTATCATATATCATCTTCAACGTCGATGTCGATACGGCCATGTAATCCAGTCCGATTGGAATAGATCTCCAATTGGAGCAGATTTGGTCAGGCTCGTCGGGGCGAATCAATTCACCAAAACCTCTGCCGAAGATTGTGGTAACCCCAATTGAATGAAACAAATCGACCCATCCATCACCCCATGAGTTCATGTGCGCTATACGGGTTCCAATAGGTCCAAGAGGTTTGATAAGATCCATGAGGTCAAAGCCGGAGATGCTACTGCGTCGATCTAGAGTTTGTGGTATCTTTATGCCTTCTTTCGACGCGAGGTAGACGTCTCTATCGATAATTATTTCAATTAAATGTAATATCTTATCAATCCTGTCTCCAAAGGTAGAGAATCGCTGGATAGTTTGACCATTTTGGGTCGATTGCCCCTTGATGTACACGTGTAGATTACGGTTATCCCAGTTTTTGAGCGTTTTCAATGCAGAAATACGTCCGCTGCAGTTGTCCCAGGTGCTCTGAAGCTTCTTTTCGTCGAAAACTCAATCATATGTAGACTCAGGATCTGTTGCATCGAGGTATAGTGAGATGCGAACAAGATAAAGGAGTGCAGATGCACCATCGATAAGCCAAGCTCTGCGATCCGCGACGTCATAGAAGGCAATAGGATGAGCTGATACCATCTGGAGAAGTTCAGGGTAATCCCTTTCCCGATGTAGTTTTACTGGCTGTTCCTTATGGTTGGGACGAAAGTTCACGCCACCAATGACGTACATACCCCCTTCGATGTACATGCGGTCAATGACAATGGAAGATGGCGATGACTGTAGCCTGGATGCTGAGATGGTGAAGTTGGATGTATTATGGCCTTTGGAGGAATTAGATATAGACTTTGGTAATGAAGCAGGATACTACTCGCCGCAAAAATCTGTCGCTTTGGCACACCAACCAACAATATGACGCAATGCCTCAAGTCTTCTAAGTAAAGGTATCTTATTATGGCTAATGTTCGTTGTGCCCAGCTGCTTGTCAAAGTAAGAGATCCGTTCACCTGGTATCCTACTGGTAAAAAGATGCCACACGATGATATCCGTTGTTATAAAAGTGGCAATTAGGAGTGAGCTAAAACTTTTTATCATCAGCATCTCTCCACACTGTACCAGTTGATCCGATTGAATGAGGTAGGATATTGTGCCTAAAGACATCTCAAGACCCTTTTCCGACCCTGGTCTGCGAAGGATAGGAAAGCCCGATACTAGGAGTGCATTGCGAAATAGGGGCTTCCAACACAAACCACTCTTGTTGCAGCCGTACATAGTTTTATCTTCGTATTTAAATGAGAAGAAACAAGTCCCGGTTGCCGCAACCGCCGGATCCTTGTAGGGTGTGCTACGAACAGAAAGGCTTTGAATGTGAGGACGACAAATTGTAATGCCTTCGTTTTGCGGGTAGGGTCGCAATGTCGCTGCCAGCCATGCTATCAATTCAGCAAATTCAGAGATGAGGTGTGCTCCTGCTGTCACAGTTATTGTGCATAATTCTTTTGATTCAAGACGAGCACTGAGGTGTGCATCCTTCGTTCCAGTTATGGCATCTGCAGAGACAGAGTGAGCACATTTGTATTGCACGATTTCTCGATACTTACGAGTACATTCCTGGCCTTCAGGTATCATCAAAAGTTTTTGCAATATCGACTTGATGGACTCCCCGGTGACGGGCCAAGTCTGATATATGTATTCAGACACAGTTAAGATTTGCGCCTCATAGCATGTACCCGTTAAGCACAATATGTTGTCTAAAATATTAGACGAAGAAGAATAGAATTCTAGGCCGCTAGCGTGAGCTTTGAGGTTCCATTCGAGATGAAATGTCATGTTGGCCAACGACAGTGGTTTATGCCGGCTCATCGTACGAAGGGGCTTTTGGACCTGTAGTTGATTCAATATACGTGTTCCTATGTCAGACATTACGTTAGGGCTCCCAAATGAGAGCCTTCCGTGTTGACATATTTTTGAGAGGAGCCACCTGTACGCATCCGATCGACAGACAAATTGCTCATAGTTGGACAGCTGAGAGAGGTGCAAGTCTTCTGTTTCTGGACTTTCGGGGGCCTGTTCAACCTCATCGTTGCTGAATGGTAATATACTGTTGACCCAGCTGTGAAGGTTATCATGCGACTTTACGAAGGGCGTTCGTGACTCATCATCTGAGTCTTCTTCCTCGGGTGTTTCCTGATCAGTATTACTTCCCACTAAAATACTGCAGATTTTACTGCAAGTTTGTCAGTGAAAAAAAGATTCGAGCCATGGTGCCATACGTCTTATCAGACGCAACAGATTCAAATGCAGTTTTAAAGGAAGTTAGAACGTTTAATCTGTAGGGAAAACTTACTGCCGTTTTCGATGAAGAACTGCAGATGCTCCCCACTGGAACGAATTCGTGGATTCTTGATGTAATCGCCCCGCGAACGCACCGACTGCATCATTGATGAAGGAGGAAGGTATATCCAATACGTTTAGTATACCATGTTCTTCTCTAAGATCTCCAATTAGTCTGTTAGCAAACAGACGAATATATTCCAAGCCTTCTGGGGTAGACTCGATAGGATATATAGTATCGGAGTCTCGCGACACTCCCAAGTCGAGATCTATGAGATTGTTAATCTGGCTTTCAGCTTTTAGCTTGCTGGCTCCTGGCGACGTAGGCAAAGTTGATGAGAAAATTTCATAGTTTTTGCTTTCCTTTTCGAAGACAAAAGGTTCTGGCAAACTTTTACTGGCACTATCATGTGAGAAGTAACCAACTTCTTCCGCATCCCTTCTGGCAGAGCTGCTTAGCATAGACTTCCTAGTTGGAACGAGCGCGTTGCTTCTCTCGCTACGGTGAGATGGGAACTCTTCGCTGCGGGGGCCGCCACCAAGTATAATTTCGGCCATTCCATCCCTGGTAGGGTTGATCTGAAGGGTACGACCTTCCATATCCCCGTTAAAGCAGAGACTAAGAGGGGCAGAGGCGTCTACAAGAAGGCGGATCTCGCCGTTTGCGCTGCTACTTGCCATTGTAGTATGGTTAGACTGGGATATACGAGTTTTTCTTTCATCAGCCGAGGTACTATCCGAGGGCACACGCGACGCACGCTGCTTGGCAGTTTTATAGATATGCTCGCTAAGCGGTTCATTGCTACCGTGTGTGTACTGCATATAAGCCTCCACATTATTAAGGACTCTAGGTGTGTCCGTCTCAGCCATGTATTCATTTCGCCTAGTAGAAGACTTAGCACGCTGACGAGGTGACATTGAAGGAGGAGGGCCGTGTTCTTGAGGAGTATTGGAGTGGTGGGACATGGCCTGGGCCCAGTAATCTGACCTGGGGTCTCCATGGTAACTCATGGGGCGCCGATTAGTCGTCAACGATTGTCGACGTGTCGGCGCGGGCTGCACGACGGCTGGTTCAAGCGCGTATGACAGGGCGTGCCGCCGGCTGTATGTCGGCGGAGGCAGCGAAGTGTAATCGGATGCAGGATCCGAGTGCTGCGAGCGCACATCGGAAGGAGGGTGTGAAATACCGAGAGCCGAATCGAAGACAGTCGGTCGTCTCTTAGCGACTAGTGGACTAGGAGGCGGGACAGAGGTAGCGCTCGACGAGGCATTTGGGGGAGTCTGCAACGTCTTTGCACTTGGGGCCGAATCAGCGTTACTTATAGTCCCGGTAGTATGGCTAGAATACCCAGAGTCGCTCTGGAGGTCGCTGTGGATTATCTTCTTATTAATAGGCTTTTGGTTAGAGGGATGCGAGCGCTTCGTGGCGACGTTGGCAGCTGGCGAGCGACGGAAAGACTCTAGGATAACGGGGCGCTCGCTCTCGTCCGAGTAGTAGTCCTCGACTATAAGCTGGAGGTCGCGCGAGCTAACCATAGCGGGCGACGGATAGAGGGATGCGTAGCGGGAAGGCCGTATGCGTATATATCGCGATATTATATATAGCTAACTGGGTAGAGGCCTTAGGGCTAGAACGGGTGGATCGAATGCGAGTAAAAGGTAACCCGACGTGGCCGATTACTCACGACGTCTCGAGTGCGGAGAGAAGAGAGCAGCTAAGGCAAATTGACTCATAGCAGGTACGATAAGCGGGCGGGAGCTGGGGGGCGACGAAGCGGCAGAGGCGGACGCGGACGTAGAGGTGGAGGTGGAGGTGGAGGGAGGGCAGGACGGAGGCACGGGTAAGCGGGGGGATATGGGTGAGAAGAGATGTAAAAAGGCAAGGTAGTCAGGCTGGGAATGACGACGGCTGGACTACGAGCGCATACGGGCCGCCGAGGGAATACGGAATTTTTCAGAACAGAGGAGCATTAGGCTGAGCGGCTTAACTTGACACAAGGTGCGGATGACGGTATCACTGATGAACGACAAAGCCGTAGGGAGATTGAAGAGTAAAATGCTGCTCGCCAGGCTGAAGGCAGCTAAGGATGTGCGTCAAACCACCCGAAACTGGCGTGTGCCCCGCACCAGGCAGCAACCACCTCTGCGTGGTCTTATTATATCGTGCCAGGCATGCAATCTCCCACAGCCTTCTGAAAAAAGAAAGTGTGAATTAGATAAGCCTGGCATTGAAGTGCGCCATAACAATGTATATCGACGTACGGTATAACATGTAAGTTAAGTAAGTGATGGAAACTAGAAAGAGGGCGCTTGAGAACAAGCATACAGACACACTAATCAGCATGAACTATCTCGCGTTTACGTTTAAAGGCCAAAGCACTACTGCGAATTGTGAGTAATAGTTCTAGGTCATTAGTATCCTAATCCCATATCGCCTCGCAAAATCCTCATAGCGTGGCGACTAGAGGCTACGGAGCCTAATGAGTGAACAAGATATAAGTCAGTAATAGATAGATTTGCAGAATGAAGAAATTTTCGAGCAGGGCTATCGCTACGTTCGAAGATGTCTTAATAGCTATGACACGTGACTCTTACTTGAAACTCTGAGGGAACACCCGCATGAGGCGTTATCTATATAGCGCCTGTTAGAACACGTTTGACTGTGGAGAGGTAAATTATTCTGCAAGACGGTTTTGGTGGAGTGGGTAGGTGGTGACCTAACCTGGAACTATACGGAGCGTTATGAGCCATCAAAAAAGCTTAACACAAAGCGCCTCCACTGGAAAACTGGACGGATATTTTTTACGGCGATGGTCTTGTGACTATAGATCGGTTTGACGAAGGATAGAGCAAGGGATATGGGATCTTAACACGATGTGGACGCCAAGGCAAGAACACCAGAAAAACTGAACTGACCCAGCGCTTTCAAAGGGGCAGATGAGTTAGAGTTGCGGTAGATATGGGTGTAGTGAGGTTAAGGAACCAAACGGGCTTGTGTGGCCGGCAATATGAATATAGAGTAATGAGGTTCTGGTATAGCGCAAGGGCGGTGACGACAGTTGCGTTTCCTGAATGACAGGATTCTCAAATCTTTAGCATCCGGTCTTGATCTTATTTCTCGTCTCTATAAGTTTATAGTTGCAGCACATCGGGTTCCATATGCAATTCGAAAATGAATCACGTCAGTATGGAGGTACATTGGTGCCATCAATCAGCAAAATGCTGATCGGGTGAAGCCGGGATGAGAGCGGCCTCGGATTCACATGCGCATTCATGCCAAAAGACGTGTGTTGACTGAATATGTCGTTGTTCAAGCTATACAAAAGAAATCAAGCTTTCCCGAGCTTGTTGGGATGGATTATCCGCCGCAAAACGGTGCCCCAAAAATAGTCCTACATCTGCACCAAGCATCATCTGCATCGTGTTAGTCTTGGTAGCCTCCAACATGCGTGTCGGAAGGGGTGCTTACTAGTCATCAAGTGGTCATTATACTCTAGATAAATCATTACTCCTCACTATTCATCGACGGAATCCAGCTCGTCTGTCTCAGCCACGCGATCGAACAGGGTGCCATTGAGATAAGCATCCAGTTGTCGGCTGTACACTTTTTGGAGAGATGCGTCGCTTTCTTTTGCTCTCAGAGCTCTCAAAGTTTCTGTTTTCGGGCTTCGTTTCCTGCGTAGAATACGCCTCGATAAGGGTAGTGGTTTCCAGTTACTGTCCGAATCGATCGCTGTCGGCTGTGGCGATAGCCAATGTCGAGATACAAAACTCTGCGGTGACGGCCTTGAGGATGAAAGCCTAGGCTTCGAAGGGGATGCATTTAGTTCGTCGGATATAGTTGATAACGTAGGCAACGGTGTCCTAGGTTTTGAGGGACGGCGGGGGGTAGTATGCGTCAAGCCGTGAAGAGAAGTAGGAGGGAGGTCCGTTCTTCCACTAAATAGAGGTTTAGGAATGAGCTCAGCATCGCGAGGCGATCGGGGAGGGAACGAATCGCGGTAGACCGAGCGGGGCGGTAGTGGTGGTGTACGAGTGGGTGCAGACAGCAGCGTGACATCCATGTTTTCGAGCTATCTCCTTAACAACCATCGAAACTTTTGCTGCAGCAAGGTCGTTCTCGTTCTCGTAGCCTCTTGGGTGCACAGAACCTTGCTTCGCATGATGTTGGAATCAAGGTTTAATAGATACTATGCGGGTTAGGCTTCGATGAGCTCACATGTTGGCGCAAGTTTGTCAGCTTGTCTAATACGAATTCGTGCATGTTTTCTAGGGTGCTCTAAAGTTGGAACGTGGTGTCGAGAATTGCCAAGATTGGCGAGAGGTCACGATAGGGTGAGAACTACGCCCACTGACTGTCAAGTTCCCTCACCGTCCTCAACGCCCTGTAGCGGCTCGTATTCAGCGTAGTCGGATGAGTGTTGAGTATGGCTGTACGCCGTTTGCAGCGGCAGCTTTGCGCGGGTGCTGACAGAAAGTAGTAAATGCCGAAGCCATGGTGGCGCAGTTGATGAGCGAGCTGCTGAAGGGTCAGCACCGCCAACTAGAGGCGGCCATGCCGATCCTGACTGTGTGCATCCCCATTGGGTGTGTACTCGATGTCGTGTGAATATTGCCTTAAAAATTTCGTGTGGAGGGTAAGTTTTGAGGGT
>Ga0247757_10001407_pt1 | contig 16069 bp, 18 predicted proteins | sample UWRJL126311R4_FD_180929 | JGI IMG/M metagenome (GOLD analysis project Ga0247757, IMG submission 180929) | Plant litter microbial communities from Arlington Agricultural Research Station in Wisconsin, United States - UWRJ-L126-311R-4 | ecosystem: Environmental > Terrestrial > Plant litter >... | reverse complement strand
AAAGATTGTATTTCAATTGGCCCTGCAAGTTATTCTTCTCGACATGATCGGCCAATGCAGTCGGAATCTTCCTACGCGTAGAAATGTTAGCATCGGTTTCGTCGTCCTCTCACAAAGCCAAGTTCTCTTTTGCTGGGTATGGTTCTCTCCAAGCCTCGTCCCTTTCGACCAATCTTGGCCACCCAAGCCCAATTATTTCTCCAGGCCCTTCTCCAAGCTCTCCAAGCTCACCAGCCCCACTTGACCCTCTCCAACCCACTGGAAGCAGGACACGACACATCCGTGCACACGCCGAACGCTTCCTCGGAGAAAGCTCGGCTACCAGCCCTTCCGCTCCCCCTCGGCATTAACCAACACACCACCAACTCTTTGCCGAGCTGCCCGGCCTCTCAACAGCAAACAGACGCAAGCAAAACAGCCAGAGGAAAAAGCAAAGGCGTGCAATTGAATGGAATCGAGGGTCGCACACACTTACTTTGGATATCCGACGCCCGTGAAACCGCTCCATCCGATGTAGGCACCGTTGGGGAAATGGTGCAGCAGGTCCTCCGCCTTTGCGATCTTGTTCAGATAGCTGGGCCTCCTCACCCGGCTCTTCAGCGCCGCAGTGACAGACATGATGCCCTTGGTCCCTCAATCCGATCAGGCAATGGCTGGGTGGGGTGGGAGGAGAAGGCTCGAGGAAATCGTCGTAGCGGTCACCGCGAGTCCCCCGGGGAGATAGGGATGGAGATGGTGGGGAAGATGCACGTCGAGGAGTATGACGATTGGGGTCCCCAACACTATTTATACGGATTGGGCTCCATGACTAAACAGGGCTGCGTCTCAGTCCCAAGCTCTTGGTGGTGAGAGCTGGACCCACAACACAAGCATGACGTTGTTGCGAGAGCTGTGCGAGGCGCCGCGCGAGGGTTAGTCCCCGTAGCAGCCGAGGCGGGGCATGCAGGAACACCATGTCATTCTCGGGGCCCACGGCTGCGTTAATATTCCGGGACGCCGTCAATAATGGACGAGAGTGATGCTTTGCAGACAAATCCAGGAGGTTACATTCATATTTCACAACATGCCTCGCGGACAATCCCAAGAAAAGAGGACGAAGCCGATGTCGATGCAAATATCGAACCAAGAATGTTTCTTTCAATGAGACCCAAAATTGTATACCAACCACTCATACACCTAATAACCAAAGACAGCCATATCATCATAAATCGTAGCGACCTATAGTAGTGTATTGAGTATGAATCGCCTGCCCTCATCGAGGTGGCTGCAGACCGCCAACGCAACCGTTAACGTGCACAAAATTATCCCAAGTCTCTAGACCAACTGTTCTTGTTCTTTTTATTTTGCCCTGATAATAATATACCTTCCATGCAGAAGAAACATTTGGGGTATCATCTCAACGCCAACCTTGCAATGCATTCGTTCTCACACTGGCGAACCAGCGTCATAGATCTTTGAAAGACGGTCAATGGACGACTTATCGGGAGGGCTCTGCGCGGTAGTAGGCGGCCGACTGGTTGCTAGGCACCTGAGAGTGGACACGATCGACGGCCTTTTCGCCTGCTGGGTGGGTTTCGAACATGACGCGGCGTTGAGGAAGAGGTATGTTGGCGCGTTGAATCTGGGCATCCATACCGGTATGTGGGACACGACCAGAATTATTAGGACTGCTCATGAAGAGAAGGGTGTCCACGGCATCTTTCTCTGCCTGTTGGCTCGGCATACGCAAGATGCCTGGCCTTGGGGTAGCAGGAGTACGGGACCCACCTCCTAGATCACTGTAGTGCTTCCGTTGACCTGATCCAAGAAGCGGTGGAGGCTGGAACGAAGCACTAGAGCGACGCTTCCGTCGAGGGCCAAGGTCTGCAGCCGGGCCAAGCATTGGCCCATTGTTCGAGCCTGTTATTGATATGAGATTCATAGCCGCATTTAGAGCAGGCTTAGGACCTGGGCGCCACAGGGCTGCACTCAGGATCAGTACCAGATAGTCAACCTTAGGTTGAGATACACGTACATGAAGGCGTCGTGGCAAGAGACCTTGATGGATCTGACGGAGTCCTCTGATCCGGCGACGTCAAAAACTGATCCGAGTTCTCAGATACCCCACTAGGTCTACGACGCCGCTCCACAGAAGTTGGTGAATCGAACGTAAGACGTGATCCGTTACTCCTGCTGGTCATGGAAAGGGGCGAGCCATGCTGGGAAGTCTGCTCCTCAAGTTCCTCAAGAGACTGCTTCTCCCAGCCATTCTGGACCTTGACCATTGCGTAGGAAAGGCGCGTCTTCAGCTGCGCGGAAAGCTGTGGGTGTATCAGCTACACGCTGCTTGATAGCAGGCTCCAGAGTGCTGGCGTACCTGGCCAATGCGGCCACTCGATCCTGCCTCCATACTTTTGTTCCGCTTGTGCCCGATCGTGGGCTCGATGGGACTCTTCTTGGACTGGTGAGAGCCTTTTACGGACCCATCTGCAGCTCTCTTGAGCCCCTGGGCCGTAGGTGAGGTGAGTGACGTGGGGCTCGTTGCTGATGCATCGGTTCGTAGTGCATTCGCATCGGTGGCCTTCAATGGGCCATCCTGGGCCCGGATCCGAGTCGGTGAGGCCGGTATCGCGCGTTCCGTTGACTGTTTGTTGACCGAAGGCACCTTCGAAGATGGGGGAGTCGTAGCCTCGCTCTCTCCGGCGGTGCACGTGGAGAGATTGCTAGAAGATGACGGCAATTGAGGGGCAGAGAAAGTACTTGAGGCTAAAGATATGTAAGATTCCTGGGAGTTTGAGGGCCCGGACTCATGCAGCGCGGGCATGGTCGCCGGGAGGGTGGCGTTGATGTTGTCTACGTAAACCGCACCCAGTCAGTGCCTTGTTCATAAGATCGAGTAAGACGCGACTCACGCATAGCAGCGGGGTAGAGGGCCCCGCCGTTTAACATGGGTAATGGGCGTCTTTCCAATTCCTGAAGAATCCAGTAGGTGTGGAGGGATGCTAGAATGGATAGTGTACCCCAAAAGCAATGCTGGGATGATGTGGTTGAACGATAGGCGCCGATGGTTGGAGGACGTGTTGCGCGGAGCAGCGTGTGCACCTGCTTGGTCGCGAGAATGACGCGAACGGTAGAACCGGATCGCCGTTGAACAGGCCGGAATTCGATTCGCGGGAGATAAGAATACGCGCCCGGGTTCTGAACTATCCAACGTCGCGTCGTGAGGGCAAAAGAACAAAGAGGCGTCTCGGTGCGTTTTGACGGGCCGACGGTTGGGGTGCGAGATGGAGCGAAGTCACGGGGCACCCACACACGCGTCAAATAGCGTGACTAGGGACGACAACCGGTGGCGACTCGTCTTGAGTGGGCCCGCTCAGGCTACGATTGTCCGTTCAGTGGTATTCAAGGAAAGACAGATGGGCGGATTGCAGCGGCGCTCTACGTTGCCCGTGTTCCCCGGCGGTGAATGCATGTGCCCAATCTCACAAACGCGGCTGGTGCACACGTCACGGTGCCGTGCGAAAGATGAACGCGGGAACGCCAACACGGGGCCCTGTACACGTTCACGTCCGAACAAATATGTTTAATGAATTGCCAAAAACGGGAGTACATGGTATGTTTGCGTTCCCGTCCTATGCCAAGGCATCGTCAGCCATTCCCAAGCTGGATGATTTAAGCCATGGAGCAGTGTCTTCAATTCAACGCTTGCACTCACTACACGTCTTATATGCATCCATCGGCTTAGCACGAGCATCGAACAGTATCATTCCGTAAACATATATCGTACCCAGCACCCTATCTGCTTATCCTCCCATCCAGCTGTCGTACGCTTTCAAGTCGCCCAAACCCCATTCAACGCCGACCCAAAAGATAATGATATCAAAAACATCACCTACGCAACTCCGCTAACCTTACGATACGTGAGCCCATGATCCTTCATTCCACCCCAGCGTGCAGCCAGATCTGCGACACCCCCGCGACCCTCCTCCGCAACCTTGCCGCTCACATCGCGTCGTCGCCCTGGCGTTCCCAGGTCCGAGTAATCCACGTCGTAGGCCCCCACGTAGTCTACTCCCGACCGACTGATCACGCGAGGCGACTGGCCCCGCACAGGCGTATGTCCCGTTTCCCCTGTTTTCCGCACGCTCGCAAAAGACTTCTTATCCAAACTGAATGGAATCGTCTCCATCTTTGGTGCGTTTGATGAGTTTGTCGTGTACTGCTTCGCCGAGCTCGGTAGGCTGTTCGGTCCAAGTCTGTTCTTGGTAGGCGATGCGTTTGGTGAATTTGCGGGAGAGTTGCCTCTGATACCCTGGGTTGCGGCTTTCAAGTCTCCGTAGTATCGTGACTTTGCTGAAGCCCTTGTATTTGAGCGGTTGAACGTAGCCTCGCTGGACATGGATGTAACCGTTTGGGTTCTGCTCAGGCCGGATGGGGGAGGAGTGCTCTTAGCTTCAAGGAACGTCTTTGCTGGAGGCGGAGTGGGCGGGTTCATTCGCAGTGGCTGTGGCATCATGGGAGGCTCGAATTCTTCGTCAGAGGCGTCATCGTATGGAGAAATTACACCATAGCCGTTGTTGTTCGTTGCAAAAAGGGACTTCTTCGGCTTCGGGTAGTTGTCCTTTTCAGGCTCTTCGGCGTCTCCATGAACGAACCAGTTATCAGTCTGTAAAGACTCAAGACTTGCTTGCAAAGCAATATCCCCTGAAGTCTCCTGCTGCTTGGCAGTGGTGGGCGGTGTATAGAATTCTTGTTTCGAGGCCGAAGATATCGATGAACTTGGTCTAGAGCTTCGCTTGATCGCTTTTTGAGCGAGATATGCTTTGCGCTGAGCCAAGCTCTCTTGGTCATCCTCTCCTCGACGGTGGAGGTCATTTCGATGGTTAAGGTCTACCCGAGATTGATGAGACTGTGAGTGCATAGAGAATCTCTCGCGAGATTGTCGAGCTGAGTTAGGAGTGTGAGGCGAATAGGTCATGTCAGAATTGGCACGCGTGTGCATGAACGACATGGCTCTAGCATCTGGACTTGGGATCTCCCTCTCGGAAATGAGCGGCACCGCCTGTGACAACCTGTTGTCTGCAGTCAAGGTACTCGTAGTTTGTGCGCTGAAACGTTTTTCGTCTTTGGTCAAAGGAGTCATGGCCGAGATGGAGGAGTTCTTGTGCTTATGCTTGGTCTTGCGGCGCGAAGTTAAGTTTTCTTCCAATGGGTTCATGTCCGGCGGCATGCGAGCAATCTTGCGGAAGATATAAACCAGGTACAAATCCAGAATGAGAGATGCGCAATGAAGGCCTCCCACTGTAGTTGCCGTGAGCCACGCTGTTAGCAGAATCTTGTCCGTTTCTTCATCAGTTGGAAAGAAAGTCCGCCAGCGCCCCTCCGTTCCTGCTTCCAAGTTCAGATTGCGCTTCGATAACAAGGCCGTGAAGACGTAGAATGGTATGAAGCCTGCATCGGTTACCAGAGCGAAGAAGTGGTAGCTCGCAGAGCTGGCTGGAGGTCGCGACTTCGCATTGCGTAGGAGGTGATAGATCGCGTAAAGGGCTACCACGATGTCCACACCAGGCTATGATAACAGTCAGCGCCAGATTAACGCATTTCATGTAAAGTGTGAAGTCGTACTGGAATCCTCATAATGTAGCCCTCCGTATCCTGCGCTCCCTTGATGAATATGCCGCAGAGTAGCACGCCCACTGCGCCGAGCAGATTGAACACGCGCAGACAGAACTGTATCCATCTCACCACCTTCACGATGGTCTTAATCTTTGGGCTCATAGGTTTTGCGTTCGTCTTGCCATAGGGAAGGACTAGATAGCTATCTGGATGCCTATTGAAGTTGACCAGAGGCCCCTCGGCCTTCTTTGTTGGCGATGGAGGCGGCTGGCGACTGGCCATGGTCACAGCTTTTGGGTTAAACTCGGACGTCACGTCCATCGACTCCCGCTCGGGCGCATTGTAGAGGTAGGGCTGCCAGCGACCCATTTAGAGATTGTTAAAGCCAAAGAATGCAGGCTCTTGGTGAATGAGCGAGAACCAGAGCCGCTTAGCAATGGAATGCTGTGAACGATGAGATGCAGGGGGCGGGTTGATCTGGGGTATGTAAATACGCGTTGCCCACAGCAACAATCGATATTGGGGGCTGGCACACCAATTCGGTCATGACGTGATGATCCAACCGGAAACACTCGCGGCACCTTGAAAGCGCTTCCGAAAAAGTTTAATTCATCCATTTCGGTTTGGATGCAGGGAAAAGTGTGGCGCTCTAGCTATTGATTGTGGCCGAGTTCCGGGCAGGCAGCGTTTTATTTGTTGTGCACCACAGCTGACATCTGGAAACGGCGCCGGCTACATCTCGACTGCATCATGACAAATGTGAGAGTTGCATGAACGGCAGTAATTATCGTGAAAAGTAGAGTTTAGGGTGTGTATGCATCTTCACCCCGCTACGCTTAACAGCGAAAAAACCCGCGTCTTGCCTTAGTAAGCGAGAGAGGTGCTGTGGGCCGCGGTCTTGCCCTCACATCGCGCGTTGCTCGACATGCCGACTTTTCAGCCTCTTCGCCGAACGCCATATGTGTGCAATTGTTGCATACGCAATCTACAAAATGCTGCCCCTAGGCTCTCCCACCCGTACATGGCCTATCGGCATCCGTTAAAAGCTGAACTTCGCCTGGCGCCCAGCCCGCGTCCAAACTTTGCGCGCAATGCCTATAGCACTACGACTAAGAAGCCTCTGCGGCTGGCCATCATTGGCTCCGGCCCAGCAGGCTTCTATACTGCCCACCAGTTAATGAAGAAGCTTCAAGATGTCGTGGTGGATATGTACGAACAACTGCCCGTACCCTACGGTCTCGTCCGATTTGGTGTTGCACCAGACCATCCAGATGTTAAGAATTGCCAGGACACTTTCGAGGAAGTGGCTTCTCGTAGTAACTTCAACTACATAGGAAACATCAGGGTTGGATACGACGTTGCGCTCACCGAAATGAAACCCCATTATGATGCGCTCCTGTTTTCGTATGGCGCATCGGAGGATAGGAAGCTGGGTATACCTGGTGAAGACCTCCCTGGTGTCTTCTCGGCACGAGAATTCGTGGGATGGTATAACGGACTTCCTCAGTTCCAGGGGCTTACACCAGACTTGGAGGCTGGAGACCAGGCTGTAGTCATCGGGCAAGGCAATGTAGCCTTGGACGTCGCACGCATACTCTTGACTCCTGTCGATGTGCTGCGGAAAACAGACATCACGGAGCAAGCTTTGGAAACGCTGACTCGAAGCAGAGTCAAGTCAATCAGAGTGGTCGGAAGACGCGGCCCGCTCCAGGTAGGAAACGGTTGACTGCAATTGACAGCTTAGTACTGACCGGGCATAGGCAGCCTTCACTGTGAAAGAAGCACGAGAGCTGATGAAAATTCCTGGTGTGGCGTTTGAACCCATAGATCGTTCACTGTATCCATCAAATATCAAAAGTCTGCCACGAATACAGATGCGCATCGCAGACGTTCTATTAAAAGGGACTCCAAGTGCTGCGAATGGTTCCGAAAAGTCATGGGCGTTGTCATTCCTCAAGGCCCCGAAATCTATGGACGCTAATAGTGTGTCTGGACATCTAAGTTCCATAACATTCGCAAACCGGGCTTTCGCACCAGACACAGACACATCATCACCATCTGCTTCGGTCGTTCCTGCGGAAGGTACAATAACATACTCAGCCTCTCTTGCCTTTAGGTCTATTGGATATAAGTCTGCTGCGCTTCCTGGTCTTTCGGATCTGGGTGTGCCATTCGACAGCAAGCTTGGTATTATCCCGAATGATCCACATGGTCGCATCATCACACCTTCCGGTGGACCTGAAAACCTTGCGGCGTCTCACCTTCCAGGCCTATATTGTGCTGGCTGGGTTAAACGAGGACCCACAGGTGTGATATTAAGCACGATGATGGATGCATTTGCGTCTGCAGACATCATCGTCAATGACTGGACTTCGAGTGTTCCCTTCCTCAATACTGAGAATGGTGTGAACAAGAGCACTGGATTGGGATGGAATGGAATCAAGGATGCTGTTTTACATCGAGGTGCTAGGCCAGTCAGCTGGCAAGATTGGAAGAGGATCGATGAAACTGAACGAGTGAGGGGTAGGGAGCTTGGTAAGGAGAGAGAAAAGTTTGTGAACGTGGCAGACATGATGCGAGTACTAGATAGGTATTGAATACTAGAAGAGGCTTCCACTGCCAAACTGTAGACGATATAAGAACTACAGAGTATCTCCCTTTCCTAAAAGCTGTGTTAATAAAGTGTGGTGTTTTTTAAATCAACGCAGGGGGAACTCGAGAATTAATAACTACAGACCATCCAATACACCCTTTCTAGAACAACTAAAAGGCGTAAAAAGGTAAACGCCGGCACTTTATTCGCAAACAAGGAAACCAATCACGTTTAACAAAGCGTATTAGAGTATGATGTGATTTCGGAGCCTTTTAGGGAAACAACTTAAAATGGATAAAACTACTTATTGAAAGATCCTTCTAAAAGTCTTCGAAGATGTTAACCGATTAGCATGTTTTATGTTGGCAAGGCAGACTGCGACTATCCCAAAATCCTGGTTAATGTGTTGGCATGTGTATGCGACATGCATGCCCGCTTATCCTCCCTATTTGGGGCTCACCGGACGACTTAACTCGCATCTCTTAAAGATGAGCTACGCGCTTTTCACGGGTATTTAAGTTCTTGATACTTCCACTTTCGTACAACTGAGAGTAAAGGTTTAATAGCCACATACTAGGGTGTATATCACCCTCTTCACACAACCAGAGAAGACGGGATACTGTTCTCAGTCGCCTGAACCAGATTTACCCCGCAAGACTTCTCAGATTTCAGCCTTGCACCCAAAGATGTCATTCGGTTTTTCGGTTAGCGATATTATAACACTCACGAAGTTAATTTCTGATGGTTATCATGGCTGGAAGGATGCTACCCACGACTATGCAGATTTCAAAGCCGACTGGTCCGGCTTCGAAGTTGTGCTCAGAAGATTAAAATCAGTTGGGGAGGATCTGCAACCATCCAGATCGTTCATCACACTCACAGATGATGAGACAAAAGATTGGAAAAAGCTGTACACAAAGTGCGAGGACGCGAGGCGGAGTCTTAAATCAGAGTTGAAGAAGTATCAAAGCCTAGGAAAGTCACGCGCCCGGAACAGAGACAGGGTTAGCTTTGACAGACGCGCTTTAACAAAGCTTACAGACAGGCTTCATAGGAGGCTGCAGATACTGCTTGCCTTTCTCTTCGCCATTGGCTGCTGTTCTCGAGACAAGTTCGATGATAAGTTTTCCATATTGGTCGAAAAGATTGATAAAATGGCGGAACAAGCCAGGAAGGGCAACTCCACAATTCGGTCAAGTACTACGGTGAGAACTTCTGCCAGTGATAATCAAGAGGTCTGGGAAGATATTCGCGCTGGACTAACAGGACAAGCTTCTGTTAAGAAGTATGAGGTACCTTTGAAGACATATGTTTATAGTTTATACCAGAAAGGCTTGTTGGACGAGGAAACACCAATCAATAACCATGCAGGGCTGGATAAAGTAACGGAAATAGAGGAAGTATTTGAATCACCGATTGATAACAAGATACCGGAAACGGCGGCAACACCATTCACCATCAGGCCAGACACCCATTTTAAAAGACCAGGCATCTATTTCAAACCACCGGGCACGGCTACGACACCATCCACTATCAGACCAGACACCGGAAATTTTCTGCATCAGGACTCACCTCTTATTGGCCTGAAAGAGTTACCTTCAGTGCGGCGTTCGAAGCAGTCCTCCCCACCGCCGCAAAAGCCTCTGGAACATAAGGGTTCTCCTGGTAGCCAAACACTATCTAGTGCCGGAAAAGATATACTCCCTGATGGAGAGAGTTCCTTCTTAGAAACTACACCAACTGAGGGTACCATCGCCATCCCCACCTACGAAGACAGGTACGTATCACCTTAGTGTACGATAGTGTTCCTCTCAGAACCTGTCTAACATGTATCAACACGATATAGGCTTTCAGTGGATGATGGTGAAACCCAGAAAGTACTCGCAGAAGTCAAACTCTCGTCAGAAAAGCGTGAGAATGAAGATAAGGAAACGGATTCTGAGGTGGATGACCCAGATAACCTATTTCCAGGGTCCCCGAAGCCTATCGAAGTGGACTCACAGCCTATATGTATGAACAAAAATGTTAAAATTACAGACTCAGATGTGGTACGAATAGAGGTAGAGAAACGCACTTAGGATACCGAAACTTTGCTAATGTATATCCAGCAGGTTCGAACGAAACACGATATGCGCAGAATAGTACATCACCTAATGAGAGCCCAATCAGAGTTCTTAAAAATGAACGCTGTAATTGAAGATTTGCCTTCGTCCCCTAGTCCGCAAAACACTGAAGCTCATATTTTCTTGGAAAATTGGGCGCAGTTGAGAAAAAGTTGGTATGAGCTTATGGAATTTCAAGTAAAAGAGGATTCAAAGGCAGATAATTTCACAGTGTTTCGAGAAGGGTCACCCATAACTCATTTACTGGCAAAAGCTCGGTTAATCGATTCCGCCCTGGAAAGTAAATGTTTCTATCTAGCTACCGAATTAGCTTTAAGAGTTCTCGAAACTACTATCGACTTGTACGGAAATCTGGACCGCCGAACGCTTCGAATAATCGCAAACCTATCTTACATGCACTTGCGCCAGGATTCTTGGGACTCGGCTATATGTTTTGGGAACAGGGCCATCGAAGGTTTATCAAAAGTCTATGGGGGTGATATTCATGACACATTTACTGCAATGGAATCCCTCGCTTTTGCGCTAGAAAAGAAAATGGAATGGAAATCCGCAATAACATGGCAAGTACGGATACATAAAATGAACGCAAAATTTCACGGCGAGAATCACGGTGCAACGTTGAGCTCTATGGCTGACTTGGTTCGACTGTATGTTCAAGTCGGCAACAATAGTGAGGCCAATAACTTTGGACATGTCATTATACGAAATCAAGATCAGATGCTCAAAAGCGAGAACTACTGTGAAAGGCTTGGTCGGTTTACCATCTCATGGGATCTATTGGGTCACAAAAGTAGTGCCTTGGCACTTGCCCTTGTATGCTCTACTAGGGGGGCGAGTACTGAATACGGGCAGTATCTTGACTTGAACCCAGATCAGCGACAACTCGAAAGAAAACGATATGGTATCGGGGAAGATGGACAATGGCCTCTGTTGGCCCCCTTTTTATCCATTAATTTCCAGTATATCTTTCCTGGGGATGACTGATAGCGAGTCTTGGTACATTCACTGGCACATGCCATACAATAATCATCAGAATTTAGAACCCAGCATGTTAAATGTTCAAAACATCATGTGTCTAATTCTACATCTCCATACAAAATCTTGGCTTTGAAGCTATGATGTTAGTGATTTGCATATAAGCCTACATATGTTTGTGATCCAACGTATCTTTGCTAAGGCTCACGGGCATAACAGCACCATCCTGAAAGCTTCTCAATGCTCGGGAGACCGCCACATCCCAAATAAAAAACTAGGTATCTACGACATCTATCCGCTTTTCAATACCTTACTCCAGAACGCACATTTGTCATCGATTTTGTTCTGGTATATAAGTCCGACCTTTTCCGGTGCTTCCGAGCTGAAAACAGCGATATCAGGACCAGACACTCCATGAGCACCTTGCTTACCCAACACATTCCATCCAGGACCCAGTTCTGGATTTTTCGCAAACTTAGCCCAAGTACTGCGCATCAAGTTACTCAATGCGTGTTCTGCTGTCGTGGCATTTTCCCGCGGGTAAGTACTGAAAACGATCTGAATCTCCGAAGAATGGTATGCGCGAGCATTAGGGAACCCTTGTGTATTTGGGAACGAAGCATTGAACTATTTTATCTGATATTAGGATTTTTTCACACAGTATGCAATGGCCACTTCTTACATAGTATCTCCAAGAGGGAATGCCGGCAGCTGCCGTATCATTCGCTACAAGTGCGGCGCCGCACTGAAATGAAATTTCCGTGTCGATCTGTGCGAGCGCATCGTATATGGTAGGATATGCGGGAGTCCCAACAGGATATGCGGCTTCGATAGATGCAACGAAGTCTGGGTCCAATCCAGGTCCGAACGCAGTCTCGAGGTACGCAGTAAGATTGGTTTGGCCGTACGCGATGAAGCGTCCTTCATCAGCATTGGTGCCGCTGAGGATCGGAATGCGAGCAACATTCCCGGATATGCGACGCTGACTAGGATCAGATACAAGCGTCTTGTTGTCGTAGTGTGGCCAGAATAAGAGAGCATCGCGTTCGATAATTGTCTTTATCGTCGCGGCAGGTGCTTTGGATATGCATTTAAGGTAATTATCCACGCTACCACAGTTCAATGCTGATCCGAGGGCGTTCCATGAAGTTATAGTGTCAGGATAAGGCTCTCCAACATTTGGGGAGCCCCGATAACTTATCTGACCACTTTGCATAATGGCAGCGCGGAACGGAGGAGAAGAGTGCTTCGAGAAACTTGTCAGGAGAGCATCCACGGAGAAGGAGCCTGCAGATTCACCAAAAATGGTGACTTTGCGTGAATCACCCCCAAAGGCATGAATGTTTTGCTGAACCCATTCGAGAGCAAACCTTTGGTCAAGAAATCCCAAGTTTCGCTCGTGTGAAGGAATCTCAGAAGAGGCAGGAAAGCCAAAGACTTTTATTATTGTGTTAGAATGTGATAGGTAGCTGGGTACCAGAAGTCATACCATTTGTTCTGTAGTTCGCAGCAACAACGACGACGTCCTCATACGCTGCAAAATATGACCCATCATATGCTGCATGAGAGGCATCTCCGAAATAGAGCCCTCCTCCGTAGATCCAGAACAGGACTGCACGGCCGCCTTTCGGAGCGGGTGTGGCAGGGGCATAAACGTTGAGGTAGAGGCAGTCCTCGCTCTCCTCAGGTGCTGGTGTGTTGAATAGAGTGAGCGTCAAATTCAATACGGGTTCTGGGACTAAATGGTTTTAGTAGTATCCAAAAGGTGTCTCATAGAGATCGTACAAGCAAACTCTTGGATACACGCTGCGCTTTTCTTTTGTGTCTTGAGAGGCTGGGTCCATGGCTGGGCCGGTTTAGGAACAGAGAAACGCTTTGGAGGGGCAGTGAATGGAACCCCCAAAAATTTGTTGATAGCTGCAGGGGTTCCACTAGAAGCGGGTGAAAATGATGCTGCGGTACCGATAACCACGCCTCCGCTGATGGTAGCTGTTGGCGGAGACGTAGGCACAGCCGCGTGGGCAATTCTGGAGCAAAGGACAGCCGGAATGATCGCGCTTGAATGAAGCCGCATCTTGATTGAAAAGTAACGAGAACTTTCTTAGTTGCTTCTTTTCTTTTAGATATTTCCATTTCCTATATACCCCATTCCATAACCCTTTAATCCGCGGATCTCCGATTTTGCTAATTCCCTCTTCCATCGTTGCTACGATTATAAATGTAATGGAAAATACGGACGAATAGCAACGGTGAAGCTGTTTTAAAGGGTTATCAAAACATTTGGAATTGAACGAAGGAGCTGTAGTGAAAAAGGTAGATGCCGAAAAAGGCATAGTTCGTATGTCGGATGTCAGAAGGATGTCAGAAATTCGTCCGACGGTGTGATCTTTGACCGCGCCGCTTAAAACTTAATTCAAGACTAATGAACTTAGGCAGAAATATAGTAGAGTTTAGAAATATGCGAATGCACTCTATAAAGGTTGTGATGTTCGTTGATCTGGGTGGCCTGTGCCCATGCATAGACGGTATGCAACAAGCTGACAGGTGAAGGTCCATCATCTTTTTTCTACTACTGCCTAGGAATTGTTGACATGGAGATTTACAGAAAACGAGAAGCCATCCACTAAGCTTTCTTGATAAGGTGACTAACGTATTTAGAGGTGTTTAGAAGGGCTTTGACGCCCTTAAATAGGGACGTTAGTATGCAAACTTATGGTTGTAAAGAGAGATGTATCCTCAAGAGAGGAGTTCAGATGAAATCTTACCTCCTCGCATGTAGTTGCGGTGGATATTGCAGGATTCTGCGGTACACAGCATGCGTGTATATTCGTGTGAAAATGAATCTTAAGAACAGTCCATTTTCACCGATCCTAATTATTTCAGCAGAAATGCTTTTTTAGAAGTGTCGTTTCCACGTGGCACAAGGATAATGGTTCCCTTTCGTACGACAGGATAAGAGGATTCTAAGCGTATGGATAAAACTTCGATGTATGCACATGAACTTGAAGGCACACGCTCTTCGGTGTTCGGCTCGGACGCACACCTTATTGCTACTGAGTGCAGGCGGTGAATTTGAGCGAGGTGGGATCCGGCAATAGTTACCCTTGCAATAGAATCGGTACTACCTGATCCGGTTAGCCGGAATGCATCGGGGTCTCACTTGTCCCTATTTGAGCTTTCTACAGATCTCCGAGCGCCATCCATCCATCCCCACAACCAAATTCTGGGGTAATTCAGCGAGTTGGCTTATGCAAGTGGCAGTCCGTTTATCAAAGCAGATGGCTGGCGTTCGGACTTCGTTTGACCTTGATCGAATGGTCGCAAATGGCGGCTATCTTCGTATCGGCCACACCCGTTTGATACCGGTATCACTGGGCTAAAAAGATTTGAGTGCATGGTTTAAATACCGCATTGATCGCCTCTAGTACTTCTCCCCTGGACACTAATCCGCTCCTTTGTCTTCCCGCTTCCGCGCGACCTCGTCGTTCCAGCCTTATCGGCATCGGCGGATACGATAAGCCTTTGTACGGGGAAACCATGTCGGACCATTTTCGCTTCCTGGAGTTCCCCTTGGAGATTCGAGAGCTTATCTATCGAGAACTGTTATGTACTTTTCAAATGAAGCATAAGAGAGAACGGGCCTACCTCCGTACTCGATATGACAATCTAAGCGCAATTCTTCGTACCAGCAAACAGGTATACAACGAAGCATTCGATTATCTCGTCAGGCGCAACCAATTCATCCGGCTGAACTGCGATGGAATCAGTATACGTTTCCATCCGTTGGGGCGTCAGATTCTCCCCGTCACGGAAGATGCAAAAAAGATCAGCTCTTTTCCAGGTTATGTAGCGCAAATCGACTGGAGTGCCGATACCGGCCAGGGACCTGACGCTTCAAGGAAACAGTACATGGTCTTGGGAAGCCAGTTTTCAGATATTCTCAAATGTACGGATTATTCTGGAATCACGGGATTTCCAACTATATCTATGAGCATTAGTATGAACCCGATAACAACACAATGGCAAACAAGTCCAGGTCAAACGGATAGACACCTTCGAGGCTTTCAGACTAATCTTCTCCGGACGATCCCCGTTCTTCTCCACGCCTTCCCGCGATTACGAATTTACGGCTCTGTTGACAAAGTGCTGGTGGACCGAATAACTCACGAAACGGCACTCCCACGATGGACGGACCCAAAAGTCGCTATCACTGATCTGCTCTGGTTCAAGCACAACAACGAGAAACTCGGCGAGGATGCCTACTACCTTTCTACCAATACCGTTATCGAGTCCGCTCTGCAGACCATTGACTACATGCGCAAGAGCACGTCATGGGCCGCATTGAAGCATATGGGTGGCACCGAGTTTACTAACGCCGTCTCGGAAATAGCCTTTGAGTTCCTTGTTAGCCGCGCTCAGCGCGCGCTGGACGCCATGGAGCGTTCTATGTGCCGGCGTAGTCTGGTCGAGAAGTTCGGTGCATACGCTGAGGCAGATCTGCGCGAGTGCCTAACAGAACCTGTGTCTTTTGAGCGCAACGACGGGGCTACATGGTTGCCGTCGGAACAGCAGATGGCGGTCGTCATGTGCATGATGTCGCGCCGACACCGTCTTCTCATGGATCCGATCAATAGGGATATCGCAGTGCGGAATGTCCAGAATGCGCTTGCGACATTCCCTGAGAGCGAGATGATTCGAAAGGAGTGTTGGGCAGTCATGGCTTGGTCAGAGCTTGTGTCGAAGTATCTGGATGAGGCTGCGGGGGTGGGGAATGTGTTGCCTA
>Ga0247757_10001406_pt1 | contig 16078 bp, 12 predicted proteins | sample UWRJL126311R4_FD_180929 | JGI IMG/M metagenome (GOLD analysis project Ga0247757, IMG submission 180929) | Plant litter microbial communities from Arlington Agricultural Research Station in Wisconsin, United States - UWRJ-L126-311R-4 | ecosystem: Environmental > Terrestrial > Plant litter >... | reverse complement strand
CAAGCCAATCACGCCCCAACCGACCATCGAGCTCGAGCGGCTGTACCGCAAACAGCGCTTGGCCGCAGCGTTCCGTCTTTTCGGACGCTTCGGCTACGACCATGGCGGCGCGGGTCATATTACGGTACGCGACCCCGAGTTCCCGGACTCGTTCTGGCTGAACCCCGCCGGTGTGTACTTCGGACACATCCGCGTCTCGGATCTCATGCGTGTCAACCACCGCGGCGAAATCGTCGAGCACGGCGAGGTCAAACGCCTGAACCGGGCCGCGTTCGCGATTCACGCCACGCTCCACGCCGCACGTCCCGACGTCATCGCCGCGGCTCACTCGCACTCGCTGTACGGCAAGGCTTGGTCGGCATTGGGAAGGCTAATCGACCCGCTGACTCAAGACAGCTGCGCGTTTTACGAGGACCACGCAATCTTCGAGCATTTCTCGGGTGTCGTACTCGACACGAGCGAGGGCGAAAAAATCGCGCAGGTACTCGGCCCGAAAAAGGCCGTAATCCTGCAAAATCACGGCATCCTAACCGTTGGCCCCAGCCTGGAAGCGGCGGTCTGGCGTTACTTCGCATTGGAGAATGCCTGCCAAGCGCAGTTGCTGGCCGAGGCGGCCGGCCCGACCAAGCCGGTGCCACACGACGTCGCCAAACATACGGCCGCCCAGACCGGCAGTGATTCGGGGGGCTTCTACGCCTTCCAGCCGTACTTCGATTTGATCAGCCGCGAAGAGCCGGACCTGTTCGAGTGAGCAAGCGCGGGCCAAAGATGCTGAAGTCGCGCTGGTTTTCGCCGCTTGCGCTCTTGCTCGTTTGGGAGCTGGGCTCGCTCGTCGGCTGGATCCCGAGTGGCACGTTGGCGGCGCCGCATGAAGTAGTACATACCTTCGGCGCGATGCTCAGCTCGGGTGAGCTGCCGTCGAACCTGTTGGTCTCGTTCGGGCGTGTCGCGGCTGGGCTCGCCATCGGCATTTCATTCGGCGTCGCGCTGGCGCTCATTTCGGGGTTGTCCCGTCAGGGCGAAGTGGCGGTCGATTCGCCCGTGCAAATGCTGCGCACCTTGCCCACGTTGGCCTTGTCGCCCCTGTTCATCGTTTGGTTCGGCATCGGCGAAGCCCCCAAAATCGCGCTGATTGCCTTCGGCACCCTGTTCCCGGTCTATCTGAATCTATACAGCGGCATTCGCAGCGTGGATGTGCGCCTCGTCGAAGCGGCACGTAGTTTCGGACTGTCGCGCTCGGAGCTGGTCCGGCACGTCATCTTACCGGGGGCGTTGCCGTCATTCTTGGTCGGCCTGCGCTACGCCCTATCGGTCTCGGTGCTGATCTTGGTCGTTGCGGAACAGATCAACGCGGCACGCGGGCTCGGCTACCTGATCAGCGAAGCGCGCGATTTCATGCGCACCGACGTCATCGTCGTCTGCTTGCTGGTCTACGCGGGCCTCGGTCTCGGCGCGGATTCGATCGTGCGTTGGTTGGAGCGGCGAGCGCTTGCCTGGCGCCCGCAATTGGTGGAGGGCTGAATGGCGACCGGTCGTTCTCCCATCGCGCTGCGCGGCTTCACCCGCCGTTACGGCAGCAATACCGTCATCGACGACCTCACGCTCGAAGTCGAACCCGGCGAGTTCGTGGCGCTGGTGGGCCGCTCGGGGTGTGGGAAAACCACGCTCCTACGCGCGCTGGCCGGGCTAGACGACGTTCAGGGACAAGACGTGCGCGTGCCGACCTCGCGGGCCGTCGTGTACCAGGACGCGCGCCTCCTGCCGTGGAAAAAGGTGTGGGAAAACGTGGCCCTCGGCCTGCGTGGGCCAGACACCGTAGAGCGCGCGCACGCGGCGCTCGCCGAGGTAGGGCTCGCGCAAAGGAGCAATGCCTGGCCACTCACACTTTCGGGTGGTGAAGCCCAGCGGGTCGCCTTGGCGCGGGCCCTGGTGCGCGAGCCAGAGCTACTGCTGCTCGACGAACCCTTCGCCTCACTCGATGCGCTGACACGCATCAAGATGCACGAGTTGGTCTTGAACCTTTGGCATTCACACCGCCCCGCCGTCGTGCTCGTGACTCACGATGTGCACGAAGCCGTCGCGATGGCGGACCGCGTGCTCTTGCTCGAGCGCGGGCAGATCGCGAGTGAGGAACGAATCGCGTCCGCCAGGCCGCGTGACCCGGTGTACGCCGAGTCCCTGCGTCAAACGTTGCTGGGCAAGCTGGGCGTCGTGCCGAACAGCGAGCCGTCCGTCCCCCCGATCCAGAATTCCGTGTTGCGTCGCAACCTCTCGGCGCCGCTCGAACTCACCCCCAACGCCAGCCATGAACCAACCCCTGCCTGACTCGAATCGCGAAGCCCCCAAGCAACGAGCGGGCGTCGATCGCCGCGCGTTGCTGATCGGCGGTGGAGCCTTGGCGCTGGTTGCCGTCGGGGCGGCGACGCTCGGCCAGAGGCGTGCGTCCGCGGCCGCCGCCCGGCCGCTGCGGGTCGGGCGCACGGGCAAGGGCGGTTACGATTCAATCATGAACGCGGCGAAGATCCAAAATCCGGATCTGCGCGTTCAGTACAGCGATTTCTCCTCGGGTCATCTGCAAGTCGAGGCCTTCAACGGCGGCTCGCTGGACTTTGGCGGAGTGAGCGAGATCCCGCCCGTATTCGCCGCCGCCTCTTCGATTCAGAGCTTCAGACAGATTGCGATCGTCAACGCCGACGTCAATAACCAAGTGATCCTGGTGCCCGGCAAGTCCGAGATCCGCACGCTCGCGGACCTGAAGGGCAAGAAGGTCGGCTACGTGCGCGCCACGACCGCCCAGTATTTCTTGATTCAGATGCTCGCGTCCGTCGGACTGACCTGGAACGACATCGAGCCCATCTCGTTGAACGTTGCCGACGGCACGGCCGCGTTTTCTCGTGGCTCGTTGGATGCCTGGGCCATTTACGGCTTCCCGATCCAGCGCGCCCTGGCCAACGACGGCGCTCGAATCCTGAAGACCGCGCTCGGCTTTCTCTCTGGCAACTACCTCGTCGCCGCCCACGTCGACGCGCTGAAAGATCCGGCGTTGAGCAAGGCCATCGGCGACTACCTGATTTTATGCAAGCGCGCCTTCGCTTGGCAAAGCCAGCACTGGGAGCAATGGAGTGAGGTGCTAGCCAAGGAAATCGACGTACCCCTCACTTACGTGCAAGAGCAGATTCGTGGACGCAGTGCGCCCACGACGCTGCTGCCGGTCTCCGAAAGCGCGATAACTTCCCAGCAACGAGTCGCTGATGTTTTTTTCAAGGCGGGGCTCGTGCCCAAGCGCGTCGACGTGCGACCGCTGTGGGATAACCGCTTCAACTCCGTGATCGAGCAAATGAGCTGAACATGTCCGCACAACTAGCAGCCGTAGTGAGCCACTCAGACAGCGACGCCCCGATCGCGCAATCGTTGCTCGATGACCTGACCCGCAAATTTGCGGCGACCGCCGAGGAGTACGACCGCAAAGCGATCTTCCCTCGAGAGAACTTCGAGGAGCTGAACCGCGCAGGCTTGATCGGCCTGACCGTGGGCAAGGAATACGGCGGGCGCGGCGCCGGCCTGAGCGAAGGTCTGCGCGTGTTAAGCGCAGTCGCCAAGGGTGAACCGTCGACGGCGTTGATCTTGTTCATGACCTACGCATATCACTCGACACCCAAGCGCACGCAGACTTGGCCCAAGCACATCTACGAAAAGGTCGCTCGCGAAGCCGCCAGTGAAGTTTCTTTGATCGGCGGATTGCGCGTGGAGCCGGAACTCGGCACCCCCGTGCGCGGCGGCATGCCCAAGACCGAAGCGCGCCGCAGCACCCAAGGCTGGCTGCTCAGCGGCAGCAAGATTTACTCGACCGGCTCGACGGGCCTGCGCTGGTTTGCCGTATGGGCAAAGACGAACGAGCCCGAACCGCGCGTCGGCAACTTCCTGGTGCGCTCCGACAGCCCCGGCATTCGCATCGAGCCGGTATGGGATCACCTGGGCATGCGCGCGACCGTGAGTCACGAGGTGTTCTTCGACAACACCCCCGTTCCCGAGGACCACGCGGTCGACGTGCGAGCCCCCGCGGCCTGGGCACCGCAACCTGGGGAGACCGCGCTTTCGCTCTGGAACGCGCTGTCCATTTCCACGATCTACGACGGTGTGGCACGCGCCGCGCGCGATTGGCTCGCGCAGTATTTGAAAGACCGCGTGCCCACCAATCTCGGCGCCGCATTGGCGACCCTGCCCCGCGTCCAAGAGAAGTTCGGCGAAATCGAAGCGCTTTTGTACGCGAATCGCGTGCTGATCAAAGACGCCGCCAAGCGCGCCGAAGCAGGCGAAATCGTGACCGCCACGGAAGCCAACTTGGTGAAGTACGTCGCAACCGGCAACGCCATCCGCGCCGTCGAGATCGGCTTGGAGCTGACCGGCAATCCCGGCCTCAGCCGCAAGAACCCGCTCGAGCGCCACTACCGAGACGTCTTGTGCAGCCGCATCCACTCGCCGCAAAACGACACGATCTTGGTCAGCGCGGGTCGCGCGGGCTTTGGGGTGTGAAATGAGCTTCGTCATTGCGAGTCAACTCGAAGGCGCTTTCAACGATCAGCTGAGCGCGCACCCCGCGCGGCCGACGGTGATCGGCGTTTCCGAAGAGCGGCCCTGGGAGGCCGCCGCGCAGGCAGACGTGCTCTTGGTTCGCCCCTCGCCTTCGTGGCGCGAGCACCGTTTGATCCCGCGCCCCGCCGATTGGCCGGGCCGGCTGCGCTGGATTTACAGCGCCTCCGCGGGCATCGACTTTTACCCGCCGTGGTTGCTCGACGGCCCGCCTGTGTCCTGCGGTCGCGGAGTGGCATCGGACGAAATCGCCGAGTACGTGATCGCCGCGATCTTGACGCGCACGAAGGATCTCGACTCCGTGCGCGCTCGATCCCGCAGTGACTGGAAGCAAGCCCAGCTCGGTCGCGTGCGAGGTAGCACGGTCGGAATCGTGGGCCTCGGAGCGATCGGCAGCGCCGTCGCCGATCGTGCGCTAGGGCTTGGCGCCCGCGTCACGGCGGTGCGTCGGCGGAGCCTGCCGAGCACGATCCCCGGCGTCGAGCTCCTCGCTGACATCGCAGATGTTGTCGAAAGCGCGGATCACCTCGTGCTCTCGCTACCCGCCACCGCTTCGACCCGCGCCTTGCTCGATGCTCGCCTGCTGTCACGCGTAAAACCCGGCGCTCACCTGATCAACATCGCGCGTGGCTCGATCGTCGATCAGAATGCGCTGCTCGATGCACTGGACAACGGACCGCTCGGCTTCGCCACTTTGGACGTGACCGACCCCGAGCCGCTCCCGGAAGGGCACCCGCTGTACACGCACCCCAAGGTGCGGCTCACCCCGCACGTGTCCTCGAACTACCAAGCCGTGCGTCAGGTCCTATTCGAAAAAGTCTCAGAAAACCTGAGTCGCTTCGCTCGCGGTGAACCATTGGGAGACTTGGTCGATCCCGCGGCTGGCTACTGACTGACCGCTGTAACTGGACACGAGACGCTGCCCAGCGGGTTTTAGACCACGCTGGGCAGCCTGCGGTGTCGAGCAGCCTGCGGTGTCGAGCAGCCTGCGGTGTCGATGAGAGCGTCGGCTCGAGCGCGCCGGTCAGGCTCGAGCCGTACGCCCTTCACACTCAATTCGGGCGCCAGTCTCCGCCTTCGATCGAGATCTTCAGGCCCCAGCGTTCTTGGTCGCCGTAGTCGTCCACCGCGTAGTGCCAAACCGAACGATTGTCCCAGATCACCAGATCACCCGCGTTCCAGCGATTGCGATACTGGTAGTTCACGCCGCTCGCATGCTGGCGCAAGAAGGCCAGCAAGGCATCGCTCTCCGTTCGCGGTAGACCAACCAGGTGGGTGATACGGCTGGTCAAATACAGCCCCTTGACACCAGTTTCTGGGTGGGTGAGCACGAGCGGGTGCTCGACGTAGTCGCTCGCGTCGTACAGCCCACGTGACACGGGCTTCACCTGCTTGCTGTGAGCGGCGCGCAGACCGTTCACGAGCGTTTTCAGCGGCGTAGAGAGGTCGCGATAAGCCGCCTGCAGGTCGGCATACAACGTCGCGCCGCCGACGGGCGGGACGACCGCCAATTGCAGCAATTCGAACGCCCACGGATTCGCTTTCCACGTGCCACCCTGGTGCCAATTCGACGGGCGACTGCCCACGGGTGACGGTCCGATCTTCACGATCTTGTCGTGACCCTCGAAGTGACCGTACGCATAGTCTGGACTGCCGAATGGCTCACCGAAGTACGTCGCGAAACGCACGAGGTCTTCGGGTGTCAGGCCCTGCTGTCGAAAGACCAGTACTTTGCGCTCGAGCAAGGCCGCTCGCAGCGCGCCGACGCGTTGCGCGTCGAGTGTCGTGTGTAAATCCACACCCGTCACGACACCCGCGAGGGTCGGCTCGAGCGGTTTCACTTCGAATGCTCCTTGCGTCGAAGGATGCGCTCCGCTCTTGGGCGCTAGCGCGGTAGTCGGACTCGGATTCTGAGTTGCGGTCGACATCACGGGACTCCTACTTCTCTGCAGACGGACAGCGCTACAGGGCAATCCTGAGCGTCATGCCGTAGAAACGCGGGTCCCCCAGCGATACGCCCGAGCTGTACGTGGTGGAGGTATCCACCGACGCATTCGTGTAATACAGGCGGTTGAACAGATTCTGGCCCCACAGCTTCAGGTCCCAGCGCCCGTCGGCTCCGCGAAAGCCGAGCGAGGCACCGGCGAGACCGTACCCAGGGACTCGGCCGAACGGGTCGGTGTTCAGCGTGCCGTAGTACCCGGTTCGGTAGTTCCAGTTCGCGCCGACATAGGCCTGCGTCTTTAGCCCCCAGACCGTGCCGACGTTGTGCCCGTACTCTGCGGCCACGTTGTACACGAACTTCGAAACGCCCGTGAGCTGGCGACCGGAAAGGTCACACACGCCGCCGTTCTGAGCGGTAGTGTCCAGGTACGGGCACTGCGCATTGCGATAGTTGACGAACTTGGCATCGTTGTAGGTTGCGCCGGCCGTGAGCCACAAGCCGTCAATGGGCTTTGCGCGAACGTCGAGTTCCACGCCTTGCGAGCGCACGTCACCCACATTCGTTAGGTAGCTGCGTAAGATCGGTCCCGACGGCGTGTCGACGAGGATGCTCTGGTTTGCTTGATAGCCGTGGTCGTCGGAGCGAAAGAATGCGACGTTGGCCGTGAGACGGCGGTCGAACAGGTTGGTTTTTATGCCAATTTCGTAGGCGTTCACGATCTCGGGCTTGAACGTCAACGGCGCGGGCCCGTTCGCCAGTTGAACCGGCACGGCCATGTTCACGCCCGCTGATTTGAACCCGCGCGAGTACCCCGCATAAGCGTTGATTTCTTTCGTGATGCGGTAGAGCGCGTTCAAGGTTCCGGAGAACTGCCCTCCTTTGGCACTCGTATCGAACGCAGCGTCGGGCGCGAATGCGTTCCGGCGCGCGGCGATCTGGTTAATCTGGGCTTCGGTTAGCCCGGCGAAGGCCGCATCGGTCAACGGCACCGCGTTGTTCAGAGCGAACGAACGAAATTTCCCGGCGCGCGTCTCGTAGGTGTAACGCAAGCCGGCGGTCACGTCGAACTGTTCGGTCACGTGCACGGTTCCGTTCACGAACCCGGAATAGCTATTCATCGTGCCGATTTGCAGACCGCTTTGCGTGACGTTGTTCAGCGCCTCGCTGGGAAAGGCCGGACCGAGCAGCCATTTCGCAGCGTCTGCGCCATAGGTGTTGTAGGGGACCTCTTTCGTTCGTTGCCAGAAGTAGTAGACGCCGCCCGTGTACTCGAAGCGCTTTCCACTCGGCGATGCGATGCGCAGCTCTTGGCTCCACTGGCGCTGGTTGGTGGGCAAGTTGCTCTGCGTGGTGATCGACAGCGCGGTGCGGTCGCTGTCGAGCGAAGGATCCCAATCCCAAAAGCGCCACGCGCTGATCGACGTGAGCGTGTGCTTGGCGAGCGTCTTGTCTAGCTGCAGCGAAACGCCGCCCGTCTGCATGTTGACGGTAAACGGAGTATTCAGATCGACGCGCCGAGCTCCCGGGTCGATCGGCAACGGCGTGTAGCCCAGGTCGTTCGCGCGGTCGTAGAAGCCACGAGTCGTCGCCACGCTACCGTCGGTCCGGGTCGTGGGCAGCACGCGTCGCGCGACCTGGAAGCCCTGAAATTGCTGCTGGTTGCTATAGTCACCAATCAGGCGGGCCTTGAAGCTCTCGTCGTCAGTGCGATAGGCAAGCTCCGCTCGCACGCCCTGATTGTGATAGTCCTGCCAGGCTTGCTTGAAGGTCGTGTTGTAGATCGTGCCTTCCCGGTCGCTCTTGATGCCGGCGATCCGGAAGGCAAACCCGCTATTGCCGATGGGCGCGGAAGCCGCGAGCTTGACCTGGCTGAAATTGTAGTTGCCATACGTCAACTCGGCCAGGAACTCGGGCGTGTAAGAGGCAGGGTTGGTCTGGATATCGATCACGCCGGCAACGGTGTTCTTTCCGAACAGCGTTCCCTGTGGACCGCGCAGCACGTCGATGCGCTGAATGTCGAACATGTCGAACACGGCCGCTGAGGGGCGCGCGAAGTAAACGCCGTTGACGTAGACTCCAACGCCCGGTTCGATACCGCTGTTGACCGAGCCCGACGTCGTGCCGAGCCCTCGAATTTGAATGGTGATGTTGCGCGGATTGAAGCCCAAAATCTGAAGGCTCGGCACTTGCTGCTGCATTTGCCGCACGGTGAAGTTTCCGGACGCCTCCAAGTCACGCGCGGTGATGGCGGTGACCGCGATCGGCACGTCTTGCAGATTCTCCTTGCGATGACGCGCGGTCACGGTGATCACGTCTAGCGTGCTGTCGACTTCGACAGGCTCGGGAGCCGCGGCTGGCTCCGCCGCACCCGATGGGGGCAGAGTCGCGGAAGGATCGTCCGGCGGCGGGACCTCTCCGGTCGGCGCTGTGGGAGCGCCCGGAGCGGGCGCCGTGGTAGCGCCCTCGTTGGGTGGCGCACTCGGCGCGGGCGGCGCCGGCGGCGGCTCAGCGGGCGCAGTAGCGGCCGGCGGCTGCGGTTCCGCTGCGGCGGGAGGCGGCTGAGCGGGCGCAGGCGCGGGTGCGCCGGGCGCGGGCGCAGGTGGTGGCGGCGCTTGACCTGGTGCCTGCGCGTGGGCCGCCCCACGTGACAACAGCAAGGCGGAGAACCCTCCGATGGACATGAGCGAACGAACCGAAAAGGATCTCTCCCGAAGCGCCAATGGACCAGACCTTTCAATCACGAGCGGGCGTGCGCCTCGCCAGTGCAATCGAAGAAGTGTTTGCAGGTTGCGATAAGTGCCGCGCCACGCTGCCGCGCGCCAGGTCCCCTGTCAAGGACAAACGTCTACTATTAGAGACGTGGCCGGCGGTGACCCGGCACGGCCTGCAGCAGCTCGCGCGTGTAGTCGGAGCCGGAGTTGCCGAAGACCTGCGCGGCGGGCCCTTGCTCGACGACGCGCCCCTGCCTCAAAACGACCACCCAATGCGCAATGGCCGCGACCACGGATAAGTCGTGCGAGACGAATACGTAGCTTACGCCGAGCTCGCGCTGCAGCACATCGAGCAATTCGAGTAGCTGAGCCTGAACCGACACGTCGAGCGCAGACACCGGCTCGTCGAGAAACAGCAGCTCCGGACCGAGTGCCAACGCACGAGCAATGGCCACGCGCTGACGCTGGCCGCCCGACAGTTCGCGCGGTAGCCGATTGAGCACCGCCCGGGGCAAACGCACTTGGTCGATCAACCGTTTGGCCGCCGACTCCAACGCTTTCCCCTTCAGCAAGCCAAACGAGCGCAAGGGCTCGACCACGCTGTCGAACACCGAATAGCGTGGGTCGAGCGCAGCGTACGGGTTCTGCTGCACGAGCTGGATACGCCGGCGCAATGGCCGAAATTCGTGCCCGTCGAGGCGAGTGAGATCCCGTTCTTCGAATAGCACGCGACCGGAGCTGGGCTTTTCCAGGCCGAGTGCGATACGCAGCGCGGTCGTCTTTCCCGAGCCCGACTCTCCGACGATCGCGACGGTTTGACCAACGCGCGCGCTGAAGCTCACCGACTCGAGCGCCGAGAGACGTTCGCGAGGGCCGCGGCCGAACCAGGCCGTCGAAGTGGGTAGGGCGAAATCCTTGCTGACCGCCTCGAAGCGCAGGATTTCCTTGGCGGGTGGCGCATCGCGCGTGGCGACGGAAAGGCCACCCGCAACGGCCAACGCGGGCGCCGCCGCAAGTAGCGCCTGCGTGTAGTCATGACAGGGGGCGCCGAGGATCTGCGCGGGTGGCCCTTGCTCGACAATCTGGCCGCTTTGCATGACCAGCATGCGATCGGCGCGGTCGGCCGCGACCCCTAAGTCGTGGGTGACGATCAGCAGCGAGATCCCCTGATCTTTCACCAATCGCTCGAGGTGGTCGAGGATCTTTCGCTGCAACGTGACATCCAGCGCGCTGGTCGGTTCGTCCGCGATGATCAGCTGGGGGCGTCCGGCAAGCGCAATCGCGATCAATACGCGCTGACGCATGCCACCGGAGAGTTCGTGCGGATATTGCCGCGCGCGTCGCGCTGGCTGGTCGAGGCCCACCTGATCGAGCAACGCCAAGACCTGTGCGTCGTGACTCCGAGCTGGCGTCTCTCCCAAGCGTGCGATGGCTTCGGCGATCTGTGGCCCGATACGCATGGTCGGATTCAGTCCGACCATCGGGTCCTGTGGCACCAATGCGACGGAGCGACCACGCACCTGCCCCCAACGCGCCTCCGACGCATGCGTGACGTCCTGACCATCGATCGAGATTGAGCCGGATGCCACTCGTGCGTTATCTGCCAAAAGGCCGATCAGGGAGTGAGCCAGCGTCGACTTGCCCGAGCCGGATTCGCCGACGATCGCCACGCTTTCTCCGCGTGCGATCGAAAGGCTGATGCCACGCACCGCGCGCACGGGCGCCGCGCTCGAGTGCGAGTGGTAGTCGACCGCGAGATCGCGAACTTCTACGATCGCGTCACTCGAGGAGGCGCGCAAGGCGGCGGTCAGCGCCAAAGTTCCTCCATGGTGCGCGCGATATGGTTCAACCCAAATACCGTCGCCACCACGAACAGCCCTGGTAGGAGCGAGAGCCAAGGCGCCGTCATCTGGAAGTTGCGCCCGCTCGCGATCAGCGTTCCCCACTCCGCAGCCGGCGGAGCCGCTCCAAAGCCGAGGAAACTCAAGCCGGCCGCCGCCACGATCGCGACGCCGAAGTCGAGCGTCGCGAGCACGGCCACCGGCCCCCACGAGTTCGGCAGCACGTGCGTCAGCAGCGTACGACCGGCACTCGCGCCACCCAGACGCGCGGCCTCCACGTAAGGCAAGGTCTTCACACGCAAGACCTCGGCGCGAGTCGTCCGCGCAAAACCGGGTAAAATACCCATGCCGACCGCAATCGCCACCGGCATCGTGCCGAAGCCGATGGCGGTGATGATCGCCAATGAGAGCAACAGGGCGGGTAACGCGAGCAGCACGTCGACCCCGCGCATGATCAGCGCGTCGACCTTACCGCCGACGAAGCCCGAAAGGACGCCGAGACTCACGCCGCCCACGAGGGCGATGCCGACAGCCGCGAGCGCCGCCTCCACCGACAGCGTCGAGCCGCAGATCACGCGTGCGTAGAGGTCACGGCCCAGCTGGTCGGTGCCGAACCAGTGACGAAAGCTCGGTGCGAGTAGCTTCTCACTGACCGACGTCGCGTAGGGATCGTAGCGCCGGAGCCACTCCGGCACCGCCGCGGCCAGCAACACGAACACGATGAAGCAGGCGGCAAGCACGAAGCCGGGACGGCGCAGCGAACGTGCAGCGCCTGCCCACCGAGCCAGCAGCACGGACCGGATCTCCACGTCATCGACCCCGGCATTTGCGGCCGACGTGGGTCTAGCGGGCGGATGCAAAGACGAGTTCCAGATCGGCGCAGACAGTGGTTTTGGCTCCATCAGCCGACTCGCTGCGCGCGCGCGATGCGCGGATCGAGCATTGGGTACAAGAGATCGACCAGGAGGTTCACGAGCACGAATACGGCCGCGGAAACCGCGACCACCGCCAGCACGACGGGGACGTCTTGCCTGAGGACGGCCTCCTGCGCCAGACGCCCGAGCCCGACTCGTCCGAATACCGTCTCGACGAGCACCGCGCCCGAGACGGTGTTCCCCACCTGCAAGCCAACCAGAGTCAACATCGGCAACGCCGCATTGCGCAGCGCGTGCCGCCACTGAGTCTGCGCACGACTCAGGCCTTTGGCCCGCGCGGTGGTGATGTAGGGCTCCTTCCAGACATCCGAAAACTTACGCAGCAATACCTGCGCGTAGATCGCCGCGCTCGGCAAAGACAAAGTCCAAGCGGGCAGCACTAGCGCGGCAAATCCTTCGTTGCCGCTCGAGGGGAGCCAACCCAAACCGAAGGCGAAGATCTGGATCGCCAGCAAACCCGACCAGAACACCGGCACCGACGAGGCGAGAGCTGGCAATCGCTGCAAAGCCTGGCGAATGCGAACCCAGCGCAGCGCCGCAACGAGGTACGCGAAGCCGAGGCCCTCGAGAATCGACAGCGTGACCGCCGAGGCCGCCAGCGCCAAGGTGTGCGGAAATCGCTGCGCCAGTAGAGACGAAACCGACACCCCCTTCGTCAACGAGACGCCGAAGTCACCGTGAAGCGCGCCCCAGAGCAACCTGAGATATTGATCGAGCGCGCCGTGTTCGAGTCCGTAATAGTGGCGCGCCTTGGCGAGGTCGGTCTTGCTCAGCGTGTCGATTTCGACGCCCGATGCGGTCAGCAAGATTGTCAGCGAATCACTGGGTAGCAGGTACAGAATCAGGTACGCGACCGTGTAAGCGCCCCACAGCACCAAGAACGCTTGCGCGATACGACCAAGAATGTAGCGAGTCATCGCCGTTCTCGGAACTCACTCAGCGCACGGCCGACGCCAACCAAAGATCGTTGAACAATGCGAAGCCTTCGGAAGTCCAGCGGAACCCCCTCACCCGCGGCGAAGCGACCGTCTGCCAAAGCCTTTCGTATACGGGAAACGCGATGTTCTCGTCGACCAGCACGTCTTGTAGCTCGCCATAGGCGGCCGCGCGCGCGGCGCTCGCACTCGATTGGAGCCCAGCGTCGAACAGTCGTTGAACGCGCTCCAGCGTCTGGGGGGCATAGGCATTCACCGACAGCGCGGAGCGGTTCGTGTAGCGCGGGTCGAGTAGTGACTGGAGGACCACCGGGTCGCCGCGCGTCAAGTAGCTCGACACCAGGTCATACTTGCCGGCCGCCACCGTGGCTTGGTATTCGCCCGCCACCAAGATATTCAGCTTGGTCTCGATGCCGACTTGGCGGAGCTGGTCTTGGACCAACACGTCTCCCGGGTACTCCGACAACAGCGGGCGCACGAGTGTGAGGCGTTGACCGTCTTTGTAACGCCAACCGTCTTTCGCTTTCCGCCAGCCCGCGTCGTCGAGGAGCCGCGCGGCGGCTTCGGGATCGTAGCCGAGCTTGTCCTTCTCAGATTTGAAATAGGGCGTCGTCGCGTTGAACGGGCTTTCGACCACCGGAAAATCATGGCTGAAGATGGTGCTCGCAAAACTACGGCGGTCGATCGCCTTCTGCACCGCTTGCCTGACGCGCGGGTCGGCCAGAATCCGACCGGCACTGACGTTGGGATACAGATTGTAGGCCGGACCGGGCAAGGAGCGGCTGAGGACTTGCGCATCGTGTTTCGCGAATAGCTTCAGATCGATCTCGCTGAACGGATCGCGAGGCCACACCAGGTCGACTTGGCCTTGCAGAAACTGCCCGTTGCGAACGCTCTCCTCGGGGACGAAGCCAACCTCCACGCGTTCGAGGTAAGCCTCGCCGCGGTTGCTCGCCGCGCCCGAAGGCCAAGCGTACCCGGCGCGGCGCACCAGTTTGAGGCTGACCTCTGGGGTGTAGCTCTCGAGCGTAAAGGGGCCCGTACCGATGATCGCCCCGAGCGACCGTTGCTTGGCCGAGAGGGCATACGACTCGGGCGCCAAGACGGCGAGCGTCGTCGTCGAGGTCGCCTGCAGGAAAGCGCCGTTCGGGCGCGCCAGCACGACTTTGACCGTGAACTCATCGACGATCTCCGAGCGTTCGTAGCCGGCGAGGTAGGTCGAGCCGAATGCGCTCGGCAACGTAGCGACGAATGCTTGGTTGGAGTCGAAGGCGGTCTTGACGGCGTGCGCATCGAAGCGCGTCCCATTGCTGAACGTGACGTCCCGACGCAGCGCGAACGTATACTCGAGTCCGTCGTCGCTGATCTGCCAGCTATTCGCGAGCCAGGGAATAATGGCGCCCGTGGTGGGGTCCTGGTCGGTGAGCGATTCGACCACGTTGCGTAGGACAACGCGATGTTCGATCCAATAGACCTGAAACGGATCGAGGCTCACCAGTGAGGTGTTGTCGGCTCGAAAGCTCAGACGCAGCGTGCCGCCGTGGGTGACACTGCGGCCATCGTCACGAGCCGCGGCGGTCGCCTTGTTCGACACGTCACCAGAGCGCGAGCAAGCGATCAGCAGGATGACGAGCGCCAGTCCTAGTAAGCCACGTCGCGACGACGAAATGGCGCTCATTGATCGTAGCCAGGGCTGTGTCGATCGACCTTGCGCCGGATAGCGTCCCAGGCCAGCGCGTCGAAACGGCGGCGTCGCTCGCGACCGTCATCGTCACCAGCGGCGGTCGGCGCGGTTTGGCGGGCTACCTCTTCCTGGGCCGACTCGGGCGCAATCAACACACCGGTTCGCCCCGCCGAGAGTGCTCCGATTTGCGCGGTAGCCGCCTTTTCGAGACCGTACATGCGACTCCACGCCTGGGCGGCAGTCGAACCGAGCGCCAGCGTTCCGTGATTGCGCAGCAAGAGTTGGCTCTTGTCACCCAAATCGGCAACCAGCCGCTCGCGTTCGTAGAGGTTGAGCGCGATGCCTTCGTAGTCGTGATACGCGAGTCGCGGAATGATCGCGAGCGAACGCTGATTGAGCGGCAAGAGGCCCTCGGTCTGCGAGGAGAGCGCCACGCCGTCGTCCGTGTGGAAGTGAAGAATGAAATGCGCGTCCTCGCGGGCGGCGTGAATCGCGGAGTGAATCACGAACCCCGCGTAGTTGATTTCGTACTCACCATCGACGATGCTCCCGTCGAGGTTGACCTTGACCAGGCTGGAGGCCGTCACTTCCTCGAACCACAAGCCCAACGGGTTGAGCAGGAAGTGTCGCTCCGGACCCGGTACACGGGCGGAGATGTGCGTGGCCAAGAAATCATCCCAGCCGTACAGGGCCGTCAGGCGATAGAGCGCGGCCAGCTCTACGCGCGTTTGCCACTCGGCAGCGCTGATTCGGTCTCTGAGCGTTTGGGCCTTCGCGTTCATGCGGACACCCTATTACCACAATGTCTCTCTAACAAGACCATTTCACGGAGCCGGTCGTTACAGCGCGCGATTTCCGTGTCCTAACGAGCTCCCTCGAAGGGGAACCCACCGCCCCCAAGTCTTCTTAAGTAGACACTGGTTCGTGCGCAGGCTAGCCGGACGCGAATGCACCGCGCCGGAGAGGACGCACGAGCCACCGGCGAAAGTGGGACCGCTGGCGGTGTCGCGGGTCGGGGTAGGCCTGCAACCACTTTGGCATTCGGCTCGATCACGCGGGCACTCAGCGCATCGACCGTCTCGGCAATCTGCCCGTAAAATCCGTTTGAAGTCGAACCGGCACACGAGTAGAGTCTTGTCTTCGAAAGAAGAACTGGAACGCATGGCAAAAACAGCGCGCAGACGGCAGTTGAAGCTCGGGCACATGATTGAAGGCGCCGGTCGCACCTGGGATGACTGGCGGCACCCACGGGCCGAACCGGGAGCCAGCACCAACTTCGAGTACTACAAGCGCCATGCCCTGCAAGCCGAGGCCGGCAAGTTCGATTTCCTGTTCATCGCCGACAGTCTGTACATCACCGAGAAGTCGAGCCCACACTACCTGAACCGCTTCGAGCCCGTAACGCTGTTGTCAGCCCTCGCCGCGGTGACTTCGCAC
>Ga0247757_10001405_pt1 | contig 16081 bp, 12 predicted proteins | sample UWRJL126311R4_FD_180929 | JGI IMG/M metagenome (GOLD analysis project Ga0247757, IMG submission 180929) | Plant litter microbial communities from Arlington Agricultural Research Station in Wisconsin, United States - UWRJ-L126-311R-4 | ecosystem: Environmental > Terrestrial > Plant litter >... | reverse complement strand
TCTAGAGCCGAATATCATCGAAAAAAAAGGAATAAAAAACTTGGAAAAGAACTAGTTTCTAGCCATTCAACTAGTAAGTTTTTTTAGATTTTTTTTTTACTAAAATAGACCAAATTTACTCTATTTCAATTCTAGAATTTTAGTTTTTTAATAACTATTTAATTAACTTAGTTATAGGCCAAGATATATCCTTAAAAGTTTGGGGATCTATATATATAGGTGGAAGATCGAAACTAGAATTTCTAACTGGACCAGGACTTAAAAAGTCTTTTACTAATTATAACTATGTTAGAAAGATTCTTAATCCTATAGTTAAATCACTTATATAACTAGGTAAGTAAACTAATATTTTTTTAACTCTTTTTTATATTTTGTCTTTATATATGTTTATATATATAAGGATATAAGTTAATAACTAGAAAATAAAAGCTAATATTAATATAGGTTGGAAGTTTCAGCAAGATAACGCTAAAACTTATAAAACTAAAAAGGTTTTAACTTGGTTTCAAAATCGAAATATTCCTTTATATCCTCATCCTACCTATAGCCCTGATTTAAATCCTATCGAAAATATCTAGGCTATACTAAAAAGAAACCTTAATAAGAGATATAAAGGAAATTTAGGTATAAGAGCTAGTTAAAATTCTATAGAAGCTTTTAAAAAAGCTATAATAGAAGAGTAGGATCTAATACCTCAAGAAGCTATAGATAATAGTATATTATCTTTACCTAAGTGTTATAACGATGTTAAGCTAGCTAAGGGATAGTATACTAAATCTTAAATAGTAATTAATACTATTTTATAGCTTATTTATAGCTAAAAAAGTAAAAATAATTATATTCTTAATAACCTTTTATTTAGTAAAACGATTTTAAAAAAAGCTTCGTAGAAATCTTTATTTAATACTATATAATAATATATATAAAAAGAAAATAGAAAGATACTTAGGTTCTTGGCATATCTTTAGGTAAAGTTTAGGTTTTTTTTTCTCTATATTTAGCGATTAACTCTACTTTAAATATGCTTACTAATTAAGATTACTAATTATAGAATAAATTTCTTAGTTTTTCTCTTTAAAAATCTTATTTACCTTTTATTATAGCGTTAATACTGACTAAGTTATAGGTATATAAAAAAGGTATCTTTTTCGATTATTCTTTTTTTGTTTCACCCTACTATATAATATATAAATTCTAAAGGAAATAATATATATAGTAGAAAAATATAAGAATAATAGGCTACTCTTCTATACTATATCTAACACGTCTTTTATAGATAATAAAACTATATAAAAAAGCTTATAGGAGTATATCTTCTACCTATTTAGCGGCTATATTAACTAGAAGATTATACTATAGAAATATATAATAAAATTAATAATAAAGGTAGAACTAGTCGCTATTTCCTCTACTAGTATAGAACTTATATAATAGTCTAGAATCTTCCTAAGGATTAACTTTAACCTAGGAAATAAATAAATTCTATAGTTAATAACTAGTAGACGATTTATCTACTTATATTAACTATTCTATATTTTAAAATAAGTATTAGGTATATTAATATATATTATTACTAGCTAAGATAGATAGTACTATTAAAGAATAATTATATCTTATATATATTATTTAACTATTAACTAGCTAATAGCCTTATAAAGCTACTACTAAAATAATACTATAAGAACTAGGTTAAACTATTAAATCTATAATAATTTTCTTTTATCTTTTTAAATAAACTAATAGAAACCTTCTTTCTATAGATAGAATAATTATATTTAATTATTATAAAGAATTAACTCGTTTAAATTAATTAATTATTTTAATTATATCTTTTAAAATAATAAGTAAGCTAATAGCTTTTTCTAGTCCTTATTATTATCTATTAGATAGTTATAATATAGTAATTACTTAAAAAGGGAATATATAGAATATTTATAGATAAAAAGGTTATCTCTAAATTAGAAACTATTTAAGATAAAAGTACTAAGAATTAGGTAGGATAGGTAACTTAGTAGTTATATAATCTAAAAAGGGATCCTACTAAGATTAGGGATCCTAGGGACTCTTATAGATTCTAGGACCTTAAAGGATTCTAGGGACCTATAAGATATATAGGACCCTATAAAGAGCTATAGTAATTAGCTTTATAGTATAAGATATAAAATATATTTAAGGAAGAATTTCCTTTAGAGTTATTCTAGTTTCCTATAGTTAACTTATCTATCTAAATTAAGTTTTAAGATTAATAATTATCTTAATACTAAATTATTAGATTATTACTTAGTAACTATTTTATCTTCTCTTATTATAGATTATACTAAATAATTCTATATATATAGCTATTTTCTTATATAAGAAGCTAGTATATAATACTTTAACTACCTAATAGGTCTAAAGGAAGAATAATTAATATAATTATATCTAACCTTCTAGTAAGTAGTATAAGTATACTAGTAGATAATATAATAATAATTCTAGCTAACTAAGCTATAGAAATATAATAGCTATAATTATAGATTTAGTAATTAATAGATTAACTCTAGATAATAAGAGTATAAGTAGTAGCTAGAGCTATAAATAAATTAGTAAGATAAGTTAAAATTCTTATATCTATAATATAGAAAGAAAATTATACCAACTTTAGAATATTCTTTATATAGTTAGAACTATATTTTAGAGAATATAATAAATACTATAATAATTTAGTAGATTAAATAGTAATTATACTTATATATATAAAAAGAGTACTAGTAAAGTAGTTCTAGATATTAATAATTAATTACCTAGTTTATAAAAGAATAATAGATAGCCTTAAAGATAATACTAAGAGAGTATTTATTAGTTAAAAAAGTTTTAAAAATAAAGTTATAATATTATTTAAGGAAGTTAATACTAAGAATAAGATTTAATAGAAGATTTAGAATCTTAAATAAATTAAATTAGTAAGAACTTATATAGCTAGTTTTAGGTAACTTACTATTCTATTAAAGTAAAATAATAAACCTCTTTAAGTAGTATTTTATAATAGTCTTAAAGAAATAGTTAAGGATAACTTAGCCTATTATACTAAACCTAATAATCTAGATAAACTTATTAGCTAGGCTATTAATATTAATAATAGGTAGTATAAATAATAATAGGAAAAGAAAGGGTATAAAACTATAAGTAATAATACCTTATAGAAATCTAATACTAAGAAGATATAATAACTATATAGGAATTATAATAGAGATATTATTATAGCTAATAATATTAAAGATAAATAGAATTATTAAAAGCAAGGATAATAATCTAAGGATAGAGTATCTAAGGAAGTAGAAATATTTTAAATCTAAAGCCTATTTAAAATATAAAAAATAAGGATACTTCTAAAAAGACTATAAAGTTAAGAAATAAATAAAATAGAACTTATATTCTTTAACGTTTAAGGAATAGAGGATACTAGGAGTATTAATATTATATATCTAGGAAACGACTGCGATATACTTATAGGGTACGATTAGTTAAGCTAATATAACCTTAATATCGACTAGTAAGCCGCTATAATAGTTAAAAGGAAACCTACTAAAAAAGTTAGGTTAATATAGTAAGTAGGAAGAATAGGAAAGAAACTATATAACTCTAAGGTATCTAGGAAGATATAAATTAGACGGATTTTAGTAGTATAGATAGTACGAATAGTATAGGATATTGAGCAGTTGGAGCGGCGGCTGGCGAGGTTTAGGGAGGAGCTGAACCTGCGCATGCTCATCCACCTAAGGTACGGACTTGTATTAACAGAAAATGACACTATTGACGATAAGAATGTTCCAGAGAGCAAGTCTCTCAATCCAACTTGGAACAATCAGATCGCCTCGACAACCTCGACTCGACAACGAAGAGGATCCTACAAGCCATCATCAAGCAACGGGACGTCTTTACCGCGGTCGAAGATATGAAGCTTACATTGGGGGCTGTCTTGCAACGACACGAGCAGAGTATGAGTCTTGCCGAACAGGAACGGTGACTAGCAAAGCTACCTAATGCTACCCAGGCGGCCTTCAACTCGTCCGAGAGACAACACGACCCTCTATGCCTCGAGAATACTCGGGTGGACATTCTCAAGGAGATAAGAGCATGGGCTGACGGACAAGATGAGAGGTGCATCTTCTGGCTGAACGGCTTGGCCGGCACTGGGAAGTCGACCATCGCCCGTACGATCGCGCGCGAACACTATGAGCGAGAACGCCTCGGAGCAAGCTTCTTCTTTTCCAAGGGTAGTGGAGATGCTAGCCATGCCGGCAAGTTCTTTACCAGCATTGCCGTACAGCTAGCAGACAAGTCACCATCTCTTAAGCGCCACATATGTGAAGGTGTTACCAGGCATAGCGACATTGCTAGCCAAGCTCTCCGCAACCAGTGGCGTCAGCTTATCCTTCAACCACTCTCGCTCCTGGACAGCACCTTCTCTCACCCATCGCTAATTATTGTCGTTAATACCCTAGATGAATGTAACGGTGAAAACGAAATCCGAGCAATTGTGCAACTCTTTACCGAGGCTCGGTCATTAAGAAGGGTCCGGTTACGGGTCTTCATGACAAGCAGGCCTGAAATCCCTATTCGGAATCCCTTCTACCAAATTCCAGACACTAATCGCCGCGACTTCGTTCTTCATAACATACGGCCCTCAATCGTAGACCACGATATTTGCGTTTTTCTAAAACACAACTTTAAACTCATCAGGCAGGAGCGCGCCCTTACTGCAGATTGGCCAGGCGAGCAAGCTATCAGATGTTTAGTTAGGAAGGCTAGCGGTCTCTTTATATGGGCCGCAACTGCCTGCCGGTTTATTAGTGAAGGAAGACAGTTTGCCGCAAAACGTCTGTCTCTTATCCTCCAGGCCGACGCCTCTGTTACTGCGCCGGGAAACCAACTCAGCAAGATCTACATTACAGTCCTCAATAATTCAGTCAGTGGTGAATATGATGAACAGGAAAAGGAGGATTTATATAAGATCTTAAGGGTAACTCTTGAAACCATTGTTATCCTATTTTCCTCCCTTTCAGCCTCCTCCTTAGCCAGACTACTCCATTTTCCTAAAGAAGATGTTGACTAGACGCTGAATGATCTGCATTCCATCCTGGACATTCCAGAAGACCAAGCTCAACCAATCCGTCTGCACCATCCTTCATTTCGCGACTTCCTTCTTAACAAAGATAGGTGCGGTGATTCACACTTCTGGGTGGACGAGAAGAAGGTGCAATGGGCTTTAGTCGATTGCTGTATGCAGCTCATGTCCGACAAACTTGAAAGAGATATCTGTGGCCTACGTGCCCCTGGTACACCTACCCGGGAGGTTTAGGGCGACCGAATAGAGCAATGCCTGTCTGTAGAGCTTCGGTACGCGTGCTTGCATTGGGTCCAGCATCTTCAGAAGAGCGAGACTCAACTTCATGACCATGGGCAAGTGCATGTATTTGTGCGTGAGTACTTGCTTCACTGGCTCGAAGCCTTTAGCCTGATAGGGAAAGTTTCCGAAGGTATTCTTGCAATAATTTCCTTGGAGTCCATGGTTGCAGTAAGTGCCACTTAAATCATGTTTAAGAAATTCTAACTGACATATTTAATTAAGGCTGACGAGAGTCCCTACTTTTACGCATTTATCCACGATGCAAAGCGATTTGCCGTCCATAACCGAGGAGTAATTGAGGAGGCTCCTCTCCAAATATATTGCTCCGCTCTTGTCTTCGCGCCAGAGATGAGCATAATTCGAGGACATTTCAAGGACCAGATTCCACATTGGATCCGTAGGCTACCAAAAGTGCAAAAAGATTGGAGCTCTTTGCACCAGACGCTTGAGGGCCATTTAGGCTCGGTCTCAAACGTAGAGTTCTCACCTGACGGGGGTAAGCTGGCGTCAGGATCGGACGATAAGATTGTACGGCTGTGGGATGTAGCGACTGGACAAGTTGAGCAGACACGTGCAGGTCATTTAGACTGGGTCACGAGCGCAGTGTTCTCACCTGATGGGAGCAAGCTGGCGTCAGGATCGCGCGATAAGACTGTACGGGTGTGGGATGTGGCAACTGAACAAGTCAAACAGACACTCAAGGGCCATTTAAGCTGGGTCACAAGCACAGTGTTCTCACCTGACGGAAGCAAACTGGCATCAGGATCGGGCGATAAGACTGTACAAGTGCGGAATGTGGCAACTGGACAAGTTGAGCAGACGCTTGAGGGTCATTTAGACTGGGTCACGAGTGTAGTGTTCTCACCCGACGGGAGCAAGCTGGCGTCAGGATCGCGCGATAAGACTGTACGGGTGTGGGATGTAGCGACTGGGCAAGTTGAGCAGACGCTCGAGGGTCATTCAGGCTCAGTCTCAAGCGTAGTATTCTCGCCCGACGGGAGCAAGCTGGCATCAGGATCGCGCGATAAGGCCGTACGGGCGTGGGATGTGGGTACTGGAGAAGTCAAGCAGATGCTTGAGGGCCATTTAGGCTGGGTCTCAAGCGTAGTGTTCTCCTCTGGCGGGAGAAAGCTGGCGTCAGGATCAGACGATAAGACTGTACGGGTGTGGGATGTAGCAACTGGACAAGTTGAGCAGACGCTTGAAGGCCATTCAGATTAGGTCTCAAGCATAGTATTCTCACCCGATGGGAATAAGCTGGCGTCAAGATCACATTACAAGACTGTACAGGTGTGGGATGTAGCAACCGGACAAATTGAGCAGACGCTTAAGGGTCATTTAAGCTCGGTCTTAAGTATACTATTCTCACCCGACGGGAGCAAGCTGGCGTTAGGATTAGGTAATAAGACTGTACAGGTGTAGGACGTAGCAACTGGACAAGTTGAGCAGACGCTTAAGGGCCATTTAGACTGGTTTACAAGTAGAGTGTTCTCACCCGACGGGAGCAAGCTGGTATTAGGATTGGACGATAAGACTGTACGGGTGTGTGATACAGTAACTGGAGAGGTTAAACAGACACTTAAAGGCCATTCAGGCTCAATTACAAGTGTAGTATTCTCACCTGATAGGAGTAAGCTAGCGTTAGGATTACGTGATAAGACTATACGGGTGTAGGATATAGCAACTGGACAAGTTAAGCAGACGCTTAAGGGCCACTTAGACTGAGTTACAAGTGTAGTGTTTTCGCCCGATAGGAGCAAGCTAGCGTCAGGATCAGACGATAAGACTGTACGGGTGTAGGATATAGCCACTAGACAAGTTGAGCAGACGCTTAAAGGCTATTCAAGCTCGGTCCTAAGCGTAGTGTTCTCGCCCGACGGCAGCACATCTCATTTATTCTACTCCGTGGATATGTCGGAGTGTTGGGTAACTTAGAATGGTATAAGGCTCTTATATCTTCCTTTTGATTATCGGCTAGGTTGTATTGCTACTGAAGGCAGTACCCTTATAATAGGAGCTACTACCGGTCGGGTTACAGTTATATTCTACCTAGATGTTAAATCGGGAAATAATTATATAATATAAATAGGGTTTTGGGGGGAAAGGTGTTCAAAAAGGCTTAAATATATGCAGCTAGCGCACAGTCGCCCTACTTATTAGGCGGTAGACCTTAAGGGGTTTAAGCTAGTGAGGAAGCATTAGCGTCTTTTGGGATGGGTTCCGCTTAAAGGTAGTTTATAGCGCCTCAACTGCGATGCTTCTAATTGCTCTTCACACACAAAGTCTTACTGTTATGGTGGTCTCTGTGTCATAGCCGTAACGGCGTCATAAATGCTAGGGTAAACAAGCTCACCAAGAATCTGTTCCAATAGAGATTTGTAAGAATGTGGCACGTATGAAGAATTGAATGAATTGATTGAGTGTGCAGTGTAGTGTAGGAGTCTATGTGTAGCAGACATGTTTGACGCCCTTATATAGCGAGAACCCATCATGTGATATAGCCTTGGCTGCTTACAAGATTAGTTTTCAAGCATCAAAGGTTCCTAGTCCCACCCGTAGCCCGGGTCGGATTTGGATCGGGAGACCCGGGGAGAAAGAGAGTAAGGGAGATTAGAGCGGAGAGGTCAACAGCGGTAGGGAGAGCCAGTCCGTGACAAAATGAGGCTCTTTTGCAAGGAACCTCTCAAAGAGGTCAAAGAGCGGATATCGCGAGGTCTTAGAACGGAAGAGGGGATGTTAATGGGCAAACGCAGGGAGCTGTGAGTTTGTGGCAGGGTGGACGACGAAACACTTTGCAAGTGAGGTAGAGCAGAGAGGAAGGGCGTAGGGTTGGTTGGATGACGTTTGGAGGGGGCCAAATTGAGCAGGTGGCGAAGAAAGAACGAAAGTTAAAAGGTTGGCTGTTAGGCGTGGTATGCGCTCATGTAGAGCACTGGAATGCGAAAGCAGGTGGAAAGGATGGGAGGGAGGAGAAGGAAGTAAGGACGGAGGGGAGATCGAGAGTTTTTATAAATAAAAATAGCTCTGGGGGATGAACAATACGTATTATGCAGTTAAAAACGTAGAAATGTAAGCTTGGGCTGAGGGTGCCAAAGCCCCGGATAATTCGGTGCGGGTGACAGATGCTGCATACCTGAACAGTGGCTCGTGGTGAAGGACTCTTGGGAGTATGAGGAACGGCCTGAGGAAGGCCTTCTCCTCAAGGAGGCGACAGAAGCCGGGGTCAAGAACGTGGTGCGATACTATCACCACGAGACCGTATACGTCGATGGTAGGGTGGACGATATCCTTGGCAATGTGCGCAAGGGACAAGATGACACCGCCGGCCGGAATCCACTGCAACGACGAGCAGTACATACCGGATCCGTCACAAGCCTAACAACGTCCGGCGCTTCAGGCCGAGGAAGGGGGAGAAGCAGGAGCAGCAGTCGAACCATGACGCGAAAGAGATCCTCAAGCAGTATTCAGACATGGATGCCTCCGCCGAAACGGTCATGTTCGGACTCCCCGGTCAAGCCAGATACCCACCGGCGAAGAAATCGCGTTCATCGTCGACCTATCGTGCAAAATGTTGGGAAGAGCATATACGAAGCCAATTCTCCCCGCGGCATACTGACAGGGTTGCTCGGAGGCATCAAAGGTGAGTGCCGCACAAAACTTTCTGAGTCATGACTGATTTCCTTAGGTCACGAGTCGCTTCTCGATGCAAATATCCTTCACCGAGACTCTACGTCAGTCTTGGCGCGCCCTCTTCATCCCCCGCCACGTACCATTGCAGGACATCAACGGGACATCAACGCCTAGGCAAGACGGTGGATCGCGTCGAAGGGCTGGGAATGCTCTGATAGTGCGCAGAGTGACGATGCGAGAATATAGGCAGCCAGGCTGAGAGAGTAGCACAGCAACTCCTCTCACCGGACGCTGGGCCAGCGTCCAAAAATACAAATGTCGCATAGCTGGCCTTCCCTACATCCTACCTTTTAATTCATCGCTCTATATAATTATGCCGCCGTTCCCCAAGTCAAAAAATTAGCCTGTTCGCGGTATGCATCCCGATGAAGCTGGAGTACTAACTGCCACGTTACCTGGCGTACCTTCAGTCATGCTCATGGACTCCGCTCTAGCAAGAGAGTTCCTTAGGAACGAGCTCTGGTCGGCAGACCTAGAGTCAATAGAGCTGCGATTATGGATTACAAGGACCTTATCTAGCAGCAACATAAACGCACTACATCGTAAACGAGTAAAGGGCCGCGAGATCATCGTCACCAAGGACCTTCGGCTGCATCTTGTGTGAATATACAACTGGATATTTCTTAAATCTCTTCCGCGATATCTTCTCCCACACGTATTTTGGGAGATGTACCTAAGCAAGAGTTCCGACCGCCTAGGCAATTATTCGAAGCAATATCTGCAAAGCTACGACAGGGTTCCTGCGCACGTATAGATATCTATCTTCTGATCTATTGGCAGCATTGCATCTGCATACGAGGTGGCTGGCTGAAGTGCTAGCGGGGGCGGCTATGTATCTCAACTCCGCTACTCCAGAAGAGCCCCAGCTCTCAACCTATTGACCCTGCGGTCACCGTAGACAAGTGTTTGAAATGGATCCTCTTTACACCAGCGAGCGAGATTCACGCAAAAGAGTGTGGGACAACCTCGTGCAAATCGACGCCGAAGCGCGGCTCCGCCCACCACGAGATCCGACGCCAGAACAGCTCCGGCCGCCATTATCTATTGTCGAGGCAGTAAAAGACAGGGAGAGCGATTTTAGCGAGCTTCTTGAGCTCTCTTATCCGTAATGCGCCCTTTCTATTTCCACAACTCTGTCTTACATGGCATAGCTCCGACAGAGAGGATCTATGCTCCTTCTGTGGAACCAACGTCGAAGAGCACACCTGGTCCACCTTCGACCTTTCAGAAAACGGCGTCATCATCCCTCGATGGACCCCCCCCCAATGCACGCTACACATCCTCCTCGACCAAATAGCAAAGGACTTTTTCCGAGGACGTAAAATCCGCATGCGAAAGTTCTGCTCCGTTTTCGACGAGTACGACGACCAGTCCACCTTCGTGTCCAGCACATCCGTCTCAACGCTCAAAGAGCCCGCTCCAGATGGCAGTTTCCTAACCACAATCTATGAGCCAGACTACAACGAGTATCCCAAGCACATGAGCTTCCCCGCCTTGAAGATCGACGAGCAGCTCGATGTTGTGAAGTTCTGGCTCGACATCTGCGAGGGCGAGTACGCCGTGGATCCGTCGCACGAGCACCGCGAATGCCAACAAGGCGACGATCTCGTCATCCCCGCGAAGAGGGTGCTCGATCTGCAGGACGCTGCGACGGGCGTTGTGCGCATTGTTGAAACGGCTGGCCGCGAAGGTCGATATGCAGCGCTTTCCCACTGCTGGGGGGGGGATCCGAGCAGACACCCGCTGATGACAGTGCATGCAACGCTGGAAAAGCACATGTCCGGCATCGCACTATCTGATCTCCCCCAGTCGTTCCGCGATGCGATCCGCGTGTGTCGCCATCTCGACATCCAATACATCTGGATAGATTGTCTGTGCATCTGCCAAGACGACAGGTACCATCATCTCTACTCCTCCTACTCCTCCACACCATACCCACTCTAACCCCCACCATCACAGCGCAGAATGGCTCTCCGAAGCCGAAAAAATGGCCGCCATCTACTCCAAATCCTACCTTACCATCGCCGCGTCACGCGCCCAAAACTCGCAGCACGGCTTCCTCTTCGACTTCCCATCCGACACACACACCTACAACATCACCGCCGAGCAGTCCTGGAACACGACCGACGCATCCCAAAACAAATCGTTCCACCTCGCGCTCCAGATCAACCACAAAGCCTCCAAGAAAGCGTCCACCCCACTCGACACGCGCGCCTGGTGCCTGCAAGAATGGTACCTCCCCAAACGGCTCGTCGAGTTCTGCGCGCACGACGTCCGCCTCCTCTGTCTGCGCAACGTGCGCACGCGCTTCGGCCTCACAAATGACGAGCACACGTGGACGCGCACCATCGGGCGTGGATTCGCGCTGCGCGAAGAACACAGCTGGCGCACGGTGTGGGAGAACGTGCGGGCCGACTTCTTCGGCCGCAGCATCACGCGCGCGTCCGACAGGCTGCCTGCCATGGCGGGCCTGGCGCAGATGCTCGAGGGCCGGCTGCTCGGCGAAAAAGTCCGCCACAGGTGGTACCTCGCTGGGCTCTGGAGTTCGCGGCTTGCCGAAGATTTGAGCTGGACGGCGGTGAATTTTGAGCCGGGGGCGGAGAGCATGGCGGGTGTGCCGTCGTGGAGTTGGGCGAGTACGACGGCGGCGAACGATTACATTTACGGCCGCCCTTCGGATACGTATGTGGAGCTTGTGGACGCCAAGTGTAAGGGGTATGCGATGCCGAAGAGTCCGGAGCTGACGGTTAAGGGGTTTATCGTGCCACTGTTCATGAGAGTCGATCCGAAGAGCAAGGACTATGAAGGGCGTCCTCATCGCACGTTCTGGATGAATGGGGGTGCGGCATTGAAAGCGACGACGGAGGGGATTGAAGCGAAGCGGGACAAAGAAAGGGAGAAGGGCGCGCTAACGACGCATTTTTTGGTGCTGGATATGCCGATTTGCCCCGTGAGGAGTAGCAGGAAAGCAGCCGCGTTGCCAGACGGTTTCGTTTCGCGCAGGGTGGATTTAATTGCTCGCGCCCAGTCGTCTGATGGTGATGACGACTTTGAGGAGAGCTACGTCGCCCAAGTACAGCTTCTCCTCCTTACCAAAACGGATGTTGCGTATACAGCGCTTGTTCTAGCACCTATCCGTCAACAACCAGGGAAGGTGGAGGGCACTCAAGGGCAACATGTGGTGTATCGGCGGCTGGGATTGGTAGAAATGGATTGCATACCAGGACGATCGACGGGGTATATGGAGACGGCGGATGGGCTGAAGGAGCCGGTAAAGAAGCTGTGGAGGGTGAAGAATCTTAATGCGAGGAAGGTTATTACGCTCGTGTAGCGTGGCAGTTCTAGTATCAAATAAACAATCCATGCTCATCTGTCTCAAGCACTTTTCTCTCAAGCAGCAAGCCCACATCACCGTCCCTTCAAAGCCTGGACAATGGAAGTGATGTTAGACCAAACACACCGTGCAGCTTTTTTCATTCCATATTTTTCCAAGCGAATGACTTTTTCGAATTTTCAAGGGGTATAGTAATGCTGCTTCGGTGCAAAAATGCACTGGGATTATGCCTACTATTGCTTAAGGTATGTTATAACAAGGTGAATAGCCCAAAAATGCTAAACCATCTTATAGGTTATAGATAATTATTTAAGAAGCATCTCTACGTTGCAATGTACAGGGTGTAGCAGATGGACCGAACGTAAAGCAGCATGCTAAGCGTAGTACAAATACAGCATGACTAAACTGTAGGAGTTGCTTACGGATCATGGTGAGATGCAGTGTGCGTAAGGTGGTACCTTGAGTTGCCACCGCCAGCAGGAAGGATGGCCGAGCTGCACCGGCCCTAATCTTGTGAAGGTCTACTTTTTGATGATGACGACTCGAAAATGTAGGAAACAATAACAGCTATGATTGGCACCGAGTCGTTTTGGGAGTAGCGTTGTAGCGCCGATTGGGATGTGGCTTGTGCTGGGGCTGAAAGCGGACCCCAATCAAATCATATCAAAACAGTTCCCGTTCCCACACCACCCTTGCTTGATCTACCTTCTGAGGGCCCAGTTTTGGTTCCCGTCGTGGAGCCGTTGTAGGTCCTAGATCTCGCTACCGTGTGAGACTTAGCTTGGATCTGCCTCGCCATGGGGGAGCTAACGCAAGCTCCACCGCGACTAAAGCGGGACCCAATAAATCCACGTGTGGCTGAGTCTTGTCCCCGATATACACCTCCAGAAGCGGACCAGGCTCCTTACCCTGCAACCGGGATGCTGTGGCCAAGATAAGGTGTCAGTATGTGTAAGCAGCCAAGGCCATATCACATGATGGGTTCTCTCTATATAAGGGCGTCAAACATGTCTGCTACACATAGACACCTACACTGAACTACACACTCAATTAATTCATTCAATTCTTCACTCGTGCCACATTTTTACAGTTATAAGCCCGGCCTAGCGCCTCTTATACTGCCATTATTACTATCAACTCTACTGTATATTATATACAATGTCGTTTAATACTACCTCCCCGGCTGTCATCCTTCGCAGCTATCGCGACTGGGACCTTTGGTACAGCCGACTGCAAGAACTAGCTGAAACTCTCGATATATAGGAGTATATTAATCCTAAATCAGCTATAGTTCCTAGCTAGAAACCTGAGCCACCCACTACTCTCGCTCCTGAATAAGATGATGGCTCGCCGGCTACCTTACCTAACCCGGCAGCTCTTACTCAAGACATGACGCTGTATAGAGTAGAACTCAAGGAATATAGAAGGACTTAGGATAAGATTAGCCAAGTAAGAAATTATATAACTAATACGATCTAATAGAGCTTACTATATTATATTATTTATTAAAAATCTATCCACGATAAGCTTAAAATACTATAGGCCCTATTCTTACTATTAAAGTCGATACGAGACTATTAAATTCGTAGTATATATAACTCTACCAAGGTATTCTATAGCTGTAGAGAAAATATAGAAGACTAGGTAATTATATACCTAACGGTATTTAATAGAGCGAAATAACTAAATCTACTAGAGGTAGTAGACTTTTATTTATATTAGGATCTATTTAGAGTAGTAGATTAGATTTATCTATTATATGTATTACTTCTAAGTTAGATTATCTATAATATAGAAGAAGTATATACTAGTAGCGAACCTGTTAACCTATTAGTACCTTAACTCCTAGTAAAATACCTAGCCTACTATTAAATAGTAGAGACGAAACCAGCTCGCTTAGCTCGCTAGCTATTAGTATATATAGTATACTTAGTACTAACGCTGAATAGTGAACTATTATTATATTATAAAAAGAAAAGAATTTAGAATAATACACTATTAAAACTATATCTATATAGCGATATATACTACTAGGGCTAGTATCTATATATTAATAAAATATAGTAATAGAAGGGATTCGTCTTAGACCCTAAAAAAGCCAAGAAGGTCTTAGAATTCGAGGTTAAGGATTATATAAGACTACTTATTAAAATATAAAATAAGAATAAGCGATATAAGCGTTAGAGAACTCAGCTACTAGGTTTTAATTTAATAGAAATCAACGCTAGCGACGATCCTGTTTTATATTAAGTATATAAGATATATACTATATACTTATTAGTATTTAACAACCCTATTATAAGTAGTTCTTCCTACCCCTTACTATACTTATAGGTTTTAGACCCTAGTATAGATATCTATATATATAATAACCCTACTAAGTTTATATAGAAATATCTAGTATTACCTAATAATATCATCCTTACTAGCGCTTAGTTAGTTTAGGTATAAGTATAGGGTAAAGTAAATATCTCGCTCTCGACCCTATAGGGATAAAAGAAGACGATAATACTTAAATACATCGCTCTAATTCCTAGCTTTTTTATAAGCCTAGTATCGCTCTCGCGTCTATTATCATTATATATATATTTTAATTTAGAAAGGAATATATTATATTGTATACGTCCTAGTGCTTAGTTTATAGATCTAGCTAAACTTATAAGGATTAAAGGTTATTAGCTAGTTATATATTATATAGACCTACCTATAGCGTTAGTATTTATATCTTTACTAGTACTAACCTTATTAGGAATACTATTAGTATTTATAGTAGAATATAAACGCCTATAGTACTCAGCAATACTACTTAAGCTAAGATACCTTACTAAGGAATAACTATATATACTTATAGGTTATCTAAGTAAGGAAGCTATTAATTAACTAGCTAAGAATATTATAGGCTTAATAATAGTAGGTAGTATAGTACCGTAAATAATAGACTATAAATAGTATATATAGAATAAGGCCTATTAGAAGATCTCTAGGAGATTAAGATATAAAGTTAGAGCTACTCGCCTATTTAAGATAGTAGCTATAGATATTATAGAACTAGATACTATATCCTTTAATAGATATAGATATATCTTCTATGTATATAATATCTACTCGAAGTTTAACTTCGTTATCCCTCTATATAGGAAGGATAAGTATATACTACTTAAGACAATTAAAGAACTCGATTAAATAATTAAATAGTAGTTTAACTATTATATAGTATTCCTAATAGCTAATAATAAGAGAGGATATAGTATAATAGACGACTTAACGCGAGAGTATTATAAGGAGGAAGGGATTTAGCTATAAGTTAGATCTCTATATACTCCTAAATAGAATAGTATAGCCGAATAATCTAGAAGGAATCTTATAGAAAAAAGTCGATCTCTAAGTAATAATACGAATCTACCTCTATTACTTGGCTTAGAAGTATATATAATAGTGGCCTACTTCCTAAATTATATACTAACTAGATCCTTAGGTAGGAAGACCCTATTTAAAATCGTATATAAAAAAAGCTAATACTTATATATCTCTATAGATATAGCTACTATATATATCTACTAAGAAAATAGATAGCTAGAACTAATAAACTTACCCTAAGAGTACTAATTAGATATCTTATTAGGTTTAACTTAATAAATATCTATAGAATCTAGCTACTAAAAGTAGGA
>Ga0247757_10001404_pt1 | contig 16098 bp, 10 predicted proteins | sample UWRJL126311R4_FD_180929 | JGI IMG/M metagenome (GOLD analysis project Ga0247757, IMG submission 180929) | Plant litter microbial communities from Arlington Agricultural Research Station in Wisconsin, United States - UWRJ-L126-311R-4 | ecosystem: Environmental > Terrestrial > Plant litter >... | reverse complement strand
GAGGTGGGAGTTTTTTAATACCCCGTGCAACATACGAAGCTCATCATGCTCCTCATCCTTCAACTCTATGGCCAACAGGTCCAAGTCGGCTCCTTCTGGTTCGAACATTGCCAGGATGAACAGACGCTCTATCTCCGGAGGCCATTGCTTGGCTTCGGGGTCTAGGCGTGGTTGGCCTTCAGGGTCCAGGCGTTTCAGGACATGACGCAAAAGATATTCAAGGATATCTTTACTAAAACTCTCTACCACGCGAAAGCCCTTTTCCTTGAAGTCTTTTAGGAGCGTGTCGGGTGGGCTTTGATAGTAGTTCATGCGAAGCACCGCCTCAATGATCACCTTTGGAAGAGTGAAATGTTCCATAAGGTCTCTGGTTTCATCCGTGACGGATGGAAACAGTGAATGATTGATGTATTGATCGTAAATCCGTAGGCGATCAGTCATGCTTGGGTAATTCATCTTCACATATCCTCCCTTACGATGGCCACCAAGAAGATTGAGAGCAATTCCACGATCTCTGGTCGTTATCAAGATTTGGCCATGCTTTTGGAGGGCCTTGAGATCTAAGAGGCCCGGACCACGGCTCTGTTCCGGCCTAACATGAATGTCGTCGACCACTAGGATCCACTGCCCATTATTGGCGTTTTGTAGCCAATCCGTGATGAAAGTGACCAGCGAAGCATCATCGAAACTCTTAACGTCGTAGTCTGCATCCCTCATTTCTTTTACCATCGATTCGTATCCATTCCGCATGGTTTTTTTATCGGTGAGCTGCACCCAAAATGTATGTTTCTTGTCATATAGATCGGCATCTTCATTGGTGAACTGAGTAGCATACGATAAAGCTATTCGCGTCTTCCTATAATCCGGGTCAACCAAATTCAAATGGTATACATTACACTGCGCAGTCGAAATATACGTACCCAATGCCTCCCAACCCACACAATGCAACAATGTTGGTGTATCCAAATGCTCGCGACACTTCATCGAATATATTCTGGTAACCGAATATAGGCTTATGTTGTGAGTTGTCAGGTGGTAAGGTGGATCGTAGCCTGTCGTGCGTGGGACCCCGCTCTTTGAGTTCGCTTGTTGTCTGTGGTTGGCTCCCAGACCATCGGTTCGCCTTCAACGTTTTTAAGAAGTTTTCGCTCATCCCCCAATCTATGGCCCTAGTATAGGGGGTTATCTTTATACTCATATCAATCTTCCGCGACGGTTGGATAGTCTCTCCCAGCATCTCAACGACTTTGTCGTCTCGAAACGTGGCGTAATCCGTTTTGGGACATGCAGGGTCCAATTTCCATTGTTCTGTGAAGTTGTACAAGTACGTCACAACTTCCCATGCAGTAATCCTCTCGTTGTACGGCTTCTGCATATGTTGAATTATCTTGAGGACCGGTTTAATTATCTCATCGCCTTGCCTGCTATTCTTTAGGTACTCGATCCACTCATCGACAACAGGTTTGCATTGATAAAACGCGCCTTCCGTAATTTGATATTTCTGGTTCTCCGGAAGATCTATAACTGCTTGTTCTCTTCTTTTCTTAAATTCCTCCACTTCACTGCTGGTCCATCCATGCACTGTAATGGTAGCCAGTAGTAAAAATATGCAACCAAGCGAATAAACGTCGTGGGATCTTCCATGCGTTCTTCCTTCTACATTGTTAAGGAATTCAGGTGGTGCCCAATACAGCGTGGCGGTTGGATTATTAGTTGCCGTATTTTCAACAGATTTTAAGTTTGCGCATCCAAAATCGGCAATTTTCCACAACCATTCGTTCCTTCCGATTTCGAAGAGCAGTATGTTCCCGGGTTTGAGGTCCCTATGGTACCCCACCTTCCCATCGATTTCGCGGTGGATCCATGAGACGCCAGAGGCGAGACCCAGCATAGCGCCAGAATATATGTGCTTGCGCAATTGCTCCGCATCATAACCTGGCACCCCCGCTCTCAGCCATTGATTCATATCCATCTGCGCGCGCTGGGATATCATATATAGGCACTCTTCTGGCTGTCCCTCCGGATGACGTTGTTCGAGACCAGCGACGAAACTACCCAGCAGCTGCATGACGTTCGGGTGCGGGCGAGCCTGGAGGACCTTGACTTCGTTGAATATACGTTGTCGTTTATCGTCGGACACCATTCCGATGAGGACTTGTTTGTACACGATTTTCAGACCCTAAGTGTGTGAGCTTGGTTGCAGACGATCAAGACCAAGGATTCTAACACATACCTTCGCACCTTGGCTTGGCCTTAGGTACTCCTCATCTATTTCAGTTGCATACACTGACCCATACGATCCTTTTCCTAGGTCCGAAGGCTTCGAGGTAAATGGCATTTTGAAGTGCTGTAAATCGAAGAACTGGATGCCCTGCTCTGAGTAGAGCATCGGAGGGAAATGCCATTGCATTATGTAAAACTCTTCTGCTATATCTATCAGTTGAGGAATGCTTTTTAACTTATCCTCCGAGCAGATCTCATGGTATCCTTGCTCGTCCATCCCAAATAACACACGATCATTGACCTCGTGCGTGCTACTTAAAAGCAGTTCACGCACCATCTGAGGCCTATCTAATAGTATGAGGATGGCATGGAGTTTATTTCCGTTGTTTTGGATTAAGGAAACCAGCCTGTCCAGCTCTACTTCGTGGATGACGGGCCAGTAACCGAACACCAGTTTGAGATGCGGTCGGAGATTCTTGGTGCTAAAAATATCCTGTAGAGTGCGCGACGATACGCATCGCCCTAGGTCTCCGAGGCCATTTTGAGTTCCTGTTTTGTCCATCTCGGCTATCAGCATCTTCTTTAAATTAGGACCTTGGATGTTGAGTCCCATAGGCACAGCGCTTAAGCCCTGGCGAGATTCCGAACGGCACTGGGGTATTTGGATTGTATCCCGTCGTGTTTATATAGAGAAGAACTAAATTCGTCGTTGTATTTGATAACAATCATATCATACAAGGTACACATATATACTGTGTGGATAGAGTCGATCCGGCACCTACGTTAGGAGCCCACGACGGGCATTAGTAGTCAAGTTGGAGGGGAAGGCTGAAAACGAGGGGACTTGATCAGCAGAAGCATTTCGTCAGCGTGGCCCGGGGTCCGATACTCGAGCGCGCAGATTTCCAATGCCTGTCTCGACGAATCTGGAAGCCCAGCCTGGTCCGTCCAGCCGCTGATCAAGTCCGTCATCTACAATTCAGACCGCCATTCTCCTGTGTTTTGCATAGAACATCGGAGATTGACTATGCGTCTTGCCTTATCAGTCGTAGTATTATAACTAACGCAATACGCTCTATTATGGCCGTACATGTTACAGCTTGACTTGCTACACAGTATTTGAAAAGCGGATTTGTTTACCCGAAAGATTGCGTACACACCCTCAATGACAAGCTGAATATCACATGGTATCATTCCACCAATCTGCAGTCGATAATAGACGAAGGCTAGCCTCCAACACGAGAAGGACGTTCAGTGGCTAAAAAGGCACGTGGGGCCAGCCTGGTCTCTCACGCCCTGCATGAGTAGGCCCTCAACCAAACCACACCAATAACCGGAAAGTCCATTAAGAGTGAATAATATATGTAAGCAAATTGTATACAAACACAACATGCGATTGCTATATTCTGAAGAATAAGTCTGATGCTGTATAGTTATTTACAGTGATGATATCTAATTAAGTATCTCTAAAAGAATCGTAAGCCTGTTATGCTACTTTCGAACGAGGAAGCACCAGGAAAAAAAGTCGGTGAGTAGGCGTTCACTAGCACGGAAAAGTTCTTCAGCTAAATTTTTCTTCTACACTCATGGACTACCCATCTACCCTATGGGTACCGCGTCAAACTAAACAAACCGTTAAAGCCGTCCTAATTGCAATAACCTCAAACCAGTTGATAAGCTGCCTAGAATTGTGCTTAACCTTGTTGACAAGCAGGGTATCGAATTTGTCGAGCTCAATAACTGGACTAGTTTCTCATGGATAATCGATCAAATGAACGAAACACGCGTTTCGGTACAAATCGATAGGTGAATAAGGAGAGAAGACAAACAACTTGAGTTTTAGCAGGTGATTTGAACGAGGCGTAAATTGCTTTTTTTTCGATTAGTAGCGTGAGGAATGGTCGGTGGACCTATCGTTTGTCTTTCTGTCTGCGCTAGCCATTCCCTTTTCACAATATTTCTATGATAGCCTCGGCAAAGGGGCAAAAGACGTCAAGATAAAGTGCCCTGGGTTCAATCCCGCGGGGAGGGTGAAATAAGATATGGATGTCGATGTGTAAGCCTATTATTTGGAATTAATTTGAAAGTATACAATTGATCGCCTTTTTTGTTGGTCTGCGAAGGGTGCTTTGCATGGTTCTTATTTTTGGTTTTATGATACCCCTCAGCTACCGCAGAAAACACCATACAATTGATGAGCACTTCTATGTGGGCTGATTTATAACTGCCTTGAATATCTCTAGCAGGCGCCCCATTCATCTTCGCGTACTAGCCTTGTAAGAGGCAGTACTGCCCTTCTTCTCGCTTTCTCCTATAATCCCGAGTATCCTAAGAAGCGTTCTCTTTTAGTCTTCAGATCCACTACCGACTTGGTCGTATTGTCCGCAAGTCCCGATTTTATCTCTTCAATTGTCTGCATCATAGGGACTTCAGCGCCGCCGGCGCTTCCTATGGTGATGTTGATCCCGCTTGTGTCATTAAACAATTTTTTGGCCTCTTCCCACGTCTTAGAGTTGTCAGATTTTCGATATTCTGAGAAGGATGATTTTGATTGAAGTAATTGATTGATTCTCCCTGTAGAAAGGTCCTCTATGCGCCCTTCTTATATTCCTTTCACTCGTACGCTTTCCGCCCGTTTGCTGGCGGCTTTCCGGCAGCGTTCCTAGTGAACGCCACGAGCTTTCTAGCTAGTGCTCATAGAGAACACTACTAGTGTTCTAGTGTTCCTAGGAAAGCTGTCAGCTGACTGGCGCTTTCTGGCGCTTTCTGGCAGCTTTCCGTCGGTTTGCTGGCGGCTTTCCGGCAGCGTTCCTAGTGAACGCCACTAGCTTTCTAGCTAGTGCCCATAGAGAATACTACTAGTGTTCTAGCGTTCCTAGGAAAGCTGCCAGAAAGCTGCCAGCTTTCCGTCGGTTTGCTGGCGGTTTTCCGGTGGCGTTCCTAGACGTAGTACTATTTCTGACACGAGTAACAATACACTTGGATTAAGTCCGGTTTTAGCTCCCATACCGATATCTAAAATTCGTACCTTAGGTTCCCTGTCCAGTTATTTACATCTCCCGCTTGATATTCCGCAATACCCTTGGTAGCTTCCCAGGACGCGGTACTCACTTGCTTCAACTGGATGAGATACGTCTTCATCCTCTGCTGTTCAAGGTAATATCGGATATTGAGTTTGTTTTTCCTGTGCGAGTCTACAAGTCCCTGTCTATAGGCTTTTTCGATAGGGTAGTACCTTTAAGCGAAGTCTAGAACCTCGGCTGCATCATCATATTTATCTCGGTCTAATAGCTCTTGAGAGAATTCTATAACGGCCTGTATAGCTCTTAGAGAAAATTCAATCTCCTTCTAGCTCTCTTAAGGACTTCTCTCCTGCTCAGACTCCTCTCTTATAAATTCGACAAATTGTTCGAAATGTGGCAACAACTCTACTCGAAGTTGGAGCCTGGCTGCTGGATTGAGTGTCCTAAGATGACTCGTTTGTATGCGACTTTCGAATCCTAACTGTAAGCTCGGCTGTACGGAATAGACCAAGAGCCCGAGCATGTACCTTTGCATACTTACATAGTTTTAGGAACTCCTCCTCTATCTTCGTTTCAAAGACTATCCCAAGTGATCTATTACCAATAGTATGCGCTTTCTGTATAAATAGTATTATAGAGTATAGTAGGTCGAACTCCTAAATAGTCTTCTCTAAGTAGAGCTTAGGAGGAAAATGCGACTATATTTATAAAACTCTTTCGTAATGCCCCTAAGGTAAGGGATTCCCCGTAGTATAGCCTCCGAATATAGCTTATAGTACCCGCTTTCGTATTTCCTAAATAATATACAATTATTAACCTTAGGTTTACCGTACAGAAGTTCGCGGATTATCCTAGGCCTATCTAGTATTATTAAGATCGCATAGAGCTTCTGCCCGCAATACTGTATCTTGGATGCCAAACTATCCCGTCGTCTTTGTCTTCTCGACCGATGTCTGCGCCGTGGGTAAGGAGTCTTCGAGCACACTCGTAGGTTTGACCAACGCGCACAGCTACGTGGAGTGGCGTTCTGTGAAGTTTGCTTGATTAGAGGGCAAAGCGAAAAGGGAGCTGTACTTACTCTCCATTGTTGTTGGTTGCGTTGATGTCTGCACCCTCTGTCGCAAGCATGTCGATAATCTTAGCTTGGTTGTGCCCGGCGGCCAGCTGGAATTGTCAGCTATGAAAATAGGGAACATGGTGAAGGGCTACTGAGAGTTTTGGACCCACATGCAGTAAAGTATCTCCATTCGTGGTTATATCTGTGATGTCCAGTTTTCGCGACGTAAGCTAGTGTATGAGGTAATCCATGTCTCCTCGTTGAATTGCTTTATGATGGGGACCTCCAAAACTGAATAGGCCCACAAAATGAAAACTAAACCTTAAGTTGAGCTTGAGGAAACGTTTCGCATCGTATAAGGCGAATATCTCAATAAAGGTCCTGGTGGGTATGGTGCAAGTAGTCTGCACCGCCATGCTGAAGCCAAACCCTTAGGCGATTCGACGTTTATTGTACTTCTCGCGACCGTCAGGCGACCACTTTCTTGTTATGAGTGGACCAAAAGTATAACCCATAGTGAAGATGAGTGAATGGATAGCATTCCAGTGCTGAGGATGAATTCCCACCGGTTCGTCAGATGCTAATAAATATTGCGTGAATCGATCAGACACTGGCCGAGTAGGGTCCTGATCTAGGTATGTATTATTTTCCAGACTTAAAAACCTCAAATCTTGTTGTACCGGATGGCGGGAAGATGATAGGAACTTGACTAGCATGTCGGGCGGTTGGACTATGTCATCCAGATAATGGACATGGCTCTGTACTGAGCCCAGTAAGGTAAGAACATTACGATCAAGTCGTGTAACTAAAGCGCTGGAGACGAAATTAGTGAGACAATAGTCAACATCTACGCAACGGCCTACAGCTGAGCACTTGATGCTGCGTGTGCCATAATCAGAGACCAGTGGTCGACAGATACCAAGAATTTGTTCATCTCCCTATCGAGAAGGATGAATTTGCAACTTTCTCGCCACCTTTTCCTTCGGGTTCCGACCATGAGTTCAGCGCGATTCCCCATCTTGGCCTTCATTGTTGTGACTTGGCGCTCAAACTTTTCAAATTCTTCGCGTAGCCACGGTTCGACTTGGAAGCCCTGGGGCGGCTTTTGATATGCTTGGATAAGCTGTCGCACAGTTATCTCAAGGCATTTCAACTTCGTTGCTTGGACTTGGACATGGTGCGGAGCCTCGGTAAGGTCGAGTAATATGTTGTGTAGATATTTGCAGGACCCTCCAGCTGCAGCAAGCACGGTGAGAATACTAGCAGCCAGACCTAGTGGCTCCATTCTGGTATGTTCTCGTGCGGAAATGCAGCTGGATATGAATGAAGCTTAGCCTCAACGTTTGCAAGCAACACGGCCTTATGAAGGGTCGTACCGCGAGAAGAAGAGGCTCAAGGAGGTACACAACCGATCAAAACATAGAAACAGCCTGTTTCGCCTGGGCTGTCTGGGGCCAACGCCATGGTGGATTTTGAGTAATCCTAGGCTTGCCTTGAACGAGGCAATGAGAAGGATATGGGATGAGCGGGGCAAGGCTGGGGGAGATAACGAAAGCCATCTGCACAAGGCTATCTCGTGATCAGCCTCAGGCGGGCGTGACACGGGGACTCCATAGTATATATACATTGGTGGGTTGCCACGTCGATATGAATAAAGCCGGATCGTGACTTGCGAGGTGTTTTTCATCCAGCCAGTACGGCGCAGCATTACTATACGTTATAACAGATCATCTGCAGGACTCAAGGCGGTGTCTACTTCACGCAGGATATTCAACTTTCTTCGTCGGAGCGATGGAGCGGGAATTTTCCATTGGTGAAAAAGTGGAAGTTTTTCTGGAGCGTACGTGGCACCCCCGCGTAATGCCTGGGTTCCGATACTGACTTAGGGGACGGGTTAGAGATCTGGCAGAGGGGTACTGTCGTCGGGCAAGGCGGAAGCACTCCAAGATCGAAGCGATACGTAGTAGAACGGGACTGTGCTCCAGGATATCCGGCTACGGTGGATGCTGAGGACATTCGGAAGTTGGGAAGCTGACGGGCAGCGTTCTGGTCCGATGGAGGAGAACAACATGCTTGGGCGATAACGACGACAGTTTGAGCGAATCAGAGTATGTGTCACATATCTTGCTTGTAGCACGACGTCAATGCTTGAACTATAAGAGTGCTTATGATGACTACGAGGATGGTTTAGTACACGCCACTCGAGGGCACCCACGGGGCGCCCTCGCCCTGGCTACGGCTCCCCCCTCCTTATAATAGCTTGTGGTAGCCCAGAGCTAAGGCATCTTTGACACCAACCTTCACAATCTCCGTGACGGCTGAGCCGTCTGGGTGTGCAACCACACGACTCCGCGCTCCGCACCCCACCGCACCCCACCGTACCGCACCCTCCCGCTCCGCAACGAACCGCACCGCTCGAGCGCTCGAGGGCTAGCGCGTTAGACGAGTCAAGAGGCGGCACACCTCCGAGACGGCAGCCGGATCGACGATACACAATACACAGGCTCTGCCATAGCGCCCAGGCAGGCTGTCATGGCCGAGCGCGATGGACGAGCATGCGACGCGACGCGACGCGATGCCAGAGGCGATTCCATCTCCCACGAGGCCAAGGCCGAGGGCCAGCGGAGCTTTGGCTTGCTGTCACTCCTTCTACAGCCCTACCTTTAGGGCCTTGGCGGCTAGCGGCTTGCTCTTCTAGGCTTCCCAAACTCGCTGAAGTCCTTCCAAGCTTCACTCGCGTCAGGGCACGAGGAGCTTTGTTGGCCACGGCTCCGTTTTGACAGGTGCACATCGCACATTGCACCGTTTGCGCGACTCAAGTCCAGCCAGCGGCAGCCCTCCATTCGCCGAAAGCCGCCGCACCTCTCCACTCCACGCATCGTCCCGCCAGCTACAGCATGACGCAGCATCAAGATGGTCTCTTGCGACATACATTCTGATACCGCTGCTGCTGCTGCTGCTGCTGCTCAGAGCCCAGCAGCCACCAGCCCCGACAGCACCGCCAACGCCAACAGAACCTCTCGCGAAGACTCACCCATCCTCCGCCTCATTCCTCCCTCCGTCTTCATCACTGTCCACGACCATGTATGCAACCTGGCCAGTCTGCGGCCTGAAGAAGTGTCAAGTTCCCCGGGCGACTCGTGAGCCTTCTCGTCTGTCTTGTCCCCCCATTCTTGCTCACCCAATGGAAGGCGACCCTCCATCGCGAACGATGCGTCCGAGTCCGCGCTCGCGCCTATGCCGACGCCTGCACCCGCTAATCCTAACGGGGAGCTTGGCGCAGAAACGACACCTCGGAGGCCGGATCGTGAAGATTTGACTCCTCGCCATCCCAAAGCCCGCCGCTGGAGCAACATGCCGGATTGGCACGAGAGCTGGAGTTGGGATTTTTACTGAAGTGCACATATACCCATACAGGTGCATTAGAGGGTATTCGGCATTTTGGGTGCTCAGGCGTTAGGACAGCACAAAAGCACCATGTGCTTGAGAGCCATGCATGGATGGTGCTTCGGTGCTAATATAGTACGTTTGGTTCAGCACAAACATAATCCAGGAACGCTCTAAATGTAGCTAGTTAATGGTCACTAATTTGAATATCATCTTGTACACGCAGTGCTCATCCCAGCCGCCGCTCCTGTGCCCATGACGAGCCACAAGCGCACTGGACGACTCCCCACCAGCGCCAACATAGCTATGGATACACCCGCTGGGATAGCCCATGCAACAGCCCATTCGCCAATGCATCGACGGTCCATCCTTGGCATGATAGGTATTCGCTCTGACAGTTTGTCCACCTCGTCATATCGATGGCAAACAACATACGCTTCTCGCAGCTGATATGCACAGCTTACCGTCGCTCTAGCCTGCTTGGTAAACCTCTCTTCGTACCTGTCCACTAGGTCTTCCAAGGAGCGAGTGGCTGTGTTGAGGTCGGATTTTGTTTTCAGCCTCACGGCATTAATTCTGCATTCCACGTCCCATGCTCGCTTGCAGTCGCCACCGTGTCTCTGTTTAACTCTTTCCCAGGCTGATTCAAATATCGGACCAGCTTTTTTTAGCCCTTTTCTAGTCCCCAACTGTGTGTCCACTTCAGCTATGTGCATCAACACCTCGTACAGCATCTCGTGCTCTCCGAACCAGTACATCACAGCTACTTTAGCAATATGCAATGCCTCGTGGGCTGATTTCCAGCTACTTTGAATATCTCTGGCTGGCGCCCCATTCATCTTCGCGTTCTGGCCTCGTAAGAGGTAGTATCGCCCTTCTTCCCGCTTCCTCCTTATTGCAAGCATCCCTAAGGAGCGCTCTCTTTCAGTCTTCAGATCTACTACTGATTTGGTCGTATTATTCGCAAGTCCCGATTTTATCTCCTCGATTGTCTGCATCAAAGGAATTTCGGCGCCGCCGGCGCTTTCTGTAGTGAGGTCAATCTTCCTTGTGTCGTTGAACAATTTCTTGGCCTCTTCCCACTTCTCAGAATAACAATACACTCGGATCAAGTCCAGTGCTAGCTCCCACCCCCTGACTAATTTCCAAAATTCGTACTTTGGGCTCTTTTTCCAGCTTTTCATCTCTTCCGCTTGAACCTCCACAATACTTTTGGCAGCTTCCCAGGACGCGGCACTCACTTGCTTCAATGGATAGGTTGACTGGATGAGGTATGTCTTCATCCTCTGCTGTTCAAGACGATATCGAACATTGAGTTTGTCTTTGCTGTCCGAGTCCACAGGTCCCTGTTTCCGGGCTTTTTCGATGGGGTAATGCCTTTGAGCGAAGTCCAGAACCTCGGCTGCATCCTCGTATTTATCTCGATCCAATAACTCTCGAGAGAATTCTATAATAGCTTGTATAGCTCTTGGAGCAAATTCGATCACCTTCTGGCTCTCTTGAGCGCTTCTCTCCTGCTCCGACTCCTCTTTTACGAATTCGACAAATCGTTCGAAATGTGGCAACAACTCTGCTCGAAGTTGAAACCTGACCGCTGGATCGGGCGTCACTTTGCTGTCGTAGTAACCATAGATCATGGAAAGCACTTTGTCAAATCGCTCCGAGAGTATATCGCCCCCTTCATTATCCTTTATCCAAGCCCATATTGCGGCCTGCACGGTTGGGTCGACGTAGAACATTTCCGGACGTGCTGGTAGGTTCGGATCGGCGTGGGATGTCTCGGGCCGTCTAAAGACAAGGTGATAGTTCTGAAGCACCCCGAGTGACTTGCGAAGCGCGTCTTTCTCTATTTCTATGGAAAGCAGTTCGAAGCTAGCGCCTTGTGGCCCGAACATCGCCAGTATGAACAAATGTTGTATTTCCGGGCGCCATTTGTCTTCGGGGTCTAGGCGCTCCGTGAGATGCTGCAAAAGATAGTCTAAAATGTCTTTCCTGAAGTTTTGTACCACACAGAACCCCTTTTCCTGGACATCTTCAAGTAGCTCGGCAGGTGTAACCTGGTTTTGTTTCATGTACTGTATTGCGTCATTGATCAGCCCTGGAAGAGTAAAATGTTCCAAAAGTGCTCTGTTGACCAGATTGATGGTGGGAAGCATCGATTGGTTGGTTAAATGGTAGTAGATTCGCAGCCGATCATTCAGGTCTGGCTGTTCCATTCTCAAGCATGTTTTATCCTGAGCCCCACCAAGAAGGCCGATAGCACAACCGCGATCTCTAGTTGTGATCAAGATCTGACCATGCTCTTGAAGGGCCCTGAGATTTAAGAAGTTTGGGTCGCCGTCCTGTTGTGACCCGGCATGTATATCATCCACCACTAGAATCCACCGTCCACTTCCTGCGTTTTGCAGCCACTCCGTAATAGATGAGGCAAGTGAAGAGTCATCAACTTTGTCGATATTACCCTCGCTGATGCCTCCGGTCTTTTCCGCAATCGATACATATCCATCACGAATGGTTTTTTTGTCTGTCATCTTCACCCAGAATGTATGCTTTTGGTCTTGTGTCTCGATATCCAACTTGGTGAATTGCTGGGCATAGGTTAAAGCTACCCGCGACTTTCTACGGTCTTTGTCAGCTGAGTTCACGAGCTATAGATCGACTATACAGGCCAAGTAAAACATACCCAATGCCCCCCATACCGCACAATGCAACCATGTTGGTGTCGCCAAATGCTCGTGAGATCTGGTCAAATATCTTCTGATATCCAAAGAGAGGCCCATTTGGTAGATCATTATTTTCTAGGGTAGATCGTACAACGCTGGGTGCTCTGCTCCGTTGTCTCAGTGTATTTGTCGTCTGCGGTTGACTCTCAAACCACTGATTTTTCTTCATCTCGGGAATGAAGCTATCCCATTTCCACATTTTGGCTCTGGTAGATGGGGTGATCTTCATGCTCATGTCAATCTTCCGAGACGGTTGGATAGTGTCTCGCAGCTTTTCAAGGACTTTCTTTTCCCTAAAGGGGATTTCATTCGCTTTTGAGTATGCGGGGTCCAGTTTCCACTGTTCTGTAAAATCGTAAAGATACACCACGACTTCCCATATAGTGATCCTCTCATTATGCGGCTTCAGCATGTGTTCGATCACATCGAGAACCCGGTTGATCTTCAAATCATCCGACCTCTTCTTTTTCAGGCCTTCGATCCAATCATCGACAACTTCCTTGCATTTAAAAAATGCACCTTTTGTGCTCTGAGGTAGAGGATCCTCTTGTCTTTTAAACTCTTCTCGATTTCGTTGGAAGTCCGGCACTCCACCACTGGTCCAACCGTGTACGGTGATTGTGACTAGCAATAAAAACACACAGCCTAGGGAATAGACATCGTGTGGTCGGCCGTGTGTCCGTCCATCTGCATTTTCCACGAATTCAGGTGGCGCCCAGTACGCCGAAGCAGCTGTGTTGTTCGTTGCAGTATTTTCAAGCAATTTCAAGTTTGCGCATCCAAAATCCGCAATCTTCCACAACCATTCATATTCTCCACTGCTAAATAGCAATATATTCGGAGGTTTGAGGTCTCGATGATAACCCACCATCCCATCGATCTCCCTATGGATCCATTCGACCCCGGAAGCGAGACCCAGCAACGCACCAGCGTATATGTGCTGACACATTTTATCCGAATTAAACCCCTTCGGCTCTGTTTCCAGCCACCGATCCATATCCATATCTGCAAGCGGGTATATCATATATAGAGATTCTTCAGGATGCCCGTACGGGTTGGGCTTTTCGATACCGGCGACGAAGCTCCCCAGCAGTTCTGTGACGTTTTCATGAGCGCGAACTTGGAGAACCTTGACCTCGTTGAATATTCGTTGTCTTTTTTCTTTGCTGGTACGTCCTAGGGTGACTCGTTTGTACGCGACTTTCGAATCCTAACTGTGTGAGCTTAACTGTACGGAATAGACCAAGAGCCCGAGCATATACCTTTGCATACTTGCATGGTTTTAGGAACTCCTCCTCTATCTCCGTTTCAAAAACTATCCCAAATGATCCATGACCAATAGCATGCCCTTTTTGCACAAATGGCATCACGCAGTATAGTGGGTCGAACTCTTGAACGGTTTTCTCTAAGTAGAGCTTAGGAGGAAAATGCGACTGTACTCTATAAAACTCTTTCGCAATACCCTTAAGATGAGGGATTCTCCGTAGTGTAGCCTCCGAACACAGCTTGTGGTACCCGCTTTCGTTTTTCCCAAATAACATACGATCATCAACCTCGGGTTTGCCGTATAGGAGTTCGCGGATTATCCCAGGCTCATCCAGCATTACCAAGATCGCATAGAGCTTCTGCCCGCAATACTGTATTTTGGATACCAAACTATCCCGCTCTGGATTAGGAAGCCAGCGCCAGGGCCAGTAGCCAAACACCTGAGAGACATGGGCTCTGAGGTTTTCATCGTTAAAAAGCTCACCAAGATCTTTCGATGATATGTATTTCCCTCGGTCTTCTAGACCGTTTCGCTCCGCATTCTCATTCATCTTATTTATCAGCTTCTCCTTCAAGTCATAGTTCTGGTTGTTACGTTCCATAGACACGGACGACTCGGCTCGGCCGGCTTTAACGATAGCGACGTAGATACGCTGTTTTTGTGGTAAGTAGATCGGGTTTCGTGAAGTTAGTGTTCAAGATACTCACGTATCATAAATGATCCCAATGTATGTAGGTTCAACAACACAGGCGACTCAGGACGGGACTTTGGCGCGGACGACAGTATTAGCACTTATACGAGGAGGGCTAAAAAGAGGGCAAAGGGGCCTGACCAAAATAAACGGCTCGTCAGCATGAACCAGGACCCAAGACTCAAGTGCGCAGCCTTAAATATCAGTCTCAACGAATGCGGGGCTCAGCCTAATCACCCCAACTGCTGGTGAAGGCTGCCACCTGCACTTCATCCACCATCCTCTCCGTTCCATGTTGGTTTTACTGCTGCGGATCGAGGGGCGCTTTGGTTGACAGTATATAGTGTTGCGACTAGCTTAACGTGCTTCTCATGGCCGTAAATTCACGACGCTAAACTTTCCCGTAGAAATTCTACTCAACTGAAGACTGCGCACGACGATTCATGATGGCATTAGGGGGGTCACATGAACGGTTCCACCAATCTACAGTGCAGGATAGACTAGGGTCTGCCTCCAGCACGTAAGGAGGGTACGGTGGCTAAAATATCTCATTGGGCCAGCCTGATCCTAAGCGCCCCGAGGGACCAGTCCTTCTGTCAAATCACATTGATGGCATGCATATAGATAACGCCTAGCTCTAAAGTCAATGACCGCGATAACCGTGTAGAGGCCTTTGGCGGTGTACTGAGTCGTGCGGTGAAGCGAGCGGCTGATAACCCTACTAAAAAGTGATTACAACTACCGAAAAATCACGATTTTCGATACGGAATATCGCGAGATCTACATATTCCATCCTTACAAAACATTCGTAGTAGGATTGAATAAATCTACTGAATTTAAGTATACAAGATTTCTATTGATCAAGGTACTATAGGAAGCCGTGTAAAGCTTTTTTAATGTTCCTTCTATAAATTTCTAAGAAAATTGATTGAAGGAATTAGATAGTCGTGTATCAACCGTTTTAGCTATACTATTCGCTCTATTATATAAAATATAATTAACTAGTTCTGTAGACCTACTTACTTCAGGTATCAGTTTTTATGATTCTCGCGATACTACATATTGAAAATCGTGATTTTGTATGCGGATTCGACGATTTTGAATATGGCCGGATTCCCCGCACGACTCGGTACACCGTCAGCTACTCTACATGTAAGTATCTCCTACTATCGAGAATTGACTTTATGGCGAGTGCTACCAATAATACAAATAGTGGTCGCCGAAGGGCTTCTAGACGGTTTTCAGAATTGTACTCTCGCCCTTATCATTGTTACTTAGTTCGACAAAAATAGTTTGTTGTGTCTTATTAGAAGCGCTGCATTTTGTTAGCTACATCGATGGGATAACCAACTCTGGGATCCGGCGCGCTTCCTTCATGCAATCGCTCGATTGGCAGCTGCAATACATGATTTCTTGAGTGATTCAATAAGCTCTCGAGCATGCTTTAATAATCCTGATAGAATTCGGTGGCTACTTGGTCATAGTAACTTTGCTTTTCCAAAAAGCAACATGTGCATCAATGCTGCTGAAGCCATTTAAGTATTCGCTCCGCAATGACAATGTTATTCTTCTCCATAAACATCATGTGCCCATTCCCTCTGATGCCTTCTGCCGGCAAATCCGCATACTCGACGTCCTCCACTCCAGCTTGGCGCAGAAACAGCACTGTTCCGTAATCATACTGTGCATGGTAACTAGCTTCACTGGTGACAACTAGCACAGGTATG